>Ga0265292_1001003_pt1 | contig 28401 bp, 24 predicted proteins | sample Munlanlewell296A_FD_189080 | JGI IMG/M metagenome (GOLD analysis project Ga0265292, IMG submission 189080) | Leachate microbial communities from a municipal landfill in Southern Ontario, Canada - Leachate well 296A | ecosystem: Engineered > Solid waste > Landfill > Unclassified | place: Canada... | reverse complement strand
GGTCGTGAGAACCCTGGCAGCGGTTCACGTGTGGCCGATCACGGCCGAGATCGCTAAGGCGAGCACCCGCCTGGACGTTCGAGGCGACCCTGCGGACGAATTGATCGCGGCGACGAGCGTCGTCCACAACGTGCCGCTGATCACGAGGGATCGTGGCCTTCGGCGATCAAGGAAGATCCCGCTGGCTCGGGGTCCGTCCGCTGGGTGAACGAACAGAGAGGGTTCGCACCGCTCCCTTCCGGCCCCGGAGCTGGGCGCGGAGCCGGATCCAAACCGTTGGGAGTAACCGCCGCGACCGCCGCCGTGCACATGGACCGCGGAACGCTGTTCGATCCGGACGCCGTTGACGCCTGCCTCAGCTTGTTACGTGAGAAGCGATTCCGTCTCGCGCCGTAACGCCGGCCCGAAGCCACCCCGTCAGACGCCTGCGGGGCAGCCGTCGAGGCCGGCCTTGTGAGGATGATGCTGCCGGAGGAACCGGAGCAGTCAGCGGCTAATTGGGCCGCAGCCCGGGTTTGACCGGCGTGGGGGAGAGAAGGCCGGCGCTATCGCGCAACATCAGCTCACCACGCAGAACCACCGGTGGGCATAAGGTTCGAGTCGGCTCTCCGACACGATTTGTCCCATTTGCGTACTTTGGTCTTGTCTCCACGTGTGCCTGGCCTTCCCGCGCCAGGGGGTTACAGCTTGGCGGGCGCCGACAACCTCGATGTCAACGTGAAGGGGTGACCGTCCCAGTCGACGACTGGGGAAGGGCCATCTGCTGGGCCACCATCTTGCGTTTCCACCGGAGCGGTGTCTCTGTGGTAACGAAGAAGGACTGCCATCGCGACCGAGGTAGCCCGCGAGAAGGGGCCGCCAGCAAGGCGCGGGGCCGCCCACGCGGAGCACACCCGCCCGGTTACCGCTTTTGCCCCTTTGGGTGAGGCAGCCATACATGACGCGGACTTGTAGTTGGCAGACTCCCACAATCGCGCTGCTGCTTCGGAGCCGGATGTTGGATGAACCCCACCTAGGCTTTGCGGGAGCCCGCTCTGAGAATGTGCGATAGACGCGCGTCGGTCTTTCCGCAGGCTGTCCGTGCGGCGAGGTTGCCGCCTCGACGGCGAAGTTGCGCAACCTCAACGTCTTTAGAAGTGGAGACAAGTGAAGGGAGTGGACTGCATGGAGGCCGGCATCCGACCCCTCTTTATGCCTCCCGACGCCGACGGTGCGCGCCAGTTCTTCAGGCAGAAGCCCAAGCGACGGGTCGAGAAGGTCATGACCGTTTCGGAAGCGGTGGCCAAGTTCGTCCATGACGGCGACTACGTCGGCATAGGGGGCTTCGGGGCAAACCGAATTCCGACTGCTCCGCTGCACGAGATCGTGCGCCAGGGACGTCGTCACCTCGGGATCTCGTGCCACACGGCCACACACGACTTCCAGGTGCTGGTCGCGGGCGATTGTATCGATCGATGTGACATGGCCTATGCGATCGGGATCGAGATCCGTGGCTTGTCTCCGGCCGGCCGGCGCCTGTTCGAGGAGGGACGCGTGAAGGCCACGGAGTGGACCAACGCCGCTCTGGCCTGGCGGTACAAGGCAGCGGCCATGGGCTTGCCCTTCATACCCGCCCGCGTGATGCTAGGCACCGACACATTCCGCTACAGCGCGGCGAAGGTCATCAAATGCCCCTTCACCGGCGCGAAGCTTCTCGCTCTGCCCGCGCTGTCTCCCGACATCGCCATAATCCACGTTCACCGCGCCGATCCCTACGGCAACTGCCAGATCGACGGCAACAACTTTGCCGACGCCGACCTCGCCCGAGCAGCCAAGCACGTGATCGTGACGACGGAGCGCTTGGTGCCGACCGAAGAGATCCGCCGGTCGCCTCACCGAACGTCCATCCCATTCCTGTGCGTTGACGCCGTGTGTGAGGTTCCGTACGGGTCCTATCCGGGGAACATGGCCTATGAGTACTACTCGGACGAAGACCACATAAGGGCCTGGCTCACCGCCGAGCAGGATCTTGCCACCTATAGGGAGTTCGTCGACAGACATATCTACAAGACCCGGGACTTCAACGAGTATCTTGAGGAATGCGGTGGTATTGAGAGGCTCCGTCATCTTCGCGCCGTCGAGTTCATGCTCGAACGGCCGGACTTCAAGTAGGAGGAGCGAGGATGGCGGCAACTGATCTTGCCTACAACTCTAAGGAGCTCATGGTCTGCCTGGCCGCTCGTTGCCTCGAGGACCACAGCACGGTAGTGGTCGGCACAGGCGCGCCTCTCGCCGCGGCCATGCTCGCCCAGAGGCTTCACGCTCCCGACCTCATCGTCCTGTTCGAGTCCGGATCCATAGATCCCATCCTGCCGACCATGCCGATCTCGGTGGGCGACTCTCGAACCTTCTGGAAGGCCGCCATCGCCACGACCATGGACGACATCATGTCCTTCTCCCAGAGGGGTATGGTCGACTACACCTTCCTTGGCGGCGCCCAAGTGGACATGTACGGGAACATCAACTCCACGATGATCGGTCTGGACTACGAGAGCCCAAAGGTCAGGCTTCCCGGAAGCGGCGGCGCTAACGACTTCGGATCGCTCTGCTGGCGGACTATGACCATCGCGCCGCACGACCGGCGCCGGTTCGTCGAGAGGTGCGACTTCATCACTACTCCCGGCTACCTGACCGGCCCGGGAGCTCGCGAGGCGGCGGGGCTTCCGCCGGGAACCGGGCCCTACAAGGTGTTCACTGACCTGTGCATCATCGGGTTCGACGATGAGACCAAACGGATGAAGGTCGAGAGCCTGCACCCGGGCATCGCCAAGGAACGGGTCCAGGAGAACACGGACTTCGAGCTCCTGTGGGCTGAGAACCTTGATGAGAGCCACCCGCCGACCGGGCAGGAACTGGAGATGCTGCGGGAGGAAGTGGACCCCTTGCACTACATCATTGGGACTTAGGGGGCGGAGCTCGCCCCCCGGCGGTGGGCTTTGACACCCCCGCGGGGCCGCCTGGATGATAGCCGGCGTAGGCGACTTGCCTACGTTGGTGTCCGCCATCCGGATTGTCATCTGGGACGGCTAGCATGGGGTACCTTGACGATCTGGCAGTCGCGCAGGAAACCAGGATTTCCATGGCTGCCGCGATTCGGCGTGCTGTGCACGACGCTTTCGGCGGCGGGGCGCATCTGGTACTGGCTGATCCCTCATGGGACATCTCGGACGGCGGGCCATCCGACGGGAGTAGTTTCCCAGTCGGGGAACACGGGACTCTTACAGTCCCCAGCGGTGTGGACGGGTCGGTGTTCGCCCGCGAGCTGGCGGCAAGGCTGACGGACTTCGAGACTCTTGAGCGGGAGCGAGGGCGCTCCGCAAGGCTAGGTTCGTTGTACGAGGCCGCGCAGGAGTTCTCCTCGGGACTCGACATCGAGAGCACCTTGGATACGATCGTGCGACGAGGGAAGGCTCTGACCGGATCCGATATCTGCTACCTGTCGATGAATGACCTTGGACTCGACGAGACGTACATCTGCGCCACGGCGGGGGTCCGTACTGAGGGGTTCAAATGCGTGCGGTTGCGCTATGGCTATGGCCTGGGAGGCCTGATCGCAAGGGACGGACGGCCGTACTACTCATCGGATTACCTGCATGACGACCGGTTTGCACATGTCGTTGACAGCGCCGTTGAGGCAGAGGGCATGGTCTCGGTCATGGCCGTACCGCTGAAACTGGGCGACTGCGTGATCGGGGTGTTGTATGCGGGCAACCGCCACCTGTCGTCGTTTGGCGAGGAGGATGTCGCCTTTCTCGAGTCACTGGCCGACCATGCAGCGATCGCCATTGAGAATGCACGTCTGTATGGCCGGCTTGAGCGCGCTCAACTCCTCCACCGACGTCTGACCGACTTGGTTCTTACCGAGCAGCCCATTGAGGTTCTCCAACGCGAGATAGGGGAGGCACTAGGTCTTACAGTGCGAATCCTGGAGGGCCCGGTGGATGAGGACAGCCTTGCGGGGGGAACAGTAGCGCCCGTGCGCGCGGGTCCGGTGACTCTCGGCGCGCTTGTAGTGGAAAGCGAGGGGCTTGACGAGGAGAAGCGGGCTTTCCTCGAGCAGGCAGCCAACGTTGTGGCCGTCCACCTGCTGAAGGAACGAGCGGTCATACAGGCTGTGATGCACACACGTGGCGAGCTACTGGAAGCGATTCTGTCCGGCTCGATGCCGGCCGAGGCGCTGGCAAGGCGAGCGGCCGTGTTCGATCTGGACCTCGTCAGGTCCTACCGAGTGATCGTGGCGCCTGGAGACCAGGGTTCCTATGTTGCCCGGCGGCACCCAAGGGCTTTCATTACCACGAGGCTTGGGAACACGGTGATGCTCCTGGCGGATGGGGTACCCCTCCCGGAGCTGCCCCTGGCCGGATGCAGCAGACCGGTCAGTGGGATCGCCGGGATCGCGGAGGGCGTGGCTGAGGCCACGAGGGTCCTCCAGGTCGCGCAGATGCTCAAGCGCTCAGGGCTGGTTCGTAGCGACGACCTGGGTGTGTACTCGCTGCTCTTGGGCCCTCGCCGGGCCGACGAGGCCGTTGCCCAAGCTCGTGCGCTGCTGGCGCCGGTGCTGGACTACGACGAAGTGCACGGCAGCGATCTACTGCCTACCCTGGAGGCATTCCTAGAAGCCCAGGGGAGTCCCGCCAAGGCGGCTAGACGCCTGTATCTGCATGTCAACTCTCTTTACTACCGGCTGGGGCGTATAGGCGAGCTGTCGGGATGGGATCTCGAGGATCCCGAGGTGCGCATACAGTTGCAGCTCGCCTACAGGATCTTGCGTATGGAGGACCAGGAAGGCGCGTAGGGCCGATCCCGACATCGGTCGAGCGGAAGACGGTGGCCCATGGGCTCGTCTTGCCGTTTGGGGAGTTCCTCCAACCTCCTCGATACTCATATGTGCGCACCCCACCTAGTGCGTTTCCGGTCGCCCCTCTATCGTGATCGCCGCGAGAACCCGCGGTGGAGCACGTCGTCTCAGGGTGGGCGACGCGATTGGGCATGTCGAGGTTGAGCATCGCAAGGTCAACTGCCCGGCTGCACGATGCGCGGCTGTGGTGAGATTGCCCAACAGACGGCGACGGGGACGGTGGCAGGAAGCGTGCCACGGGCCGGCGAGTCGGGGAATGCGAAGGAGGGGCAACCACGTGACCCGCCAGGAGACCACTGTCCGTGAACCGGTCCAGCGTGTCGTCACCGGGAGCGACGGCGAACCGATAGCCGTGGCGGACTGGCTTGGAGCGGGCGGTCCGCTCGTGTGCGTGCACGGACTGACCTCCAGCTCGAGGGTGTTCACGGGGATAGCGAGCGAACTGCCGGATGTCAGGGTGGTTGCCATCGATTGCCGCGGTCGGGGGGAGTCGACCAAGAAGGGGCCGTTCGGACTGGAGCAGCATGCCGCCGACCTCATCAGCGTGATGGACGCCCTGGACATCGACACCGCGACTCTTGTGGGGCATTCGATGGGGGCGTTCGTGGTGACCGCGGCGGCGAGCATGGCTCCCCGGCGCGCGAACCGCGTTGTGTTCCTCGACGGGGGCTTCTTCCTGCCCTACGAGGCGGATCCGGACGAGCTGCTGAACGTGCTCATCGGGCCGTACATGGAGAAGTTCCGTCGGACGTGGCGGGACCTCGAGGAGTACTACGCCTACTTCGAAGCGACGCCCCTGTACGCGAACGGTCTCGACGACTATGGGCGCGCCCACTTCGCCTACGACCTCCAAGGTGAGCCGGGGGCGATGCGGGCGAAGATCGTCGAGAAGTGTGTCGGTGTGGACTGGAGAGAGGTGCTGGACCAGCCAACGCTGGCCAGACGCCTCGAAGCCCTGAGAAGCCCTCTGCTTGTGATCAGAGCGCCGGGAGGGTTGTCGGGCATGGGGGATGCGTTGATCCCGGACGCGGTCAGGGACCTGATCATCTCGACGGTGGGTGGCCCAACCACTGTGGTAGACGTCCCCGACACCAACCATCACACCGTTCTGTGCTCGGTGGCGGGGGCCCGAGCTACGGCTGGCGCCATCAGGGAGTTCATGAGATGAGCCGAACGAGGCAAGAGCGAGGCTCGCCGGCCGGACAGAAGGTGCCCCGAGGCACCGGAAGGGCAGGCATGATGCATCTGCGACACTTGTTTGGGTATCCGTCCCGTACTCGCTTGGTCGTCGCTCTGGCGACCGTGCTGCTCGTTGCCTTGTCCGCGTGCAGTGGTGCCAAGAACCCCAGCACCGCCCAGGGCGGCACGGTGGCGGACGGGGTCGAACTGGAGTCGCCCGGTCTGACGGAGCAGCCGACGAGTGACGCCGCATCGGGGTCAACTACCGGCGCTACCCCGGGGACGGGAGGCAAGACCGCGACGGCGGGAGGGTCTCCATCGCCAGGGAGATCGCGATCTACCGCCGGCCGGTATGCGCCGTCGACCTTGTTCAGCCCGCAAGAGGACAAGATCGGGATCACCAAGGACCAGATCACGGTCTGCTTCCACGCTTTCCTGACCTACGGCGCGGCGTTTGCCACCGGGCAGGACGACATGAACGTCTTCTTCACGGCCCTCAACGGCGAGAAGGGTGGCGTCTACGGTCGGAAACTGGTCGCCTACTACGAGGACGACGGCAACGACCCCCAGAAGGCCATCGAAGCAGCCGAGGCATGCAAGGCCAAGAATCCGTTGTTTATTGGAGGTGGCTTCGGGATCGACCAGGTTCCGGCGGTTCGCAGCTGGGCCGAACAGAACCACGTGCTGTACGGCTACAGCCTGGCTCCTGAGGCCGGTCGTGAGGGCAACAAGTACAGCTTCGCCGGAAACATCGGTATGACGAAATACGGCGAGATGCACGCCGAGCTGGTGGTCAAGAAGTATCGGGACAAGAAGATCGGGATCCTCACGCGCAACAGCCCCAACTGGGAACCGGCCCGCACCGGCTTCAAGGCTGTTGCCAAGAAGTACGGCCTGAAGATCGTCGCTGAACGTGTCATCGAGAAGAATCAGTCAACCTATACCCAGGAAATCCTCGACATGAAGAACGCCGGGGTCGAGGTCGTATACGCGAATGAGAACGCCATGACCGCCATGGAACTCGTCAAGCAGGCGAAGGCGCAGCTCTACAGCCCCCATTGGCTGGTCATGGCCGTCAATCTGGTAACCCAGGTGAACGGCGATGATGCTCTCAACCCCCCTCTCGAGGGGGTGACCACCTGGCTGGCCTACAGCAAGGGCGACTACACAGGCCCGTTCGCCCCCTATGCCGATCTCATGAAGGAGTTCGAGCGCCAGTACGCCAAGTACCGGCCGAACACTGATCTATCGGGCCCCAGCGGGGACACGCTATTCATGAACTGGATGGCTCAGAAGAACACGGCCGACCAGCTTGTCGACTGCGGTCCCGACTGCACACGGAACAAGCTGATCGACACCTGGCACAGCTACGCCCCGAAGCCCGTCCAGCCGCACCCGTGCGAGGCCGACTTCAGTCGGGACCCTCAGGTGGGCAGCTACCAGGCCATGTGGCTCGAGGCCTGGAAATCGCCGTCGGGCAAGGTGAACCTGCGCAATGTAGTTACTTGCGCTGAGCACTTCGTCTAGGTTCACGCACGGGCCTCAGGGACCCACCGGTCCCCCAATTCCGGCTTGGCCGAACAGGGAGACAGGCAAAGCATGGGTCAGACGCTGATCCTGGGCTTGATGACTGGCGGCATATACGGGCTGTTCGCGCTTGGGATAGCCCTTGTCTACCGAGGCTCACGCACCTTCAACTTCGCCCAGGGCGAGATCGGCACGATGGGACTGTTCATCGCGTTCGGGTTGGTCGAGCGCGTGGGTCTTCCGTGGCTTGTCGGCGCGCTGGTCGCCATCCTGGCCGCGGCTCTCGTGGGATTCGTGTTCGAGCGTTTGGTCGTGCGCGTGATGATAGACGCCAGCCGCGTGGCGGTGGCGGTGGGCAGCGTCGGCCTTCTCATGTTGTTGCTGGCTGTGGAGTTCAAGATCGTCACCGTCAGCGCCAGGTCCCTCCGCGCGCCGATCGGCGGAGTGGGCAAGGAGATCCTGGGAGTCGTGGTCAGCCCCACCCACATGCTCTCCATCGGGGTAGCCGCGCTGGTAGCTGTGGGGCTCGCCCTGATGCTGAAGAAGACCGACTTCGGCTTGGGCGTGCTTGCCGCGGCGCAGGACCCCGTGGCAGTCCGGCTGGTGGGAGTTCCTCTGGCACGCGTGTCTGGCTTCGTTTGGGCGATGGGTGCCGCGCTGAGCGCTCTGGCCGCTCTGTTGGTGGAGCCGACCGTTGGGGTATTCGCGCCCGGATATGCCAGTGAGCTGTTCCTGAAGGGATTGGCGGCGGCCGTCGTCGGAGGGCTCACGAGTCTGCCGGGGGCGTTCGTGGGAGGTCTGGTGGTCGGGGTGACCGAAGCCGGCGTATCCCGGGTGTTCGCCTCCGCCGCCTTCCCGGGAATCAAGAGCCTGACGGTGCTGGGCCTGATCCTCTGCGTGCTCTTGTTCCGCCCCGGAGGTCTGCTCTCAGGTCTGGTGGCGAAGGGGGAGTCCGCATCATGAAGCGCCTCCCCGCACCCAGGATGTTGTTGCTCGCATTGGCCTTCGGCGCAATCCCTCCCCTCGTCGGCCGAGCCGGTCTGCTAACCGACTACTCGGCCATCCTGGTCGGCGGCGCCGTCTGCTACGCCGTGGCGGGATTGTCACTCAACCTTCTCATGGGCTACGCGGGACAGATCTCGCTCGGCCACTTCGCCCTGCTCGGTGTGGGGGCGTTCGCGAGCGGGATCTTCAGTGGAGCCGATCGAATGGGCCTGCCCTTCGTCGTGTCCATTGCTGGAGCTGCGGCCGTTGGGGCGGCCATCGCTTTCGTAATCGGCCTTCCAGCCCTGCGGCTGCGCGGCCTCTATCTGGCGGTGGTGACGATCGCGCTCAGCTATGCGGCGGAACAGTCTCTTTTCAGAGCCTCGTTCATATCGGGGGGCTCGTCGGGCATGCAACTGCCCCGACCCATCCTGGGCAGCTTCGTCTTCACCCGCAATGCCGACTTCTTGGCCGTGCTCTTGCTGCTCTTGCTTCTCGTCTGGCAGTTCGACGTCAACATCACGCGCTCGAAGCTCGGTCGCGCGTTCCACGCTGTGCGCACCGACGAGGCCGTGGCGGCCTCGTTCGGCGTTGATGTCACACGCTACAAGCTGCTGGCCTTCGTCGTCTCCGGCGCTTTTGCGGGGATCGCCGGAGCCATGTACGGCCATCTCTACCAGTTCGTCAACTCGGAGTCCTTCGGCTATCACAAGTCCCTGTTGCTTGTGATAGTTGTGGTTCTTGGGGGCCTGCGCAGCCGGGCCGGAGTCGTGGCGGCCGCGGGCTTCTTCTCGCTGTTGCCCGTTGGGTTGATCAAGGTCTTCGGGACAGGGTTTCGGGGGACCGACCTCATCGTGGGGGCGCTCTTGCTCATGTACACAGTTGCCCGCTACCCCGGGGGCATGGCCGAGGCCATGCGGCAAGGCAAGGAACGTCAAGCGGTGAAGGCGGCGAAGCGAGCGGCCGTTGCCCAGGGAGAAGCCGGGGACGAGCAGCCGGTTGTGCCCAAGCTGCCCCAGATGCCCCGCCCGTCCGGGCTACCGGCCAGGCCCGCCGAAATGGCCGGCATGCCTCTGCTTTCCGCAACGGACATATGTGTGAGCTTCGGAGGGCTCAAAGCCCTCGATCGCGCGTCGCTCGATGTGCACCGAGGTCGGATCGTCGGGCTCATCGGACCTAACGGGGCCGGCAAGACGACGATGTTCAACGCGATTTCGGGGCTGCTCCGGCCGGACTCGGGCAGCGTCCATCTGCTGGGCGAGGATGTCTCGGGGTTGCCTGCCCATGTACGGGCGAGGGCGGGAGTGGGCCGAACTTTCCAGCTCATCGGATTGGCGAAGGATCTGTCGGTCACTGAGAATCTGCTGCTTGCCCAGCACGTGGTCGCCGGCTACGGGGTCGTCTCCGCCTTGACGCGCATAGGCAAGGCCGCCAAGGTCGAGCGGGAGCTCAGGGATCGTGCCGCGGAGGCGTTGGAGGCGTTGGGCTTCGAGCGTTTCGCCGGCACGCCGGTGAAGAACCTGTCGCATGGCCAGCAACGCATCGTCGAACTCGGCTGTGCGATGGTGACCGCGCCTGAGCTGCTGATGCTCGACGAGCCTTCGGCCGGTATGGCGCCGGGGGCGGCCGAGAACCTGGCCGTGCGTTTGCGCGACATACGCGACGAGCTGGGACGGACGGTTCTTCTGATCGAGCACAACATCCCGCTGGTGCTGGATGTCTGCGACGAGCTGTACGTGCTTTCGAGCGGGGAGATGCTAGCGCACGGGGCTCCCGATGAGGTCGTGCGCCGCGAAGACGTGATCGGTGCCTACCTGGGTGAGGCGGTGGCGATATGACGGCTCAGGTCGGACTCGGGACTCGGGGGTCCGAAGGCGACTCGCAGCCCGAGAGTGAGTCCTGTGTTTCGCGCAGCGGGAAGGTTCTGCTCGAGGTCGAGAACGTGGTCACCGGTTTCGGGTCGAACACGGTCCTGCACGGACCCTCACTCAGCGTTCGAGAGGGCGAGACCGTCGGGGTGTTCGGCCTCAACGGGGCCGGCAAGAGTGTGCTGATGAAGGTCATCGCCGGGGTGCTGCCGCTGTGGTCCGGGCGACTGGCCTTCGATGGGGCCGACATCACGCGAGTGCCGGCGGAGGAGCGGGTGGCGCGGGGCATGGGCCATGTCCCTCAGGGGCGTCAGGTGTTTCCCGGACTGACGGTGGAGGAGAACCTGCGTCTTGGCGCCTACACCTTGCGGCGACATGACAAGGGCCGCTACCCAGCAGCGCTTGCGGCTGTGTACGAACGCTTCCCGGTCCTGGCACAGAAACGAAATCAGCTTGGTGGGTCGCTCTCAGGTGGCCAGCAGGCATCGCTCGCCGTAGCCAGGGCGCTGATCAACCAGCCGCGACTGCTGTTGGTGGACGAAGCATCGGCCGGGCTCGCGCCGGTGGCCGTCCGGGAGCTCTTCCACACCCTTCGCCAGGTCGTGGCCACGGGTGTGACGATCCTCATGGTCGAGCAGAACGTCAGTTTCGGGCTTCAGCTCGTCGAGAAGGTCAACATCCTTCAAATGGGGCGGATCGCGTATTCCGGGGATGTCAACACGCTCGACCAGGAGGCCCTGGTCGCCCACTTGGGCATAGGCAGGATGCTCGGCAAGGGAGTGGCCGGCACGCTGGCGGGGCGGAATGTCCCGCCGGGCGCGCCCGAGTCGGGGAAGGGCGGTAAGGCCCCGAAGCGTGCGGCGCCCGGAAGTCGTGGCGGAGCTAACAAGCGCAAGGGCGCTGCCCAGGGGTAGCTCCGGGGGGGGGTGTCTCCATGCTCGGCAGGGTCACTACGACAGCGCGAAACCGGCGAGAATCGGTCGAATCGAGGGCTTGCGGGCGTACTCATTGGAGAGGGGTTGTCCTGGTCTTCGCCTTCGTACTGCCCGTCGCGTTTCCAAGTGCTGCCGGCTCTTCCCCGCCCACCCCGTGGCGCGCGAGGTGCGCCGACTCCTTGGTCCCGGTCTCGCTCGCGGAAGGCCTAGCCGCTGATAGTAGCGTGGCCGCAGAGCTCTGCCTGCCGGCGGGCCCTAAGCCTACTACCGTACAGGTGCTCGTGCCGGGCTTCACCTACGGTGGGGCGTACTGGGACTTCCCGGACCCTCGGGCGGGCACCGAGCGCTACTCCTACGTCGTCGCCGCAGTTACGGCAGGCTATGCGACTCTCCGGTTCGATCGGATCGGGACGGGCGCGAGCGCGCATCCGGCGAGCGCATTGGTGACGATCGACAGCGCTGTCTGGGTCCTGCATCAGCTCGTGCAGGCGCTTCGGGAGGGTCGGGTTTCCACGGCGGTCGGCGATATCCGGTTCAGCAAGATCGTCACTGTCGGTCATTCGTTCGGCTCGGCGATAACTTGGCTCGAGGCCAGCCGGAACAAAGACGTTGAAGGGGTGATTCTGACGGGCGCCACCCACAACCCCGGAACCGACGCGACGGCGCTAGGCCTCTACCCGAGCCTGTACCCGGCGGTGCTGGATCCGCGCTTCGCGAGCGCCACACTCGATCCCGGGTACTTGACGACCCGTCCCGGCACGCGCAAATGGTTCTACGAGCCGGCGTCTGTCGATCCGTTGGTCGTCTCGCGCGACGAGGTCACCAAGGAGACCGGCACAGCGGAGGAACTGGCGACCGTGAGCCTGGCGTTCAGCGAGAGGCTCGATATCCGAGTGCCGGTGCTCGTTGCTGCGGGCGAGCACGATCCGGTGGTGTGCGGTGGCGCGCTCCCTCATGACGAGTGCGGAAGCAGCGATGCATTCGCCTCCAAAGAGGCGTCATCCTTGGGCTCCCAGGTCCCGCGTGTGGACGGGTACCTGCTGCCTGGCGCCGGGCATGTCATGAACCTTATGCCGAACGCTCGGGATTGGTTCCACGTAGCCAACGCGTGGGTAAGTCGACAGATCGAAGGCGAACGGGTAGTTGCCCAGGAGACACTCTCACCTGCGGTCGGACGTGTGAAGCGAGGCGCGTCACTCCCTGCCACCGGAGGGGGAGCCAGTGCTGCCGGAGCACTTGGGACGCTGTCGGCGGCCGCAGCTGTTGTCTTCTGGCTTCGACCCAGACACCGCTCAGTCTGCTGAAGGTTGCTTCATTAGCGGTAGTAACCGTCTCCGTTGTCCAGCCGGGACCGGAAGACCTACGAGACAAAGGGCCCATGCCCAGATCGGCGACTCCGGGGAGTAGGCCCTTGGGCTGCCCCATCGGGCCGGTCCAATCTTCAAGGACGGGCCAACGAGCGTTCCCAGGTTCGCGCACCGTTCAATCAGCACTTCCTCACATCGGCCGTCTGTCCAGGCCACGCGCAGCGGGGGAGCGGTCAGGCCCAGACCCTCAGAAGGGTTCGCATCATGCGAGGCTGGGACCACCCAACCGGCCATAGTACGAACCAAGAGCGTGGGGGTTGCTGCCGACCGGATGAGCGCCTTGCGCTGCAGGGGGTCCGCCGCCTGGGCGTCGGCCTCCAGCCGGGGCAGAGCTTCGGCCAGGATGGGAGAGAGGGGCCCGGCGCTATCCTGCGAGCCCAAGTTCTCCGCGCAGAACCACCGGTGTGCATAAGGTTCGAGTCGACTCTCCGACACCACAAAACTGCACCTTTTGATGCAGCCCCACCTCTTCTAGCAGCACATTTAGGCGAGGCACGCCGGCGACCCTGACTTCGAAGTGGTCGGGAAACACGTCGACTCCCTCCAGCAGATCCTCGATCAGAACTCGCCGCTCCCGCTCGGTCGCCTCGCGCCATATCTCGTCGACGTCCATTTCCCGAAGGGCGCACGCCTTGACACGGAACACCACGCCGCAGTACACGCGACTGTGCTATATTCGCACATGCCATGGTACGAGGAAGCGAGCAAGGCGCGGACAACCCGCTGGGGCGGCGCGTCGCCGAAGCGCGCAAGCTCAGGGGCCTTACTCAGGCCGCCGTAGCTGGGCGCATCTCACTTGACCGCACGGCCGTCTCCAAGATCGAGTCTGGTCGCCGTCAGGTGAACTCGATCGAGCTCGCCCGGATCGCCCGGGCGCTGGGTCGCCCAATCGAGTGGTTTCTTGAGGACCGCGAGCCCCGCGAGACGCCGGGAAGCCTCATGCGCTCCTTGCGGAGGAAGCGGAAGACGATCCTGAAGACTTGCGCCAAGCACGGCGCCCGCTCCGTCCGCGTTTTCGGGTCGGTTGCCCGAGGGGAGGCCACACCGGGAAGCGACGTCGACTTCCTGGTCGCGATGGACCCGGGACGCGGCCTTCTGGACCAGGCCGCTCTGCTGTTGGAGTTACGGGGAATCCTCGGGCGCGAGGTGGATGTTGTGACCGATCAGGGCCTCCGCGAGCGTGTGCGTGAGCGCGTTCTCCGCGAAGTGGTCTCGCTGTGAGGTCCGACCGCGAGCGGTTGCTGGACATCCTGGAGGCCATCGACCGCATCGAGAAGTACGCACGCCTTGGGCGCCGCCGGTTCAAGGAAGATGAACTGGTCCAGGCATGGATGATCCACCACATCGAGATCATCGGCGAGGCGGCTGCCCGCATCTCTGATGCCCTACAAAGAGGTCACCGCGACGTGCCTTGGCGAGAGATGGCCGCCATGCGCAACCTCTTGGTCCATGACTACTTTGGCATCGACATCGAGCGGGTGTGGGTGACTGTCGAACGCGACCTGCCCTGTCTGAGCGGCAAGCTCCGATCGATCCTCGAGATCCTGCCTGAACCGTAGCGGGCAGCCGCTGGTGCGCCGGTCCGCCAGGTCCGAACGGGCCTGCCGCTTGGCTGCGGTTGCGGCGCGGGGAGAAGCTCTCCGGACACGATCAGCGGTGGGCATAAGGTTCGAGTCGGCTCTCCGACACGACAAGACGGCGCCATTGGCCGCAGATGGTCCGGGGACCGGCGAGTTACTCGGCAACCCGCCTGAACGTCGGCTTCGCGTGAGGCAACGCCGTCCGCGCGACCGGGAGCCGAACATCTGATAGCACCATCTGGGCCCCGTGCTATCATTCTCTTGCCATGGTCACCCAACTCATTGCTCGCATCGACGAGAAGCTCCACGCGCGCCTCAAGGCTCGCGCCGCGGCGGAAGGCCGCTCCCTGAACGCCCTCGTGGGTGACCTGCTGTCAGTTGGCCTGTCGAGCGGTAACGAGAGGGCTCGGATGCGGATCCGGGTGGAGTCCGCCGGCCTGGGCGTCGTGCCCCGGCCTGGGCGTCGTGCCCCGTCGCGAGACGTCGCTATCGCATCGACCCGCGGCGCGGGGCGTGCCGCAAGCGAGGCTCTTGCGGCTGAGCGTGCCAGCCGGTGAGCCTCATCTACGCCGACACGAGCGCGATCGTGCGTGCGTATTTCGTTGATGAGCCGGAGCACGCCGAACTGAGATCCCTGCTCCTCGAGGGTGGCAAGGCGGTGGTCACGAGCGAGATCGCGCGCATCGAGTTGGCCAGCGCGATCGGGGCAGCCTCCCGGACGGGGCGGCTCAAACGCTGGCGGGGACTGCTGGCCCGCATCGACACTGACTGCGGGGAGGACGGGCCGATCACATTGCTGGAGCTCCGGTCGGAGTTCGTTCTACCGACCGCTCACCGGCTGGTGCTGGATCATGCGCTGCGTTCGCTCGACGCCATTCACTTGGCGGTGGCTCTGGAGGAATGTCCGGCGCTGGCCGATGGCGAGGAGATCGTGTTCGTCACTCGGGACGAGCGACAGGCGGCTGCCGCGTCGGCCCTTGGGTTCGCACTGGGCTGACCGGGCCGGGGACTGCGCCGTGGGCAGTATGGGCGTTGCCTCGAAGGAACCAGTGGGGTTCCCGCCTTTGCACCGTCGGGTACGGGAGTTGGGTCACCCCCGCTGTGGGCAAGCTGCCAGCGGGTGAGATCCTTGGGTTTGACCGCCGTAAGCTTGGTGCTCACGAGGCGCGAACTACGACGTGGTCCCGCTCGCTCGTGGCGATATCCAGCCGTGATCCCGCATGGTCTCGAGATAGGCTTCAATGGCCTCCTTGGCCATCGCGAGGGCCTCTTCCCGGCTCTCACCTTCGGTGACGACGTCCGGCAGCTCTGGAACGGAAAGGGTGAAGCCGCCCTCGCGCTGAGGGACCAGCACAACCTCGTATTCACGCTCCTTGGCCACAGACAATCCCCTTTCCCTTGTCAGCGGTCCCATTATGCCCAGGTGGAGCCCGGACCTGGGAGGACCTATGAACAACCCAGAGGTGGAGGACGAGACCAGCTCGTGAGCCGCCACTCGGGGTTCGGGCGGGTCGCCGGTGGGGCAGAGATGCGAGTCTGAGCTATCGTCCTTGCTTCCACGGAATAGGCCCGGTTCGCACCAGCCGAACGGCCCGCGCGGTTCTCGTGACTCGGCTCTCCGACACGGCCTGCCTTGCTTGCCTTCCTGGCGAGGCTCCAACTGTTGGTTTCCCTTCTGGCGGGGGCCGGCGGGGTAGCGGGCGGCACAGACCGTGGTGAGCCGAATGACGCCTACCACTGCTCGTCCGCCCTCTACGTGGGTATGGTCATCACGGACGACGGTGAGGGGTGCAAAGGGCTCGCGCAAGATACTGCTGGGGCTGGTTTGCCGATGGGTGCGGTCCTACAATTCAAGTATGGAACTGGGACTCAGTGCCGAGCAGGCGGAACTCCTTCAGCGGGTTCTGACCGAGTACATCTCCGACCTCCGGATGGAGGTCGGAGGGACCGACAGCTTTAAGTACCGCCAGATGTTGAAGCAGGACGAGGAGTCACTGAAGGCGCTTCTCAGCCACCTCGAGTCGGCCATTCAGTCGTCGCGATCGTCCTGACCGCCCTAGTCGCGCAGTCGTCGTGAGAGCATTGAGACACGCGAAGAACCATCTCGACTGGCGAGCATCCTGGTGCGTACTCACCAGGCCCGCCGGCGTCAGCAGCCCGGCGCAAGGGCCAGTGGTGGGCAACCGAATCCCCTACCCCCTTGAGGGCCAAACGGCTTCTTCGCTCTCCAACCTCCCCTTCGCCTTGACCTACTCCATATCGCCACCGACGACCCCAGGTGGGGTCCGAATGGGCCTCATGCTTGGCTACCGCTGTGGGTCGAGAACAAGCTCTCCGCACGCGATGAGGGGAGACATGTTCAGCTTCAGCCGCTGTTGCCCAGGCCCTTGGCAACGCGTTTGCCGAGGTCGTCGTCCACCTGCCGCCAGTACTCGATGACCCGCAGCCCCACCTCGTCGGTGACACCCTGCTTGACATGGCCGACGATGTTGGAGACGAGGTGATCGCGGTCGGTTCCGCTCAGCACGTTGCGATACAGCTCACGCGGCTGCACGAAGTCGTCGTCCTCGGGATGCTTGTCGTACGGCGTGCGCCCAAGATTTCCTGAGACCCCGGTGCGGAAGCCCTCGCCGTACCGTTGCGGGTCCGCGGCCGGCCCGCCCTTGCTGTTGGGCGCGTACGCGGGATCGCCGGGGTTCTGGTAACGCATCGCGCCGTCACGGTTGTAGCTGTTGACCGGCGACTTCGGCCGGTTGATCGGCAACTGTTGGTAGTTGGTGCCGATGCGGTGGCGATGCGCGTCCGGGTAGCTGAACAGGCGCCCGAGCAGCATCTTGTCGGGGCTCGGCTCGATGCCCGGCACCATGTTCGCCGGCTCGAAGGCTGCCTGCTCGACTTCGGCGAAATAGTTCTCCGGGTTGCGGTTGAGCACGAGCCGGCCGATCTTGATCGGGGGATAGTCGGCGTGCGGCCAGACCTTGGTGAGATCGAACGGGTTGAACCGGTAGCCCGCGGCCTCCTCGACCGGCATGATCTGCATCTCGAGCGTCCACGAGGCCTCACCGCCGCGCGCGAGCGTCTCCCGGAGGTCGCGGCGGTGATAGTCGGGATCCTCCGAAGCCATCGCCTTCGCTTCGGCATCGGTGAAGTGCTCGATCCCCTGGTCGGTCTTGAAGTGGTACTTGACGTAGAAGGCCTCGCCCTTGGCGTTGATCCAGGTGAAGGTGTGACTGCCGTAGCCGTTCATGTGGCGGTAGGTGCGCGGCGTTCCCCGGTCGGTGAACAGGAACGTGACCTGATGTGCGGACTCGGGCGACAGGGTCCAGAAATCCCACTGCATGTCGTTGTCGCGCATGCCGGTATCGGCTCGGCGCTTCTGGGAGTGGATGAAGTCCTGGAACTTCTGCGGGTCACGGATGAAGAAGATCGGCGTGTTGTTGCCGACGAGGTCGTAGTTCCCTTCTTCCGTGTAGAACTTGATGGCGAATCCGCGGGGGTCTCGCACCGTGTCGGCCGATCCGAGCTCACCGGCGACGGTCGAGAATCGCAAGAACACGTCGGTCTTCATCCCTTTCTGGAAGAGCTTTGCCTTGGTCCAGTGGCTCACGTCCTCGAAGCATTCGAAGAAACCGTGCGCTCCTGCCCCCTTCGCGTGCACGACGCGCTCAGGAACTCGCTCACGGTTGAACTGCGCCATCTTCTGGAGCAAGTAGTGGTCCTGCAGCAGGATCGGTCCGTTCGATCCGACGGTGAGCGAATGCTCGTCGGACGGCGCCGGAATGCCGGCGTCGGTTGTTGTGGCCGGCCGCTTTCGATCCGTCATCGCCCTCTCCTCCTTCTCCTCGCCGGACGTCGTGGGTGTCAGGCCCTGTAGCCCCGCTGACGGGGCCCGTCATCCACATCCTTGCATCGACGGGCCCCTCTGACCTGTGCCGAACGGCACCATCTTCAGGGGTGGGGTAGCAGGCGAGCAAGTGCGCCTCCCGCAAGTAGCGCGATCCCCAGCGATAGCGCGCTGACAAACGCGGTGCGCCGAATGCCGAGCTCAGCCCTCATGGCCGCTATGGTGGCGACGCAGGGTACATAGACGGTGTTGACGAGGGCGTAGGTCATGATCTGGGGAACGGTCAGGAAGTGAGTGAGGTTGGCCGCCCCCCGGCCGTAGCGCACGACGGCCAGGGTGACAAGCAACTGCAAGGACAGTTCCTTACGCAGCACCCCGAACAGCAGTGCCAGACCAGCTACCGGAGGAAGCAGCAGCCACCCCTGCACGACAGGAGAGAGGGGGCCGGTCAGCTTCCATATGAAGCCGGTCTCGTACAGGGCCCCCAGAACGAGGCTGCCGGCGATCATGATCGGCGTGGCCATCACTATGAAGCCCCTGAACCTCTGCCAGGTCTTGCGGGCGACGTGGCGCAAGACGGGGGGGCGAAAGGGGAAGACTTCGAGCACCAGGCCGGAGGGTTTGCCGGGCAGCAGGGCATTCAGCCCCCGCCCGGCTGCTCCAGCCAGCAGCAGGTCCACGGCAAACAGGGCGACAGCCGGTCCCCACCCCACGTAGCGGGCCACCGCCCCGGCGATCACCGCGGTGCGCGCGCTGCAGGGCACCATCGTGATGAGCAGGCTTGCGATGGTGCGTTCCCGGCGGCTGGAGAGGACTCGGGTGCCAATGATGGCGGGCACGCTGCAGCCGAATCCCGCAACCAAGGGGATAACCGCCCGTCCGTGCAGACCCAGACGGTTCATGGTGCGGTCGGCAAGGAACGCCGCCGCGTTCAGGTAGCCTGAGTCTTCGAGCAAGGCCAAAAGGAAGTAGAAGGTGAGCACATAGGGGACACCCACGGACAGGGCCGCCTGGATTCCGGCATCGAAGCCCCAAAGTAGTGTCCGTGCGAAGGCCCCATATCCAAAGAGCGCGTGAATGGGGGCCTGAATCAAGGGCGATGCCAGGGCCAACCAGGCTGTGGAGAAGGCGTTTGCCAGCCCGTTGCCCACGAGAAACAGGAACGAGACCATTCCGCCGAGGACGGCCGCCAGTACCGCGAGCCCCAGCACCGGATGGGTGGTCACCTTCCACGCCCGGTCTGAAGGAGGTGTGTGCCTGGCATATTGCGTGGACGCCGCCAGCCGCCCGGCCAGCCGATGTCGCTCGGCGACCACGCGAGGCACCTCTCCTTCGTCTCCCAACGCAGATGCGCGGACTTCCGCGAGGGCGGCTGCGGCCGGGTAGCTTTGCGCTGTGAGTTGGTCGCCTTCCAGCAGAAGGAGGGCCTCGCTGCGGGGGGCGGCACACACCGGGAGGGCCCGTTCGACTGCGCGGACCGCGGACTCGACTTCCCGGCCGTAGTGGGGCGCCGCAGGCCGAGCCGGGCAAGCCACCGCTGTCGAGATAACCCTCTGCGCTCCCACGGCACGAGAGGCAATTGTGGGGACCACCGGGATGCCCAGCTCCTGGGCAAGCCGCTGAACGTTGGTCACCAAGCCGGCCCGAGCCGCCGCATCCATCAGGTTCAACGCCAGCACCGTTGGAACACCCAGATCCAGGATCTGCAGAACGAGGTAGAGGTTGCGAGCCAAGTTAGAGGCATCGGCGAGGACAACCACGACATCCGGGGCGGCGTCCACCAGCGCCCGCCTGGCCACGGCTTGGTCCGAGATGGCCGGCCCCCCAAGCGCGTAGGCGCCGGGAAGGTCCAGAACCCGCACGCGCGTGTCGTCCAGTCGCACTACTCCCGCGCCAACGGTGACTGTGGTTGCCGCGTAGTTGGCAGTTGCCGCGGATCCGCCTGTCAGGACGTTGAACAGGGTGGACTTGCCCACGTTGGGGTTGCCCGCAAGGGCGACGGTCAGCTCGCGCGTCGCCGGCGGGACCCCGCGGCCGGCGCGAACTCTTGCACGCCGGCGGATCTGGCGCCCGAACCCTCCACTCGACTGCTCACATGAACTCGGGCCGCCGTGGCATCCTCCGCAGTGGCAGTCTCCACTGCCTCCCCATGGACTCCGGTCGCTTCGGTGTCGGGGGCCCATCGGCTAGCTTGCCTTATCTTGAAGTACCTCGCGCACGGCCACCATCGCGGCCACCTCGCGGCCCAGCGCGTAGCGAGTGCGTCCGACGCGCACCAAGAGAGGCCCGCCGAACGGAGCGACCTGCTCGACGGTCACGTTCGCGCCTGGGACAAGTCCGAGTGTGCCAAGGTAGGAAAGCAAGTCGGGATCTTCGCGGGAGATGCGCAGTACGACACCTCTGCCTCCCGTCTGCAGTGAGGCCAGTCCCCGCCCCGTCTCCTCTGGTAGCCCGCCGTCGCGGGAGGGTATGGGATGCCCGTGCGGACATGTGGACGGGTGCTGGAGTACCTCGTCGATGCGATCGGCCACGGCATCGGACACGGCGTGCTCGAGGGCGCAGGCCGGTTCGTGAACCTGCTCCCAGGGCAGCCTCAGTACATCGGTGAAGAGCCTCTCTGCCAGGCGGTGCCGGCGGATCGTGCGTATTGCCAAGCGCCGACCCCGGGCGCTCAGATGCACGCCACCGGACCCCGGTTTGACCCAGCCGCGTTTCTCAAGCCGGTGGAGCATCTCGCTTACGGAGGGGGCTGAAATCCCGAGCGCTTCAGCCAACTGGGCGCCGGTCACCCTGCCTTCGCCCTCGAGGCGCTGGAGGGTCTTGAGATACATCTCCTCGCTGGGTGAAGGTTCCGGCCCGGAAGCTACCGATGCGCCCGCGGCTTTCGCCCTCTTGCTGTGTCGAGCGTCGACTTCCCCTGGGAATCGCATGCGGACCTCCATGGCCACAACCTGGCCCGACGCTCGTCGCCGGCTTAGGCGCCACTAACAAGCATACAGCGGCATACCTAACAGCGGCAATTCGCTCTGCCGTAGAGACTAGTGGGCTTCCACGGTCGGGGCCGGGCGAAGCTGAAGCGGCGGGAGTGTTGCGACAGGCGGCTTCGAGGCCGCCGGCTATCTCCGCGGGGTCGACAGGCGCTCTGGGGTGTCAACTCGTACAATCGTGCCGCGCGGCCTGGGGTCGCCAAGGACATCCGGGCACTGCCGGGCGGGGCGCCTCGCGGAGGTCCGGTTTGCGGACGAAAGGAAACCCCCAGTGGAAGCCATGACGGGAATCGAACGCATCGGCAACATCTTGAAGCACCAGCCGGTGGACCGGATCGGAGCTTTCGAGCACTTCTGGGTCGACACCGCGGCCAAGTGGGCCGAGCAAGGCCACATGGGCCAGTACGAGATTCCCGCCGACCACTTCGGGTTCGACATGGACATGATGTGGGCTTTCCACATGGTGGCCGACCTCGACTTCGAGCCGAAGGTGGAGGAGGAGACCGAGGAAACCATCCTGGCCTGGGATGGCAACGGTGCGCTATTCCGCAGACACAAGCTCCATTCGGCAACCCCGGAACACGTGCGCTTCAGCGTGAAGACTCGCGAGGACTGGGAGGAGCGCATCAAGCCGCACCTCGTAGCCGATTCACGTCGGATTTTCATGGACGCCTACAAATGGGCGAAGCAGTATTGCGCCGAGAAGGGGCGCTTCTTCGTCACGTGCCAGCCCAACGTGTTCGAGCTTATCCACCCCGTCATCGGCCATGAGGGCTTGCTCTTCGCCATGGCCGATGATCCCGAGTGGGTAGAGGACATGGTGACGACCTACGCCAACCTCATCGTCGAACTGCAGGAGATCACCTTTGCCGAGGCGGGCAAGCCCGACGGCATCTGGTACTACGAGGACATGGGTTACCGCGCAAACCCCTTCATGTCGCCGCGGATGTACCGCGAGATGATCTGGGCGGGTCACGCCAAGACCTTCGGTTTTGCGCACGCGCAGGGTCTGCCCGTGATAGTGCATTCATGCGGATTCGTCGAGCCCCTTCTGCCGGACATGATCGAGGCGGGGATGGACTGCCTTCAGGTGATGGAGGTCAAAGCGGGGATGGACCCGGTCCGTATCCACCGCTCCTATGGGGAGCGCATAGCCCTCATGGGTGGGATCGACGTGAGAGTGCTCTACTCGAACGACATCGCTAAGGTCGACGCCGAACTGGAGGAAAAGATCCCGCTGCTGAAGGAAGGCTACGGATACGTGCTGCACAGCGACCACTCGATTCCGTACACGGTGGAGCACGAGACCTACAAGCACTTCCTCGAGAAGGGCCTCGAACTGGGGACCTACTGAGACAAGCGAATGGCGACCCGGGGTCCGGGGGGGGCCGGCGCGATCCCGGGCGGTGCGCGGGGGAGGTCTGAGTGGGCCCCCATGCATGCACTTGCGCCGAGGGGACTCCTGCATGCCGGGCAGGGGCCCATGCCACAAGCGTTATGAAGACACGGCCCGGATCAGCATCTCCTGCAGGTGGCGCACCACGTGCGGATCCTCGATACGCTCGCCGTTCAGATCGCGCACATAGAAGGCGTCCACGACGCGGGTTCCGTAGGTAGCCACCTTGGCGAGGTTCACGTCGCACCCGGCATCGGTCAGGGTCTTGGTGATGACGTGAAGCAGTCCGAGTCGGTCGGGAGCGCGGACCTCAACCACGGTTGAGAAGTCGGAAACCGAGTTGTCTATGGCCACCTTGACGTTCGAAGGCGAAAGCGCGGGCCGGGGCCCTTTGGCCGCCTTGGTACGCAGGGCTCCCTCGACGTCGAGGTGACCGCGCACGGCGGAGGCGATGTCGTTGGGGATGGAGTTCCAACGCCCATCGGCCCCGGGTTCGAAAGCGGAGCTCACACGGAAGACCTCGAGAGCGATGCCGTCGGCGCGGGTGAAGATGCGGGCCGACAGCACGTTGATCCCGCGCACGGCGAGCACGCCGGAGACGGTCGCGAACAGTCCGGGCTTGTCCCATGCGACTACGAGGAGCTCGTCGGAATGCCGGCCGCGATGTACGGAGCTGCGCACCTCATCGCGACTCAAGGGCTCCGTCATGAGGTCGAGCTGGCGCGCGGCGACGGGGGCGTCGAAGGCGAGGAGCCACTCCTGCCCCAGTGGCTCTATCAGAGCGCGGATCTCGCCCGTCGTGCGACCGCTGAAGGAGGCGAGCGCGACCTGGGCGTCGGCCGCGGCCTGACTGGTCTCGATCCCGAGACTCGATCCGCGATGAAGGATGTGAGAGGCCTTGCCGTAGAGCTCCTGAATGAGAGAGGCGCGTACGGGTGACCAGGCCTCGGGACCCGTGGCAACCGCGTCGGCGCGAGTGAGCAGGAAGAGCATCGCCAGGCGCCTGCCGCTGCCAACCCGCTGGGCCAAGCCGGCGGCCGTGCGCTCGTCCGTCAGGTCGCGGTGAGTGGCTGTTTCCGCGAGGGTCAGGTGATCGCGAACCAGGAACGCGATGTCCTCCAGACGCTCCCGAGAAAGTCCCATTCGCGAGGCAGCCGTCAGGGCGAGATCGGCGCCCAGCTCAGCGTGGGCCGGACCCCGGCCCTTCCCGATATCGTGCAGAAGGGCTGCCAGAAGAAGGGTGGCCCCTGGGGCCGGCCCGAGGGGGTCGGATCCCGCGTCATCCCACGCTTGGTCAAGGTGGGGCTCGTCGATACCAAGGGAATCGACAATGGCCGCAACGGTGGCAAACGAGTGGGTGTCGACCGCGTATTGATGGTAGGGGTTGCGTTGGGGGCAGCAACGGATGGGGGCCCACTCCGGAATCAGGGCGACGAGCAGCCCGCTCTCATCCAGGGCTTCCAGCGCGGGGGTGGCCTTTGATCCAGCGGCCAGAATCTGGATCAGGGCGTCTCGGGTACCGGGGGTCCACGGCAAGGGCGCGGCCCCGTCAAGGAACATGTGCAGGTGGTTCGACCAGCTTCGACCGGGCGCGGAGCCGATTTGAGCCGAGGCCACGAAGGGACCCAGCCACGCGGCGGTGTCTTCCCGCGGATGGGGAAGGGTGCCGGGATCCAGGGATCGGGCGGCGGGCGGCGTCGCCGACCTGCGTGCTGGAGTCCCGGCGCGGCTGCGAGATGGCATGGCTCGCAACATCGAGTCCCAGGTGCTGTTCGATACCGCCTCGACGGTCCGGGCGCGGCGATGCAGTTCGCGCATGAGCACATCGCCTTCCTCGAGAGATCCCAGTCGCCGGTAGCCGAGGCTCACGGCCAGCGCATCGACGTCGGCGAGATACAGCCGGTCCTGACGGCGCCCCGACGCGAAGTGGAGCCCGATTCGGGTGCGCATGAGCAGCTCGGCGGCCTCGTCGACCCTCTCGCAGTCGAGCTCGTCAAGGTGCCCAGCGGCGTTCAACGCCTCGAGACCGGGTCTGCCGCAAATCAGAGCGGCCGCCCAGGCAAGCGCCTGGATGTCCCGAAGCGCCCCAGCGGAATCACGAAGGTGGGGTTCCAGCAGCCGGCCGGCGGACCCGGCGGTAGCGTGGCGTTCCGAATTGGCATCGGCCAAGCGGGCCAGCACCCTCGCCGGCGATCGGGCGAGCGAGGAGCGAACGGTCGCCATCGTTTGGTCCCAGAGGGCCTGGTCGCCGACCAGGAATCGGCCGTCCAGCGCTGCCATGCCCTCCCTGAGGTCGTCCACGGCCTGCAACGCTTGCTTGGGAGTCCGCACCCGAAATCCCAGGTCCCGGCCGGCGTTCCACAGCGGGTAGGTGAGCGAGCGAGCGAAATGTTCGATATCCCCCGCGCCCCATCCGTCGTGCAGCAGCAACAGGTCGAGGTCCGAGTAGGGGGCAAGCTGGCGCCGTCCATAGCCTCCCACGGCGATGAGGGCTAGGCCCCCGCCCGCCCGCCCCTCGGGCCCCAATGCCTCGTTGAACAGTGAGATGACTATGCGATCGGTCTCGTCTGAGAGCAGCCGTGCCACGACCCGGCCCGGCTCCTCCCTGAAGTAGGCGCGCTGCGCCAGGTACAGCGCACGGCGGAAGTCGTGTTGCGTTTGGCTAGATGGCGCCATGGCCGGCCTCGCCGGTTCGAATCCTGAACGCGGCCTCCACCGGAGTCACCCAGATCTTGCCGTCGCCGATCTTGCCGGTGCGGGCGCTGCGCAGGATTGTCTCTGCCACCCGCTCGGCCAAGGAATCATCGATCAGCACCTCGACTCTGACCTTGGGCAGGAAGTCCACCTGGTACTCCGACCCACGATAGACCTCGGTGTGTCCGCGCTGACGGCCGAAGCCCCGGCAGTCGGTGACGGTGAGGCCCTGGATGCCGGCCTCGCTCAAGGCGTCCTTCACCTCGTCGAGCTTGAAGGGCTTGATGATGGCCGTGACGAGCTTCATTTGTCCTCCTCGCGGCTGGGTCGGGTCTTCTTGTCAGACCGACCGGGTGCGGTGCGTGCGTTCTCGGCTGCGAGCCTCCCTATGCGCTCATCGAGGCGCCGTGGTCCGCAAAGGCATACCCGGCCTCGCCGTGTTGGGTCAGGTCGAGCCCGATCGACTCGTCTTCCTCGCTGACGCGAAGGCCCACGACAGCATCAGCAAGCTTGAGGACTCCGAAGCTGACGGGGAAGGACCAGGCGATTGTGATCAGGATGGCGGCTGCCTGCTTGGCCAACTGATCCAGGCTTCCGGAGTAGAGCAGACCGTCGGCGCCGGCCGGGTTGGCCGCGAGAGAGGCGAACACCCCGGTCAGCAGGGCCCCGACAACGCCTCCCACGAAGTGGACCCCGACAACGTCCAGAGCGTCGTCGTAGCCAAGACGGTGCTTGAGTCCGACCGCGAAGTAGCAGACGGCGCCCGCCGCGAAGCCTATGACCAGCGCGGCCCAGGGGCGCACGAATCCCGAGGCCGGGGTGATCGCCACCAGTCCGGCCACCGCGCCCGTCACGGCGCCGACGGTGGTGGCTCGCTTGCGCATAATCCACTCAGGAACGATCCAACCGAACACCGCCGCGGCCGCGGCGAGGTGAGTGGCCGTGAAGGCGCCCGACGCCAACCCCCCGGAGGAGAGCGCACTCCCGGCATTGAACCCGAACCAGCCGAACCAGAGTATGGAGGCCCCCAGAACGACGAAGGGAACGTTGTGGGGTGACATCGACTCGTGGGGCCAACCCTTGCGCCGCCCGAGCACCAGCGCCGCGGCAAGGCCTGACGCCCCCGCGCTGATGTGCACGACCGTCCCGCCGGCAAAGTCGAGAGCGCCCAGTCCCCGGGGTCCCAGGAATCCAAGTCCCCAGACCCAGTGAGCGATGGGCGCGTACACCACGAGCGACCACAGGGCGACGAAGAGCAGATACCCGGAGAACTTCATTCGCTCCGCGAAGACTCCCGAGATGAGTGCGGGCGTGATGACGGCGAACATCATCTGGTAAATGGCGAAGGCGCTGTGGGGGATCGTGGGGGCCAGATCTTTCAGGGGCGACGCGCCGACGTGGTTGAAGCCCACGTACTTGAGGGTGCCGATAATGCCGCCGGCGTCCGGGCCGAAAGCCAGGGTGTGTCCCAGGAGCACCCACAGCACCGTTACGACCGCCAGGGCCCCAAAGGAGTACATGATCGTGCCCAGCACATTCTTGGCACGCACGAGCCCACCGTAGAAGAAGGCAAGCCCTGGGGTCATGAACATCACCAGGGCCGCGGAGGCCAGGACCCAGGCGGTGTCTCCGGAACTGATCTGCGTCATGCACTCACTCCCCTCGCCCCCGAATACTCGTGGTGGCCGCGTTGCCCAAGGACGCTCCGAGGGTAGTACTCGCAAGTTACGGGCTTGTTCCACCGTGTTACGAGAAGGTAAAACCTCCCCGAGTGTTTGGGGATGGGCGGGAGGTCGCCCTATACTGTTTTTGTGGCAGGGCCAGTGGCGTCCCGTGCGCGACCATACAGTCGAGAAATGGGACGGCACGTGAACAGGCGAACTGTCATCTCCAATGGGCTTTACAGCCCGGCCCACGAGCATGACGCATGCGGCGTGTGTTTCGTCGTGGACCAGAAAGGTCGGAGCAGCCATCGCATCGTCCAGCTTGCTCTGGCCGCACTGGCCAACATGGACCACCGTGGGGCGAAGGGGAGCGAGCCCAACACCGGCGACGGCGCCGGTATCCTCATGCAGATCCCGCACTCTTTCCTTCGCCGGGTGGTGGGCTTCGAGCTTCCAAAGCCCGGCTGGTACGCGACGGGGCTCGCGTTCTTGCCCAGCGATCCCGACGCGTGCGTTCAGGCCGTGTCGAGGATTGAGGAGATGGCCGCGGAGGAAGGCCTGCGGGCCATCGGCTGGCGGGACGTTCCAGTCGAGGACTCGATGCTGGGAGACACCTCACGCCTCACGCAGCCGCGCTTTCGCCAGGTTTTTCTGGCGTGTTCCGGGGTCTCGGGAATGGACCTCGAGCGCCGGGTCTTCATGGCACGTAAGCGCATCGAACACGAGGTACAGGGCGTCTACTTCCCGAGTCTGTCAACGCGCACGATGGTCTACAAAGGGATGCTCACCAGCGACCAGCTCGGCGTGTTCTTCGCCGACCTGACGGACCCGCGAGTCGAAACGTGCCTGGCGCTGGTGCATTCCCGGTTCTCCACCAACACCTTCCCGTCGTGGCCCCTGGCTCATCCGTTTCGCCTGATCTCCCACAACGGAGAGATCAACACCGTCCAGGGCAACCGAAACTGGATGCGGGCACGCGAGGCGGTTCTGGAAAGCGCTGCGCTGCCCGGGGACTTGAAGCGCATCCTGCCGGTATGCACCCCGGGAGTGAGCGATTCGGCCTCATTTGACGAGGTGCTCGAACTGCTCCATATGGCCGGACGCTCCTTGCCTCACGCGGTGCTGATGATGATCCCGGAGGCATGGGAGAACCACGAGTCGATGGGTGCGCAGCGTCGGGCTTTCTACCAGTTTCACGCCTCTCTCATGGAAGCCTGGGACGGCCCGGCTTCCATCGCGTTCAGCGACGGAACGCTTATCGGCGCCGTGCTGGACCGCAACGGCTTTCGCCCGTCGCGCTACTGGGTGACGTCGGACGACTTGGTGATCATGGCCTCCGAGGTCGGGGTGATTGACATCGACCCCGGCAAGGTCGTCCGTAAGGGGCGTCTCCAGCCGGGACGCATGTTCCTGGTGGACACGTCCAAGGGACGCATCGTCGCCGATGAGGAGATCAAGCGTGAGCTGGCCGGCGAACAG
>Ga0265292_1001002_pt1 | contig 28525 bp, 31 predicted proteins | sample Munlanlewell296A_FD_189080 | JGI IMG/M metagenome (GOLD analysis project Ga0265292, IMG submission 189080) | Leachate microbial communities from a municipal landfill in Southern Ontario, Canada - Leachate well 296A | ecosystem: Engineered > Solid waste > Landfill > Unclassified | place: Canada... | reverse complement strand
AGTTTAAGGGTTCATCGAGGTCTCAAAAGAAGTAGAAAAATTAGACTAATTGAATCGCTAATTTGGAGATAAATACCAATACAGATTTTTAATTATGCCCCAAAAACCGTAATTATGATTTTTGTTAGATCAATTTTATTATTAAATACAGGAATAACTAATGAGGCAAGGAAAACTTCGGAAAAATTTCCAGTTAAATTTGATAAAGCCCTTAGTCTATGTCTATTAATTTTATCCACATTTAGATTATAAACAGAGTTTTTTTATTTGTCAGTCGCTTATAACCTACAAAAATACGGATGTAGGGTATAGAGACGTGATAAAAATGATGATAGATACATAATTATCTTATGGACAGCCGTCTTGAAGATAAAATTTAGTTTTACTCGCCGTAGTCTTTGACGAAGGAGGACGAGATTGGACAAGGTGGTAATTTTTCCTCTTGCATTTTCCCATCACAAGGACGAATTAAATAGCCTCAAATATCTTAATATTGTAAAATATCATTAATGGCATCTCATGAAATAATACGTAGTCAAACAGATACAATTCGAAGGCAAATAATTAAGGATACAGGGAGTTTTCCTGGAACTTGTGAATATTCAAAGCAACTAGCTTGAGAACTGGGGGGATGGGTATATATTTTGGAAACTCCATCGGAACGTGGTCTTGATCATAAAATTGCAGTTTCAAGAATAGAATATACCCATGAAGGATTAATTATAGATGTTACTAGAAATAAATATCCGTTTATGGGTAAAGTTATAGATGTTTTTAATTTTAAACAAACAGCTCAAGAAATTGGAGATATTTACGGACTTCCAGGTTGGAGAATGATGTTAAATTATTATGGTTAAAATAATAGATACTTCTTCAAATTCTTCCTGATTCTTTCCTCAATCGGATATTCGAAAGCCTTGAATTTTTTGCCGGTAAGTTTTTCGTAAACTCCGATGTAGCGTTGGGCGACGGCGACGATTAGTTCTTCAGCCATCTTTGGTGGAGGACCGTCACCACGGTATCCTCGTTTTACATACCATAATCTCAAAAATTCTTTATCAAAATTTTCCGGCTCCAAGCCCTTATTGAATAACGCTTTATAAGTTTTCGCGATCCAGAATCGGGAAGAGTCCGGTGTGTGTATTTCATCAATCAAAGTTAGTTTACCGTTATGAAGTCCGAATTCATATTTTGTATCAACGAGAATCAAACCTTTGGAAAGGCAAAGCTTTGTCCCGTATTTAAATAAAGCCAAGGCCGCTTTCTCCATCTGTTTATAAAGTTTTTCGCTAACTAATTTTTTTGCAATTATTTGTTCCCTTGTTAATCTTTCATCATGACCCTTGGCACCAACCAATGGGTGAGTGGTTGGGGTAATTACCGGCTCTTTTAGTTTTTGGTTTTTTTTAAGTCCGTCCGGAAATTTTAATCCGTAAATTATTCTTTCACCTTTTTCATAAGACCCCCAGATTGAAGTATTAGTGACGCCGCTTATATATCCACGGACAACCATTTCAACTTGGATTGGTTCGCAGTTTTTAGCAACCGAGACATTTGGATCGGGAACATCAAGCAGATGATTATCAATGATATGTTTGGTTTTTTTAAACCAAAAAGCCGCTAACTGATTCAAGACAGCCCCTTTAAAGGGGATATTCCCCAAGATGACATCAAATGCCGACTGGCGGTCGGTCGTGATTAAAATTCTTTTTTTATCTTTGAAATAAATATCACGGACCTTTCCTTGAAGTTTTTTTCCGAGGGGAAGATTGACTGTTTTTAAAACTTTTGGAAGGGACTTAAGAATCACTTTTTCGGTGATCATATTTATTTTTTTAAAATTTCTAAATATTTTTCCACTCCAAGCGTTTTCAATTTTTCTGTTTTGTCTAAAACTGAGTTTTTTTGTTTAGTTCGAAAACTATCTAATTTTTTAGCCAGTTCTGGATCGGAAGTGGCCAGAATTTGAACTGCTAAAAGTCCGGCATTTTTGGCTCCGTTGATCCCAACTGTTGCAACAGGAATTCCCGGCGGCATTTGGACGATCGAAAGCAAAGAGTCCAAACCTTCTAAAGATTTTGATTTTATAGGAACTCCAATCACAGGTAGAGGAAACATGGCGGCGATGACACCAGGGAGATGGGCAGATCCGCCGGCTCCGGCAATAAATACTTTAGTTCCGCGGGTCACAGCTGACATTGCGTATTCGCGAGTTGCCTCAAATGTTCGATGGGCGGATAAAACCAAGACCTCGTTCTCAACCCCAAAATCATTTAAGATATCGACAGCTCCTTTCATAACTTCCAAATCAGAATCACTTCCCATGATGACGGAAACAGTTACCTTGTTCATATATTTTTTATAATTTTAACTAATTGTTTAGCCCGCTCAGGAGCGTCTCCAATATGGTTTTCAACTTCCATTAATTTTTCTAACTGATTTTTATTTAAATATTTTTTTATTAATTTATCGTTAGATAATAAATCCATCATCGGATTTTTTTTACCATTTTGAATATCTGTCCAGGCAATCATTGAGTTAATCCTTAATACTTCATGCATTTCCTGGCGGTCAGCTCCGTTTTTAACAGCTTCCAAAATGATCGATTCAGAGGCGGCAAATGAGGCATACTGTCTTAAGTTGAAACTTATTCTTTCTTTGTTAATTACTAAACCACCGATTATTTTTTCAGCAGTTATTAAAATTTGGTCAGTTGTTAGAAAGGCTTCGGCAATAACAATTCTTTTGTTAGCTGAGTCGTCCAGAGTTCTTTCTAAGTATGACAAGGTTGCATTTTCGCTGGCGGTCTGAGGAAGAGCGGCAACAAAGCGGGCTAGGGAACAAATATTTTCACTGCTGATAGGATTTTTTTTGAAAGGCATAGCCGATGAGCCGACCTGGTTTTTTCCAAACGGTTCTGACCATTCGCCATAAAGCGGTGATTGAAGAATTCTTAGGTCTCCGGCAAATTTGGCAAGAGCCGAAGTCACTATTACTAAACTATTCAAAACAATAAAATCAAAAAGGCGGGGATAAACCTGGCCGGTAATTAAAGCGGCATTGATTCCTAAATTTTTCATTACTTTGACTTCTAATTGTTCGACTGTCAGCGTTTTATCTTTCAACAATTCTTTATAACTTGCTGCAGTTCCAACTGCTCCTTTCATGCCTTTTCCTTTAATTGTATTTTTGGCAAACTGGATGGATTCATAAGCAGTTAGTAAATCTTGAGCGTAAAAAGCTAAACGATAACCGACTGTTGTTGGTTCAGCTGGTTGTAGATGAGTGTATCCTAAGCAAGGAAAATCAGAATATTCATCGATTTTATCGGCTAGCAAATTTAGAATAACAACAACTTTTTTTTCAACAATTTCCAGGGCTTCTTGAATTCTCACCATATCAGCGTTATCGACGATATCCATACTGGTTGCTCCTAAGTGAATTTTTCCTCCGCCAATTTTTGCAATTTCTGCAAATTCACGGATCGCCGCCACAACATCATGTTTGGTATCGCGTTCTAATTCAAAAATTTTTTCTATATCAATGTTTTTTTCATTTTTCTTCAGATCATCTAATTCTTCTTTGCTCACTAGGCCTGCCTCATGTTGAGCAACGGCCAAAGCGATCCAAATTTTACGCCAAAGTTCATATTTATGTTTTTCGCTGAAAATTTTTCTCATCTCATCAGATCCGTAACGCCAAGTGAGGGGAGAAAGATAGGTATCAAAGCTAAAGTTAATCATAATTTTATTTAATTTTTAAATCTTAAATATTAAAGGTTAAAGAAATATTAAACAGTTAAAGATTAAACTTCAAATCATTTAACAGTTTGTTATTTTAAATTTTTTTAACATTTAACGATTTAATCTTTAATATTTTATTCAAGATAAAATCTCATCTAATTTTTCTAATTTTACCGCATTTTTTACCTCCATTGCTACTCTTTCTCCAACAGAAATATTTTTTCCGTAAAGATAATTTCCATAAGGGGTTGACGCAATTCCAGGTGATCCGGGCATGCGGGGAGAAATATCTATCACGATAATATCTTTTTTGGGCGGACCGGCGGTAATAATGCTTTGTAAAGCAAAAGGTCCAATAATTCCTGGAGCAAACAATTCCTGACTGGTTTTGACGAATCTTTCACCGAGTTCAAAAGCTTTTTCCAACATTGATTCAAGGACGGTGACCGCAATATGTCCGGCCTCTTCATATTTAACATTAATTTTTTTTGAAACTTCAGTTTGGTAGGAAGCTGGAATTCTTAGCAAGCCTTCAATGTTTGTTTGACGGCGCATGTCAGTCCCTAGTAGTTCCAGCCGATCGGAAATAGGGGAATAGAAAAAATTAAAGTTAACTTGAACGCCAACAACAAATTCCTCAATAACCGCTTGTTTTAATTGTTCTTCGGTAAAGATTCCCTCTTTTAATTTTTTATCAACTTGATCTTTATAATCTTGATAACTTTCTGCCAAAAAGAAAGCTCTTTCAAAAACACGTTTCTTTTCTTGAACTTTTACCAAGCATAGGCGGTCAATTTCTTTCGGGTCTTTAAATTGTTTTGGATATTTAATCCCCGATTTTTCCAATAAATAATATTGATTCTCAGCCCGTCCTCGCTCTTCAATCTTTAGAAGTTGACGATTTCCAAACATAGGAACGTTAAAATCTTTCTCAATCGCCTCATAGTTAAAATTCAAATAAGCTTCAAAAGAACGATTAGGAACAAAGATAGAATTTTTTTCTAATAATTGTTTTTGAACGTCTGGTTTAAGCAAATCAGAGAATTTATTAAGAGTTATTGTTTCATCAACACAGCCTAATTTTCCATCAGTTTTATAATATTTTTCATAAGTTTTTTCCCGCCCTTTTTCTGTAATGACTAAAGTTTTGAAACCAAGATTTTTGGCACCTCGGCAAACATCAAGAGCAGAATGGCTACCAAGAGTAGCAACTGTAAGATTGTCTAAATTGTAAGATTTAAGTACCTGTGAAATATTCATAATAAAATTTATTAGACTCGGTGGTCGTAATTTTTTATCACACGAGAGTCTCACCACTTCGTGGTCCCCTCGAAAGTGAAAAAAATTTTTCCCACCTCGTCCGCTTAAGTTTTAAATAATAAAAGCAAGGCGTAAATATTTTTTGAAAATCGCCAGGGGCCCCGTGGGGTGTGGCGGTCAAAAAATACTGAGCCGAGCTTTTCTAATCCAATATCTGACTTAATTTATTTTCTTTAATCGCATTCTTTATTTCTCTAGCGATTCTTCGTCCCGTACTCATTGGTTCATTATAAAGTAAATCTGCATAAGGCGACCCCTCAATAAAAAGATTAGTTCCTGCCACAATGCGAGCCGAAATTTCAATTACATAAAACTTCTGATCAGGTGTGATTATAGTTTCTAAGCAAAAAGGTCCAAATAATCCTTGAGGACTGATTAATTCTTGAGATTTTTTAACAACTTTTTCTCCCATTGAGTAAGCTTCAGGTAACATTGATTCCCTCAAAACCAGAGGACTATTGCCAACGACGACATAACTGGGATCAACATTAAAAGGAATTCTTCCCAACGCATCAACGTTGGTTTCATATCGTCTATCCATACTTAAAATTTCCAAAGTTTTTGTTAATGGAGAATAGAAATAATGAATATATAATGAAACACCTACGACATATTGTTGAATGACAAATTGCTTTTCATTGAAAAGTTTTATTTTTTCTTCCAATTCCGATTTACTATTTACAAGAAAATAACCTTTTCCGCCGGCAGCGCCAAATGATTTGATAATGACAGGAAATTCAACGTCTTCAATATTCTTAAATTCTTTAGGAGTATTAATTCCAGATTCTTTTAACCAATCACCCTGCTTCACCCGATCAAATTCAAACTCAAGAACTTTTTTATTGCCAAAATACGGTAAGGTCATTTTTTTATTACCTTCCATTCCGAGATAGGCAACAAAAGAGCCATGAGGAATAATAATAATTTTTTTATCTTTTAGTTTTTCTTCAATTTCAGGAAATTCAGAAAAAGAATTAACCCCAACTATTTCATCAATGAATGGATATCGCTTATAAAACGAAATTTGTTTGTTAAGAGCAATTACTAAAGTTTTAAATCCCTCGTCTTTAGCCCCCTTTAAAATTTGAAGAGCCGAATGGCTACCAAGTGTGGCAATAATATATTGATTATTCATAGTTACTTAAAATAGTTTACCCCATTTTTAAAAATTTGTAACCCCGGTCCGAATTCTGGAAGCTTCTTACCAGTTCTTAGATATTCTTCTTTCAACAATGGCCAGTTGGGTAATTGTGTAAAAAACATTGCCCGCTCTGGATGGGGCATTATCCCTAAAATTCTTTTGCTTTCATCAGTGATTCCAGCAATATTTTCCAAAGTTCCAGTTGGGTTAATATTTAAATATTTTAAAGCGACTAACTTTTTATTATTTATTTGATCTAATATTTCTTTATTTGCAAATAATTTACCTTCTCCATGGGCAATTGGCAGAGAAATTTCTCTAATTCCAGTAAGCCAAGGAGTGTCACTCATAATTTTTAAATCAAACCAACCGGTTGTATATCGGGTTGATTCATTTGGAAGGAGTGCCACCTGACGTTCACCGTATTTTTTATTTAGAGCTGGAACTAATCCCAGATTAACTAAAACTTGAAAGCCGTTACAAATCCCAATAACAAGTTTATCTTTTATGACAAACTTTGAAATATTTTCCCAAAGATGATTTCTTAATTTTAAACCATATGCGTTACCGCTTCCCGTATCATCACCATAAGCAAACCCACCAGGAATAGCCATAATCTGAAAATCATTTAATATTTTTTTATTTTTTATCAAGTCATTGATATGAACGACTTGACCCTGACCTCCAGCCAGTTCAAAAGCATATTTGGTTTCATCTTCGCAATTCAAACCATAACCGGATAAAATTAGAACTTTTGGCTTCATATTTTAATAATTTTTGAACGTTAATTTATAAGCTTTTTCTATTTTCTCAAGATCTAAATTAATAATTGTTTTATTATCTAATCCTTTAATTATTATTTTTTGATTACTTGTTACTTGTCCGATTTGCTTAATTACGTTCTCTTTAATAATTTCTTCAAACGCTTTTTTATTTTTTGGATTAATAGTTACTAAAATTCGTCCCTGACTTTCAGAAAATAAAGTAAAATCATTTCTGATTACTAATCCAGGCAAATTGTTTAAAGAAACTTCTAAGCCTAATTTCCCGGCAAGAGCGGTCTTAGCTAAGGCAACTCCTAAACCTCCTCTGGTAATACTAATTGCTGAAGAAATTAATTGTTTTTGAGCGACTTTGTAAAAATCTGAATACAGTTTTTTATTTTTTCGGGCTTCAACTTTAGGAATACTATTTCCAATAGATTTATTCATAGCAAAATACTCTGATCCGCCAAGTTCATCTTTTGTTTCACCAAGAATATATATTAAATCACCAGGAAATTTAATATCAATAGAAATTGTTTTTAGAACATCTTCAATTAATCCGATTGATGATATTAATAGCGTTGGAGGTACAGATATTTTTATTGGATTACCTTTTTTATCATAACCTTTGAAATCATTAAACATACTGTCTTTTCCAGAGATATAGGGGGTTTCATAAATTTTGGCAAAATCATAACAGGCTTCAGCCGCTTTTTTTAACTGATAGAGTCTTTGTGGGTCATTAGAGCTACACCAACAGAAATTATCAAGGAGGGCGATTTTATTAACATCAACTCCAGTGGTGACTAAATTTCTGATTGCCGTATCAATGCTTGCGCCGGCCATCTGGTAACAGTCAATTTCACTATAACTTGGATAAAGTCCTTGTGATATCGCAACAGCGTGAGAAGAATTGAAGATTGGTTTTATGACAGAAACCTCACCATTCACTTTTCCTTTGCCTTGTAATGGTTTAATAACAGAACTGGCTTGTACTTCATGATCATATTGTCTGGATATAAAATCAAAGCTGGCAATATTTAATCTTTGCGTCATTTTTAATAAGATTTCATTAAGATTTTTTGGTTGAAGAATGACAGGCTCTTTGAATGTTGATTTTATCGGAGTTGTTTTCATCGGACGAACAGGTAGGCCATCGTGAAGAAATTTCATATCAATATCCATAATCGTTTTTTTATGATATTTAACGATACACCGACCAGAATTTTTAAATTCACCAATAACGGTTGCCTCGACATCGCGACTAATCATCAATTCTGAGAATTCTTTCCATTTATTTTTTGGAACTGCTAAGGTCATTCTTTCCTGAGATTCTGAAATCCAAATTTTCCAAGGTTCAAGCCCGGGATATTTTAAAGGCACTTTTTCTAAGTTAACTAAACAACCATTTGATTCTTTGGCCATTTCTGCAACCGAGCAGGAAATTCCACCGGCCCCATTATCAGTAATACTGTTATATAGTTTTTTGTCACGAGCTTCCTTTATCAAAACATCACTTAATTTTTTTTGAGTAATAGGATCACCAATCTGGACGGCTCCAGCCGGACTACCGGAAGATAAAGCTTCAGAAGAAAATGTGGCTCCGTGAATTCCATCTTGACCAACTCGACCTCCAACCATGACAATATAATCTCCAGGACGAGCTTTTTTTGTGAAAGAAGATTTTTTTGGAATTAATCCAACTGTACCAACAAAGACTAGAGGTTTTCCTTGATATTTATTATCAAAGTATAGAAAACCCTGAGGAGTTGGGATACCAGAACAGTTTCCTCCAGAATTAACACCGGCAACGACTCCGTCTAAAATTCGGCGAGGAGAGAGTAATGGTTGTTTTTTTTCTTTATCTCTAAAAATAGTTGATTTTAAATTCGGATCGGCAAAACAAAATCCGTAGTAATTAATGATTGGTTTAGCTCCCATATCAAATCCAATTGCGTCGCGATTTACCCCAACTATCCCTGTGATGGCTCCACCAAACGGATCAAGAGCAGAAGGGCTGTTATGAGTCTCAACTTTATGTGAAATTATATAATTCTCATCAAATTTTATTGCCCCGGAATTGTCTGTAAAAACAGAAGTACAAAAATCCCGAGATTTCTTCTTTCTAATCTCAACAGTAGCCCTTTTAATATAATGATTAAATAATCCGTCTTTTATCTCATCAATCGGATCAGCAAAAATCGTATGATGGCAATGTTCCGACCAGGTCTGAGCGATTGATTCCAGTTCAATATCAGTCGGATTTCTTCCTAATTTATTAAAATATTTTTTTATAGCTTTCATGTAAGACAGATCAAGGGCGAGAGTACCACGATTGGAAATATTCATTAATTCTTTATCAGAAACATTTAAGTCAATAATATCTACTCTGTTTGCCGAAGTTAAATTAACTTGAGGAGCGATTTGATCCATTCCTTTATCTTTTAAATATTCTTTTTTACTTTTAAAATGAACGCGGTTGATTAAGGGATTAATTAAATCTTGACTAATTTTAATAATTTCTTCTTCATCAAGCTTGCCGTCAACAAGTAATAGTTGCGAAGAAAAAACACCTTCATCGCCAATAAATTTTATTTTTAACTGATCTTTAATAATTTCTTTGACGGTATTGGCAATATTATCTGTGACTCCTGGTAAAAAACCCGTTTCTATTCCCCATGAAAATTTACCGATTAGAGTTGGCTGGTTAATTTTATAATCCTGGTAAACAGGATTTGATAAAGATGAAGCAATTTCTTTTAACTGATTTTGGTTAAGATCTTTTTTGACTGTGTAAACATCGACTAAAAAGACTTCGTCGATATTTTTATTTACTTGATGGAGTTGATCTTTTTTTAACTTGGCGCGAGTATCGGGTATTTTTGAAATTATTTCAATTCTACTAATCATAATTATTACCAAATATTAATCCATTTTTCCCAATATCTTTTCGGAATTGCATACCTTTAAAATGAACACTTTTTTTTCCAATCTGTTGGTAGGTTTTTTTGATGGCTGCTTCTAGATCTTCTTCATGACCAACTACTAACAAAACCCGTCCACCATTGGTAATGATTTTTTTATCTAACTCTTTAGTACCAGCATGAAAGATTTGAATTTTTTCATCTTTTATTTTATCTAGTCCATAGATTTGATCTCCCTTTTCATAATTACCTGGATAACCATCAGAAGCAAGAACTACTCCAACAGAAAAGCCCTTTTTAAAAACTAATTTTTTGTTTTTTAACTTATTTTTTTGTTGGGCAAGAAAAATTTCGACCAAATCTGATTCAAGACTCATCATTAACGGTTCAGTTTCCGGATCGCCAAAACGGCAATTATACTCCAACACTTTTGGACCTTCCTTGGTCAAGATTAAACCAGGATAGAGGATTCCTTGATAAAGGCAGCCTTCCTTAGCCATTGCCTTAATAGTCGGAGCAACAATCTCTTTTTCAATTTGTGTCAATAATTTTTTATCAACAAATGGAACAGGAGCATAAGCACCCATGCCGCCGGTATTTGGACCTTGGTTATTTTCAATCAATCTCTTGTGATCTTGTGAAGATAAAAACGAAAGAAAATCTTTTCCATCGGTTATTACCATAAATGAAATTTCCTGACCAAATAAACATTCTTCAATAATGATTTTTTCTGCAGATGACCCAAAAGTTTTATCAATCATTAGCTCTGATAAAAATGCTTCCGCTTCTTTTCTATTTTTGCAGACAGCTACACCTTTTCCCATACATAGGCCATCAGCTTTTATAACCAGAGGATACTTAGCATGTTGTAAATATTTACTTGCATCATCAAAATTATTAAAAGTAAAATACTCAGCTGTTGGGATCTTATATTTTTTCATTAACTCTTTGGAAAAAGTTTTTGAACCTTCTATTTGGGCGGCTTTTTTAGACGGGCCAAAAATTTTAAGTTTTTCTTTTTTGAAAACATCGACAATTCCGAGTACTAGAGGAGTTTCTGGTCCAACGACTGTTAAATCAATTTTTTTATTCTTGGCAAATTTTAATAATTTATTTATATCAGTTACCTCAATTGAGACATTTTCCCCAATCTCTTTTGTACCGGGATTACCAGGGGCAAAATAAATTTTGTCAACCAATGGCGACTGCTTTATCTTCCAACCCAAAGCATGTTCCCGTCCACCTGAGCCAATTATTAAAATTTTCATATTTTTATTTAACCTCTATGTTAAAGCGTGACACTGAATTTTATTTCTCCGCGGGAACCCTCCCCTTTTCGGGGACTCCCAAGTCGAAAAAAATTAAACGTCCCGCTTTTCCTTATATTTTTAAAAGCGAAGATACCTATTTTTTAGTTAATCGCCAGGGGCCCCGTGGGGTGTGGCGGACTAAAAAATATAGTATCGAGCTTTTAGAAAATTTAAACTTTTAATTACATAACTTTATTAATGACTCAACATAAATTCTATTTTCTTTTTTCTTTAATCTTGAATATAGACTTTCGACTGTGTCATTGGATAAAATTTTTTCAAAACAACGGGAAAGAACCGGTCCAAAATCAAACTCGTTACTTAAAAAATGAACAGTAGACCCGGCGTAAGTAGCTTTTTCATCTAAAAAATTTTGGATAGCAAGGTCCGTTAATTTCCCCTTATTCCAAAGTCCTGGAGAGTCATCAGGATTTTTAACTATTCCATCTATTGAGTCAGGAATAAGGCCGGGATGAAGATTGAGAAATTTATTTTTAAATGCATCGATTAAAGATTGAGGAATGATTAATTTCCAGCCCGCCAAAATAACCAAATCAACCTGATGATCTTTTAATATTTTTTCTAAATGATCCTTTTTATTTATAACCATTGTGGGGATATTACTTTTTTTTGCTCTTTGTAATCCGTAGGCACTTTTAGAACTACTGACAACCAAAATAATTTGCGCTTGTAATTTTTTATTTTTAATCGCATCAATAATAGCTTGAAGATTTGTCCCTGTCCCAGCTTCGGAAATTAAAACCGCTAGTTTTTTCATATTAATTTATTTTTTCAAAAACATCTTTTCGAAAACCACCAGTCACGGGCATAGAATATTTACCAGTAAAACAAGAATCACAAAGTTTATTTGATTTAATCCGTGATGCTTTTTTTAAACCATCTAAGCTCAAATAAGCGAGAGAATCGGCATCAATAAATTTTTCAATTTCTTTTACTGTCATATGGGAGGCAATTAATTTATTTTTGTCAGGAGTATCAATACCAAAATAACAAGGATCAGTTACGGGTGGAGAACAAACGCGAATATGAACTTTTTTGACTCCACAATCTCTCAACATTTTTACTATTTTTTTCATCGTCGTCCCCCTGACTATTGAATCGTCGATAATAATAATTCTTTTTCCTTTAACTATTTCTCTTAGAGGATTAAATTTTATTCTTACTCCCATTTCGCGGATATGTTGTTCCGGTTGAATAAAGGTCCGTCCAATATACCTGTTCTTAATAAGAACTTCGCCATAAGGAATTCCTGAAGCTTTAGAATAACCGATGGCCGCTGATGTTCCTGAATCTGGAACGGCAACGACCATATCAGCTCCAACCGGTGATTCATGAGCTAATATTTCCCCCGATCTTTGTCTGACTTGATGGACTAGTTGTTTGTTAAAAATACTATCAGGACGAGCTAAATATACGTATTCAAATAGACAAAAACTTTTTTTTACTGATTTTATTTTGCCAACAGTATGTATTCCTTTTTCATCAATCACCACAATTTCTCCAGGAGCAACTTCTCTAATGAATTTTGCTCCAACCGTATCCAGTGCGCATGTTTCAGAACAAGCAATATATGAAGAACCATTGAGCTTACCTAAAATTAAAGGCCGAAAACCATAAGTATCCCTGAAAGCAATCAATTTATTTTTTGTTAAAGCGATCATGCTGAAGGCGCCCTGAAATTTATTGAAAGAGGAAAGAATTTTTTCTTCCCAATTTTTGCCAGTTGAATTTTTTATTACCCAGCCCATAATTTCCGTATCACTTGTTGAAGATAATTTTACATCAAAGGGAAGTTTGCGAGCTAAATCCATTGCATTAATAACATTACCATTGTGAGCTAAAGCAAAGGAATCATTTCTTAAATCTAAAACTACTGGTTGGACATTACAGAGTTTATTGCCACCAGTTGTTGAATAACGTGTATGAGAGATTGCGGCAAAACCTTTAAGAGAATTTATTTTTTCTTCATTAAAAACATTAGAGACCAAACCTAATCCTTTAACACTTTTTAAATTTTTACCATCGGTGACAGTGATACCTGCGCCTTCTTGACCACGGTGTTGAAGACTGTATAAACCAAAAAAACTAATTCTTGCAACGTCTTCTCCTTTGCCATAAATTCCAAAAATTCCACATTTGTCTCGGAGTCCAGTTTCATGAGTCTTTAAAAAAACCCGCTCTGGGCGGGTGCTTTTTTTAGCTGAGAAAATCTGATTCCTCATTAGAAGAAGATTATATAAAATCTAAATCATTTTTGCAAGATCAATTAATAATACATCTCCTGCCAGTGGGCGTCGACTTCGATATTTAAATCCAGAAAAACTTTTTTATTAATAGCTAAAGCAATTTCTTTGCGGGCGTAACTTCCGATTTCTTTTATTTTCCTTCCGTCTTTCCCGATGAGCATTCCTTTATAGCGGTCATTGGTTGTTAAAATTCTGGCTTTAATATAAGTTAGGCCATTTTTTCTTTCGATTACTTGGTCGACGATAACAGTGGTAGTATAGGGAATTTCTTGACCCATCATTAAAAATATTTTTTCCCGAATTAATTCTCCGAGAAAAATTTTGCTGTCCAAATTTATAATAGGGTAGACCAAATCTGGGGGCAATTCTTCTGAATCAATATTTTTTTCCGGTAAATATTCAAAAATTTTATCAAGCAATGGCTTGACGTGCATATTATTTATTGCTGAAATTTGAAAAACATCTTTAAATTCTTCTTCTAAGAACTTATATTGAGGTAAAAAACTTTTTCCCGGATCATCAATTTTATTAATAACTAATATTTTTGGTCTATTAATTTTTCTAACTAACCCTAGTACTTTACTCTCTTCAAAATCCCGCTTTCTCGTAGAATCTACCATATATATAACCAAATCAACACTTTCATTTAAAATCTGTAAAGTTTTTTCGTTAATTCTTTTTGAAAGAAAATCTTTTGCCTTGCCGACGATTCCAGGAGTATCCACAAAAATAATTTTTCCCCGTTCTTCCTCATAAAGGGCCCGGATCGAAAATCTGGTTGTTTGCGGTTTTGGAGAAGTGATAGCCACTTTTTGTCCAATCACATTATTGACAAAAGTAGATTTCCCAACATTAGCTCTTCCGACCAATAATACTTTACCCATTTTCATAGTGTTATAATTTTAGCAGAATATGGCGGAATTATCTGATAAAGATGTAATTAAAAAAATAAGGAACGGAGAAATAGACCAATATTCTTGTATTGTTAAAAAATATACGACTTCGATGTATCGATACATCGAAAGAAGGCTTTTTAAGAAAGAAGAGACTGACGATTTAGTTCAAAATGTTTTTATTTCTTTTTATAAAGCGATTGAAAAATTTGATGAAGAAAAACCGGTTAAACCATATTTATTTCAAATCGTTCAAAACGAACTAAAGATGTATTACCGATCAAAAAAACCAACAACATCATTACACGATGATATTTATCTTGAAGACGGACGTCTTCAAGATATTACAGATAATGATTATTTAAGTCATTTAAATCAGGTGGAAAGAAATATTTTTCAATATATCAGCAATGGTTATTCATATGAGGAGATTGCAAAACTTATTAAAAAACCTGTAAATACGATAAAATCAATTGTTAGAAGAGGTAGAATAAAAATTAAAAAGACATATTAATAGTGAGCGAAGCCGAACTATGAAAAAACTTGAGGACAGAATTATTAAAAAAATTTATAGAATAGAAACAGAAAAAACTATTGGACAAATTATTAGTGAAGTAATTTTAATTATTCTTATCTTTTTATCATCAATATTTGTTTTTTCCGTCATTGTTGAAATACTCAACGAACAAGCGTCTTTTGATCTGTTTGATTTTTTACGGGATGACTTCGAAACAATTAGAATTAATTTTCTTAACAACTCATTATTATTTATACAAGAATTGCCGCTGCCATTGATTTATATTTTAATTGGATTATCATTACTATTGATTTGGTTACTATATATTTTAATTAAGAATTCTAATAAAGTTAAAAATAAGTTGATTTCTCTTTATAAATTTTGGTTTAAATAAATATGTTTAAAAAATATTTCCCAATTTTTTTGTTGGTATTTTTGTTTATTATTTCCTTTGCTTATCTACAAAAAAATAACCCAGCAATAAAAAAAATATTAAATTCAAAAAATACAAAAACAACAACATCAAACGTTGCAGTAAACAAGTCTACTGATATAGTACAAAAAAAAGATAGTGTCCCAGAAAAAATTTTTTTACAAGTTGACGAACCAAAAAACAATATTATTGTAAACAATCCAATAATAAATATAAGCGGTAAAACAATTGCCAATGCTTTTATCTTTATTAACGAACAAGAACTAAAAGCAGATATAGATGGTAACTTTTCATCGGGAACTACTTTGGAGGAAGGTGAGAACTATATTCTTATAGTTGTATCTGATGATTTGGGAAATAGTGTTGAAAAAGATATTTTAGTAAATTTGGAAACCACGCAATAAATGCAACCTTTTAGGGAATGGAAGCATATATAGGGTATGAACAGTTTATAAAGTTCATAAAGTTATAAAGTTTATAAAGAGGAAAATAAATATGAAAAAAATATCATTGACCGTTGTCATCTTGGCTTTGTTTTTATCAATTACCCCTTTAGCGTTGGCTCGAACCAAAAATACAATCAGGGAAACATCTGAGGAAGGTAAAAAAGAAGGTTCAAGTCGGGCTGATATAAGGCGCGATGTTAAAGAAAACGTTAAGGAAAACAGAGCGGGTTTACTTGATAAGGTAAAAAATTTTATGAAAAAAAATCTTCGATTTGAAGCTAGAGTAAAAGGAAATATTACAATAATCGGAGCAAACAATTTTTCATTAAGTGGAGAAGATGGGACTTTTCAGATAAATATTACTGATAAAACTCAAATACTGAGAAAATTTGGAGGAAAAATTTCTCTAAGCGAATATTCCGTGGGGGACGAAGTAGTCGTGTTTGGTAAATTTACCGATGACACTAAATTAATTATTGATGCAAAGACTGTTAAGAATAACTCTATTCAAAAAAGAAAAGGAGCTTTCTTTGGAAAAGTAACTGTAAAGAATAGTGATAATTTTGTCATGGAAACTTTAGAACGAGGTACTCAAACTGTTTATTTTGGTACAGCCAAAATTGTTGATAGAAGGGAAACGAATATTTCCTATAGTGACATCAAGGTTGGAGACAGAATTAGAGCCAAAGGAGTTTGGGATAAAACATTGAATAAAATCAGTGAAGTGACTCAAATAAAAGATTTCTCAATCCCAGTTGTTGTCCCAACTCAAGCCGCCAAGGATTGATTTATTTAGTTGAGACCATTTAAAAAGGGTAAAACTGGAGTGTCCTCGTATCTTTAAAAATTTTACTTCAGGAAGATCTAGAATACCAGCTTTCTGCCAGATTTGAGCCACTAGACTACCACAATAAATCGCCTTGACAGTTTTTTTAAGTTTTCTAGTTAAAAAAGCTATCTTTGTTTTTGATTTTATTGGATCAAAATTAATAGCATAAAATTTTTTTACTAATGGAATCATTGAAAAAGAATAAACAACAGGTTGATCGTCAATCATTCCCGAGTCGCTTATTTCCTTAGCTATTTGTCCAGCCTTTTTAATTAATTCTTTATCTTTAACTGGTGGTGGGCCATAAAATATTTTTTTAAAATCCCCTTTCTTGTAAAGTTCAACGTATTCAATCATTGTGGTAATTCTTATTCCTGATTTATCAAACTTATCATTAGTTAAAGGTCCGACGCCTAAACCCATTGGAGGAGGAGCGGCATTAAGTAAAAGAGCGTCAAATAAATTAAGATTTACTTCGTCTTGATGCGGAATTATTGCAATATGATCAATATAATCTTTATCCCGGACAAAATAAACTGCCCAACCCGGCTCAACTTTTATATTTTTAGCTTTTTCTTTTAAATCGTTCCAAGACGGAAAATGAGTCATAGCAAGGTCATTAAAAGAAATTTTTTGTATTCTATTTAATAATGCTTCAAGCCTGTCATGTATCGATGATATACTCATATATTAGAACCTAAATTATACATTATTATCAGTTATGGATAATAAAAAATATAACAATTTAACAGAAGAAGAAAAGTTGGTTATTGTCGATAAACAAACAGAAGAATCATTTACCGGTGAGTACGATAGTTACTTTGAACAAGGGACTTATATTTGTCGTCGCTGTAATGCTCCCTTATATAAATCTGATTCAAAATTTCATTCTGGTTGTGGTTGGCCAAGTTTTGACGAGGAAATAAATGGCGCAGTTAAAAAAATATCAGATCTGGATGGTCGACGGGTTGAAATTATTTGTAATAATTGTGGAGGACATCTCGGACATGTCTTTATTGGGGAGCAGTTTACAAAAAAGAATACCCGACACTGTGTAAATTCTATATCATTAAAATTTATTCCACAAAAACATCCATGAAAAACGAAACTATAGTTTTTGGTGGTGGATGTTTCTGGTGTACAGAAGCGGTTTTTTTGAAATTAAGGGGAGTAATTTTAGTAACTTCCGGTTATGCCGGTGGAAATGTTGATAACCCTAATTATTATGAGGTCTCGGAAGGAAAGACAGGTCACGCAGAAGTTATTAAAGTTGTTTTTGATCCAAAAACAATTTCTTTTAAAAGTTTGTTATCAGTTTTTTTCGCCGTTCATAATCCAACAAGCTTAAATAAGCAGGGAAACGATACAGGAACTCAATATCGATCAATTATTTTTTATACAACTAAAGAACAAATGAAAGAGGCAAAAATATCGATAGAAAAAATAAATAAATCTAAGGAGTTTGATAGTCCGGTTGTTACAGAAATAATTCCCCTAGATAAATTTTTTACTGCTGAAGAATTTCATCAAAATTACTTTCAAAAAAATAGTGATCAACCGTACTGTGACTATGTTATTGTGCCCAAGCTAGAAAAACTACAAGAAAAGTTTATAAATCTTCTTAAATAATTATCTTCAGATTGTGATATAATACGATTCATTAATCCACCGATTCTTGATGGTGGTTTTTTTTATAAATATGGAAATTAGAAACGTTGTTATTATTGCGCACGTCGATCACGGTAAGACCACTTTGGTCGACGCCATTCTCAAACAAACTCATACTTTTCGTGACAACCAAAAAGAAATGGGAGAAACTCTAATTATGGACTCCAATGATTTGGAAAGGGAAAAAGGAATAACAATACTAGCTAAAAATACGGCTGTTTTTTATAAGAATTCTAAAATAAATATTATTGATACTCCGGGTCACGCCGACTTCGGCGGAGAAGTAGAGCGGGTTATTAATATGGCCAGTGGAGCTATATTGCTGGTTGATGCTGCTGAAGGTCCGCTTCCTCAAACAAAGTTCGTTCTAAAAAAAGCCATTGAAGCAAAGTTAAAGTTGATTTTAATCATTAATAAAATTGATAAAAAAGATGCTAGACCAAAAGAGGTTTTGGCTCAAGTAGAAGATCTAATCTTGGAGTTGGCACTTGACGAATCCTTTCTTCACTTCAAAACTCTTTATGCAGTTGGAAGAGACGGTAAAGCATTTTATGAACTTCCGGAAAAATATGATTCACAAAGTAAAGACAATCTCGTTCCGTTATTTGACACAATAGTTTCTGAAATTGAAAATAGTGCCACCGACGACGATAAACCTTTTCAAATGTTGATCTCAACTTTAGACTATGACAATTATGTTGGAAAACTTTGTATTGGGGAAGTATCGCAGGGTATCTTAAAAAAAGATCAACCGATCGTTTTGGTCCAAGATGATAAGATTATCGGTCAATATCGGGCTCAAAAATTATATACATTTGAAGGTTTACAAAAAAAGGAAGTTAATTGGGTAGCCAGTGGTGATATTGTGGCTATCGCCGGTATTCCTCAGTTAAATATTGGTCAAACTATCTGCGATCCGTCCAGTCCTGTGAGTCTTCCATCAATCAAAGTTGAAGATCCCACTATCAAAATCACAATCGGTCCAAATACAAGTCCTCTTTCTGGAAGAGAGGGAAAATACTGTACTTCACGACAAATTAAAGAGCGACTCGAAAAAGAAAAGCAAACAAACTTAGGATTAAAAATAGAAGAAGATCCAGAAGGGGTTAACTATGTGGTTTATGGTCGAGGTGAACTTCATTTGGCAATCTTGATTGAGACAATGAGACGGGAAGGGTATGAACTTCAAGTTTCCAAACCTCAAGTTATTTATAAAAAAGTTGACGGGGTAATTAATGAACCATATGAAGAGGTGACAATTGACGTTGATAAAGATTATATGGGTTTAGTTACTGAGGAGTTTGGAAAAAGAAAAGGAGAGATGATTGATATGGTAACGACAGGTAGTACAACCAGACTGAAATATAAAATTTCAGATTATAATCTGCTTGGAGTCAGAAGTTCGCTGCTTACAAAAACTAGAGGAACGGCTATTTTAAGTGCATACTTTTTAGGTTATTTTCCAAAAGGACAAAAAATGGAATCAACAAGAAATGGTGCTTTAATTGCGACTAAACCTGGCGTGACAGTCACTTATGGTTTGGTCAAAAGTCAAAACAGAGGAACTCTTTTTGTTGGGATTGGAGTTGAAGTTTATGAAGGAATGGTTGTTGGTTTGTCTAGTCGGGAAATGGATATCGACGTTAATGTCACCAAAGAAAAACAGTTAACAAATAATCGTTCGTCTGGAGAGGGAGTTTCCGAACCTTTGATTCCAGCAACACCTTTATCTCTTGAACAGTCGCTTGATTTTATCAATGATGATGAAATGTTGGAAGTGACTCCCTTAAATATTAGAATTAGAAAAACTCATCTTTCACCCTCGCAGCGAAGAATCGAAGGCCGCCGAGCAGTATAAAAAAACACTATCCTTCATAATAAATTTTCATTTATCACTTACAGATAGTGTTTAGTTTGTTTGTGAATTAATAGCTTCTTCGATCATCTCGAAATCCGCCACCTCCACCTCCTCCTCTATTAAAACCGCCTCCACCTGGTCGCCTTTCTTCTCGAGGTCGAGCCACGTTAACAACGATTTTTCTACCTTCGACTTCTTTTTCATGCATTTGTTGAGTAGCTGCAGCAGCTGCCTCTTCAGTTGCGAATGTGACGAAACCGAAACCTTTTGATCGTCCAGACATTCTATCTGTGATGATGACGGCTTCAGTAACTTCGCCAAATTGTGCAAATAATTCTTTTAAAGTATCGTTAGTCATTGTCCAAGGAAGATTTCCTACGTACAATTTTTTGTTATCCATTTATGTTATTCACCTCCTTTTGATTAAATATGAATGTTATCCAGAAGTTTACAAACTGAATCGGATTCCAACCGCAGTTTTTCTACCATACTGAATTAACTTTAATAAGTATATCATAAATAACCCTTTTTACCTTGTCAAATGGATTTTATGCGAAAATATCTATCATCAAAAAAATCTTTTCTTAATAATCTAAAGATGTTATTTTGTAGGTTATAAGCGGTGGAAAAATTGTCAGACAAGATTAAAAATGTCCGCTTTTAGTCGTCTCTTGTGTCATCCCCTCGTAGGAGGGGATCCAGTCTATATTTTCATCTTAAAAATAAATAAGGTGATTTTAGTCTGGATTCCCGCCTTCGCGGGAATGACACAATGTAGAGACTTGCTTCGAGAAGCATGTCATTAAAGAAATTGAAACAGCATCAAATCGATTGACATTAATATAACGTATGCGTTATAATAAAAAAATATGAGTAAATATAAAGGTTTAAAAAATAGATTACTAAAAAATAAAAATATAAAAAAAGGGTATGAGTCTCTCAGACCAGAGTATGGAATATTAGATAAAATTATTTCATTGAGAATTAAAAGTAACTTAACTCAGGAGGAATTAGCCAATAAATTAAATACCAAACAGTCGGCAGTTTCAAGACTTGAGAGAGGAATGATTAATCCGACTATGGCATTCTTAAATAAATTAGCATCTGTTTTTGGAAAAAAATTAGTTGTTGAGTTTAGATAAAAGGATTTTATTTTTGAAAGTACCTTTCCCAGATCTTTTTAAAAAAAGGCAAAGTAAGTGTTGACAGAAGAAATCCAATAGATGGAACTATCGCATTTAACCAAGGTTTATCAATTTCAATTGCCCTCAGATAAAAACCAATTCCTAAATAGGTAAATGTCACTAATAATAACTTTCTGGTCCAACTAGTTTCCCATGCTTTATCAATTTCAACTTTTTTATTCCTGTTTTTTATCGCCAAAATTTCTTTTTCAAGTTCTTGTAATGTAGTCATATGATAAATTATACAAAATAAATTTTTTATCTTATAAACGGTCGTTCATAAGATAATTTTAAACCTCTAAGCCTGATTTCAAAGAATGGGAGGATCGACGTCGAAGTAGATAAATAATTAAAACATACCCTCCCATGATTGCAAATTTAGCAAAGCTGAATTCGCGGTCAAGACCGAAGAAGCTTTTCATCATGTGTCCAATAAGACTACTTTTTTGAGGTAAAAAATTAAGAGGGAAAGGCAAAACTTTAGAAAGATGAATATTAAAACCATTTTCTAATAATTTAGTCACTCCATTTTGGACAAGTGACGCACCTAAAACTATTATCAAATATTCTGTAAATTTAAATATTTTTCCCAACGAAAATTTAATATATGCAAAAAAAGTCAATATTCCGAGGATTGAAGCAAAAGTAAAACCTATCATTAAACCAATAAAATTTTGGATGAAAACAGAAAAAAGGGAAGTGCTAGCAGTAAATAAAGCAATTTCAAACCCCTCTCTGGCAACTATAAAAGCAATCGTTGAGAATAGAGAAAAATCAAAAACTTTTTCCTGTAATTTTTGTTGAACTTTAATTAGAGTACCATTGCGACTACGTTGAATGACATCATGTAAAGAAAAGACAACATAGGCTATAAATACACCGGAAAAAATCATTAAATAACTTTCCAGCATTTCAGCGTTTTTTTCGGTCAAAACTCCATGGACTTGATTACCAAATAAATAGGTAACGGTTGCGAGTAGCAGAGAAAATATAATACCAATGAGAGCCGCTAGACCAATTTCAAACTCTTTTTTTAGTTTAAGCTTTCTGGAAATACCCAGGAAAACTCCAACAATCAAAAATGCTTCAAGAAATTCTCTAAATGCGATTATGGCAGTTGTGATCATAGATTAACTGTTACTAAATGAGTAATAGAATATTATAACTTAGGATTTTTTTTAATCAATACCTCTTTCTCTGTTTTAGTCATCTTTTTGATTTCAAATTCTCTTTTTAAAACCTCATTGATTGTTTTATATCTTTCAAAATAGACTAATTTTACTGGTCTTTTGGTGCGGGTATATTTAGATTTTGAATCATCACTGTTATGCTCTTTAATTCTTCTTTTGAGATCTTTAGTTTGTCCGCAGTAAAGCGAATTATCCGAACAACGGAGAAGATAAAGATAGTACATATTTTTTATGTTAACATTAATTTAATGTTTAAATCTTATAATATAAAAATTAAAAAAATATTATCAGAAAAAGATCTTAGCATCGATTGGAGGAGCGTTCTGGAGGATCATAGGGAAATGATTGAAAAAATTCAACACGAAAGACTCATTCATTTATTGGTAACAATTTTTGTTGGGATTGTTATGTCCACATCTTCGTTTATTACGATAATAACAAGGAAGTCAGATCTTCTGATTTTTTGCGTTCCTCTTTTGTTTCTCTTTTTGGCCTATTTATTTCATTATCGATTTTTAGAAAATACTACCCAAAATTGGTACATGTTTGAGGATAATATCAAAGCACTTTTTAAAGAAAAAAACCGGAACGTATGAAAAAATCTTTAATCGTATTTTTGATTTTGATTATAATTTTTACTGTTGTACGATTTTTTAGTACTAATAAAAATAGTTTAATAAAGGATATACCGAAAAAAACTTCTTCTAATGTAAATCAAAATATAATTAAATCCAACGCCTCACCAATTAGCATAGATTATCTTAGATCTTTAAACATTGTTTCAGAAAAAGTAAAAATTGAAGAGGAATTAGCTGACGGCAGTAATTATAAAAAATATATTGCCAGTTATTTAAGCGAAGGTAATAAAGTTTATGGTCTATTAACCGTGCCAATAGACAACGAGCCAGTGAATGGTTTCCCTGCGATTGTCTTTAATCATGGATATATTCCGCCGTCTCAATATCAAACAACCGAAGGATATGTTTCTTATGTTGACTATTTAGCCAAAAATGGCTTTGTTGTTTTTAAAATAGATTTTCGTGGAAATGGCCGGTCGGAAGGGGATCCGTCCGGTTCATATTTTTCTTCAGCTTATACAATAGATGTGATTAGCGCTTTAAAAAGCTTACAAAAATTTGAAAAAATTGATCCAAAAAGAATTGGCGTTTGGGGGCATAGTATGGCAGGGAACGCATTACTCCGAGCCATGCTGGTTGTTTCAAAAGAAATAAAAGCGGGTGTTATTTGGGCCGGGGCAGTCTATAGTTATGAAGATTTTGTGAAATATAAAATTAGTGATAATAGTTATGTTCATCGACCTTTTGAAAGTAAGGAGGGAGTTTCTCAAAAAAACCGGGAAATATCATCAGAAATTCAAAATATCAGATCAAATCCCCAAGCAATAAATTTTAATAATGATTTTTGGACATCGATCTCACTAACCAAAAACATTAAATATTTATTAAGCCCATTACAGATTAATCATTCGACCAGTGATCCTGTTGTTGATATAGGTTATTCAAAAGATTTAGTAAAAGTTTTAGAAGACAATAAGAAAGTTTATGAATTTTTTGAATATGAAGGGGGAGGGCACAATATTACTTCTCCCTATTTCGAGCAAGCCATGGAAAGAACCGTTAATTTTTTCAAAAAAAATCTATAGCATCATGTCAGTCATGACCCAGAGCGTCCTTATAGCGTTCAAATCCTTGCTCCATAAACCACTTGTCCAACTTTCCCAAATCTTATACTATTGACTTGTTAAGATGATTAATCTATATTTAGAAATATATTGATTATGAAAAAATTGATAATTTATTTATTCTTTATCTCTCTTTTTTTAGCGGTCCCGAAGGATGCGCATGCTTTATCCGGAGCTGATGTACAAACGATGATCAATACAGCTATTAGTCCGATAAATACAGCTATAGCCAGTTTACAAACGGCCGTTTCCAGCCTTCAAAATAGAGTGACGGCTGTTGAAGTGAGCATAGCGGGAATACTTAATCGTCTAACTACTTCAGAAACTGATATCGCTAGTCATGAGGGAAAGCTCACGGATTTTAGTAGTAGAATTAATAATCTGGAAAATTCTGGTCCCGACTTTCAACCTCCTGCCAGCTGGCTGTCAAGTTTTTCATCAATAAACCGCTCTTTGACATTGTTCACATCTACAACTGATAAATGTAAATGGAACGGGGTGAATTTAACTCAGCAGGTCCAAATCAGAGGTATTGCCCATTTTCCAGGATCGGATGTTTTTGCCGTAGGAAACTGCGATGTTATTAATTTTACTAATATAACAAATTATCCACCGTCAGGAACTAATATTCCAATAGACCTCGATCTTTTCTGGCAGGAAAAACTAAAACACGTCCAGCTTAATCTTACCGTTCCCTAGATTAATTATTATGGTAAAGGTTTAGCAAATGTTATCTACCCATTTGAGAGCTTACGATTGCTTTGTGCCTAAATCTTGTTGAGCATACCGGTCTGGACCAGTTTGATCTATTTTATTGTCTAATTGGTTTTAAATCGATAGGAAGTTAAGTAACTCGCGATTTATCTCTTCTGCATGAGTCCATGGAATACCATGCGGCCCATCTTTAATAATTACTAATTTACTTCCTTTCACCTTTTCGTGCAGGCGTTTTCCAGTAATGGGAAATGGAAGAATCCGATCAGCATCACCCTGAATAATCAGAGAGGGGATATTAATTTTGGGTAGATCTTTACGAAAATCAGTCAGCCAGGTTGGAATACAAGATAGGATAGCAATTGGTGAAGCAAGGGCTGCAATATCCATATTAGATCGGACAACTTCTTTGCTAACCAGCTTGCCTAAATTGACATCGAGGTTATAAAAGTCCGAGAAAAATTTTGATAAGTAGCCGAGCTGATCAACTTTAATACTTTTTATAATTCCATCAAAGACGCTTTGATCTATTCCCTCTAAGTTGTCTTTTGTTTTTAAAATGAATGGAGGAATCGGCGCAATAAATACAGCTTTTTTTACACGTTTAGAACCGTAAGTGCTTAGATATCGAGTAATCTCACCAGTACCCATTGAGTGACCAACTAAAATAGCGTCGCGGAGATCGAGTTTTATCATCAGATTATTTAAGTCAGCGGCGAAAGTATCATAGTCATATCCAGTTTTTGGCTGGCTTGATTTACCAAATCCACGGCGATCATAAGTAATTGTTCTATAACCCGCCTTAATTAAAGCCGAGACTTCTTTTTCCCAAGCGGCGCCACTTAACGGAAAACCATGAATAAGCACGACTGGCTTACCTAATCCGAGGTCTTCGTAGTAGAGATTGACATATTCCATATTATTTTGCTTTTTCGCCAAATGATGTTGAGCGGACCGGTCTGGACCGTGACCGTCCTTATAACTCGGTAAGAATATTGTATCATCTCCAGGCTAAATAAGACAAATGAGACAGTATAAAAAGAAGGTATATATTTATGTAATGTTGTTGATACTATAATATAGATATATACTTAAGTCTATGGAAACAAGTGGTAGTTCCATCGAGAATGATATTCTTAAAAAGCTTTCAAAGTACTATCGTGAAGTACTAAAATATGTAGCCTCTTCATCATCTAGAGTATTACAAAATGTTGCCTCAGGACAAAGATACGGCTTGGTGTCAGATTTACTACTACTTGTTAATGATAAAAGTGAATTAGATAAACAAACAATTCGTATTCGTAAACCTAAAAAGCAATTAAAACTTGAGAAATTTTCAGAAGAAGATGAAGAAGATAGAACAGATGATGATAATAGCGAAAAACAAGATGATGAGGAGATTAAAATAACGAATAATGAAATAGCATGGTCTGCCGCAAATAAAATATGGAGAACGCAAGAAAACAATCCTTATGAGAGAGAAACATTGATAGGTCAATTTATATTAAAAGTGAACATTAATAAAAAAAATTTATTAGCTCCTCTATTGATTACTCAATCAGAAATTATTTATAATCCAACCGATAGTACATTCATTATAAATAAACTGCTTTCAAAGCCAGATCTAAATAGAAGTTTAATTGCATCATTATTATCAGATGATTCTTTAGCACCGGTTAGAAGCCAAGTGAACGAAATTTTTTTAACTTCAGAAGAAATAGATCTAAATTTAATTAAAGTAATAATTAATCTAATAAAGAATCATACTCAAACGTTGAACAATATTGAGATCGTTGAAGATGTAACCTCATTGAATGATCTAAGTAAAATATCAGCCGACTGTTTTGTCTCCAATACATATGTTCTTATCAATACTCCGCGAACAGGATCTTTTATCCTCGATGATTTAGATTTATTATCCCAGATAGATTCGGATATAACTGGTACTCCAATAGAAGATTTATTAACAGTAAATTTTAAAGAGAATCTTAATGACTCAAATGTAGAAAGTAAAAATCTTAAACAAGAAGTATATTTCTTTCCTCTTAAATCAAATTTACAACAGAAAAAAATATGTGATCAAGTAATGGATAATAAATTAACGGTAGTTTGGGGGCCACCCGGAACAGGAAAATCTGAGACTATTTCTAATCTAATATGTCACTTAATTGCTCATGGAAAAACGGTTTTAGTAACAAGCCAACAGCAAAAAGCTCTTGAAGTAGTCAGAGAGAAACTTAAAAAGAATATATCTCTGACTTCTCCTAATAATCCAAATCTTACAATACCTTTAGAATTAGCTTTAATTAAAGGAGAAAAAGAATCTAATATAGCAAGTGATTTAAAAAATAAATTAGATGCACTCAGTGTCTATACACTAGGAATAAATTCTTCGTACGAAATACAACAAAAATTAAATTCCATAATGTCTAAGTTGAACACAACCAATAATAGTATTGATCAATTAATAAAAAGGTTTTCAGAATTAAAATTAGATGAAAAGAAGAGATATAACTCAAAAGATTCTCCTTTAAAACTTCAAGAACTTCGACAATATAAATTATTAGATGTTGGAGAAGATCTTAATAGGGAAGATCATAACCTCTTTGCTAAAGAAATTAAGAAAATGGCTGAATTATTATGTTTTTTCGGGGAAGATAGGAAAAAATATATAAGTCTTTTAGGAAAAGATCAAGAACGAAGCAATAATAATTTTAAATACTTCTCCGAATTATTAGAAAAATTTAATTTTTTTAATGATATATATTCAGCTCATATATCGGAAAATGAGGCTAAAACTTTTCAACAATTAATATTAATGAGCCAGACACTAGAACAAGCAAAAAAATCGTCAATAATTATAAAAGAATCCTGGGAAAAACTTAAAAAATATTACCAAGAAGTTTTAATTAATAAAAAAGGCAATTTAAAGAATTTTTTTGAGCAATTAATAAACCTATCTGAAGATAAATATGCCCAAATTAACAAATTTTTTAAAAAAATTGAAATCGCTGAAGAATTAATTGATAATCTGGATTTTTCTTTTGAGGAGAAATTTAAAAAAATTAATTTAATGGAATTAAAGGAAAATTATCAAATACTCTTAAATACCAAATATGTTTTTATTGTTACTAACCTATTTGATAAAAGAGCTAAAACAGCCTTAGAATTCTGCACTCAAATTCTTAATTTGAATACTTTTAGTTGGCGTAACAAAACTTTTATATGTGATCAAATAAAAAAATTGATTGGATATATTGAAGCTTTACAAATAATAGATAAAGTAAAAAAAGAATTAAAAAAAGAAAAAATAAAATTTGAACACATTGATTTTGATTTAGAAAATATTTCTAAATTCAAAAACGAATTACAATATACGTATGAATTTGGGTCAATTATTAAAAATATAAGTATCTATTCTTCTTTTTCAAGAATAAATAATTTATTTTCACAGTATTTAAAAAATCTTAATTCTTTTGATCAAGTTGATTTATTATTGGATAGATATATAGATTTCGAAACGATCTATTTAAAGTATCAAAATTTATTTTTGGAGAGTAATTTGTCTAACTTAAATATTAATGATATTTCAAAATCTAAGATAAAAGATTTTTTTGAGAAT
>Ga0265292_1001000_pt1 | contig 28561 bp, 27 predicted proteins | sample Munlanlewell296A_FD_189080 | JGI IMG/M metagenome (GOLD analysis project Ga0265292, IMG submission 189080) | Leachate microbial communities from a municipal landfill in Southern Ontario, Canada - Leachate well 296A | ecosystem: Engineered > Solid waste > Landfill > Unclassified | place: Canada... | reverse complement strand
TATTATTCACAAAGACTGCAAAGCTTATTAAGACAAAAATTAGGAGTTGAAAAAGAAGAGGCTCAGAGATTATATTCACGATTAAACCAAGGACTTGATGGAAGTGCAATAACCGAGTCAAATATTGCGATTGCTGAAGCCAGATCTGAAGAAGAAGCGCTTAGCGTCGCTCAAAAACTTGTTGGACATTTCAGTACAGGAGAAATGCTAGAAATTAGACATAAACCGATGCGAGATGATCCTTATAGACTTCATGCCTACGTAAGAGGAATTCGCCAAACAGGTCAATATAAAGCAGATTTTGAGAAACAAAGACAAGGAAGATTGATCGCTCAAGAAACTGTTCTTGCAAGTGTACCAGAAGAAGATAGAGCGGAGTTAGCTCAAGTTATTCAAGTATCTCAAATTTATATGGCAGTGAGAGAAACTGCCAAGTATTATTTTACAAAAGAATATTTATTTTTAAGAGATACTCTCGAACTTTTAGGACAAAGAGCCAACTTAGAAAGTGGTGATATTTACCATCTTTATCCAAGGGAATTACCACAATTTGCATCCGATCCAAAATCAATGCTTCATATAATAAATTCACGGAGGCAAGCATTTAAAAATTATGAAGAGCTTGATATGCCGGCAGTTATTAGGGAATCAGATATTAAAAATTTGTCTTTAAAAACAGACAGCAATATAGATTTTACAGAAGCAACGGGTAGATTTCTAGCCGAAGGACCAAAAGTGGAAGGAGTTGTAGTTAACATTGATGAATATGATGATTTAGAAGTAATTGCACAGGTTATGAAAAGTTATCGTGAACAAGAAATACCTATAATTATAGTTGCTACACAAATGAACTTAAGTCACGATCCTTTTATTGCACAATCGTCGGGTTTAATAATTGAAAATGCTGGCATAGTGGCACATGGAGCTCAAAGAGCTAGAGAACTTGGGAAAGGTGCTATTGGAGGTATAAAGTCCAAACTGCTTAAAACTGGAACAAGAGTGTTGTTTAATCCAGAAACCAGGTCGATTAGAAAAATTGAACAAGATAATATAATTAAAAACACAAGCGAGTAATAAGTTTATTATACTTGTTGTTTAATTTTATTGATAAATAATATGTGTGGTATTCATGGAGTAATCCATTTTAATGGTGCTAAACCTACACAGCTCAAAAGAGAAATCGGCACGATGTTAAATCGAACAAAGCATCGTGGACCTAATCAATCTGATGTGATTATTTTTGGTAATCAAGTTGCATTAGGCATGAACCGATTATCAATAGTAGCCCCAGACGAACATTCAACTATACAGACATCTGCATCAGGAAACTATGCGGTCTTTAATGGAGAAATTGTGAATCACGATCAGTTACGAAGAGGGTTGAAAAATCCTCCACATCAACACAGTGATAGTTCAATAATTTTACCATTACTTGAGGAGCATGGACAGGGCTATATTCGAGAATTAGCTGGCATGTTTGCTATTGGCGTGTACAATCTATCTGAAGAAAGGGTACAACTATGGCGTGATCCACTCGGAGTAAAGCCATTATATTATAATCATTCGAAAGATGGTGTTATTTTTTCATCAGAAATTAAAGCAATTGCCGCAGTCATGCCTCATGAACCAGAAATTGACTTTGCCGCTTTAGATCATGGTTTGAGATATAGATTTCATCCAGGGAGATCATCAATCTTTCCAGAAATACAACGAGTACTGCCAGGTGAAACTGTTATTTTTGATCGAGATAAAATGTCACGCGAGCAATACTGGACTTTGAAGCCCAATAAAACATCTCTTGAGTCAGGAATTGGAATAGAACAATTTAGAGAACTTCTTGTTCAAATAATTAAAGAGCATACTCAAGCAGACGTACCAGGAGGGTTTTTTGTATCTGGTGGGCTTGATTCATCACTAGTAACAGCAATCGCATTACAAGAATCAGACTCTTCACCGTATAAGCAACCAATCTCACTTAGATTTTTACCGAACTCAGTTGTGGATGAAGGATACGGGAAATTATTGGAAAAATTTCTTGGTAAACCGTTTGAGTGGGTGGATGTTACTGATGCAACGGCAAGACAAGCACTTATGGATATGATTCCTTTTATGGATGAACCATTAGAAAATCCCATCCATATTGGTACATACCTCATGGCAAAACGTGCTCATGAACTAGGATTGAAGTCAGTTTTAACAGGTGATGGTTCAGATGAATTTTTTCTTGGATACCAAAGACATGAACCATGGTTTAATGGAACCAAAGATCCAGGTACTGCTTATAAAAAATGGCTTTGGACAATGAGTCCAGAAGAAGCAAATGAACTTTATACGCCTGATGCAGCTAATTTAGTTAAGCCGATGATTGATGCAGAAGGACATCCAATTGAGCCATTTTTAAATGTTGAACAAGCTTTACGTTTTGAGCGGTTAGATAGACTATCTGAATATCATAATATGAGATTAGATAGAATGACTATGGCTCACGGCATTGAGGCAAGGGTGCCATTGCAAGATCATCGGATTGTTGAATTTGCACTTAAAATTCCTTTACCCACTCTTTTCGGAAACTCTGGCAAAGCGTGGTTACAGGAAGTAGCAAAACCCTGGGTACCACCAGTGATTATAAATCGTAAAAAAATACATTTTCCTAGCCTGCCAGATCAATGGCTTTCAGGAGAAGGAGCTGACTGGGCTGCTGAAATTTTGCTAGATCAAGGTGCTCGTACACGAAAATGGATAAAACCTGATGTATTGGAAAAGTATATAAATGAACATAAAGATAATATCCGCAGTCATGGAAGATTATTATGGGCATTAACTGTACTTGAATTATGGCTTAAGAATCAAACTTCATGGAGAAATCCAAAAAGAAGTTAATACTGAATTATTGAAAATTTATGACTCTCGTGTTAAAGGATTAGTTGAAGGTGGTAGTTCTTTACGATTGCATGTTGGGACTTCTCCAGTCAATTTGCAGCAAGATCCTGAAAGCTAAGGAACAACTCAAACAAGCCCTTGGACTTTAATATAATTTTTTAAAATTTTATCTCGATCAAATGTAAGTAACGAAACGTGCTTCTCAGTTTCATAGACTGATTCTCCATATTCTAATAAATGAATAAGGCGGATTACTCCTCCGTGGGTAATGATCAAAACTTGGTTATTTGCGTGTTTGGTATTAATGTTTTTAAAAAATGGAATAAGCCTCTTTTTAACATCTTCAACTGATTCTCCTCCATAAGAATGGTAATTAAATTTGACAGTTCTATGTTTTTTCTTCAATACGAGTCCTCCTTCCATTTCTTCCCATGATTTACCTGCAAGTGATCCCATATGTATTTCTGTAAGTTGACCTTGAATATAAATGGGAAGATTAAGTTTTGAGCTAATAATTTCTGCTGTTTGTCTGGCTCTAAGAAGTGGTGAAGTGTAAATATACTTAACGCTTTTGGGTATAAGAGGAATTATGGCTTTAGCCTGTTCTATTCCTTCTTTTGCCAGTGGTTCGTCAATTTCTCCATTAACTTTTTTTGCTTTATTTAGTTCGGTAAGACCATGTCTTATCACATAGATTTTCATCTTATTAAGTTGTATTGTACTATTTGTCACATATTTTTTGAAACTTTAAATTTATACACAGATCCACAAGTGGTTGTTTATAAATAAAGAACATTTATTTTTTATTTATTTTGCATCTTATTGACTTCTCTCAAAGTACGTCTTTAATATTTCCTTAGCAATTGGTCCGGCAACGTCGCTTCCTTGTCCACCTTCTTCAATCAGAACAGTTACGGAAATTTCAGGATTATCAAATGGAGCGAAAGCAGTAATCCAAGCGTGTGGCATACCGGATGCCGCATGTGATTCGGCCGTGCCAGTTTTGCAGGCAGTTTGGATTTTGGTTTTTCCAACGGTAAAATCAAATAAAGGCCATCCTGTACCTCCGGTTGAACAAGCCTGTTTCATCCCTTCACGAATTAAATTTATGGTTTTTTGAGAGATAGGTAATTTCTTGCATTCAGATTTTGCAAATTCTTGTAGGGACAGGTCTAGACCTGTCCGTACTTTTAATAATTTAGGCCGGCACAAATATCCTCCATTAGCAAAAACATCCGAGACAAGCGCCATTTGTAAAGGAGTCGTCCCCACGTATCCCTGTCCAATTGATAAATTGTAAGTATCACCCAAATACCAATTTTCTTTTAATGTTTCTTTTTTCCAAAACGTTGAAGGAATAATTCCTTCAACCTCATCGAGTCCAATTTCAGTTTGTTTTCCCAACCCAAAAATATCAGACCATTTTTTAATTTTTTCTACACCGGTCTTTTCTCCAACTTTATAAAAAAATATATCGTTAGATCTTCTGATAGCCTTAATGATATCAACCATACCTTCAACTTTTCCATACTGGAGAAAATACCAGTTGCCAAAAGTGGCCGCTCCGGCTTTAATACTCCCCTTATCTTCAATCTCTGTTTTTTCATCAATTGCTTTTTCCTCAAGACCAGCGGTGGCGACTACAAGCTTAAAAATTGATCCTGGCGGATAAGTTGCTTCAGTTACACGATTAAATAACGGATTATTTTTATCAGTTAAATAACTTTGTATATTGATACTTGAATTATCTTCAAAATCTTGAGAATTAAAAGAGGGAGAGGAAACACTGGCTAATATTTCTCCGGTTTGAGGATTGGTTACAATAATAGCCGCTTTTACTTTTTTTACTAATTCATAACTTTTTTTTTGTAATTCAAGATCAAGAGCTAATTGAATTCTGTTTCCTGGTATCGGAGGAATTGCGTCGACGGTTTTCAAATATCGTCCTTGAGCGTTGATTTCCAATAATTTTTTCCCGGGTCGTCCGCGTAGTTCACAATCAAATAATTTTTCAATCCCTTTTTTACCGATACGACTGCCTAATTGAAGTTTATATTGACAATTATCATCTTTAAGATCGTCAACGTCGGCAATTTGACGATAACCAATAAGAGGAGCAATGGCTTCCGGGCTTTGATAGACTCTCTTAGAGATTATTTTTTGATTATTGTTTAATAATCCTGATTCAATTTTTTGGTTAATATTAGGACTCAAACTTTTAGCAATGGTAAATCCTTTTCGATCAACTATCTCTCCACGAGGGGCTTCAATGATTATTTCTCTCAGTCGGTTTTGTTCGGAAAGACTTCGATAATAACTACCTTTGACGATTGTTAATTGAAATAGCCTCAAAAATAGGATAATTAAAAAAAGAAAAATTATTGCAATATATATAAAAAAAGCGTTCTCAATCAATTTATTATCAGTTGAAAAAAAATGTAACCCTTTTGAATCACCCTTTTGAAAATAGGGAAGCTTGGTCATATTTAACTTATAAAATATCCCTGAGTAAAATACCCAAGTAATAGAATATGTAATATAAGAAAGATTATTAAAATTAGATATTTAACTAAATTATTTTTTATTTGCGAAAGATAAATAAAGACAGATAAAGACATGAGTGAAAAACGAGGAATAGATAGGAAAGTACCTGTCAAAGTTGGCAATATAAGATTAATAAGTGAAAATAAGTTAAGACCCAATAAGTCATAATTTCTAATTTTTAATTTATAATTTTTAAACAAATCTAAAATTAAAATGATTAAAACAAAACTAAAAAAACTAAATTCAATAATGGAAATAAAATATTGAAAGTTGCGGGTAGCGGTAAAAAATATTTTAAAATATCGCCAATACACCTGAAAAAATGATATTAAATGGGTTGATCGACTGGCTCCAAAGGCTGGTTGAGAAGAAAAAAAGAAAAAAGGATCTCCGGTGGTTTTGAAGAGATAAAAACAGTATAAGCCAAGGCCAAATAGAGGCGCCAACAAAGTAGGGGCGACCATTTTGGTCGCCCTGTTTTTATTGTTATTTTTTAATTTTTGATATTTACCATATAAATGAATTGCTATCGGTACGATAATAAACACTCCAACGATTCTCGTTGTTGCGGTTAAAAAAGCAAATATAACAACTAATAAATATTTTTCTTTCTTTAGAAAATATAAAGTAGAAATAACCAAAAGAAAAAATAATCCTTCGGTATAAACAGCGCCGAAAAAGAAAGAAGTGGGGAAAGCCAATAAGAACAAAATAGTTGTAGGGGCGACCATTTTGGTCGCCCTTATCAAATATAAATATTTATAAAATAAAATCAATCCAAGAAAAAAAGAAACATTCGAAATTATTAATCCGGTAAAAAGTTGATTATTAGAAAATAATGGGGCCAAAAATTTTATTAATAGCGGATAAAGAGGAAAGAAAGCCTGTTCATATTGTGAGTATCCATCTTTAGCAATCAAAACATAATGTAGGCCGTCAAAGTTTGCTAAAGCAGAAATCCAGGATGGCAAATGAAACCCTGGTAATTGATCGCGATATGGGAAAAAACCTAAATAGGGGATTATTTTTTGACTGAAAAAAATTATTAGAAAATCAAAACCCCGCCAAATTAAAAAAAAAAGAAGAATTAATAAAAAACTCATGAATAAATTATAGCATGTGTCGGGGTAGCGGGACTTGAACCCACGGTCTTCAGACCCCCAGCCTGACGCTTTAGCCATCTAAGCTATACCCCGAAATAAAATATCAAAAAGATATTATATTCTATCAAACTATCAAAAAAATTTAGGTGTCATTGATGGTGGTTCACCACTTGGGGTGGAGAATGAAAAAGATGAAAATGAAAGAAAAAAGTTTCTCCGTAAGATTGGCTATAAACAATAAGAGCTACCTTAATTTTTCTAGTTATACACAGCGTTTTTTTGTTTTTGAGTCATCCCCTTGAGCCAAAGGCTTCCCTTCGGGAAAGAAGGGGATCCAGGAAAGTCTGGATTTATGATAGGAAATAATTTTAATAATATTTAATATATTGTTCCAATGCTTTATTATCTATTCTCTTTTTCATTTCCTCCAAAAATTTTTTGGCAACCTCAGCATTAAAATTTTTATCTTCACATAAATATAGAAGATTGTTTCCAATTTTTGCAAGATCTAAAAATTGTAATTGGTAATTATATTTTTTTCCTAATTCAAAACCGGCTTTTTCTCTAACAGTTTTAATATCTGTATATGGAATGTTTGTTTTTAATGAGCCAAAAAGATTATCAACAGTATTAGATTGAGATAGCACCTGTATCATCGCTTGTTTTTTATCTTTTATTGGGTCTAAGAATATTATTTTATCCCCAACGTTGATATTAAGAAGTCGACGAATTTCCTCAGGAATTGTTGCCTGGCCTTTTGTAGTGACAGTTGATATATTCATAGTAAGAATTATATTCTAGAGTAATACTCTTGTCAAGAGGTAATACTAAGGATAATTTTGGTGCGATGAATCGCACCACTACTTAATCATTTCTTTGATAAAATAACTTATGGCGAAAATAACTACAGATACAGTAGAGTACATATCTAGATTAGCTAAAATTCCTGTTTTTGAAAAAGAGAAAGTAGATTTGGCTGATGGATTTAATAAGGCTTTAACCGTTATTGACGAGCTTTTTAAAGTTGATATTACAGGGGTTGAGCCAACTCATCAAGTAACTGGGTTAGAGAATATTCTTCGAGAAGATAAAGTTAATCAGGAAAAAATGTTAACGCAAGAACAAGCCTTAAGCAATACAAAAAATAAATATAATGGATATTTTATTGCCGATAAAATATTAGTAGAAGATTAATAGAAATATGAAACTAAACGAATTAACTCTAAAAAAAGCCATTGATCTCCTAGATAAAAAAGAAATCTCTTTGAAAGACATCTACACTGATACTTTAAAAGTAATTAATGAAAAAAATAAAGAATTAAATATTTATTTAACTCTGAATAGAGATGCTGAAAGTGAAGCGGAAAAACAGAAGAGTAAACCACTTCGAGGTCTTCCAATCGCTATAAAAGATAACTTTCTAACAGTTGGATTACCCACAACAGCATCTGCAAAACTTCTTGATGGATTTATGCCCCCATATGAATCAACCGTTACAAAAAAATTAAAAGAAGCGGGTGGAATTGTTTTGGGAAAAACCAATATGGATGCCTGGGCACATGGTTCGTCCACGGAAACTTCGGATTATGGTCCAACGAAAAATCCAAGAAATCCTGATTATTTACCTGGTGGTTCCTCTGGTGGATCAGCCGCTTCAATTGCTGCAGATATGACTATTTCCGCTATTGGAAGTGAAACAGCTGGTTCAATCAGACAACCAGCAGCCTGGTGTGGTGTAGTCGGTTTAAAACCTACTTACGGAAGAGTTAGTCGCTACGGAGTTGTGGCAATGGGTTCTTCCCTAGATTCTCCAGGACCAATCACAAAAACCGTTGAAGACTCAGCGATTATTTTAAATCAAATTGCAGGGAAAGATAAGAATGACGGGACTACTTCATCTTTTTCAGTAATAGACTACACAAAAAATTTAAAAAACGGAGTAAAAGATATGAAAATTGGCATTTGTTATATTGACCACCCAAAAATTATTGGGACACCGGTAGCAAAAGCAGTTGAAGAAGCCGGTGCTATTTTTCGAGAACTTGGAGCAAAGGTTGATCAAATTTCCATTTCCAATGAGTTAAAAGATAATAAAATATTAACTCATGAACATGCGATTGGAGTTTATACAGTAGTCCAGCGGGGCGAAGTATCTAGCAATCTTTCCCGTTATGACGGAATAAGATATGGTCGAGATAGAAGTCATTTTGGTCACGAAGCCAAGAATAGAATAATGCTTGGTACTTTTACTTTATCTAAGGGATATGCCGATAAATATTATAATTTTGCTCAGAAAGTAAGAAGTTTATATGTTAATAATTTCAAAGAACTATTTTCAAAATATGATTTATTAATATCTTCTCCATCTCCTAGTTTTGCGATGTCACTTGGATCGCTAGGTGATAACCCAATGTTTGGTGAGCTTCAGGACATGTTAGTTGAACCAAGTGCATTAGCTGGAATTTGTGGGATTTCGGTTCCTTCATACCATGATGAAAAAACTAATCTATATTTAGGATTAAATATTATGGGAAATTACTTTCAAGAAGAAAAAGTGTTACAAGCAGGATATGCTTTTGAACAGGCAACTAATTGGAACAGTTGGATAAAAAAATAATATGAATAAATATCAAGTAATCATCGGCATGGAAGTTCATGCAGAATTAAAAACCAACTCCAAGATGTTCTGTGGGTGTAAAAATGACCCGTTTCACGCAGAAAAGCCCAATATTTATACCTGTCCTGTTTGTTTGGGACTACCGGGGGCATTACCAGTTGCTAACAAAAAAGCAATTGAATGGACAGTAAAGCTTGGTTTGGCTTTAGGCTGTAAAATAAATTTATTTTCTAAATTTGATCGCAAACACTATTTTTATCCGGATCTGCCAAAAGGTTATCAGATTTCCCAGTATGATCTTCCATTTTGTTACGATGGTAGTGTCCAAACATCGTTTGGACCAGTTGGTATTACCCGTGTTCACTTAGAAGAAGACACAGGAAAACTAATTCATCAGAAAGTTGCCGGAAAAGATGTTAGTTTGATCGATTTTAATCGTTCAAGCGTTCCTTTAATTGAGATTGTCACAGAGCCAGAAATTTATTCCAGCGTTCAAGCAAAAGAATACGCTAAAAAACTCCGTCAAATTATTCGTTATTTAGATATTTCAAACTGTGATATGGAAAAAGGAGGAATGAGATTAGAAGCAAATATTTCGCTTGCTGTCATTCCCACGAAGGCGGGAATCCAGGACAAAATGCTTAAACTACCAAACTACAAAGTTGAAGTTAAAAATATTAACTCATTCCGGTTTTTGGAGAGAGGGATTGAGTATGAGATTGAGAGGCAGAAAGAAATTCTGGAAGCAGGAAAAACCCCAGATCAAGAAACTCGAGGATATAATGCTGAAAAAAACATCACCTTTACCCAGAGGATAAAAGAGGGAGCCGCCGATTATCGTTACTTCCCCGATCCAGATCTACCACCAATAAGATTTGATGATAAATGGTTTGGAGAAATCAAATCTTCCATTCCAGAATTATTAGACTCGGTTTTTACTCGTTGGGAAAAAGATTATAAAGTTGATAGAAAATTAACCGAGCTACTTTTTGAAACATCAGACGAAGCCAAAAAAATTGATGAAATATTTTCTGGATTATCAATTCAAAAATTACCTGTAGATAAATTTGTTAATGCTATTGTTAATAAAAAATTGTCTATAAATTTATTTAAAAAAAGTGTTGAAGAAATTGTTAACACTTATAAAAAATCAGTGACAGTTGATGAGGTAACCGATGAGGATCTAACAAAAATCATCACTAAAGTGATTGGAGCCAATCCACAAGCTGTCTCTGACCTTAAAGCCGGTAAAGCCCAGTCAATTAATTTTCTAGTAGGACAGGTAATGAGAGAAGCAAAGAAAAAAATTGAATTCAAACGTCTTGAATCTTTGATTCTATCAGTCGTAGCCTAAGGTATACTTTATTTATGTCTCTTTCTTTAGTATTTTTTTTTATTTCGTTAACTGCAATATTTTTAAGTAATATTTTTGTTATTACAGAAACCGTTAAATTAAATTTTTTTATAACTGTATTATCTCCACTTTTTTTGTTTTTGTTGGTTCGACTTGATGGAAAAAAAATATTAATACCTAAAAAAGAATCATTTTTTTATCTTTTTTTTATATTATTTTCTATAATTTCAGTGTTTTTGGCTATTGATAAGGAGATAGCCTTTCAATATTTATTAGTCTATTCTAGTTGTTATTTTTATTTTATTTTTAGTTTCAATTATAAAGAACAATTAAATAAATATTTTTATAGGTTTTTAGTTTTGATATCAATATTTTCTTGTTTAATGTTTTTGATAGATAAAATTTTTCATTTGAATTTATTTCTTGAAGGAGCAAGTTTATTTTATAACTATGATCATAATCAATTAGGTAATCTTTTGGTTTTGGGATTAATATCAATCTTTCCTAACCCTTTATTTATTCCATTTTTTATTTTTATGCTGTTTTCTTATTCAAGAACGGCCTATATTACTGTTGTATTGATAGCTATATTAATGATGTTAAAAAATAAAATTGAAAAAAAAACAGTTATTCTTGGGAGCATAATTATATTGATAAGCATCATCTTTTTAGTTTTGACGACAAAAAATTTCTATTTAACAAAAAATAAACAGTTATTTGGTGGAAGAAATATCTATTTTTCTTACTCTTTATCTTCAATTAAAGAAAGGCCATGGTTTGGTGTTGGTCCTAATAATTTTTATCATTTTACTTTGAAAAGGCAAGTCAATTTTGCAGAAGCTACAACAACAGCTCACAATATTATTTTAGATATCTTAACGGAAAATGGAGCTTTAGCAGGAGTATTTTTTACTTTATTTATTTTATTAATGATTAATAGGCATAAAAATAATAACAACTTTTTATTGTTGTTTTTAGCTACGTTATTAATATTCATGTTTGATTTTAGTTATCGTTATAACATATTTTTGGTTTTATTTTTTGTCTTTGGGGGATTGGTGGTAAATTCAAATAAAAAAATAGAAATAGATATAATTTTTCCCTCTTTAGTTATTTTTATTGGAGCTCAAGTAATTATATTTGGACAGATTTTGTTAGGTCATGGCTTTTGGAAGCAATCTTTACTCATCTATCCTATTCAAAAATCAGCCTATGAAATGGCAATAGAAGAAAATATTCGACAAGGAAATACGCAACAATCTTTTGATTATTTACAAAAATACGATCAATTATTTGGCCAATCTTCTCAAGGAATGTTCAATATAATAAGATATTACAAAGCTTTAGACATGAGGGGTGAAGTAATTAAATCTTACAAAAAAATGCTATTAGCAAATCCACTTTTACTTGAAAATAATGAGAGTGAAATAATAAACTTTTTTATTGAATATTATGGAGAAAAGGAAGGGAGAGAAGCTTTCGCAAATATATTAAATAACATTATTAAAAATACTTCTTTTATTAAAAATAATGACCTTTTTCGGCTAGTAGATATTATCTGCCATGAAGAAAAGCTTGATTGTTATGAAGCCTCCTAACAGGGTAATTTATTTGTATGCTTTGATCATATAACCTATTTCTAAATTAATTTTATCTCTAAATCCTAACATTCCTTCTTTTTTGAAAAAGGCTAATAGTTCTTTTTTTCCAGCTTTAGCCAATCTTGGTGTAATTTCCCATTTTGAAAAACCCGCTTCCTTGAGTAATTTTGTTATTCCAGACTTAGTATAGCGTAAATAATCAGCCCGATAGGGTTTATGATAAGGGTAAAAAGTATGAAAAGAAATATAGAGAATACCGTTTTTTGCTAGGGTTTGATGAAAAAATCTTAATATAATCATTGGATTATAAATGTACTCCATGACTTCAAGGCAAAAAATATTATTTGGTAAAAAATTACGTATTTTTTTGGCAATATTTTTGTTATTTTTACTTTCAATTAAGTTGAGGTCCAGTTCAAAATTAGGGCTAACATGGTTTTCCAAATTGTTATCCAAGGTTCTATATTTTTTTACCCGCCATTTACCCACTCTTTTATATACAGGTTCGAATCCAACTCCCACATCCAGTACCCGATCGGTCTTAATGTCCAATAATTTAAGCCAATTTTCCAATTGATTGCGAGTATGGTTGTCTATACCTAAGATTCTATTAATAAAATAATGCAGGAGGTATTTAATATATCTTATGGTAATCATCCGTCTATTATATATAATTTTTATAAATAGACATTAAAAATGAATAATGACTCTCTGGGGAGTAACTATAATAATCTATTTTTGGTTTTAACTTACTGTTATGTAACTTGATGATTTTATCTTTTAAATCAAGAAAATCTCCAAATTTAAAAAAAACAACATTATTTTTAATGGTTTCTTGGAATACTTTAGTTTTTGGGACGATTACCGTTGTTCCAAGAATATTTGATTCAATAGGCGTCAAAGGCATAACTTCAAAGCTTAGAGAAGGAACAATTACCGCCAGAGATTTTTGAATATAACGATAAAGAAGTTTTTTATTTAACCAATTTAGAATTTCAATATTTTTATATTTTTTGTAACTGTCTACAGTTTTTTTTTGAGGACCATCCCCAATAACAATGAGATTATTTTTTGGTAATTTGGAAAATATTTGAAGCAGGGGAATAATGCCTTTTTCTTGAGAAAAACGGCCGGCAAAAAGGAAATAATTTGATTTTTTTATTGGTTTTGTAGATATTTTTATATTAACGAAATGGGGAACAATCGTATGGTCTTTTATTTTAAAAAGTGCATTTTTAAGATAAAAATCACGGGTGAAACGAGAAGGAAAAATATAATGATCGATTAAATTGTAAATTTTTTTCTTAATATTAAAGAATATTGAGATAGAAAGAAAAAGTGAATAAAATCGGGATCGACCGGCGCTATAAAAAATTCCTTTAGGCCATAATAGCCGGTAATTATGGATAGTTTGGACAATTGGAATTTTGTTTTCTTTACAGACTAAATAAGCGGAGGGTCCAATCAGGGGATAAATATTATGAAAATGAGCAATATCCGGCCCTTCATTTTTTATTAATTGAGATAATTGCTTATTAATTTTATAGTTAAAGCCAAACAAAGACCTAATTGACTCAATTTTTTGATTAAAAGAAATAATTTCTTTACTTTTTTTTGTAAAAAGAATTATATGATGACCGTTGTCTTTGAGTAGCTTAACAAGACTGTCAAAATATTCGTCTTCACCACCACGTTGGCGGTAGTAATTATGGATTAATAGAATCTTCATGTCAAAGCCTCCCTAAAACCTCTTAACGCCCAAAACCAGCCAGTAACAAAAATGGTATGACTGGGATTAAAAAGCATAAAGGCAAAGACGGTCCAAGAGCCAATAATACAAGCTTTAGAAAATTCATTAAATTTATTTTTTTTGGATTGATTTAAAATAATCCAATCGTACTTAATAAAATAAATAATTAATAATGAAAAGGAAACTAGACCAAGAACTCCAACTTCTGCCATTATATGAAAAAAAATATTATGAGGAGAATATCTTACTAACTCAGAATAAATTAAACCATACTTATTTTCTTTATTGCCAAAATTATTAAATTTGGAAATATCTTTGTCAGTAAAAAGATAATTACCTAAACCAATCCCGATGATGGGCGATGATAATAATAACTTAAACGATCGATCTGCACTCTCAAGACGAAATCTTATTGTGCTAATATCTTCCGGCTTATCTTTTAATAATAAACGGTCGTAGATATTAAATTTAAAAAAATGATTACTGATAAAAGCAGCCGTAATTATTACTACTAAGCCTGTTAGAATAACTTTAAAAGCAAGGATTTTTTTATTTTTACCCCAAAATAATATAAGACTCATAAAAGCGGAGAAAAACAAACTAACCAATCTGGTTCTAAAATTAGAAATTACGCTTAAAAAAGATAAAGCAACAAGCATATAAGAAGATTTAATTAAAAAAGGAAAAAATATTTCCAGATTAAGCCCAATTGAGCTTCTCCCTCTCTCAAGATCATTGATATAAGCAGCGATCACCTCTTTTTGAATAATATTTTTTAACAGATCAATAAAAGACCAGTTAAACACATAAAAAGTAAATTCAAATAAGATTAAAAAAACTGCCAGAGAAATAATGGTCTTATTTAATTTTAAAATTCTTCCAGGAAGGCTTTTTATAAAATAGAAACTTAACCAAAAAATAGTGACATTGGTAATTACATTTTGATAAGATTTCAAGAAAAATAATATGTCTTGAGCCTTAATAACAGAAATAGATTGACTAATAAAATAAAAAGTTAATAAAGCTAAAATAATTATTTTATTAGAAAAAATTGTTCTTAGTTTTGATGTGTTAAAAATATTAACAAACAAAAAAATAAGAAAAATCAGTGTTTTAGCTAAAGTATGAGTGACTAAGAAAGGTGTCTGAAAAGGCGTAAAATAAAAAGGCGGAAGTTTTATTAAAATCAAAGATAATAAAAAAAGATTAAATAATATTTCCATATAAAGATGTGATAGAATTTTAGCACATTATGAATCTAAAAAATAAAAGAATTCTTGGAATTAATATTTCTTTTTATCAATATCAAGAAGCAATAAAGAAGATAATTAATACTTCACTGAATAATACTGATTTACGGGTGTCTCCAATTGCCTCTCACTCGATAATTGAAGCTCAAAATAACAGTAAACTTAAAGATATTTTAAACAATTTTGATTTAGTTCTTCCTGATGGTCAATCTTTGGTATGGGCGGCAAATTTTCTTTATGAAAATGCTAAAAGAGAACGAATTTATGGACCAGATTTATTGTTAAGATTATGTGAAAGATGTGAAAAAGAAAAAATTAGAGTAATTCTTTATGGTAACCATACCGGTCTAGTTAGTCATAAAATCAGAAAAAAATATCCCAAACTGAATACGGTAGCTTTACCTGACTTAAAATATAAAAAGATAAATAATACTGACGTTAAATATTTGTTAAGCGCTTTAAACAAATATAAAAAGTCAATAGCTTTTATTGGGATAGGAAGTCCAGCACAGCATATATTATTAGCAGAATTAAAACAGATAAAAATGCCGATCGTGGCAGTTGGCGCCGCATTTAATTTTATTGCTGGTGTACAAAAACAAGCGCCAGTTTGGATGCAAAAATATGGTTTTGAATGGTTATTCCGTCTGATCAATGAACCGCAGAGACTTTGGAAAAGATATTTAATTTATGCTCCACGATTTGTTATTTTGGTTATTTTTCAAAAGATTAATTTTTTATTCAATAATGATAAATAACATTACATTCAGTATTGATGATGGAGATCCTTTGGATTTAAAAATAGCCAAAATATTAAGTGACAATAACAAAAAAGCTATTTTTTATATTCCAATAAAAAAACGAGGGAGTAAAAAAATGGCTAACAAAGAAATTAGAAGTTTGTCTAATCAATTTGAAATAGGAGGACATACATATAATCATATTGACTTGACCAAAGTTAGCCTCGAAAAGGCCAGACAGGAGATTATTGATGGAAAAAATGCCCTCGAAGATATCATAGGAAAAAAAATTAGATCTTTTGCTTTTCCTTACGGACATTACAATGGACAACTAATTAAATTAGTCAAAAAAGTAGGCTTTAAAAACTGTCGAAGCGGAAGAATAATTAATTTCCATGAATTTAATGATAATGATTTTCTTCAACATCCAAATTTTCAAATTTATCCTCATAAATTAAGCACTGACGTGAAACATTGTCTAAAAATGTTTGATTACTATAGTTTATTTAGAAGATTGAAACAAGTTAAATTAGAGCACTTAGATCTGTTACAACATTTGTCTTTTAATAAAAAAATACATATTTGGTTTCATTCGAAAGATATAGAAGATTATAATTTATGGAAATTATTTACTAAAATCAGTAGGCGGATACTTTAATAAATCGTTTTTTATTAACTCACCTTTTTTCGTCGGCAGACCCGTATTCCAGTCAATTAGCTCAAGTCCTCCGTTATCTCCATCAATTGTATAAGCTGTATAATTTAAACTATTTTTATTTATATTATCAAGAACTTTTTGAATATATGTCAAATCTTCCTGACTACTAAATCCAGACTCCCAAACACCTCCAAATTCACTCACCAAGACAGGATATTTCCCAATGGCGTTATCCCACAAAAAATTTAAATCATTCTTTTTTAACACTGATTGTAATGAATCAATTCCGGCCGCTGGATAATCATGATAATCATAAACAAGATTTTTATAAGGAAGATTTTGATTAAAATCAATATATCTACTATGATTAATACCCGTCATCAACATCAGCGCATTTGGTTTTTCTTTGATAATCTCTTTAGCTATTGAATCAGCCAATTTATACCATTCAACCCATGTCATATTTGGTTCAGTAAAAAATCCATATAGAATGTTATTCTTCTGAGCATATTTCTTAGTTAATTGATTCATCATCGATGGAAATTGTTTCAACTGGTCCGACAAATTCCTGTAATCGGAGGCTCTAGGAGTGAGGAACACATAAATGTGATTTTTTTCAGCCCATTCAATGACGAAATCTAACTTTGTCAAATTATTTTTTATTATCAACGGGTCAACATATAAGCCTAATAAATTAATTTTCCACAATTTTAAATAATCAAGTATTTTAATGAATTCTTGATTTAATTGATAGTCATCGTAAGCAAAAGCCATAGTAGACACTCCTTTTAGTTGAACTATCATATCAGAATCAGACCTTTTTATAGTATTACCTTCAACATAGAGCTCAGGAAGACTTAAAATTTTAGGTTGGGAAATATTTGCGCCTTTTTTATTAATTAAAAAACCTAAAACAATTATCAAAATAAAAAGAAGTATGCCCGATGAAATAAGAAATTTACTCAATTTTGTCGATTATAAAGTTATAAAAAATTGAGTTTGAGGTAATAAAGTTAAAAATTTTATTAATGGCAAGAATTTCTTCTTCACCAAACACTAATTGATCACTTTCTTTTTTTAGTTTAAATAAAGCCTTAATTGTGATATTTGAACCATCAAAAGACTTATCAATAATTTTTATTACTTCGTTTTCTCCATCAAAATAACTTTGACCGATTTTAATCGAATAAAATTCATTTGAATCAGTCGATTTTTTTGTTAAGAAAATAGTTTTTTCAACAAAATTTTCAACGATTGGTTTATCACTTAATTCTGTTATGGCACCGCTAATTTGGGCCGAAGGAAAATCAAGATCAATAGGAGCCCCAACTCCAATTGTAGATCGTTGAAACGAATATCCATTAATTTTATTTCCACTAACTTTTATCTTTAAATTAAGAAAAATATCATATTGATTGATATTGATAAAAGAAACATTATTCTGGGCCAAATTCTGGGTCAAAAAATATGGAAAATGTCGTACAGAAAGAACTTCCACTTCTGTTTCACCATTAAAATTTTTTATTACATCACCTTTTTTAATTGAATTGACAAGCCAAAGTGGAGATTTAGCAGTAGATGCCCACCATAGACCCTGACCAACTTTAACTTTCGCGTAAATATAGGTTGACTTAGAAAAAAATAATCGATAGAAGGACACAAAAAAAACAAATCCAATTAATAAGGCAAATAATAAGATAAAATATAAATACTTAAATTTCATATGAAAGATTATACAATTTTTTTTAAACAAAAACGTTTAGGAAAAGATAAAAAACCATTTTTTATCTATAAGTTCCGGACGATGGTGAAGGACGCAGAAAATTTAAAATATAAAATTCAAAATCTAAATGAAGCCGATGGCCCGGTTTTTAAAATCAATGATGATCCTAGATATACAAAAATAGGTCGATTTCTGGCTCATAGCGGGCTAGATGAGATACCCCAGCTCATCAACGTCATAAAAGGGGAAATGGCCTTTGTTGGGCCGCGTCCTTTGCCCGTAGAAGAAGCTAATAAAGTACCAAAAAAATATAATAAACGATTTTCAGTCTTACCTGGAATTACTTCCTTATGGGTAGTCAGGGGGGCAGGTCACTCTTCTTTCAAAAAATGGATGGAAGATGATTTGGAATATATAAAAAATAAGTCCTTTTTGTACGATGTAAAGATTATAATACAAACAATATGGATGCTATTGAAACAATCTATCTAAACATCGCCGGATTTAATATTCAAGTTGATCTTAAGCCAATCGAGTGGAGGTTTGCTTTAAAACTGAAAGAAAAAGAAATAAAAAAATACTGGACAGGGTTTATTGTTAGTAAACCAAAAACGATTGATTTTATAATTAATTTTATTGAGAGAAGTTATTTGGAAGTTTTATATAAAAAGAAGGAAAAAAAACAATATATGGGTTTTTTTGAAGAAATAAATAAAAAAGAAATTAACACTTTTTATCAAATTAGCATTTTCCAATTTCAGGTAATTTTAAGACGCATAATAAGTATATTATTGGCTGGAAATGGTTTTATCCTTCATGGTTCAGCTTCAGATATTAATGGACGAGCATTTTTATTTACTGGCAACAATGGGGCAGGCAAATCGACGACTATGAAATTATTAAACCCAGAACATCCGGCTTTGGCTGATGACACCGTAATTATTAAAAAAGAAAATAGTCAATATTATTTATACCAAACGCCTTTTATTGAAAAAGAATGGTGGGTAAAGAAAAATAGTCAAAAATTAGAATTGGAAAAGGTCTATTTTCTCAAAAAAGAAAAGTTTTTTAAGGAAGAGATTATTAAAGACAAAAATCTCCTGTTTGAAAAAATAATCAAACAGTTTTGGACAGAAGACGATGAATTTGTCAGTAAAAAAACGAAGTTAATTTATAAGTTTTCTCACGAATTTAATAAATTTTATTATTTTTCTGTGGCTAAAAATAAAAAAAGATTATTAGATTTCATCAAAAAAAATGCAGTATAAGATAAAAAGAGGATTAATCTTTGAAAAAAAAGGCAGCAAAATTACTATTTTTGATCCGGAGAAGTCAATCCTTTATCAATTTAACGAAACCGCTTCTTTTATCTTTAGCAAACTCAAATTAGGTTGGCAAAAAGAAAAGATTATTAATGTACTAATTGATAAATATAATAATGAAGAAATAAGCATAAAAAACGATTTTATTAATTTTATAGCTAAACTAAAAAATAGATCTCTAATTATACAGCCGAGATCTGTACGGCTAACAACAAACTCTCTTCATGGTTATTAAAACGACGTTTTCTTAAAAATAAATTAATCTTTATTTTTTTTTCTTTAATCAATGGCTTTCTATACTTAATTTTTTTCATTGTTTTACTATTTCTTCTTCTATTAAATTATTATTGTTATTTTTTAATAAATTGTAGGAAGTTTTAACTAAGATTTTATCTCCAATAATTAATTTATCTAAAGAATATTGTTCTTTTTGACCATTATTCAGGTTAAAAACTTTTATTTTATCAATCTCATCATTATTATAATAAAAACTATTAGCATTTCCTAAGTCACTTTTTATTCTTATCTTTAATTGACGATTAGTTTGTCCATCAAGGGGATTCTCTTTAAGATCAATTTCGATAATAGTTCCTTGATATTCATTAATAATAGTGGATGATTTGACAATATCTTTTCTTAATAAAAGAAGATTATTTAATACATCTTGGTTAAAGGCCTGATCTTCTATTGGAAGGGTAGCTATTGAAGTTGGAGAAGGTAGTTGATTGATAGCGGTTAAGCTTGTTTTTTTTACAACATTATTTTTAGAAGGTTGATAAACAAAAAAGTAAAAAAGCTCGCCTACAGTTACGATTAGTAAAACAAAAAAAATTATCTTAAGAATTCTATTGGAGTCGTTCATAGTTTCAGTGTAAAGGGATTAAAACAATTTTTCAATAGGGTTTTTAGCTTCGAATGAAGAGTAAAAAGCATCAAATAGATAACTTGATGGTTAATAAAGACGAAAATTTTCTTGTAAAAGGGGAAAGGGGAGAGGGAGAAAAGCAATAAAAAGCGTTTAATACCAGAGGAATCAAAAATAGATGATGAACGATAGAGGATATGAGGGTGGTACGTAGAGAATAGAAAGGGCGTTTGGTAGTATTTTTTGAGTAAATAAAAGACAGGAGAAACGAAGTTTTGCAACTTATATTTTTTTATACTATCTCGTAGACGATCGTTCATAAGATAATTATTTTTCCTTATCACAAGATCGAGAAACTCAAGACGAAAAGCACCGGTAAAGTTGTGATGGAAGAAGTGAAGGGCGAGATAGAGAATTAAGAATGAAGAATTAAGAATGAAGAATTTTTTATTATTAACTTTAATTTCTTTTTTATTTTTTAACATCTCTTGAGTTAATTCATTAATAAGTTTTTGAGGATATAAGGCTTCAAGATTGCCGATCTGGGTCATCATAAAGGCTGGGTCAAGGTGAATATCAAAGACAACTGGAAAACCGTTAACGATTTTGTAAAAAGCAATTTCAACAATTTTGTCCTTGAATTTTTTTTGAATGGGAGATAAAGATGAATCGGCCGATCTATATCCAAATTTTGTAAGAATTTCAACAGCTTTTTCAAAATGAGGTTTGTCTATTAAGATATCGGCATCTTGATAGATCCGACGTGGGTGGCTTTTTTCATAATATAAGTGAACAGGCAGACCTTTTAAAAAAACATAATTGATATTATTTTTTTCAAAAGTATCAATTATTTTGACAATTTCTTTAAAATATAGAGACGATTGAATCAAATAAACCATTTCCGGATCAATGATTTTATTTTTTCTTTTAACTGAAATGACTCTTCCAATTATTTGGTTTGGGCTGATTTTACCATCGGATTCAAGATTATTATCACCTTTAGTTATTAGATATTTATCAGTTTTGTAGATAACACGATGAGTAAATGCAAGATTTTTTTTAAAAGCCAAAATCAAATCATTGGTTTTTATTTTAGAAAAACTAATTCTTTGATAATTAACCAAATCCTTAGGATGAAGAAGGGGGAGCATGCTTTCGCCGTCAGCTTGAAGGGAAAATGTCCTTCTTTTTTTAAGTTGTTTGATTATAGACTGGATCCCCGCCTGCGCGGGGATGACATGGGGAATTACTTTATTCATAACCTTGTTTTTGGATATTAAAGTATTTGGCATAGGTGCCGTTTTTAGTGACTAAGTCTTGATGTTTACCTTGTTCAATAATTTGGCCTTCCTTTAAGACATAAATATAATCAGCTATCCGAACCGTTGAAAACCGGTGGGAAATAAAAATAAGGGTTTTTTTCAGGTAGGTTTTTTTCAAATTATTGAAAATTTTAAATTCAGACTGGGCGTCGATATTAGAGGTTGGCTCGTCTAAGATTAAAATAGGCGCATTGCGGTACAACGCCCTGGCGATTGCCAATTTTTGCCACTGGCCGACTGAGATCTCTTCACCGTCTTCAAACCAGCGACCGAGAATTTGGTTAGTCTTTTTTGGTAGTTTTAAAAGATCATGAGCTTGAGCATTTGCAAGAGCTTCATTAACATTCTTTTTTTTAGCTTTATCCACGTCACCAAATTCTATATTTTCTTTAACAGTAAGGTAATACTTAGCAAAGTCTTGGAAAAGGACCCCTAAATGCCGGTACCAATCGTCAAGATTAATATTTTTCAGATCAACTCCATCAACGAGTATTTTTCCTGAGGTAGGATCATAAAAACGGAATAGAAGTTTTATCAGAGTTGTCTTTCCAGCTCCATTGGGGCCAACAATCGCAATATCTTGACCTGTCTTTATTGTCAAATTAATATTTTTTAAGACAGAGTTTTTACTTCCGGGATAAGTAAAAGAGACATTTTCAAATTTTATTTCCCGGGGAATAATTATTTTTAATCTTTTAGCTCGATTACTGCTAATAATTTTATTTTTGATATTTAATAATCTGAAATAATCATCAACATAAAGGTTGTTTTCCACGATACCGCCAAGATTGACGAGAAGACTGGATGTCTGTCCAGTAAAAGTAAACATGGCATTAAGAAAAAAAGTAAAGTCGCCAAGAGAAAACTTTTGGCTAAAGATAATCTGATTAATAAAGTTTTTTAGGAAAAAAAAGATAATTGCAGGAATAAAAAATGAAGCTAAAGTTGACCAAAAAATATATTTTAAAATAGGCTTTTTATATTGATTAACGACTTCATTCTGGATTTGTTTGGTTTTATCAAGAAAGAAGCTTTTCAGGTTATAAATTTTTATTTCCGAGAGAGTATTGAAGTTAGTAAAAAGATAACGCATATACCAGAGATAGTTTATTTTCTTGGAGTTTTGAGTATAGATTGACCAGTTAATGTTTCCATATTTAGCCCGGAAATAATATAGGGGTGTTGAGAGAAAAAATAAAGCAATTAAATAGATGGGATTAAATCTTAAGGCAACAAAAAAAGCCAGGATTAATGAAGCAAGGCTATAGATCATAAAATTTATTACCCTGAGATTTTCAAATAATCTCCAACTATAAGTGTCTTCAACTTTAGCTATCAAGTTTCTTACTTCACCGTTTTCCAGGTTAGAAAAATCCAGATGGGCTAATTTTTCCATAAAGCGACGGGTCAAAACATTTTGAAACTTTGATCGAAGAATATATTCAAAATATTGAGAGTTTAAGGTATTGGTAAAAAAACGGGAAAGGTATTCCGATATCAAATAAGAGCCAACAATAAGAAAAACAAAAGTAATCTCTTTATTAACCAGGCTTTTAAAAACCTGATCAATCATTATTTTATATAAAAAGAAAACTACAAAAAGAAGAAGAGCAGAGAAAAGTGAGGTAATAAAATAACCAAGTAAAAATTTTTTATCTTCTTCCCAGGCAATCTTTAAGAGAGAGAAAAGATTGTAAATAATTTTCTTTGCCTTATTCATGGGTGTTCAATAACAAATAACCAATAACAAATCTACAATTGAAACTCAAATCACAAATATCAAATGTTTAAAACAGTTTTGTTATTAGTAATTTGTTATTTGTAATTCAATTGTTATTTGAATTTTGACATTTGTTATTTAGTTACTAATGTTATCAATTATAATATACTCATGACAGCAAAAGCTAAAAGGCCCTCATGGGATGAATATTTTATGATGATGGCGGACGTAGCAAAAAGCAGAGCCGATTGTACTAGGCGTCAGGTAGGCAGTCTAATTGTTCGCGACTTTAGAATTATTTCAACGGGTTATAACGGTACACCTCATAAAATCAAAAATTGCAGCGAGGGAGGGTGTTTACGCTGTCAAAGGCGAGACAAAGGCGAGATTAAGGGATATGAATACGAAGAAAGTTGTGTCTGTATTCACGCAGAACAAAATGCCATCATTCAAGCAGCTTTGCACGGTTCTTCAACCCGCGGGTCAACTCTTTATACAACTGCCAATCCTTGTTCAAGCTGTGCAAAAATTATTGCCAATGCGGGAATTCTCCGAGTAGTTTGCCGAGAAGAGCATCATGATTTGGAAGGAATAGAGCTACTTAAGAAGGTAGGAATTATCGTTAGTATTGTGAAATGACAAATAACCAATAACAAATCTACAATTGAATAATCAATCACAAATATCAAATGTCAAAAATTTTTTGTTATTAGTAATTTGTTATTTGTAATTCAATTGTTATTTGAATTTTGTCATTTGTCATTATGTTATATAAATTAATTTTATTTTTAACTTTATTATTTCTTCCTCTCTCCCTCTTCGCCGCGACTCCCAACAATAAATTTGGTATCTCTTTAGCACAACCAAATATTGATCAATTATCTGAGGTTAAAGAATTAATTAACTCAAATGGTGGAGATTGGGGATATGTAACTTTAATTATTGAGGAAAAAGATAGACATAAAGAAAAATGGCAAGGGATATTTAATCAGCTACGCAAACTTCATCTTATTCCCATTATTCGTTTAGCCACTTCAGCTGAAGGAGAAAATTGGCGGCGTCCAGAACCAAAAGATGCGCAAAGTTGGGTTGATTTCCTTGATTCTCTAAATTGGGTGGTCAAAAATCGTTATGTGACACTGTTTAATGAGCCAAATCATGGAAACGAGTGGGGTGGGGAAGTCGATCCAAAAAGTTATGCTGAAGTTACGCTAGAATTTGCAAAAAAATTAAAGGAAAAAAATAAAGATTTTTTTGTTATGCTGGCTGGATTTGATGCCTCAGCTCCGTCATGGATGCCGGGTCTCGAAGATGAAGAAATATTTCTACGGGAGGTTTTTAAACAAGGTCCGACCTTAAATGTTGACTCGCTGACAAGGACGGACCTTATCGACGGGTGGGCATCTCATTCCTATCCCAATCCTGCTTTTGCAGGTAGCCCGTATGCGACCGGACGGGGAACGATCCGAACTTATGAATGGGAATTAGCATTACTGAAAGAGTTGGGATTTAATAAAGAATTACCGGTATTTATCACCGAAACTGGTTGGAAGCGGGGCAGTGAAACTGGGGTTGCGGAGAATTTTCAGATCGCATTTGATCAAATTTGGGGTCCAGACAGTCGGGTCGTTGCGGTAACACCATTTGTTTTTGATTATCAGGGAGCTCCGTTTTTGGAGTTTTCCTGGAAGAAATATAACTCACAGGATTACTATCAACAACATTACTCTGTCCAGGCAATGTCAAAAATAAAAGGAGAACCGGAGCAAATAGAAAAAGGTTGGATAAATTTTAAATTACCAACTGACTTAGTAGTTCAATCAACCTATCATTTCAAAGTTAAGCTAAATAATTTAGGGCAAGCGGTTTGGGATAAAGATAATGATTATCAGATAAAACCAGTTGTAGAGACGCCCAACTTGGGCGTCTCTACATTATTTGAAGATTTAAAAGATATTAATCCATTTGAGGAGAGAGATGTCTATTTTACTTTGAAAACAAATGAAGATTTAGGTAATAAAAAAATTAAATTCGTTTTACAAAAAAATGGCAAAAATATTTTGTTGAGTGATGAATGGAATATAAAAATTTTACCACTACCCTCATTAAAATTTGGAATTTGGGGTAGGGGAGATGACTTTGAAATTCAGATCTTTGATATTGATGACAGACTAGTTTATAAAAAAAATAATTTATCAGTGAAAAATAATATTGGCGAGCTAAAAAACATTAAGAATATTGCCTTAGATGAACTTTATAGGATTGTTTTACTAAAACCTTATCATCTGCCGCGTCAAGAATTTATTGTATTTAAAAAAGACGGGGATAAAATAAAGTTTAAACCTTTACTCCCCTTTGATTTCAATAACGATGGCGCTTTTAACTTCAAAGATCTACTTAGATTGTTGGGACGTTGAAAAATTATAGGGTTTGATGTACAATTCGTCGTAAAATGATCAGTTTAGAGGCGTTAGTAAAATCGATGCACTATCATAATCTACTTCATTCTTCATTAAAAGATAGAGATATAAATAAAAGATGGGAAGACCCATTTGAAAAAAATGACCTTGCCCGAAACGTTAGGGAAACTTGGGAAACGTCTTTATGGGAACCTAGAAATGGGAGAGTCTTAGATTTTAACGTAGTTGTTGAAAGAGGAATATATAAAGATAAAGAGCCATATGCTGTTGCAAAAGATAAGATTCATACTAGTGGTCAAATTGATATTTTAGCCAATCTTGAAACAGTCGATGATATACATGCTCTAAGAGCTTATTTAGATCAATATGACAATCCTCAAAGTACGTTAGCGACGAGATTTTTTCCGCTTGAGCGTGGAGATAGGTCGAAAAAAAGACACGATGAAGATGATAAAGAAATAGGTACAGAAATTATTCTTTTAAGAAGAGAACTGCGTGATTTACCAACTAATAATATACGAAGAGTTATTATTTCAAATTCTCACTCGCCAGCTCTAGCCTATCTTCTTCTTGAAACTGGCATAGTAGTTGTTGATGTAATTTCTTTACCGGGAATGTTTGATTTTGCTTTACAAAAAGGTTTTTTTGAAGATAAAATAATTATACCTGTTACAGGTGATGATGGAGCTGGAGCACTTGGCGAATTAGTAGAAAAATTAGCTGGAGAAAATCAAATTAAATCAGAAAATTCTATTCACGCTAAAAAAATAAAAATTGAAAATAGAACTGAAGTTCATTTTGATCCTGAACAACTTAAACGAATTAAAGGAAAAACTGCCGTAATTCCTGAAGACATTTTAGCAACAGGTGGGACACTTGAAGATACTGCTAAACAGCTCATTGAAGCAGGAGCGGAAGAAGTTATAATTATGGTATCTTATCCAATTTTTGCAAACAGTGCTTTAGAAAAATTTAAAGACAACCCAAGAATAAAAATCATAACAACCGATGGATTTACTCCCCAGGTTGACATTAGCAAAGAAGGTAATATTTATACAGTGTCTACTAAAGAAACATTTGCTGGGGTTTTAGAATTAGATAGGAGAGGAGTAAATTTTTTTATGCCTCAAGGAAAAGAGGAGCTTCGTAAACTGGGTTTTTGCTTGAATCCATGGATGGATATTTAATTACTTCCTCATCTTCTCACAAAACTTCTCCATTCGATCCAATCCTCTTTTAATATGCTCCATGCCGGTGGCGAAACTAAGACGGATATATTGATCGTCGCCAAAGGCGAGTCCTGGGATTGCTGCTACATAAGCATCTTCCAATAATCTTTTACAAAAATCCATCGAACCTTTTACCTCATCGCTATAAAATTTTGAAACATTAGCAAAGACATAAAAAGCTCCATCAGGACGATTTGCTATCATTCCATCAATTCTATTTAAACGATCAACCATAAAATCACGACGTTTTTTGTACTCATATACCATCTTTGCCACATGATCTTCTGGACCGTTGATAGCGGCTAATGCTGCTTTTTGGGAAATTGAGGTGGGATTCGATGTCGTGTGATCTTGAAGTCGAGAAGCGGCTTTTATAATTTCTTCTTCTGCGGCCATATATCCAATTCTCCAACCGGTCATTGCATAAGCTTTTGAGACACCATTGACAACAATAGTTAATTTTTTAATTTTTTCATTAACTGAAGCGATGCTTATATGTTTTTTTCCATAAATTAATTTTTCATAAATTTCATCACTTAGAATATAGATATTATGTTTGAGGCAAATTGCGGCAATCTGTTTTAATTCTTTTTCATCATATACAACCCCGGTTGGATTTGATGGTGAACATAGAATTAACATCTTTGTCTTTGGGGTGATCGCTTTTTCTAAATCTTGAGTATTAATTTTAAAATTATTAGTTTTTAAAAAAACACATTTTCCTTCGGAAATTTTCACCATTTCTTCATAGCTGACCCAATAAGGAACAGGGACAATTACTTCGTCGCCCGGGTCAACCAGAACCATAATAGCATTAAATAAAGATTGCTTGGCGCCGGTTGAAACGATTATATTTTTTGGATCATAGTCAAGCCAGTTATCCCGACGTAATTTAGCACAGATTGCCTCCTTTAATTCAATAATCCCCGAAGATGCCGTGTATTTAGTAAAACCCTCATCAATCGCCTTCTTAGCTGCTTCTTTGATATGAAACATTGTGTCGAAGTCCGGTTCTCCGGCTCCGAAAGAAACAACATCTAAACCTTGTTTTTTCATTTCCTTAGCCTTAGCGGTAATTGATAAAGTAAGGGAAGGGTTAAGATTCTGAGCACGTTTTGAGAGCTTCATAAGATAAAAATAAACCGTTAAACGGTTAAACTGTTAAAACTTAAATAAACTGTTAAACACTAAACTATTAAAAAATACAAAATAATTGTTTTTGTTTAATATTTAAAAGTTTAATAGTTTTTTTAACCGTTTAAGTTTTAATATTTAACTGTTTACTTTCGGTCCGGAATTTATAATTGACTGATAAACACCTGGAAATTTTTTTATATTTTCGATAAATAGTTTAGCTAATTTTTTAGCGCTATCATAATATAAGCTTTTATTATCCCAAGATAAAGAGGGATCGAGAATTTCTTCCGCCACTCCAGGGACTTTGATAGGAACATAAAGATTAA
>Ga0265292_1000999_pt1 | contig 28579 bp, 25 predicted proteins | sample Munlanlewell296A_FD_189080 | JGI IMG/M metagenome (GOLD analysis project Ga0265292, IMG submission 189080) | Leachate microbial communities from a municipal landfill in Southern Ontario, Canada - Leachate well 296A | ecosystem: Engineered > Solid waste > Landfill > Unclassified | place: Canada... | reverse complement strand
CTCACGCGCTCTGGGTTCAAGGCGGAAACTCTCAACTTGACGGCAACCTTACCGTCACAGCCATTAATTCATTTTCCAGAAACGGCGCAGGCACGGGGGATTATACGTTTGGAGTGACAGGCGCGCCTGTTGCCGACGCGACTTCTTCTTTGATTAGAATTGGTAATGCTATTGCAAGTGGTGACGCCACTGCCAGTGGCGGAACATATATCGGAATAAATCAGCCGGCAGCCGGAGCCGGTTCAGTGGCGGACTTTTTTAACTTCCAAAACAACGGCACAAGCAAAGCAAAACTAACTACCGCCGGCGCGCTAACTGTCACTTCCTGTACCGGTTGTGGCGGAGGCGGTGGAACATTGCAAACTGCTTATGATACCACTTCCGGCAACACCATTTTAACCACTACTGCCAGAAATATTGCTTTTACTTTGGGTGAAGTGGCCACTCCCACCTCTTTTACGATTGAAAACCAAGATACAGCCGGAGTTTCTGCTCAAAGAATATTTAACTCCATTGCTTCACTTACCTTAACCAATGGTCTTCTAATTGAACAAACCGGTGCGGGGACTATGACCAATGCCATCCAAATTGCCGAGACTGCTGGCGCCATTACCGACGGTATCTTGATTACCGGCACTTTGGGAAATATTCTTAACTCTGCGACGATCGACATCACCGGCGCCGGCGCCATTACCGGAGCCACCGGACTTTCCATCACCTCTGCCAACACCACTGAAGTCACCACCGCCTCAGCATTAGCCCTTAATGCGAACTCTCTCACCACTGGTACTGGCATATACGCCGCTTCTTCGTCTCTCACATCAGGTTCACTTGTTGACCTTGCAATCACCGGTACTGCCGGGCTGACCAACCAAAAGGGATTGAACATTTCTCTTTCCGGAGCTAATGCAACCGGAGCTCAAACTACCTATGGGGCTTATCTTTCAAATACTCACACCGGTACTTCAACCAATGTTGGTTTATACGCTACCGCCACAGGTGGAACGAATAACTACGCCGGTATTTTTGAAGCAGGCAACGTCGGCATCGGGACGACGAGTCCGGGGTCAATACTTGCTTTAGGTGGCACCGCAGCTCGAATTTTCGGTATGGATAGAAACACAACGGCTGCTACAGCGGGTCAAGGCTTTACCATATCTTCGGGCGGAGCGATAGCGGGAACAGCGAACTTGGCGGGAGGAGATTTAACTTTAAAATCTGGAACTTCCACAGGAACTGGTTCATCCGCAATTCATTTCTTTACAGCCACCGCAGGTTCCACAGGCACAGCTGACAACGCTCCGACGGAAAAAGTCACAATTTTAGGAAGCGGCAGAGTGGGTATGGGTTATTCTTCTCCAGATATGGACTTACAGGTTGCCGGCAGATCAACTTTTGTCGGAGATGGAGCAGCAGCTTCAAGTTATTACATCACTCCAGAAAAATCCTACAGTGCCGCCAATTCAGGTACCGTTAACGCTTTTATCGGCAGTGATACTCGAGGGGCATTTCAGGCCGGTGTTTATTCTTATAATAGCTACTCTAAAAATATGTATGGTTTTATTGGCGCAAGACGCAATAATTCTACATGGGGTTCCGGGAGTATTATTGCTATTCAACAAGGAATGTATCTTCCGGCAATAGCTTTTGCGGGACAATCTAGTACAAATGTAAACAGTGATATGGTTATTGGAGCCTCCATTCAAGGTATTGTAGATGGTGCCGTAAGCGCTGGCGTCATGCCGACTGCGCTTGTTTTTCATACTTCCGCCACCAAATCCACAGGTCTTGCGGAATGGATGCGCATTACAAGCGCCGGCAACGTCGGCATCGGGACGGCCACCCCAGGTTCGATTCTTGCGTTAGGCGGCACCGCAGCGAGAATTTTCGGTATGGACAGGAACACCACAGCGGCTACAGCAGGACAAGGATTTACAATATCATCTGGCGGAGCAATAGCTGGAACAGCTGATTTAGCAGGTGGAGATTTAACATTGAAATCTGGAACTTCCACAGGAACTGGAAGCTCAGCCATTCGTTTCTTTACCGCCACCGCAGGAAGCACTGGAACTGTTGATAATGCTCCAACGGAAAAAGTCACAATATTAAATAACGGCAACGTCGGCATCGGGACGACGGCACCGGGGTCGAAACTGAGCGTAGTTGGTTCCGGCCAAGTAATATACGGTGAGACAAACGGTACCGCTGGCACTACAAATTATGCTGTGATGGGGCTGGCCGTAGGCGCGGGGGGGATCGCAAACACCGGCTTTTATGCCAATGTGTCCGGTGCTACCAATAATTATGGTGTCAGGATAATCAACCCGAGCGCTGGCGCATCCAATTATGCGATCTATTCTGACGCCTCTGCTCAGAGTTACTTTGCGGGCAACGTCGGCATCGGGACGGCGAGTCCAACGGCACTTCTTAATCTCAAAGGGAATCTTTCATCAGCTTTAACAGGCACAGTAGCCGTAACTAATTTGTCAACCACAGTTACAGGCACAACTACAGCCTTTACCACTGAATTAGTTGTTGGAGACAGTATTAAAATCGGAACAGAAATATTCACTGTTTCAGTCATTACTTCGGCAACCTCTCTTACTTTAGATACCGCCTATCAAGGTTCAACCGCATCAGGACTAACCGCTTATCGTGACCCCACTTTATTTGCTATTGACAATGGAGATGCAGTTAATAAGTTGACTGTTACCAAGAGTGGCAATGTCGGGATAGGGACGACGGGGCCGGGAAAGAAGTTGGTCATAGCAACCTCCATTAATACGGATGGCATTCAACTTGTGGATAGCGCAGATTCTAACAACCAGAGAGCCCTGTTGGGGTACAACGATACTAAAGGAGGATATTTGTTTCTAACTGATGAAAATGAAAATAATAATGTGCTGATAAGAAGTTATTCAACAGATGGAATTGGGGCATATATAAATTCCGGCAACGTCGGCATCGGGACGACGGGGCCAAGTGATTTACTTCATCTGACAACAGGAAACTTACGCATTGGAGCAAGCACAGCCACTCGAGCTACCACTGCGGGCACCAATCAATTAATACTTTTTGACGGCACAGCTCCGGTGGGTACTTTAGCCAACGGTATCTCTTTGTATTCAACGGCTGGAGAACTTCGAGTAATGGACTCTGGTGGAACTGCAACATTATTATCACCTCACGAAAATGTAAATAATTATTGGGTTTTTGATTCAATCAATGAGAGTGCAGGGTATAGTTTGCTTATAGACATGGAATTAATGATGAAACAACTTAACGCAACTTTTGGCTGGGATTTCGTGCATGAGACGATAAATGGAGTTATCAGCACACCAAGTTCCCCACTGCTTTCTGTTGAAATAATAAATGCAATGAATTTAAATTTGGAAGGAATTGCCGGCACGGTCACTCCGCTCGCTGATTCTGCTTCGGAATCTTTTGTGACCAATTTCTTTAAAAATATTTACGCAAAAGTCGGTGCGTGGCTGGCGGATGCGGGGAATGGAATAGTCAAAATTTTTGCGGGAGAAATAGACACGAAATCCTTGTGTGTTTCCGATGATAATGGAGCAAAGACCTGTATTAGTAAGTCGCAACTGGATTCTCTGCTCTCCAATGCAAGTAATAGTATTGTGAACAATATACCGACACCGACACCGACACCAACACCAACACCAACACCGACACCAACACCGACACCAACACCGACACCAGATCCTACCCCTGCACCAGAAGTTCCAATATGTACAGATCCACAAACACTCGTCAATAATGTCTGCACAGATCCTACACCAGCGCCCGATCCAACCCCAACCCCAACCCCAACCCCAACCTCAACCTCAACCTCAACCTCAACCTCAACCTCAACCCCAGAACTAACGTCACCATTATTTTTTTAAAATAAATTAATAATTTCGCACAGGTCAGACCTGTGCAACACAGAATATCATAATTTATATGGCCATCAGAGATAAAAATTTAGTTTCCAACGAATATTATCACATATATAATCGTGGAAATGGTAAAAATAAAATTTTTTTAGATGATGAAGATTATGATCGTTTTGTGAAACTTTTATATATTTGTAATTCAGAAAATGAATTTAAATTTAGAAGTTCTATTGTAAGAAATAAAATAAATGCTTTTGATTTTGAAAGGGGAGTGCCCTTAGTATCTCTTCTTGCATGGGTTTTAATGCCAAATCATCTTCATCTAGTTCTTATTTCCCCTAGGTCTGACCTAGGGGAGGGATATAATCCGATTAGCGAATTTATGAGAAAACTTTCAACCTCTTATGTAATGTATTTCAATAGGAAATATGGAAGAACCGGTTCTTTGTTTGAAGGTAAATTTAAATCGAAACATATAGGTGAAGAAAATTATTTTAATTATATTTTTTCCTATACACATTTGAATCCTGTAAAACTTATACAAAAAAATTGGAAAGAAAAGGGGATTATTGATGAGAAAAAAGCTATAGAATTTTTAAAGGGTTATAAGTATTCTAGCTTTCAAGATTATTTTAGTTTAAAAAGAAAACAAGGAGAAATAATTGACAAAAATTTTCTTCCAGAATATTTTCTTTGTAATCACGTAAAAGATTTATTTAAATATATTATAGAAAACGCACAGGTCTGACCTGTGCAAATTGTACAAATAATATATTTATTTAAAAAATATGATATACTTGATATACTTTTTTTATGTTTCAAAATTTTTTACTTAGAAAAATGCTTCATACACAGGGTGTTCCTGAAGTACAAATAGAGATGTTTGTAAAAATGATGGAAAAGAATCCCAAGCTTTTTAAAATTATTGCTACAGAAATACAAGATAAAGTAAAAGTGGGAATGAGTCAGATGGATGCTGGAATGGAAGTGATGAAGAAATACGAACAGGAACTCAAAAAGTTGGTTTAAATTTACTTGTGGATAACCCCGAACCAGAGCAAAGCTCGGTACGGGGCAGGCTCACTTGACATATACCCTAGGGGGGTATATGCTAGTATTATGCATAAGGAAATGAAAAATAAAGCCCTAAGACGCTTGAAGATTATCGAAGGGCAAATAAGGGGTCTGGGTGCTATGATAGGTGAAGAGAAATACTGTATTGATATTATCACTCAAACTAGTGCGGTGAGAAAAGCACTTTCTGGAGTTGAGGATTTGATTTTAGAAAATCATTTATCCACACATGTAATTCATCAAATTAAACATGGAGATGAGAAAAAGCCAGTTAGTGAAATATTAAAAATCTATAAATTAAAAAGCAAATAAATATATGAAAAAAGAAACATATAAAATTCAAGGGATGCATTGTGCAAGTTGTGTAGCAACGATTGAAAAAGTGCTTTCAAAGACAGAGGGAGTACATTTTGCATCGGTTAATTTTGCCTCAGAGTCAGCCTTAATTGAATTTGATGAAAATAAAATTAATGAGATAGACCTTGTAAAGGTAGTAGATGGAGCAGGATATAAGTTAATTTCTAAAAATAGTGATGTTGTGTCGTCTAAGATTGAGAAAACATCTGGTGGGGGAAATAACCAAATAATTTCAATAAAAGTAATAGGGATGGATTCTCCTCACTGCGCAATGGTGGTGGAAGGAGCGATAAAGAAATTGCCCGGTATAAACAACATTGATGTTGATTTTTCAAACCAACGCGCTAAAGTTGTTTTTGATATCACTTTATCAAATATTGATGAAATTTTTAAAGTCATTACTGACTCGGGTTATAAACCTATTAAAGAAGAAGGCGAAGCGGAGGAAATGCTAGATAAAGAAAAAATTGAACGAGAAAAACAATTGAAAATACTTAAGACTAAACTCATCATTGGTGGGATTCTTTCCCTTTTTATATTTTTAGGAAGTTTTCCTGAATGGTTTTCTTTTGTTCCTAAATTTTTAAATAATAATTGGGTGCTTTTAATATTAACAACACCAGTACAATTTTGGGTAGGCTGGCAGTTTTATAGCGGACTTAAGCTTGTTGTGAAATATCGTACTGCAGATATGAATACACTTATTGCCATTGGAACACTGGCTGCATATTTCTATAGTGTGGCGGTTACAATTTTTCCTGTTTTTTTTACCAGAGGTGGAATTACTCCAGCACTTTACTTTGATACCTCAGCAATAATTATTGTTTTAATTCTTTTAGGAAAATATTTTGAGGTTTTAATGAAAGGTAGAGCTTCAGAAGCTATTAAAAAGCTTATAGGTTTACAACCCAAAACTGCAAAGATATTACGAGATGGTAAAGAAATAGAAATTTTAATATCAGAAGTGCAAGTCGGGGATTTAATTATTGTTCGACCCGGGGAGAGAATCCCAGTTGATGGAAAAATAACTGAAGGAGAATCAGAGATTGATGAATCAATGGTTACGGGGGAATCAATGCCTGTTCATAAAAAAATTGATAGCGCGGTCATTGGTAGTACGATAAATAAATTTGGAACCTTTACTTTTCAGGCGACAAAAGTTGGGAAAGATACAGTGCTTTCACAAATAATTAAGATGGTTGAAGAAGCTCAGGGTTCAAAGGCTCCGATTCAGCGATTGGCTGATTTGGTCTCTTCATATTTTGTTCCGGCAGTGTTTGTGGTAGCTGTTTTAACTTTTTTTGTTTGGATTTTCTTTGGACCAAATCCAGCTTTTACTTTTGCTCTTGTAAACTTTGTAGCAGTTTTAATTATTGCTTGTCCTTGCGCACTTGGCCTTGCGACCCCTATGGCAATTATGGTTTCTTCTGGTAGCGCTGCTTCTAGAGGAATTTTAATTAAAGATGCTGCTTCTCTTGAAATTGCAAATAAAATAAATACGGTAATTTTAGATAAGACTGGTACTTTAACAGAAGGTAAACCACAATTAACAGATATTATTGTATTTAATAATGAATTAAAAGTAGAAATTCTTAATTTTGCTGCTTCATTAGAACAGCGGTCAGAGCATCCTTTAGCTCAAGCCATATTGCAATATGCTGCGAGTTTAGATCAAAAATCTTCACATCCACTTGATAAAACTATTATTGATGAAGCTCATAAAGAAAAAATTGAATTATATAAACTTGAAGATTTTAAGGCTATCTCTGGTAAAGGATTGCGTGGATCTTTACAAATACAAAATCAAAAAGTTGAAGCGTATTTAGGAAACCGAGCCCTGGTTGTAGATGTCGGTTTAGATATTTCTCCTTATGAAGAAAATATCAGTAAACTTGAAGGTGCAGGCAAAACGGTGATGATTTTAATTGTTGATAAAAAATTAAAAGGAGCGCTTGCTGTGGCTGATGTAATAAAAAAAGAATCAATTGAAGCAATCCAAGCTCTTAAAAATAATAATATAGATGTTTGGATGCTTACAGGAGACAATGATCGCACCGCTAGAGCCATAGCACTTCAAGTCGGTATAGAAAATATAATGAGCGAGGTATTGCCAGATAAAAAATCAGAAAAAGTTCGAGAACTTCAAAAGCTGGGGAAGATTGTGGCAATGATAGGAGATGGTATAAATGATGCACCAGCCCTTACTCAAGCCAACATAGGTATCGCTATGGGTGAAGGAACAGATATTGCTATGGAATCCGCCAATATTACTCTTATGAGAGGAGACCTAATGCTTATTTCTGAAGTGATAAAAATATCAAGACGAACGATGAGGATAATAAAGCAAAATCTTTTCTGGGCATTTTTCTATAACATTGCTTTTATTCCTGTCGCTGCTGGATTATTGTATCCATTTTTTGGTATTTTACTTAATCCAATATTTGCAGCTATTGCGATGGCCTTCAGTAGCATTAGTGTTGTTTTGAATTCATTAAGATTAAGAACATAGTCGAATATTATTAAATAAATTAATTTTTTAAAAAATTTATGGAATTCGATTACACAGTAACTACAACAAAAGCTGATGAACAAACATTTATTTCCGGCATGCGACCGATTGTTCTGCCACAGTTTTTCCCAGAAGCTGATTTAGGCGAGAGACCAAAAGAAATTGACCAAATTATTCAAAACATTATTAATAATGCGAAATAATTTTGGTTGAGAAATTATTTGATAGTTTAAAAATTAGCGGTCGTTTTTTATAGGAAATATGGTATAATAGATATATGATGGGATTTTATGGAAATGGTTATGGTGGAATGATGGGTGGAGGCTTTGGTATTATCATCTTCACAGTGGTGATAATCGATTTAGTTCTACTTGGCATTTGGCTGTACAAACAAATAAATAAATAAAAAAATGAATTTACGTAATACAAAATTATTAATAGGAGTTTTTGTTTTACTTATTTATTTAAGTATCGGAGTTTTTGGCTTGTTTGAATTTAGTCATATAGACAACATGTCTAAAAACCCGATGACAAATTGTCCCTATTCTGAGAATGGTTTTTCTGTATGTGACAATAGTCTTAGCCATATAAATAATTGGCGTCAGTTTTCAAATGTTATTTTCCCATTATTATTTATTTTTTCATTCTTAATTCTTGGAATATTTTTATATTTTATTGGTAAACAAAACTTTTTAAATCAAAAACAGTATTTTTATAAATGGAAATATTATCTAGCTAAAAAAGTATATACTTACTTAAATAAAATAACCAAATGGTTATCTCTCTTAGAAAATAGTCCCTCTTTTGCAATATAAGGCATAGCTAATTATTTTGTCGTAAAATTTTTAGTTGTGTCTTTTAAATCCCCATAAAGGGATTTTTTACTATTTAATTTCGTGTCGCGCTTAAGTGACGGTTGCGCGACATGATTTCGCAAAATCAAAAATTATGAAAAACAAAAAAATTATTGCTGGAATATTTATTATAGTAGGTCTGTTTGGTTTATTGTATTTGACTGGAAAAAATAAGGTCTCTAATCCGCAAAACGAAATCGTAAAAGTAAATAGTCAACAGGAAAATGCTGGAAATAAATTAATAGCATCTGAAAAATTATATGATTTTGGCGCAATCTCCATGAAAGACGGACTTGTAAGAAAAGTGTTTAAGGTTTCTAATCCCGGAGAACAGGACATTAATCTTGAGAAAATAAGCACTTCTTGCATGTGCACTGTGGTTTATATCATAGAGCAAGATGGAAATAAAAAAGGTCCCTATGGAATGCCTGGACATGGAATTGTTCCTAAAGCCAATGAGATTATCAAAATCGGTGAAATGCGTGATATTGAAGTTGTGTATGACCCAAATGCTCATGGTCCAGCAGGGGTTGGTATGATTAATAGACTTGTTTATCTTGAAGATTCAAACGGCAACAAACTTCAATTTGAGATTAAGGCGAATGTAACTCCATAAAAATTATATGAAAAAAATTATTATTATAATTACTATTATACTTGTAGCCATTATAGGCATAGTTATTCTTAAAAACAGTCCGGCGACGTCATCAATTATCTGGAGTATGAGTAAAGAAGGTACGTGGCTCTTACCACTTATTTTAGTAGCGGCTGTTTTGGATAGCGTGCACCCTTGTTCATTCTCAATCCTTCTTATAACTATTGCTTTTCTTTTTGGAATGCAAATGAGCCGAGAGAAAATTCTGAAATTAGGGGGTACATATATTGCCGGAATCTTTTCTGCGTATTTTTTAATTGGTCTTGGAATATTAAAAGTTTTGCATTTATTTAATACTCCTCATTTCATGGGAAAATTAGGTGCAACACTTCTGATTACCTTTGGAGTGCTAAATCTTCTCAGTCGTTTCTTTCCGAGCTTTCCGATAAAACTTAAAATTCCGACAATTTCTCACGGCATAATGGGAAAATTGATGGATAAAGCTTCTTTTCCGGCTGTGTTTGGGCTTGGTTTACTCGTAGGTATTTGTCAGTTTCCATGTATGGGTGGACCATACCTTATGGTCATAGGGCTCTTGCGCGACCAAGTTACTTATTTCTCTGGCTTTGGCTATCTATTGCTTTTCAATCTCATTTTGATTGTTCCATTAGTCGCAGTGTTGTTTATTGCGGCCAAAAAAGAATTGGTTGATAAAGTGCAAATATGGAAACGTGACAATGTGGGAGAATTAAAACTTTGGACCGGTATAGCGATGATTATTATTGGTATCTTAATTTTCTTTATCTAATATGATTATTGCAATATCATCAATACTTATTCTGACTTGTTTTGTTTATCTCCTTAATAAGAAACTTCCTATACAAATACAAATATGTTCAATTTGTGCAGGAGTAAGTTTGACTTGGCTTTGGATGCTTCTTGGAATGGGTTACGGTCTGTTGCCGGTTGAAAAATATCAGCTGATAACAGCAGTACTCATGGGCGGATCTATTGTGGGTATTACGAACAAACTCCAAGAAAAATACAAGATTCTGAAAGAACGAAAAGTTACATTAAAAGGTAGAAATAATGGAAAAGCTGAAGTATTAAAGAAACAATTAGATGACTGCTGTTAAAAATTATTAATTAAATTAAATCTATGGAAAATGAAACAATAAAAGAAATAAAAAAAGAAAATAATTTACCTCTAATAGTGAGTATTATTATTGTAGCAGTTTTAATTTTTGGAGCTTCTGTTTTTACGGTGCGATTATTAAAGAGTCAAAAAGCAAAAACTTTGTCGCATCCGGCACGATTAAATTCACAAAATGAAATTTCTCTCCAAAATGGTGTGGAACTACCAGTGAAATGGGGAGATGCTGGTGTGAAAATGATAGAAGCTGGAGTGATTGATAAAACAAAATTTGAGAATCTATATGCTGGAAGAGGTGGTTTAACTGAAATAGATCAAAAATTGTTGAATGATAATAATAATGGAAATCTTGTTATTAATTCTGAAAATTCTGGCGTAATATTAAATATGCTTTGGGCTTTTGGATTAGGAAATAAAAATTCTATTCTTGAAAATGGACCAATGATGGACAAACAGTACGGTGGTGCAGGGAATTTTGCCTCGACTGGCGGCTGGAGTTTGTCAAATGGAAAAGCAATGGATCATTATAGTATGCATTCGTTTGTAACACTTACTAGCGAACAGCAGGCTTTAGTGGAACGAGTTGCTAAAAATATATACAGACCATGCTGTAACAATTCCACTTATTTTCCTGATTGTAATCATGGTATGGCCATGTTGGGATTGTTAGAGCTTATGGCTTCGCAAGGAGTTTCTGAGGTGGATATGTATAAATTTGCGCTTAAAGTAAATGCTCTTTGGTTTCCAGATACTTATGAAGCAATTAAAATTTTTGTGACATCTCAAGGTATTGATTGGAATACAGTTGACCCAAAGAAAATTCTAGGAGCTGAATATTCAAGCGCATCCGGGTATCAAAAAGTATTATCTCAAATAAAACCACAAGAACAAAAAGGGGGGGTAGGCTGTGGTGCTTAAAAGATTAAATAATAAAAATAATTATGACAACAGAACAAAAAGTATTTGGAGGGATTGGATTACTAACACTAGTTATTATAATTGGTGGTGTATGGTTATCTGGGAAAGAAGGAGATAAAATTCAAGAAAAACTCAGTAAGCCTCTGATGGGAGAAAAGATACCTGATTTGGGTGCAGTGCATGTTGCTCGTGATAAAGCACATCTGGCATATAATTCAAACCCTCCAACTTCTGGACCGCATTGGGCTGGTGTGGCGGGGGCTGGAATTAAAGATGAGCCTGTTCCTGACGAGCTTGTGTTACATAGTATGGAACATGGCGCGGCAGTCGTGTGGTATAGGGAAGGGTTAGAACAAAGCGAGATAGATAAAATTACAGAAGCATTTAATAATTCTTCCGGGAAGAAAATAATGTTAGCTCGAAAAGATCTAGATGTTCCAGTCGCATTAACATCGTGGGGTTATCTTCTTAAACTTCAAACAGTCGATGAAGTAAAAATTAAGGAATTCATCGAAACAAATAATGATAGAGCACCAGAAAAAGCGCCAGTTTAAGCAAAGGTTAAACTTAATTATTAACTTATTAAATATATGCACAACCATAATGACAATAATAATAAGAGTGGGCACAAAGAGATGATGTGGATGATGATTCCTTGTCTTCTTTTGGTGGTGTCTGTATTTTTCGGTGGAGGGAAATTAGCTTCGTCTAGATATCTCTGGCTGGTTTTACTCGGTGTCTGCGTAGTCCCTCATATTTGGATGATGTTTAAAGGACATGGAGGACATGGTGAAAACAATACGGAGGATGAAATTAACGACGCTTCAACAAAAGAACTAGAAACAAAAGATAAAAATGAAAAACCTAAACATAGTGGCTGTTGCCACTAAAAATTAATTATGGAAAATTCTTACGGTCTTTGGTCACTTGTAATTATAAATTCGCTAGTTTTCATCGTTTTTGCTTTTAGTTTTACTAAACCAAAAACTTCTAGGGATTGGAGGTCGTTTGGTGGCTTCTCGGCATTTATTGTCGCACTGTTTACAGAGATGTATGGATTTCCGCTTACAATTTATCTTTTTTCTGGATGGTTCTCTTCAAAATTTCCGAGTGTTGATTTCTTTACGCACAATTCGGGGCATCTTTTTGAAGACTTCCTTGGCTGGGGCGGTGATCCACACTTCGGACCATTTCATATTGCAAGCTATATTTTAATCTTTTACGGTTTTCTTCTTTTATCCAAAGCATGGAAAGTTCTCTACAAAGCTCAAAGCGAACACACCCTGGCTACAACTGGTCCTTATGCTCGCATTCGCCATCCGCAATATGTCGGCTTTGTGATTATTATGTTTGGTTTCTTCTTGCAGTGGCCAACACTCCTCACTCTTATTATGTTCCCAATTCTTGTATGGATGTATATACGACTTGCTAAAAGTGAAGAGAAAGATTCTCACAAAGAATTTGGCTCAGTGTGGGATGAATACGCGAAAGAAATTCCAGCTTTTATTCCTCGACGAAAAAAATTAACAACTAATATTTAAATTATTATATGGAAAATAGAATTAAATCATTAATTAAAAAATTAAGCAGATTTGGTTTTAGTGTTAAACCAAAAAATAAAGATTATATAGATCCTGTATGCGGAATGGAAGCATCAAGTGATTTATTTAAGACTGATTATCAAGGTCAGGATTATTATTTCTGTTCCTACTATTGTAAAGAGCAATTTGCAAAAAATCCAGAATCTTACATTTTAAAATAACCATGAATAATAAAATAATAAAATAATAAAATCAGTAAAACAGAAAATATAAAATGTTGCGGAGCGTAGTTTTTTGTGATAAATTGTATGTTCAATGTTAAAAACATACACTTTTTATGTTTCTGGAACGCATTGCGCATCATGCAAAATCTTGATTGAAGATATTTTGAAGGAGCAAGATTTTGTTAAAAGTGTAAAGGTTGATTTAAAAAAAGAAATTGTTGAAATAGAAACTGATAGCAATCAAAATACCGAAAAACTCGCTACTATTTTAACAGAGAAAGTAAAAGGAAGTGGCTACACATTATCAGTAGAAAAACAAGTTCAAGAAAAAAAGTCTGACGGTGTTATTTGGCAAGCGATACCTATCGGACTTGTGTTTTTGATACTTTTTTTTATATTTCAAAAATCAGGAATTCTGAATTTTGGAATTGGCGGTAAAACAACACCAATCACAAGTTTTATTATTGGACTTATTGCGTCAGTTTCGAGTTGTTTGGCTATTGTGGGTGGATTGGTTCTTTCACTTTCTGCAAAAATGTCTCAAGATAATATAAACGATACAAAGACTTTCTTGCTTTTCCATATAGGAAGAATCTTTAGTTTTGCTCTCTTGGGTGGAATTCTTGGATTAATTGGTAATGCGATAGGTATTAATTTTACATTTACCGCCATAATGGGAATTATCGCATCTATTGTAATGCTCTTTCTTGGTTTAAATTTAATCGGAGTATTTACAAAAAATAAGATTACGTTATCTTTAAAAATTTTTAATTTCTTTAGAAAAATTGAACATAAAACTTTCACTCCGCTTATTGTTGGATTCGGAACATTTTTTTTACCTTGCGGGTTCACGCAGTCTATGCAAGTTGTCGCTCTTTCAAGTGGGTCTTTCATGTCTGGTTTTTTAATTATGCTTGCATTTGCCCTTGGTACTTTACCTGTGCTTTTATTGTTGTCATTTGGGTCAGCGTCATTCGCACATGGAAAACACGCGCCATTGTTCTTCAAGTCTGCAGGAGTAATTGTGCTAGGTCTTGGACTATTTGCGCTTTTGGCAGGACTTGCGGGTTTGGGTATTATTAATCCATTATTCAGTATTTAATTTTGATATAATTAATTTATGAACAAAACAGTATCTATAATTATTACTCTCGGTCTTGTTATTGTCATAGGCATTATTTTTTTCGGTGGGGTGGAAAATAAATCAGTAGAAAATAATGTAGAGATAAAAAATGGAATTCAATATGTTACAATTAATGCTAAGGGTGGATATTTTCCCAAAATATCAACTGCTAAAGCGGACATACCTACAAAACTTATTATTAAAACTAATGGTACCTACGATTGTTCTGCTGCTTTAGTTATTCGCTCTCTTGGTTTCCAAAAGATTTTACCTCAAACTGGAGAAACAGAAATTGATCTTGGGATTCCTAAAAAAGGAGAGCCGTTGCAGGGGATATGTGGTATGGGAATGTATAGTTTTCTGATTAATTTTAATTAAATAATAATTTTCTTTATTTTTTACTTAAAATTTGTTAGAGTTTTTGTATGTCATTATCTATCGGAATTGTGGGTCTGCCGAATGTGGGGAAGTCCACGCTTTTTAATGCGTTAACGAAAAAGAGTGTACCGGCGGAAAATTATCCATTTTGTACAATTGATTCATCGGTTGGAATTGTTCCAGTGCCGGACGAGCGTTTGATAAAACTTTCAGAAATATCTAAATCAAAAAAAACAATTCCTGCAGTGGTTGAATTTGTGGATATCGCGGGATTGGTTAAAGGCGCAAGTGAAGGCGCTGGTCTTGGGAATAAATTTCTCTCTCATATTCGTGAAGTGGATGCCATTATTGAAGTAGTAAGAATTTTTGAAGATAAAGATATGATTCATGTTCACGACAATATTGATCCACTTTTTGATATTGAAGTTATAAATTTTGAGTTAGAACAAGCTGGAATTAAAAAACCAACGCTTTATGTTTTGAATACATCAGAAGCAGCTGAAAATATAAAAAAAGATTTTATTTCTAAATTACCGGGTCCTTATCTAGAAGTTGATCCTATTTTTGGAACTGGGCTAGATAATCTTATTACGGCGGGTTATGATTTATTAAATCTAATTACTTTTTTTACTACAGGAGAAGATGAGTCTAGGGCTTGGACAACTTTACGAGGGGCAACTGCGCCTTTTGCAGGTCGTTCTATTCATACAGATTTTCAGCAGAAATTTATTCGCGCAGAAATTGTAGCTTATGATAAATTAATAGAAGCGGGATCTTTTATTAAAGCAAAAGAGCGTGGCTGGGTGCGCACTGAAGGCAAAGATTATATTGTAAAAGATGGTGATGTAATTGAGTTTTTAATCTAGAGTAATTGTTGGTAAATTCCGCATATGCTATACTTACCAATAATATGACAGATAAATATTTTGCAAGATTTAAAGAATTTTTAAATTCTGGAACAAAAAAAGCACAAATTACTCAAGTAGCTTTATGTGTACTGGCTGTCGCATCAATGCCAGCCCTTGTTTTCATTGCCGCTGCTATGGGTAATGCCGTGCAGGTTTTCAAGCAGTTTGAGGGTTCTAAGCGTTTTAGTAAAAACCAAATTAGAAATTCAATTAATCATCTTCGCCGCCAGAAGCTTATAGAATACGTTGCTGACAAGAATGGAAAAACAATAGTGAAAATAACAAAAAAAGGAGAATCAAAATTAAGAATTTTTGCGATTGACCTTATAAAAATCAAAAAACCAAAGAAATGGGACGGGAAGTGGCAATTAGTGATGTTTGATATTCCTATGAGGTTTACCAAGGGTCGGGAAGCCTTGCGGTATCACTTGAAAGAATTAGGTTTTTATCAATTCCAAAAATCCGTCTGGATTTATCCTTATCCCTGCGAAGATGAAATAATTTTTATCGCTGATTATTTTGGGGTGGAGAAATGTGTGGAAATTTTGACCGCGGAAAGTATTTTACGAGATGAGAAATTAAAAAAACATTTCCGTTTGGTTTAATTTTAGACCTGCTGATAAATTCCGCATATGCGGAATTTATCAGCAGGAGGTTGAAGATCTGACAAAAAAATAGTATGATTTAATCATGCTTAATCAAATTAGAATTTTTTATGTAAAAGATTCAAAAAATTTTAGCGATTATGAGCTTTTGGATACGGGTGAAGGGGAGAAGCTGGAGAGATTCGGTAAATCTACTTTCGTGCGGCCTTATGAAGATGCTGTTTGGTCAAAGTGTCAGACACTCGGTGTTGGACAAGGATGGGATAATATAGATGGTAAATTCTGGAGTTCCAAAGTTGGAGCAAAAGCAGGTTGGACATTTTCCAAGAACGGTTCTTTGGGAAACTCTCTTAAGAACCGTTCTTTTAAATGGGAGATGGAATATAAGGGAATTAAATTTCTAGCATCACCTACACCTTTTCGACATTTAGGATTTTTCCCTGAACAGGCAAGTCATTTTGATTTTATAGAAGAAAAAATTAAAAAATCTGCGGAAGCCTTGCTTCCGCAACTTCTTGCGCAAGGAAAAGAAATAAAGTTTTTAAATCTTTTTGGTTACACTGGTGTGGCTAGTTTATTTGCTCTTAGAGCCGGAGCAGAAGTAACACACGTGGATGCCTCAAAGCAAATATTGAATTGGGCGAAAGAGAATCAAAAGTTAAACGCTGATTTAGACGAAATGCCAATGAGAATTATAGAAGATGATGTAATTAAATTTTTAGAACGAGAAATAAAAAGAGGGAATAAATACGATGCAGTAATTATGGATCCGCCGAAGTTTGGTCGTGGACCAAAAGGAGAAATATGGAAGATAGAAGAAATGTTGCCGAAATTACTTTCTCAAGTAAAAAAAGTTTTAAGCGATAAACCACTTTTTGTAATTCTAACTTCTTATGCTACTGCTTCCTCATCTTTATCTTTAGGATATGCTTTGTCTGAAATGATGATAGATTTCAAGGGGAATATTGAGCAAGGCGAGCTTTGTGTCTTAGAGAAATCAAACAAACGCATTATTTCTCTTGCTAATACAGCAATCTGGAGTAGAATATAGTTATGGAAACACAAACAAAAACAAGTGCTAAAGATTTTTTTATAAATTTAGGAGCTATTGTAGCTTTGGGTTTTTTTGTAGGAAATCTTATTAATCTTTTGTTTACAGTAATAAATAGAGCATATCCTCTTACTACGGGTTCTTATTATTATGGAAGTTCTTCAATTAGTTTTCCTGTGGCTGCTCTTATTATTTTCTTTCCAGTTTTTATTTTACTTATGTGGCTTTTAGAAAGAGGTTATTCTAAAGAACCAGAAAAGAGAAATTTGGGTATAAGGAAATGGTTGACATACATTACCTTATTTTTAGCAGGATTAGCTGTTGCTGGAGATTTGGTTACTGTTTTGTATTACTTTATTGATGGCCGAGATATTACAACTGGGTTTATTTTAAAAGCTTTGTCTATATTGGTAATATCTATATCTATTTTCTTTTATTATATTTCTGATGTAATTGGAAAATTAAATGGAACTTCAAGAAAAGTTTGGACAGGGGTTGCATTTGTTATTATTTTAAGTTCTATTGTCTGGGGTTTCTCTGTTCTTGGTTCACCACGAACTCAGCAATTATTAAAGTATGATGAACAGAAAGTATATGATTTACAATATATAAATGGACAAGTTCAGAATTTCTATGCTAATAAGAAAGTTCTTCCAAACACTATGGAAGATATGATGTCTAGTGGAGATTATTATATTTCCCAAGTAGATCCTCAAACAAAGAAACCATATGAGTATAAAAAAACTGGTGACTTGTCTTATGAATTGTGTGCTGTATTTAACAAACCCTCATCTGTTGAAAGTGGTAGACAAGGATATACAACTCCTGTTACTTTTAGTTCTTGGCAACACAAAGAAGGTGAGTATTGTTTTAAACAAACTATAAATTTAAATATGTATTCTAAAACAATACCAGTCTATCAATAAATTAAGTATTAAAGATATATTGTAAACAAAAAAATGCTTTTGCATAAAGGCGGTTTTTTGTTTACAATAGATAAACAATGAAAGTATACAATCATCTAAAGATAGAGAAAAAATGGCAAAATATTTGGGAGAAAAAAGGAATTTACAAAGCAAGAGATTTTTCAAAGAAGCCTAAATATTATAGCTTGATAGAGTTTCCATATCCTTCAGGTGACGGACTTCATGTAGGACATCCACGGCCGTATATCGGTATGGATATTATTTCCAGAAAAAGAAGATTGGAAGGTTTCAATGTTTTATATCCAATTGGTTGGGATGCCTTTGGTTTACCGACAGAAAACTATGCAATTAAAACAGGTAAAGACCCACGAGTTGTCACTAAGAAAAATAGTGATACTTTTAGGAGACAAATAAAATCTCTTGGAATTTCTTTTGATTGGTCAAGAGAAATAAATACTACCGATCCGAAATATTACAAATGGACGCAGTGGATATTTCTACAATTTTTCAAAAAAGGTCTGGCATATAAAAAGAAGATGATGATTAATTGGTGTCCGAAAGATAAAATTGGTCTGGCGAATGAAGAAGTGGTGGGGGGTTGTTGTGAGCGATGCGGGACAGCGGTAGAGAAAAGAGAAAAAGAACAGTGGATGCTCGCTATTACCAAGTATGCCGACAGGCTTGATAAAGATTTAGATAATGTAGACTATTTACCACAAATAAAATTAGCGCAAAGGAATTGGATTGGGAAGTCTGTTGGGGCGGAGATTCAATTTGATATTAGAATTGCGGTGCAGACACTAAAAAATTTGCCCGCTTTACCCGCAAGCGGGCTCCGACACGGTTCAAATTTTTCAGTGTCTGCACCGCAATATATAAAAGTTTTCACTACGCGTCCTGATACTATCTTTGGAGCAACTTATCTGGTGTTGGCTCCAGAGCATGAGATGGTTCAAAAATTAAAAACACAAATTGTGAATTGGAATGAAGTAGAGAAATATATAAAAGAAGTAAAAAATAAAACAGAGATAGAACGCACAGCTGAAAATAAAATTAAAACTGGTGTTGAATTAAAAAGTGTAAAAGCAATTAATCCTGCCACAAAAGAAGAAATTTCTATTTGGATAGCAGACTATGTACTTATACATTATGGTACCGGTGCAATTATGGCTGTACCCGCACACGATGAGAGAGATTTTGAATTTGCGAAGAAATATAATTTACCAATTAAGCAAGTGGTCGCACACATTGTTCGTCCTGATCAATATGCTGTAAAAGATAAAGAGCCATGGGAAGAGAGAGATGCAGTGATGTGCATTGTGAAGCATTGGGAGAAAAATGAATTTTTGTGTCAGGAATGGAAAGATTTTTCTGAAGTTAGAACTTTTGTATCAGGAGGTATTGAGTTAGGTGAAGATGTTATTTCTGCTGGTCTACGTGAAATTAAAGAAGAAACAGGTTATGTAAATGTAAAATTTATTAAACAGTTAGGGGGTTTCTCTTATATTGAGTTTTTTCATAAAAGAAAAAAAATAAATAGACGTGCTCGTTTTCGATATTTATATTATGAACTTCAGGATGGAGAAAAAATTAATATTTCTGAGGAAGAGAGTAATCAACATAGGGTGTTATGGAAAAAGCCGGAAGAAGTTTTAGATTTTTTGAATATCGGAGAAAAGGAAAGAATTTGGGAACTTTTTAATGGCAAAGAAGAATCTTTCACTGGTGTCGGCTATATGGTAAATTCTGGAAAGTTTGATGGGATGGATTCAGAAAAAGCTAAAAAAGAAATAATAAAATTTGTTAATGGAAAAGAAAAAACAACTTTTAAGCTTCGGGATTGGGTTTTTTCTCGTCAGAGATATTGGGGAGAGCCGATGCCCATAGTGCATTGTGAGAAATGTGGAATGGTTCCTATGCATGAAAAAGATTTACCCTTAATTTTACCTAAAGTAAAGAATTATCAGCCGACTGATAGTGGAGAGTCACCGCTTGCAAATATTTCTAAATGGGTAAATACGAAATGTCCAAAGTGTAAAGGAAAAGCAAAAAGAGAGACAGACACAATGCCGAACTGGGCTGGAAGTTCTTGGTATTATCTTCGTTATACAGATTCAAAAAATAAAAAAGAATTTGCAAATAAGAAAAATTTAAAATATTGGCTTGGAAGCGACACACACAATGGCGGGGTAAATTGGTACAATGGTGGAAATGAACACACTACTCTTCATCTTTTGTATTCGCGTTTTTGGCATAAATTCCTTTTCGACTTAAAGCTTGTCCCTACATCTGAACCATATAAGAAACGCACTTCGCATGGAATGATTCTCGGTGAAGGGGGAGTAAAGATGTCAAAATCTCTTGGCAATGTTATCAATCCAGACGAAATTGTTAAGACTTATGGCGCAGACACATTGCGAGTTTATGAGATGTTTATGGGACCATTTAATCAATTTGTTGCTTGGTCTTCCGAAAGTATCATCGGGTCTAGAAGGTTTATAGAGCGTGTGTGGAATTTACAATATAAAATACAAAAAAATAAAAAATATACCGAATTTGAAATTGAAAAAACGATAAAAAAAGTGGGAGAAGATATTGAAGAAATGAAATTCAATACAGCTATTTCAACTCTGATGATTTTCATTAATGAAATGGGGAAGCTTGAATCTATTTCACAGAATGTATATGAAAAATTTCTTAAAATCTTTTCACCATTTGCTCCACATATTACAGAAGAGCTTTGGCATAATTTGGGATATAAAAATTCTATTCATCTTTCAGATTGGCCGAAATGGGATGAGAATTTAATTAAAGATGAAGAAATAAAAATTGTAGTTCAAGTGAATGGCAAAGTTAGAACTGAAATTATGATAAAAGTAGAAAATAATGAAGAAGGAATTAAAAAGCAAGCCATATCAGATAAGACAATTTTGAAATACATAGAGGGTAAAGATATAAAAAAGGTAATTTATGTTAAGAATAGACTTGTTAACATAGTAGTTTGAGTATTATTTGTGGTATAATTTAGGTGTTTTTTCAAAAAGATGAAGAAGAAAATTTCAAAATCAAAATTAATTATTTTAGGTTTTTGTTTTTTTATTATTTTTTTTGTTGCTAATTTAGTATCTGCTTCTCAAACAGAAGGAACGATTGATGGAACTTACAAATACGCTTGGGGGGAAAATATCGGTTGGTTGAATTTTGCTTGTGAAAAATGTAATGTGGTTGTTACGGACAGCAGTCTTTCGGGATATGTTTGGAGTAGTAATTATGGTTGGATAAACTTAAATCCGAATACCTCTGGGGTTAAAAACACAGCAGAAGGAATACTTTCTGACTTTGCCTGGAGTTCAAATCTTGGTTGGATTAATTTTAATGGAGTGACAATAGATTCAAATGGAAATTTTATTGGTTACGCGACTATCAAATCTAACAACAGTATAATTAATTTTAATTGCGCTAACATGAATTCCTGCAGCTCCGCAGACTTTAAAGTAAAAACTGACTGGAGACCCGCAAGTGTGCGACCTCGTGGCGGAGGACGTCCACCTTCTTGGACACCTAATCCGGCACCTGCGCCAATATTGGTAATTCCACCAGTTGTCGAGAGTCCAATTGTGATAGTAGCTGATAATATAGGAAAGGTTGTAAACTCTGCTTCTGATTTCTTTCTAAATTTCTTTAGACCAAAAATAAAAACACAAACAACAATAGTTCAAGTCCCTGAAATTGCGCCTCCTTCATTTTTTGCCCGGTGGAATCTTTTGCCGGTGAAAGCCATCAGAGAATTCGTCTTTGCGCCATTACCGTATGAAGTTCGTGTTCTCACATCAAAATTTCCAGAACTTGGACGAACTCTTAAATCTGTTGGTGTAGAAAGACTAAGTGATATGGATAAATTAAGTGGTGTTACATTCACTTTAGAGGGATTATCTCAACTTGAAAAAACTGTAAAAGCTTTAGGAATAGAAAAGTTAACTGATATAGATAAATTAAGTGGCGTGGCTCTCGGTGTGCCAGGATTTTCTGATATGAATGTGGGAGTGGTTTCGAGTATTGGTGTTGGTAAGATTTCTCTTTTGAAAGGATTAAAAATAGTAAATTTCCCATTTTCTGCTAAACAAAATTTACCAACAGAATTCGTATTTGCTCGTGCTAGTGGGGAGCTTCTTGATTTGAATGTTGCTTTATCTGTTTCAGATAAAGGTAATGTTACACAAAAGATATCTTCATTACCAGGTAAAACAATACGACTTGTGGTGAAGCCTATTAGTAATGCGAGAAGTGTAACTGGTTATTTTATATTTAAATCAGCCACACCTAGAATTACAAAAACTGAAATCTCTCGTTCTTCTCTTTCTGCTTCAGCGCTTTTTTCTCTGAACGATTTAGTTGAAAAGAATCCTGAACCCATCTCTATAGAGAACAAACTGGTGCTTTCTTCATTTGAATATACGGATCCTGATCACGATGGAATATATACTGCTGATGTAGTTACTCCTATCGTGCCGGGTGAATATGAAGTTATTACCGTTATTGATTATATTGACCCAGTGCTTGGTGTTCGTCAAATGAGAATGATAACCGTTATTGACCCAGAGGGATACGTCTTTGAGAAAAATAATGGCAAAGAAACTCGCATTCCGTCGGCCATTGTTTCACTCTATAAATTAAATAACACTACTAAAAAATATGAATTATGGCTAGCTAAAGAATATCAGCAAGAAAATCCGCAAATTACAGATATTCGTGGAACATATTCATTCTTGGTACCGGAAGGTTCTTACTATTTTCAAGTAGAAGCTCCTGGTTATGATACTTATGATGGTAAAGTATTCATTGTTGCGGAAGGAAATGGAATTCATCAAAACATAGAATTAAATTCTGGTCGAGGATGGTTCTCTGATATTGATTGGAAGACGGTACTTTTGTTTGTTGTTTTATTATTATTAATGTATAATTTATATCGTAATAAAGAGCGAGATAAATTATTAAAACTATTGAACAAAAATGAATGAAAATAAAAAACGCATTATTGAAATATTTATAGTGGCACTTATTGTCGGCAATGCATTTTTTGCTTATAATTATTTTATTTCTTATAAAGAATTACAAGTTATAAAATCTACACAAGCTAAAGTGGAGTTAAATCAGAAAGTGATTGATTTTGCTTCAATGTTTATAAAAAAAGTATTGCAAGCGGACAAGGAAGTTAATTTTGAAACACGACTTTCTCTTGAAAATGCTGTGCGTGAATTGAAAGACGAGGAAGTAATGGCAGAATGGCAGAATTTTACCGCTAGCAAGACAGAACTAGAGGCGCAAAACAGCGTCAAAAGACTTTTGGGAATTTTGGTTGCCAAAATACAGAAATAATCCCCTAGGTCAGACCTAGGGGAAAGTCTAAAATCAAATGAGCCTGCGAGATAAAAATTTAGTTCCCAATGAATATTATCATATCTATAATCGTGGAAACGGGAAAAATAAAATTTTTCTAGACAAAAAAGATTATGATCGTTTCATGAAACTTCTTTATATTTGTAATTCAAGAAAAAATTTTAATTTTAGAGATTCTGTTGTAGATGTAAAAATAGACGCCTTCGATTTTGACAGAGGAACACCGCTAGTGACTATTCTTGAGTGGGTATTGATGCCAAATCATTTTCATATAGTTCTCATTTCCCCTAGGTCTGACCTAGGGGAGGAATATAATCCGATTAGCGAATTTATGAGAAAACTTTCAACTTCCTATGTGATGTATTTTAATAAAAAACACGAAAGAACAGGCGGTTTATTTGAAGGTGCATTTAAATCAAGACATATCGGCGAGGAAAATTATTTTAATTATATTTTTTCATATATACATTTAAATCCTGTGAAATTATTTCAATCTGATTGGAAAGAAAAGGGGATTATTGATGTAAATAAAACCAAAGAATTTTTGAAAGGATATAAATATTCCAGTTTCCAGGATTATTTTGGTTTAGAAAGAAAACAGGGGAAAATAATTGACAAAAATTTTCTTCCAGAATATTTTCTTTGTAATCATATTGAGGATTTATTTAAATGGATAAAAACTTTCCCCTAGGTCTGACCTAGGGGAAGTTAGGGGTAGTTATTAACACATTTTGTGTGTTGAATAATAAATATGCTGTACAATATAAGCAATGTTTCTATGAAAAATCTATTTAAAAATAAAAAAACAATCTTCATCTTTACGGCTATTGTTTTTATTTTATTTTTGGGCAAAACGGTCTTTGCCGTTTGGAACGGCACATTTTATGAACCGGGAACGACTTTATTTTGATGAAAAATCAAAAAATAAAAAAAAAATAATTATTTTTGAAAATAAAAAAATTCGTCGATACTGGGACGATAAAAAGGAAGAGTGGTATTTTTCAGTGATTGACATTGTGCAAGCACTTACAGGGCAATCTAATTTTCAGTTAGCTAGAAATTATTGGAAAGTGTTAAAAAATAGACTTAGGGCTGAGGGAAGTGAACTGGTTACAAAATGTAACCAGTTGAAAATGATAGCAGAGGATGGAAAAAATAGAGAAACAGATGTAGCTGATACAGAAACAGTACTTCGTCTGATTCAATCCATTCCTTCTCCTAAAGCTGAACCTTTTAAACTTTGGCTCGCAAGAGTGGGCTATGAAAGGTTAGAAGAAACAGCAGATCCAGAGATTGGCATAAACCGCGCACTGAAGACATATCTGCAAAAAGGATATAGTCAAAATTGGATAAATCAAAGATTGAAAAGTATTGAAATTCGTAAATCATTGACAGACGAATGGGAAAATCGTGGAGCAAAAGAAAGTATAGAATTTGCTATTTTAACAAATGAAATTACAAAAGCATGGACTGGTCTTACAACAAAAGAATATAAAAATTTAAAAAGTATAAAAAAAGAAAATCTACGTGATAATATGACTAACCTTGAGTTAGTGCTCAATATGCTTGCTGAAACTGCGACCACTGAAATACATCGTACTGAAAATTCAGAAGGAGTTCCTAAATTAAAAGCTGACGCTCGCGCTGGGGGAAATATTGCTGGTGGCGCTCGCAAAAAACTTGAGAAAAGACTCAAGCGTTCGATAGTTACCCAAAAGAATTTTTTACATAAGGGTAAAAGTAAAAATTTGACTTAAAATATGTTATAATATAAAAGTGTTATGAAATTCATTTTCACAAAAAAAACAATAATCATCTTCACCGCTCTTGTTCTTATTTTATTCTTGGGAAGAACAGTTTTGGCGGTTTGGAACGGTACATTTTATGAACCGGGAGATACATTAAATCCCGAATGTTTACCGACAGATACAGATTGCGATGTTCGTTCCCCGCTTACTTCTTTAAATATCAGCGATACAGCTTACGATGAAGTTACATGGAATGGTGTTACAACAATTGCGCCAAGCAAGAATGCCATAAGAGATAAAATAGAAATTTTAATAGCTTCCACAGAAGTTCCTTTGACTTTTGGAAATGGTTTAACGCGTACAGTTAATGCTATTGCTAATAATCTCATCACAGGTCTTGCAGGCGGACAAACTATCATTGGTGGTACAGGTATTGGAGACGGTTTAACTTATAAATCAACTACTGGATCAGGAACTACTACAGCTATAGCTCATCAATTTGTCGGTGGAACTAATGGAGGAATTGTTATTGCAACGATGCTGAATGACGGCAACGTCGGCATCGGGACGACGGGACCTAACTTTCCCTTGGATGTGAATGGTATTATCGCATCCAATATCAATGGAGGAGAGCTACGAAGCTATCAGACACAAAATAGCTATTATGTTTCACTCAAAACAGATACTGGTATTGCTAGGTCTGGTATATTTAGAAGCAATGCAGGGTTCTTTAGTTTTTATGACACCACTACTGGTGATGTAGGGATGGATGCTCAATATGCTACTGGCAATCTTGTTTTTCAAATAGGTAGCGTTGAGAAAATGAGATTAGCAACAAACGGCAACGTCGGCATCGGGACGACGAGTCCGGCACAACCTCTAGTCATTAGTAGAAATTTTGGGACAAATAATACTCTAGGTTTTTACGAAGGATCGACATATAGATCAGCGATAACAGGTTCTGTCGGTGGCACAGATCAACTTATGACAGGGACAGTTGCGTACGATATGGCTTTTACTACACAAGGTACGAAAATAGCTTTTGGGCAGATTAATGGAGCTATTGCCATGTCTATAATACCAACAACCGGCAACGTCGGCATCGGGCAAACGGCTCCATCGTCAAAACTGGATATTACCACAGCAGGATTAGCAGTAACCCAGACCACCTCTTCAGGTTTAGCTTTAGTAAATACTACAGCAGCGACAGCTCTAGCTTCAGCTCAAATCTCTCCAGCTCTCAGGTGGTCTGGGTTCGGTTGGAAAACTGATGTTACTGCAGGCAGTCAAGCCGTGGATTTTAGAAGTTATGTGGTTCCAGTACAAGGTACTGCTAATCCTACAGGCTATCTCTCTTTCGGTTCTTCAGTAAATGGTGGAGCTTACAGTGATGGGCAAATGGTAATTACAACAGCCGGCAACGTCGGCATCGGGACGACGGGACCAGGGGCGAAGTTGCAGGTAGATAGTGGCATGTTATGGATGACAGGATTAAACGCAAATAACGCAAATATAGAGGGACTTGGGATGTATGGTGGGACTACGGCACAAGGTATTTATGGACGTGGAAATGCATCTGATACAAATGAGTTTGCACTCGTTTCTACAGGTTTTATAAAGTTTTCTTCCGGTGTAAATTCGCCAGAGAGGATGAGAATTACAAATGCAGGCAACGTCGGCATCGGGACGACGGCACCGGGGGCGAAGTTACAACTTGCCGATACTGATGTTTCTAATGTTCCAAGAGGTGACATTATTTTGTCTAGACGATGGGTATCTACAACAGACACCAGAGCTAGTTCCATATTTCATTATATAGATTCTAGTCGGGGTACTTATGGGGATGACATGCTTGTATTTGGTGTAAGTGGAAATCAAGGTAACACATATAATATTAATACTCCAAACCAAATTAGTATGGCAAAAATGGTTATTAGAGCAGACGGCAACGTCGGCATCGGGACGACGAGTCCAGGGGCATTGTTGCATGTCCAGAAAGACCAAAATGGTGCGACGCAAATTATTTCACGAAATGATACAATTGGGACAGGAGCATCATCGCAACTTTCAGCAAGCTACGGTAGTTTCTCTCAGTATGCCACTTTAGCCCAATTTAGTCCTTCTTATACTACAAGTGGTCTGTTGGCTGCAAATTCTGCAGCCCTATGGAGTTCAGGAAATATAAATGGATTACGTATTATGACTCTTGATGGTTATAACCTAACATTGGGAACTAATAATGCGGCAAATGTCACTATCCAAAGCGGAGGCAACGTCGGCATCGGGACGACGAGTCCGACATTAGCTAAATTGCAGGTGTCTGGTGATATTTTGACTTCTGGTAAGGTGGGTTTTGCCAGCGACCCAACTAATTATTATATTGGTGGCATTACAAATGGTATGCAATATTCGCCATACAGTATTGGTAATTTTACTTTTACAAGTGGTTCTGGTAATTGGGCATTCACGAACGGCAACGTCGGCATCGGGACGACGAGTCCTTCGAGTTTGTTGAATCTTTATTCTTCTTCGGATAACAGCAATCCAACTTTAACTATTTCTGGTGGGACGGGGTCTGGGTCAAATGTTGGTCAAATTAGTTTTTACTCCAACGCTGGTGCCAGTGAAGTTGGACGTATTCAATCAGTAAGAAATGGTGGAAATACCACCGGTGATATTTTATTCTCTACTGCTAATCTTGGAACATTAAGCGAGAGAATGAGGATATTAAATAACGGCAACGTCGGCATCGGGACGACGGCACCCGGTGGAAATTTAGAAGTAAAAGCTGTAACCACATCTGCGGACGGTATATTACGACTTACCGCTTCGACGGGAGATAGTGCCACGTCGGCATTTGATTTGCAAGCTATGACTTCAGTGGTTTGGGGTGGAATAAGGTTTTCTAATCCCTCAAGTGCTGTGACCAATATAGAATTTTCAAACTGGAATGGTACTGCTCGAACAGCGAGAATGGGGATTTATGGAACGAGCGGCAACGTCGGCATCGGGACGACGGGACCGGGGTACAAATTAGATGTTCAAGGTGGTTGGGTTAGGTCAGATACAGGTCTAATGACCACAAACGGAGGAGCTACCTGGGATTTCACAAAACTTTCCAGCGATGGAGCAGTTTCGCATTACAATGCCGGTGGCGCGGAGAATGGCATCGCCTTTGAAATGGATGGTGCCGAAAAGGTAAGGATTTTAAACAACGGCAATGTCGGCATCGGGACGATGGGGCCTCTTTCTAAGTTATCTTTGGGGGGTGTAGCAAATGTCACTAACAGAATTGCTCTCTACGAAACCATCACGTCAGATT
>Ga0265292_1000998_pt1 | contig 28579 bp, 33 predicted proteins | sample Munlanlewell296A_FD_189080 | JGI IMG/M metagenome (GOLD analysis project Ga0265292, IMG submission 189080) | Leachate microbial communities from a municipal landfill in Southern Ontario, Canada - Leachate well 296A | ecosystem: Engineered > Solid waste > Landfill > Unclassified | place: Canada... | reverse complement strand
ATTCAGCAACTTCAAAGGCCAGAATTCAAAAAGTGACTTTAGAACGAGAAAAATTCACCACCCAGTATTTTAAAAAGGATGTTTGGAATCCACAGTATTACGATTTAACGATAAATACTGCCTGCATGTCTAATGAGGCGGCCGCCAATGTAATCGTGGAAATGTTTTATCAGAAATATCCAGTTAAACAGCGCTACGGTTCTCTTTTCAAAAAATAAGCTAAAATCAGCGAACTTAGCTCAGCCAAACTAACTCTCTCGAGATCTGCTAACTAGTGTTAAAATAGTCCCTGTTCTTTGACAGTAATTGAGTTAAGTTGCCGAGGTGGCGAAATGGTAGACGCGCACGGTTCAGAACCGTGTGGAGCAATCCATGGAGGTTCAAGTCCTCTCCCCGGCACATTATCTGATTTCTGATTCAAGAAGCTAGATACCTGATATCATGAACTGACTTAATAAAATTTGCCCAGGTGGCGAAATGGTAGACGCGCTACCTTGAGGTGGTAGTGGAGCAATCTGTGGAGGTTCAAGTCCTCTCCTGGGCACAAGAAATGATTATAAACCTGTTGTGGTAATATTAATTGTTAATAATTAATACTCCAAAAGGAGGAAAATATGGAAACTAAAGCTCAAACTGGCACCACATCTAAGGCAGAACTGATGAGAATGCCTGAAATGGAAACTTATTTGGAGTTAGTAAATGAAATTCATCTTGCAACTGCTAGTGGAGATGACATGGCCAAAGAAGGTTTGCAAGGCATGGTCGAAGAAAAAGAAAGAATTGAGAAGGCATTAGGGTTGACTCCGGAACAAATGAGTGCCGCATTTGATATTGCAACACAAGGTTCTCCATATCTAGCTTCGTAATAGTTTTCGATAGCAAATTAATTTAGTTTACGTTTCTTGGGCAATTAGCTCAGTTGGTTAGAGCGCTTCGTTTACATCGAAGAGGTCACAGGTTCGAGCCCTGTATTGCCCACAGTTTTTGTTTAGCTACTTCTTATTATTTTCAAGATTGCCTGACTAATCGGCTCAGTTCCGACAGCCTCGTGCGCTCTTTTTGTCCTGGTTTCATGATCTGGTTGACCAGATTCATAAAAACCTAGTTTTCCATCGCGATAGTTTAAGGGAATGGCGATACCAAGTTCTTTCAGGAATGTTAAATTATCAAATTCATGACGACCCCTTGGTGGCAGGGCCAGCACGTCGATTTTACCGCCTAGGCTAGCAATTGTGGCGGCAATCATGGCTATTTCACTGGGATAGGAACTAATTACTCTGGCACGACTTAATTTGGCATAAATTTCGGCCAATGTTGGCTTAATAATTGGATACGAATTATGAGGCAGATGATAGCTAGATTTTTTAGTGTCATATTCATAAACCGGTTGGTTTGGCAAAACTGATTGAGTAGCAGCAACTAATTTTGGCATTAAGCCTTTAGCAGTACCGCTGCCAGAACTTTTGACAACGCCATATTGATGTCGCGCAACTGTGTTTTGGAAACTAGACTCAGTTAGATTCGGAGTTAGAAATGGCGCGACTAAAAGTGGTTCCAGATTTAAATTTTTTAAACTTTCATATGTCTGTTTGAGCCAGACTATGGGTGTGACAAAGGGATGGAGTTTGAAGAGTAACTGTAAGGCACTATCTTTGGGAAATGAATCAGGAATTAATAAAAAAACCTGCTTGAATAGCTGAGCCAGTCTTTCTTTATCATTAGTAAATTCGTAAAGTGGAAATTCTTGGGTTAAAACCCAGGCTGGTCTTTTTTTCAGCAAGCGGCCATTTCCTAACATCATTTCTTTGAACATTAATCTTCCCAGAAATTCTGCTAGGCGGCTTTTTCTAAGCCCGTCATCTTGAACATATTTTTCAGCCCTTGTAAGGCTGGATGTCATCAGTTTGTGATAAATTTTTGTGGGCAGGACAGAAAACCTAGCTGTAATTAGTCTTTTTTGATCAAATTGGCCTGTCTTTACCAATTGGTCAAAGACAGTTCTTGCTGATTGTGGATTCCCATGGCCAATTTCTGGCACTGTAGCAAGCAATGATGGCAATTCCGCTGACATGGCGGAATTATATGCTAAATTGTCCCTACTTCAAGTTAGCTGGGTTGTTGTTCTTTTCCTACGGCAAAATTTGGTCCTAATTTCAGTGTCACGCGTCGTCTTTCAGTATGCGCCGCATGGATGGCGTCTGCAATAAATTCGACTAACTTATCAACTATTATTCTTTCACACTCATCTTTGGATTGGCCCAAAGCTCCCGGTTCTAATATGATAGTGGCCACGTGTTTTCCCGCTTTTGGTTGTCCTGGTTTAATAAAAATATCGATTTGTCTCTGTGGACTACCTTCAGTAATTCCACCCAAACCCGATAATTTTAACTCTAGATTTGGCTCTTTTTTGAGTATGACTTCATCTCTAAGGACATCGTCAATTTTCATTGCTTTTTCCTCATCATCCCAATTTTCCCAATTATGGCTTTGTTCTTGCATAAATTTCCTTTTTTATTCGTTGCTTTACTATCCTCAATCCTAGACTAATTTTGATCCCAAAGTCAACTTAAGCTATTTATTTAGTTTTAAAACTTTTTCTAATCAACCAATTCCTCTAAAAACTAGCTTTTTTCTATCAGATAAAATGATATACTACTTGCTTGTTACGCAAAATAATTATGCCAAGCTAGCCAAGTTGGTCACGGCGCATGTCTGAAAAACATGAAATTCAGGTCCGATTCCTGAGCTTGGCACTTCAATTTGAGGTGCGATCAGAACCAGCGGTCGATTTATTTACCCGCAATGCCCCTAATTATGGCGGTGATACCTTCTAGAAGTAATTTGAAGATGTCCCCAAAGAGTCGCATGGCTCTGACCATAAAACCTTGGGTGGCTTGGCCGGCGAAGCGATTGCGTTGGAGTTGGAATTCTGAGTAACTTTGTGGCATAATTGCGCCTTGTTGATTAATAATTAAAAATGCGAGAATAGCTCAGCTGGCTAGAGCGCTTCCTTGCCAAGGAAGAGGTCGCGGGTTCGAATCCCGTTTCTCGCTCAGTTTTTGGATTTACTTTAGACAACTCAATTCTTTCCAGCAGATAGTTTAACTAGTGTGATGCGGTTTTTTAGTGGCCATTAGCTGGGATTTTTTCCAGGCGCTAACACCAGTTCTTAGGACAATGTAGGCTGGAACTGCCAGTAATCCCCCAATAATGCCTAACATTTGAAAGCCAATTAAAATTGATAGAATGGCGGCTAGCGGATCAATATGGGCGTTTTCTTGCATGATCTTGGGAACTAGAAAGTTGTTTTCCACCTGTTGAATGACAATATAGAGAATTAAAACAGCCACACCATGCCAAGTATCCATTTGAAGACCGGCGATGGCCACAGCTGGGATGGCAGCGATGGTTGGTCCCATGCTGGGCAATATTTCTAGTAATCCAGCCAGGATGGCCAGTGGCAGAGCGTAAGGCACACCCAAGAGTGATAGGCCAATAAAAGTCATTAATCCAATCGAAGTCATCAGAATCAACTCTCCTCTCACCCAGCCGCCCAGTTGAAGTTCGATGGAGTCTAAAAATTCCCTAGCCGTGGTTAAGTGAATTTCTTTTTGGCTAAACCAAGAGATTTTTTTATAAAGGTAATTGCGTTCCAGGATTAAGTAAAAAGATAGAACCAAGAGGGTAAAAAAAGTAAATAAACTTGAAACTGTCGAAGTTACTGCTGTAATAATAAAGTTAGCCGGACTGCTAAATTGGCTGAGTAAACTGCTCACTTCTCCGAGTGACAACTTTATTTCTGTTAAGTGCTCTTGAATCAGGGGAATATCAATTAACTTTAAGAGCTGGACCATTTGAGAAATCAATGGTGGTAAAACTAGACTGGCAGTCCCAATTACGGCCAGGATAAAAAATATATAAACCACAATGATGCTAAAAAGCCTCGGCAACTTGGTTTTGGTATGAAGCTTGCTGACAGATGGATTGAGGGCCACCATGACTATAAACGCCAGAAACAGCATCAGGATTATCGAGGTAATTCGATAAAGAAAATAAATTCCTAACAAAGCTCCAAGGGCATAAAAAACTATGGAAGGGTTAAGACTAATTTTTAATTCAGAATTAGGCTTTTTGATCTCGAACATAAACTCAGTATAGAGGCAAATACCAGCTTTGTCATGTTTTTTGAGATTAATCGACTGTTAGAGATTAATTTGAATTTTTTTGATGACTTCGGAAATTAAATTTGAGGCGGTAGTATCGAACCAAGTGATTTCTGGGCGTTTTTTCCACCAAGTAATTTGGCGTTTAGCATACTGGAGTTCGTGGGTGGTCCAAAGGGAAATAACTTCATCTAATTTGGCTTGATTATTTTCCAGCAAAAGCAACTCTTTGACTCCTAATGTGGTCAGAACATTTGGTTGGGCGGTAGTTAAATCCAACAAATTTATTTCAGCTCTAGCTCCTTGGTCAATTCGTTTTAAAACTCTGGCTTTGATTAATTCTGGCAAGCTAGCCACATCCCTCTGGAGGCCAAAAGTTAAGACTATTTGGGCTTCATCCTGTGTTTTTTCAGGAGCAGGGATTGAGGTTTTTAATTGATCTTTTTCGGCCAGTTCTAATTGTCTAATTAACCGGCGGGGATTAGCTATATCAGATGGATTTAGAGCGGATAAGCGCTCCGGTGAACGAGTTTTAAGTAATCCTTGTAGATCTGAAACGGTGGCTTCCTCTAGATCAAGTCTGAGCGACATGTCTGGCGCCACACCTGGTTGCCAATCTTTTTGCCAGAGAATTTGCTGATACAAGCCAGTTCCGCCAACAACGATAAGTGCCCGATGATTTCTAGTCGCTCCAGAAATAATACTTTGGCCAAAAGCTCTGAATTGGCCAGCTGACCAACTCAAGTTTGGTGCTAAACAGGCGACTCCCCAGAGGTTAATCGGCTTTGATTCATATTCATCAACCGCAAAATTCTTTTTCCAATGAGTTCGCTGAGCAATTTTAACGCTGGGATCCAGGGGCTCAGTCTGTTTGGGTCTAGCTTCAGAGGCTAATTTAATTAGATTAAAATCTGGCGGGATATCTGCTCCGCTGGTAATTTCTAGACCTTGATAAATTTGTCTTGAGTCTGCGGATAAAATATCTACGCCCATCAGCTCTGCAGCCAGTGGACTGTCTTTCAGCCACCACTCCGCAAGCTTGAGAGCTAAATCAGTTTTACCAGTAGCAGTGGTGCCAACTAGGCAGATGACTGGGGAACTATTTAGCATATAATACTTTCGAGGTTCTAGCTGTAGTATACGCTATACCGATATTAACCCAAAGGAGACTTAAGTATGTCACGCGTCATCATTAAAACCGCTCAAGGTCCAATTAAGATTGCTACTATTGACGGCGAAAAATCTATTTGTATGTGCGGTTTAAGCAAAAACCAACCATATTGCGACAAGTCTCATTTGAAAACTTTGGATGAAAAAACCGATAGTCTTTACCAATATGATGAAGCTGGCAAACGAGAAGAATTGGATGTCGAAGATGGCGGCTGTGAAGATTGTTGCGGTGGTTGCTGCGAGGGCGAGACTAGTGATGAATGCTGTAAGTCTGATGATGAATGTTGTAAATCCAGTTGCTGCGAATCTGAGAAATGTTGTGACGGCGAAAATTGTTGTGATGGAAAATGTGAGGCTGAAGATTGCGAAGATGGCTGCAAAGATGAAAAATGCTGTCAACCAGATTCAAAAAAATCGAAAATGTCTTGCGCTTGTTGTGAAGATGAGTCTAAACCAGCCAAAAAATGATTTTGGTTTATTAATTTATAGCCGTTATGTCGGAACATAATCTAAAAGCAATTTTAGTTGAGTTGTTACAGCAACAGCATCTACTGTCTGCTAAACAAATGCTGGCTGAAATGGTCAAAACTGGTCGAAATTTTAATAAGACAAGTGTGTATCGAGCTTTGGATCAACTTGAGACAGAAGGTCAAATTTGTCAGCAAAATTTTACGGATAAACAGGCGGTGTATGAACTTTCGAAACATCATCATTCGCATCTGGTTTGTCAGCTTTGCGGCGACATTCAAATTTCTGAATGTAATTTTGAACCACCGGAAAAAATTCAAGGTTTTGAAGTTGATCACCACCACGTGACCATATTAGGCACTTGTCAAAACTGTTTGGCTAAATGATCTGCGGCTCTCACTTAATTGGTGCTTAATGAGCGGAATTTGCTCTCTAACAGTGTTGGCTGGAACTTGGTCGAATATTTCAATTTTTTGGTTTTTCCAGGCTGAAATTAGCTCTGGCGTGATTGGTTCAACCGCTTCGCAAATATAAACTAGGCTGACAGAAAAACCAAAACCTCTCTCCTCAAGCTCGTCCCAATATTCAATTGGTTCAACTAGTTTTAGAGGTTGAACAGCAATGCCTAGCTCTTCCAAGCCAACTCGTCTAATGGCATTAGCCAGTTTTTCGCGGTAGAAAACCGTGCCCCCAGGCAAATGCCACTGGCCATGCCAGGATTCTTCTTGACGCTCAACAAGGACTAAGCCTGAGCCAATTTTCAAAATTATATCCACAGTCAATCTGGGAGTTTGACTATAAATTGTCTTAAATTCTGCGTCAGAAAAAGGTCTATTTCTGGGTTTAAAATTTAGCATGGACTTATTCTAGTTCGTTATCTTCCAGACTTGAAGTGATTTTTTCGTCACCAAACTGGGCTTTGACGAGCTTAATTTCATTTTCCAGTTCATTAAGGCGAGTTTTTAAAAATTTTGCTAACTCTAGTCCCCGCTTAAATTTAGGCAGACTATGTTCTAAATCAATTTCATCATGTTCAAATTGGCCAACAATTTGTTCAAGCTCTGTGAAGGCGGTATTTAGGGTTGGTTTAGTGTCGGTTTTAGAATTGGTCATATGATCCTTATTTTATTGACTAATAGAGTTGATTTCCCCTTTTGCTAAAGTAGTAATTAAGTTTGTACCAGGATTAACTTGATCTTTATGAGTGATAATTTTACCAGCTTTAGTTCTAGTTATACTAAACCCTCTAGCTAGGGTTTTTTGGTAATCTAAAGTTCCCAGTAGTCTTTCTAAGTTAGTTAATTTTTGATTTGTCAGGAGTAATTTTTGAGAGATTTGTTGGGTTAGTTGAGACACTTTTAGTTGCTGTTGCCTGTCTTTGAGCTGAATTTTTTGTTCAACCCCAAAGATTTGACGAGTTAATTTTTTGACTAATTCTTCTCGCCGATTTTGCTGCAGGTCTAAAATTCCAGCCAGTTTTTCACCATAATGATTGACCAAACTTTGCTGATCTTTGAGTTCAGCCATTAGGCTAGAATCAAGAGTTGCCTCTAAGTGACTAATTTTTGCCAATAACTCTTGTCTAGTTGGCACTAGCAGCTCGGCAGCGTTAGATGGAGTTGATGCTCTTAAATCTGCTACAAAATCAGTCAACGCCACATCTTCTTCATGACCGATAGCGCTAATAACTGGAATTTTGCTACTAAATACGGCTCTAGCCACTGCCTCATCATTAAAACTGAGCAAATCTTCGAGTGAACCACCGCCCCGAGTTAAAACTAAAACTTCAGGTGGATTTTTAAGCTGGTTAAAATAATTAAAAGCCTCAATAATGCTGGAAACCGAATCTTTACCTTGAACCGAGACCGGGAAAAAACTAATTTCTAGTCCTCCCAATCTTTCGCCAATGATCTTGATAAAATCACTATAAGCTCTAGCATCTTGGCCAGTAATCAGGCCAATTCTTTCTGGTAATCTAGGTAGGGGTCTTTTTCTGGCAGGATCAAATAAGCCTTCAGCTAAAAGCTTAGTTTTCAGCCGTTCATAGGCTTGTTTAAGCGCTCCTTCGCCAGCCGGAACAATTCTGTAGGCAGTTAAGCTAAATCTACCTGTTTTGGCATAGAGACCGGCAGTGCCATAAACCTGGACTTTCATGCCTTCAGCTAGACTGTTGAGCGAGGTGATTTTGAAAACTGGGGCGAAAACTGACACGCTGGCATTTTCATCCTTTAGAGTCAAAAACAACCACCGACCCTGACTGATTTGGAGTTGGCTAATTTCTCCCTCCACAATTACTTCGCCCAAGGCGGCTAGATGGTCGCCAATTAGTTCATTAAAGGCACTAACTGGCAGGACTGGAGTTTCAAAGTTGGGATTTAGGTCACTGAGAATCATGAAGTGACATCATACGCATCAGCCATGTAAAACTCAAGTAATTTTGGTATAGTACAGCCTAGTTGTTAATCAAAAATGGCGCGGTACCAGAGTGGTCCAATGGCGAGGTCTGCAAAACCTTCGATTCGCGGGTTCAAATCCCGCCCGCGCCTCAGTGCCAGTTAGTCTATTAGACTAGTTTAATATTTAATTTCTTCAATGCCTCAGCCTGAAGTGTGTAATTTAAATTCATTACTGAGTCTGGAGTGGCATCCCAGGTGAATGGAATACTTAACCTCTTCAACAGACTCTCAATACGTATGGCAGTGGAAAGTAGTTGCCAGAGAGGTTCGCTGTGATGTTTGGCAAAATTCTCTGCTAGCCATTGCTTCACTCCATCATGTCCGATGTCTTTTAGATTGGTGGAAAGAGTAATTTCTCTATGAGCTGGTTGTTCTTCAGGACTGGTCATAAATCAAATGATATCATACAAGCCACATGTCGAATCCTAAAAAATATTTTATCCACACCTTTGGCTGTCAGTCTAACAAGAGCGACTCTGAAAGAATTGCTGGAGATTATCAAGCTAGAGGTTATCAGCCAGCTGAAATATGGCAGGAGTGTGATGAATTAGTGATTAATACCTGTGCAATTCGCAAAAGCGCTGAAGATAGAGCCAGAGATTTTTTACATAAAGTCGTTCAATATGCTGAAAAAACCGGCAAGCCTAAGCCTAAAATAATTTTTACCGGCTGCATGCTCCACCATGGTAAAAATAAAATCATGGATATTTTACCCATGATTGACGAGATTTTGCCGGTCAATGAAGTCGGTTTCAATAGTGCTGCAATCAGAAAAGATAAAAAGCACGCCTGGGTACCGATCTCAGCCGGCTGCAACTCATTTTGTACTTACTGCATCGTGCCCTACTCTAGAGGCAGGGAGCAGTCCCGGCCAATGGCTGATATTTTGGCGGAGGTCAAAAAACTAGCCGAATCTGGCTACGAGGAGATCACCTTGCTGGGTCAAAACGTTAACTCTTGGGGTTTAGAAAAAGTTGGCATCAGTTTGCGAAAGCTAATGATGGATCAACCCGATTTTGATTTAAGTCATATTCCAGATAATCAAACCCAATATCTCAAACCAGAAGGTACACCACCCTTTGTGGAGTTACTCCGGGCAGTGTCGGCTTTTCCCGAAATTAAATTAATTAGATTTATTAGCAGCAATCCTTGGGATTTTCATGATGAACTCGTGGCCGAGATTGGCACGAATAAAAAAATTGATCGATATGTGCACTTACCAATTCAAAGTGGCAGCAACGCGGTTTTGAAACGGATGAATCGGGGTTACACTCGCGAACGCTATGCGGAGGTCGCCGCAAAACTCAGAGCTGCCGATCCAAATATCGTTATCGGGACTGATATTATCGTGGGCTTTCCAGGCGAGACAGATGAAGAATTCCAAGAAACTTATGAATTTACTCAAAAAATGGATTGGAAGGTAGCCTTCGTGGCCATCTACTCTCCTAGACCTGGTACGGCCAGCGCTAAGTTGTTCAAAGATGAGATTCCCCACGCTGTTAAGAAAAAACGCTGGGAAATATTGGATCAGATTATCAATAAGGCTAACTTAAAGTCTGGCGATCGTCCTAAGGTGATCTAGTCTACCTCGATTTTTAGCCACTCTGTTTCTTCAAGTTTCAGGATTTGGGTTTTTGAATCTATTTCAGTTAGGAGTTGAACTTTTTCAGATTTTTTAGTCTCTTTGTCCCAGTGGCAGAGAATGTTAAACGGGACTAATTCAAGACCTTGATGGACTTCAGTATCGTTTTGGCAGTCGAAGGATAAAACATAATTCTTTGAGGCCATGAAGGCACCCATGGAACTGCCAATGAAAACTTTGTTTTTAAGTTTGGGTCCAAGATTACCAAACTGTTGATAAAGTTTCTCAATAGGCTCAGAGTCTCCTCCAGCTACGTAAATCACATCAAGTACTGACAGCTTTTCTAACAGTTCAGCTGGGTTAGCTAAGCTAATTAAACTAAATTTTTTCGAAGTTTGGGCTTTAATCAAACCTTTATCCCGTTGCAGAATTTTAGTCCAGTCCTCTTTTGGCCGCGCCCAATAACAGGCGCCAATCTGAACGCTGGGTTTTTTTGTCAGACACGTAAATTGTTCAAAAAATTCTGTGTTACTAAGATTTTTTAGCGCCACTTGGCCGCCGTGGAGAATAAAAGTTGTCATAAACAGTTTTAGTTTAATTAGCTAAAATGTTCTAACCAAAAGTCACAAATTCATTATAATTTTAGGCAAGCCAAAATTATTAAAAAAAGCTCCATTTATGGAGCTTTTTTGTATGGTGACCCCATGGGGAATCGGACCCCAGTTAGCGGGATGAAAACCCGCTGTCCTAACCACTAGACGATGGGGCCAAAATTTCGGCTAAAACAAGTTTAGTCAAACTATTCTGGCAATTGTTAATGTCTCCAGAGAAAAGAATTCAAGGCCAAGTGACATTTTTGAAATGTTCCAGACCATTTGGAGACAGCGATATGATATCAAACCTTAGCGATTTAGAGAAGTTCCAGGTTTTGAGGACGAAATAGGCGGTTCTTTGGAGGTTTAGCCATTTTTTGCCCCTGACAGTTTCACTCGGATGACCATGACTTAGGGACTGCCGGGCTTTGACCTCCACGATAACCAGCTCATCTGCTTCAACATCCAGCACAACTAAATCCAGCTCACTTCGGCCGATTTTAAGGTTGCGACTCAGGACTTGATACCCCAGCCGGACTAAAAAGTCAGCAGCTTTAGTTTCTGCCCAGGCACCAAATTTGAGATGAAGTGGCTTACTTGGCTGAATCAGCGGCAACTTCGGCTTTAGGAGCCTGGTAGGCGCGTTCTTTAACTCTAGAGGCGGCTTTGCCAACTTTATCACGTAAGTAATATAGTTTAGCTCGCTTAATTTCTCCGTGACGTTTGACAGTGATCTTTTTGATGGAAGGCATTAAGACTGGCATGATTTTCTCGACACCAATACTGCCAGTAGCAATTTTTCTAACGGTAAAACTCTTGTTTAAACCGGCATTTCTGACGGCAATAACTAAGCCTTCGAAAATTTGAATTCTTTTTTTGTCACCTTCAGTGATTTCTTGATGAACCTGGACGGTGTCACCCACACTAATAGATTCATCTTGGTAGGTAAAATATTGAGCCATAATTACTTTCAGTTGCTTGGACGAGAATACAGGTGGCTATTGTACCTAGATTACCTCGGCTTTGCAAGCCGAGAAAGCCTAGTTAAAATAATCAGTTAGATATTCAGGTTCAGACCATTACTGCCTTAATAAACTCGACAAAAATAGGATGTGGGGCTAGTGGTTTTGACTTATATTCTGGATGAGCCTGAGTGGCAATGAAAAAAGGATGCTGAGACTTGGGCAATTCAATCATTTCCACAAAGAAATCGTCTGGGCTAGTACCAGAAATTACAAAACCCTTAGCTTCTAGTTGGGCTCTAAAATCATTGTTAAATTCGTAACGGTGTCGGTGTCGCTCTGAGATCAGGTTTTTCTTGGTGTCTTTAAAGGCTTTATGTTTAGTATAAATCTCATGAGCCAGAGTGCCTGGTTTTAGGATACAGTCATAAGCTCCCAGCCTCATACTGGCGCCATCGCCTTTAATGCGTTGGTAGCGTTCGTCGAAGGGAATATCGTGAATGATGGGATATTTGGTGTTGGGGTCGACCTCGGTGCTATTAGCTTTATCTAAACCAACGACATTTCTGGCAAACTCGACTGAGGCTAGCTGCATACCATAGCAGAGGCCAAGATATGGGATTTTATTTTCTCTAGCAAACTTAATGGCTTTAATCTTGCCTTCCACACCTCTAGCTCCCCAGCCAATCGGAACGACAATGCCTTGGGCAGCTTCTAAATCAGCTTGAGCCTTTTTATCACCTTTTTCTAGATCTTCAGCGTTGATGAATTGAATTTTAATCTCAACTTCATTAAACCAACTGGCATGTTCAATTGACTCAAGCAGTGAGGTGTAGGAATCTTTTAATTCGTAATCACCGGTGGCAATGTATTTAGCAATGATAGCCACAGTGGCGGTTTTTTGTTTAGGTTCGTGAATTCTTTTCACTAATTCTCTCCAGGCCTTTAAAGGTGTCTTTTTGGCTGGTAAACCTAGTTTAGCCAAAACTTTTAAGTCAAAGTCTTGATCATGAAAGTTGACTGGGACGTCGTAGATGCTAGGACTATCAGGGTTTGAAATGACATCGTCTTTAGAAACATTGCAGTAGTAGGCGGTTTTTTCTTTGCGTTTGTCATCAATGTTTAACTCGGCTCTACCGACGATGAAATCTGGCTGAATCCCCATTGAGTTCAAGGCTCTGACGGATAGCTGAGTGGGTTTAGATTTAAGTTCGTGGATGTGGTCCGGAGCTGGGAAATAAGTCACATGAGCGATGACGACATCATGTGGCAAACTTTGTTTCATGATCCGGTAGGCCTCGTAGTAGATGCCGTTTTGATATTCACCCGCGGTGCCACCCAGCTCAATTAAGAGAATGTCAAAACCTTCGCCGGCAGCCTTAATTCTTCTAATGGCCTCTTCAGGTACAAAAGGCATGGCATCGACAGTCATACCGCCATACTTGAGATTTTTAGTGTTTTCGATGACAGTAGAATAAATCTGGCCCATGGTGGTGAAATTCCGATGTCCCACCTCTTGATTTAAGTAGCGCTCATATGAACCCAAATCCAAGTCTGCTTCTAGGCCGTCTTCGCACAAAAATACATCACCATGCTCGATGGGGTTAATGTTGCCAGAGTCAATATTCAGATAATTCTCACACTTGATGTTGGTGACGCTATAACCCTGATCGATTAATAGCACGCCTAGCGAGGCGGCAGTAATGCCTTTCCCCAAACCAGACATAACTCCGCCGGAGACAAACACATATTTGGTGGCTTTTTGACCACGAGAAGCAGAAAGTAATCCATGTAAACTCATGGAATCTTATTGTATCCAGGGTAATTGATTTGAGAAGTGGGAAAACCAAGTTTAAGCTAATTTGGTAGAAAGCTACTCAGAATTTTACGGCTAGTTTTGGCTTATACTTAGGTAATTAAAAACCAAATAAATTAAATGCCAAAAAATTTTATTTCCATTACCACTAAGACTGGGGATGCTGGAGTTAGCAGTTTAGCTAATGGAGCCAGATTGGCTAAATCTGATCTCGTTTTTGCAGCCCTGGGAGACTTTGATGAGCTTAACTCTTGGTTAGGCTTGTTAATTTCTAAACTCAAGTTGTCGGCAGCGGCAAATATTTCAGAAACGGCACTAATCATAAATCAGCAAATCAGGCTAATTGAGCTGACCCAAGCCTGGATTTATGAGGCGAGCGCCATTTTAGCCAAAAGTCCCGGTTTTAAAATGCAAATTAATCCATTAATAGAGCTGGAGGCTCAAACAAATAGTCTCCAACTTCAGTTAGGCGAAAATTGGCATACTAGGTTCTTATATCCCGGTGGTTCTGAATTAGCTGGCTGGTTGGATATTGTTAGAACTGTAGCCAGAAGAACTGAAAGAGGCCTCGTGGCCTGGATGCAGCAGCCAGAAGCTGATGTGCCAGGGGTGGTGACGAAAACCGTTCTACCCACATTTAATAGATTATCAGACTATCTCTATATCTTGAGATGTTGGATTAATGACAAGTCTCAGGTCGTCGAAAAGCAGTTTGGTCAAGCCAAAAATCACTAGGCAGGCTTTTGCGATTTAGACTCAATACGCAAATTTTCTGATTAGTCCCACCACTCTACCCTGGATTCTGACATTTGTAGCGTAAATAGGGCTCATAGTTGAGTTAGCTGGCTCTAATCTGACTCTGGTGACTTCTCTATAGAAGCGTTTTAAGGTAGCCAGGCCATTATCTAAGAGAGCCACCACGATATCGCCGTTATTAACTGCCTCGGTTTCCTCGACTACGATATAGTCGCCATCTTCAATGTGGTCCTCAATCATGGATTTACCCTTAACCTGGAGCACATAGGCGCGTTTTTTACCGGTAACTAGTTCTGGCGAAACTTTAAAAGTGGCGTTAGTGTCAGTGTTGGTTTCAATGGGTGAGCCAGCGGCGATGTAGCCCAAGAATGGCAAATCAACGCTGTCATTGATTTTAATGAAGGTTCTATCAACTAGCTCAATCCCTCTAACAGTTCCCTCGTGCTTTTTAATAATTTTTTTCCGCTGGAGAGCCTGCAAATGCTCATGAATGGTAGCCAGAGACGAAACGCCGATGGCTTCAGCAATTTCTTTTAAAGTTGGCGAATAGCCATTTTTTTGAATATATTGCGAAATAAAGTCTACGATCTGTCGCTGTCTTTTGTATAATGTGATTGCCATATTTTGAAGCCTTATCTTAAAATCTTGCAGAGATTAAAAGACCTAAGTTTTGCCTAAGTTTTACCGTATATTACCCACATAATAAGCGAAGTGAGTATTGGTTACAATATGACAAAACATATCAAAATCAGTCAGTTTCGAACCAAAACCGAAACCTGAGGTTCGGGTTAATATTCAGCCCCGCTGGTATTCTTTAAAATTCTTGGGTATACTCGTTTTCTATGCAAATTCTTCTTCAAATTGTGAATTTTTTCCTTCATGTTGATAAGTATCTTTTTCAAATTGTGTCAGATTATGGTTCACTGACTTATGCCATCTTATTTGGAGTAGTCTTCATGGAAACTGGCCTAGTGATTATGCCTTTCTTGCCTGGAGATTCGCTTCTATTTGCGGCAGGAGCTTTAGCAGGTGGCGGTGCCTTGAATATTTGGATGGTTTTTGGCCTATTACTGTTAGCTGCCTTTTTGGGTGACACAGTTAATTACTGGATTGGGCACTGGATTGGTCCCAAGGCATTTTCAGGCAAGTTGCCTTTCTTGAAGAAGGAATATTTAGATAAAGCTCAGGCTTTTTATGAAAAGCATGGTGGTAAAGCCATCATTTTGGCCAGATTTGTCCCTATTGTCAGAACCTTCGCTCCATTTGTAGCTGGAGTGGGCAAAATGAATTATGGCAAATTTATTTCATACAATTTCCTGGGCGGGTTTTTATGGGTAGCCCTGTTTACTTTGGGAGGTTATTTCTTTGGGAGTCTACCGTTTGTGAAAGAGAACTTTCACTACGTAGTTTTGTTAATTATCGCTATTTCAATTTTACCCATGATCTGGGAGTTTATAAAAGCTAGACAAGAGTCTGAATTAAAATCAGCTAAATAAAACTAGGCCTGTGACTGATCTGGTTGATTTTCTGGGACATCAGGTGCCGCGTTTTCTGAAGTGTTTTCGGCTGGAGTTGTTTCTGCGGGAGTAACTGGCGTCTCAATTATTGGCTCAGTTTGTTTGCGTTGATTGGCTAATTCTAAATAAATTTGACTTAAGCGATTATATTTAGCTAGTCTTTCTTGCCTATTTACCGGGCCAAATTTGGCATAATCTGCCCCGATTCCGACCGAAATATCAGCAATTAAATCATCGTTAGTTTCACCACTTCTGTGAGCTAAGATAATTTGGGCGCCGGCCTTTTTAGCCAGCGAGACACTTTTGAATAATTCTGAAATAGTGGCCACTTTGCTAGGCTTTAGAACCACCGCATTTGCTAGCTTTTGGCTCAAAACTGTCTCAGTTCTGATTGGCTGACTGTCGATCAAGCTATCGGCTGAAATCAGGGTTGTGGTGCCGATGTCAGCTACCAGAGCCTTCCAACTATTTAAGTCTTCTGGGGTGAAAGGGTCCTCAAAATAGATGACTTTATAAGTGTTTCGAATATTTTTGTAGTACTCTAGCATTTCCGCTGAGGAGTAAGCTTGATTTTTGTCTTTGAGATGATATTTACTGCTGTAAAAAATTTCATTAGCTGCCGCATCAAGGCCAAAGAAAACATCTTGGGAAAAAATGTATTGGGTGGCCTTAATTGTCTCAATTAATAAATCGAAAACATCCACATTCGACATCAAATTAGGTGAGAAACCACCTAGGGTGCCGGTTGAGTGGATAGCTTTGTGGGCGACTAAAACTTCCTCAAGTTTTTGATATAAGGTCACTGCCAGGTTCAAAGCGGCTGGATATTCCATAAAACTAGCTGGAATAATTTGAAACTCCTGGAAATCCAGGTTATCACTTCCATGAGCCCCACCGTCAACCATACAAAAAATTGTGGTGGGGATGGCTAAAACTTGGGTTAATTGAAATTTTTGCTGAATATAATAGTAAATTGGCCAGTTATTAGCGATGGCTCCGGCTTTTAATATGGCTTGGGAGACGGCGATGATGGCATTGCCACCTAATTTCGCCTGATTAGCGGTTCCATCTAAGTCTAAAAGCAATTGATCTAACCCAGCTTGATCTGTGGGGTCTTTACCAATTAGTGCTGGAGCAATGATTTCATTGATATTTTTGACTGCCTTTAAGACACCTTTGCCGACCATATGCTGCATGTCATTGTCTCTTAAATCTGTGGTTTCGAATTTGCCGGTATTGGTCCCAGTTGAAATACTCGTGACAACGGCCGCACCGGTGTCTAGCCAGAGGGTGACTTCAATGGTGGGTATAGTAAGACTGTCCAAAATTTCTCTGGCGGTAAGGGCTTGAATTGTGGCCATGATTTATTCTAGCTGAGTTTTGAACCAATCCACGTATGGAATTGGAGCTGGATTGATATTTTCCAACATACTCAGATAGAAATTAGCATACGCCATGATGGTGATCAGTTCAAATGCTTGAGTTAATTTGGTTTCAGCCTTAAGCCTAAGTTCGTAAGTCTCTATTTCGTTTTGGCCCACAATTTCTTGAGTTAAAGTCATCCGCTTGGCAATTCTGGGCTCATATAAGTCTGAAGTGATTAAAATGAAGAGATGATTTAACGAATTGCTTTTAGGAAATTTTAAACCTTCCATTAAGTGATGGTTCAATTCTGGAATAATTTTGTAATCGGCGAAAATTTTAGCATTTTCATTAAATTGGTTGGTGGCAACGTGAGCCGCACCGGCTAAAAAATCACTAGCGACAAAAATTGGTCTCCGTTCCAAACATTGAAAGGCGATTAATTTTGATAAATTATCCTCCTGAGGGACGTCGATGTTTACACCCTCATCAACTTTGGTAATGCTTAAAATAACTTCTTCAATTTCAGCTTGAGATAAATCGAAGACACCGGCTTTAGATAAAAGTCCTAGCAGACCCACAATTGCGTAGCCGATAGCCATTCTGGGTTGATTGGAGGGATTAAATTCAGGGTTAATTATGTACCCTGGCCAGTTATTTTCTTGAGCTATTTCAGCCAATTTCCCTCCAGCGCAGATGAACATGATCTGAGCCCCAACTTTTTTAGCTTCCTGAGCGCAGCTGAGAACTTCTTCTGTGGAGCCAGAATAGCTTGAAAGAACAACCAAAGTGTTGCTATCTGCATAATTAGGCAAATGATAACTATTGAAGACCTCGAGAGGGACGGTTAATCTGTCTTTAAATAAATGCTTAGCCACATCTGCTCCTAAGGCAGAGCCACCCATACCTGACACAACCACATTTTTAATGGGGTTTTTTGGTGCAAATTCAAGATTTTTGATGCTATCCCAAGCCTGTCTAACTTGATCTGCTAAGGCTTCAATCGAGCCCAAAACATTTGAAAGATCTAATTTGGCTAAACTAGCCCGATTATCTAAAATTGACCCAGTTTTAGTAGAAGTAACTGACATAGAATTTTCCTCTAATTATTAATCTAGGGCGTGGGTATTAACGCCTTTTGTCCAGTCTATTTCAGGATGAGCTGCCAACATAACCTTTAACTGCTGTTTCACCTCTGTATAAATAGCTTGAGTTTTCCCCTCAAATTTAACGGTGATGTAAGGGCCATTTTGAGAGGCTCTGACGATGGCCATTCTATCAGCTAAATCCATTCTGACGCCGTCAATTGTGATGAAGTCTGCTTTGGGCCAGAGTTTTTCGAATTCAGCTTTAATAACAGTTTGAATGAAATCGAATTTAATTGCGTCTGGCAGACCAAATTTAATTTCTGGACTACTAACATATTTTGATAACATGCCGGCAGCTTGACTCAGGGTTTGGTTTTTGCGCTCTAAATAAGCTAAAAGCCTCAAACTGGCATAAGCCCCATCATCATGACCATAAAAATTATCAGTAAAGTAAATATGGCCAGAAAGTTCACCCCCGAAAGGCGCGGCTGCCTCTCTAACTTTAGCTTTGATAAATGAATGGCCCGTGACCCACATGACTGGTTTGCCACCATTTTCCACAATTGCCTCAGTCACCTGACGAGAGCAAAGCGTGTTGTAAACAATTGGTGAGCCTGGCAAAGTTTCGAGCACGTCTTTGGCAAACAAAGCCACAATTGAATCCATCCAAAGTGTGTCGCCGTTTTCATCAACTACAGCCATACGATCACCGTCAGTGTCATAGGCAAAGCCGATGTCTGCTCCTGCTTTTCTGACACCTTCACCTAATCTTTTTAAGACTTCTGTCTCTGTTGGATCAGGCACGCCCATGGGGAAAGTGCCATCCAACTGAGTATTTTGCTCAACGACTTCGCAGCCTGCCGCCCGGAAAATTTCTGGGTAAAACATGCCTGAAGTGGTGCAGCATGCATCCACCACAATTTTCCATTTTTTCTGAAGTTTAAAATGTTTCAGCAAATGCTTTAAATAAGACGGGAAAATGTCAATTTTTTGATTTTTTCCTTGGCCAGAAACAAATTTTTGACTGGCCACCAAATTTTTAAAGGCAATTACGTCTTCAGAAACCATAGTTTCTGAATAACTCGTCCCCAACTTCAGGCCATTAAACTCTTTAGGATTGTGGGAAGCAGAAATCATGGCTCCACCCTTGTTTTTGAATTCATAGGAAGCAAAATAAACAATTTGACTGAGGGATAAACCGATATCGAAAGTATTAATGCCGCCATCGTTTAGGCCTTGGATGAAGGCCTGGCTATAGGCTTCTCCGGTTAACCGGTTGTCTCGGCCAACAGTGGTTTCCCCAATTCGTCGCTGCGCCAAATAGGTCGCATAGGCCCGACCTAGGGTGTACATGACATCCTCATTTAATTCGCTACCGGCTAAACCTCTTAAATCATAACCTCTAAATATGACTGGATTGACTGGGACGATGTTCATAATTTTTCCTGGCGAATTAGTTATTACTAGTTCAGGGTCTCAACTTTATAACTTTAAAATCAAAACTTCAAGCTCTTGACTTAAATTTGCTGGACTGAGGCCATTTTTTAGCCTTCGGTCAATTTCGAATAGCTTTGTATGGAGCTCAATTAATTGATTTTGACTGAATAAATTAGCTTGACTCTGGAGTTTACTAGCCATAAATGGGGCCATTCCTGGCAGACAGCGATCTTTAGCTTGAATCAACATTCTAATTTGCCTAATCAGCATAATCAGGCAAAAATCAGCACTCTCGGCTGAAATAGCCGCTTGGAGATTGTTTAACTGAGTTTTTTTTTGGACCTCCCCTGGTGTCAGATGATCCAGCCAACTAAAAACTGCATTGGCTAATTTGAATTGTTCAATTTGAGCCTGAGGAAAATTTTTGAGTTGGGTTGGAGTGAGTGATCTATTTTCCCAGATAATTAGATCGGCTTGGGGGTAGGTATTTTTAACACTGATTTGGCTGAGCCAACTAATCAGCTCGTCTTTGCGTTTTGATTTCACTCCCACATGGAGCTGCTCAATGACAACGGTTTGGGGAGTGCCAAAAAGTGAGTTATTTCCCAAGCTGGTTTCTAATTCAGCTAGAGTGGTTTTTTTACCATCTAACCAGACTATCGCTTTGCCGATTTTTCTGGCTGTTTCAACCAGGTTAATTAAGTTTTGGCGGGATTTAATTTCGTGCTCACCGTGCAGGATTAACATCTGGAGTCATCATATCATTACTCAAGAGTTGCTTCACCATGGCGTTTTAACCAACCTCGATGTTGCTTGTGGGCTGGGTCAAATTGAGCCACAAATTTCCAGAAAGCCGGAGAGTGATCCATATGTTTGCGATGCGCCAACTCGTGAATAATTACATAGTCGATCACAGCTGGCGGATGATGAATTAGTCGCCAGTTGAAGTTTAAATTGCCTTGGCTGCTGCAGCTGCCCCATCTGGTTTTTTGAGCTTTAAGCGAGACATTTTTGTAAGTTTGATTCATGATTTTGGCCAAAGACTGAGTCCTGGTCAAAATATAGCTAGTGGCTGTTCGCTTAAGTAAACCAATTAAGGCAGCCCGAACTTTAGGATGGGTGGGTTTAGGCGTCGGAATTAGCCAAACATTAACTTTAATGATTGTGGGGGTTAATTTAGCTGACGGTGGTTGAGTTTGATCTGAAGTAATGATCATCGGCAAAGTTTTCCCGAAAATTTGAGCTGTGTTAGGCTCTGGGGAATTTTTGGCTAATTTTGTCTGGTGAGTCGCTAGCTTGGCTAATTGCTCCATCACCCAAACTTGTTTACTCAAGACAAATTGGTCTAGCAAAAATTGGGGCAGAATTTTGGGCGCCGAAACAATTACTTCACCCTTAGAGTTAATTTTAAGACTGATCCGAGTGAAACTTCGGCTAACGGTTCTAATGTATTTAAAAGGCAACATAAATGAAGGGCAAAATTGGTTCGCCTAGTGTAGAATAAGCCTGTCCAAAACGCGAGCCAGAGTGTTGGAATTGGTAGACAAGCACGTCTTAGAAGCGTGTGCTTTTAGCGTGAGGGTTCGAGCCCCTCCTCTGGCACAACAGCCGAAATCTGAAACAAGATCTCAGATAAGTGACCTTAAACCAAAAAACCTGACGGCTAAGTCAGGTTAATTGCTTTCAGAACGTTCTTCCCGGTGAGGATAAACCTTCTGAAGTTCTATAACTATATCACATAAGTAACTAATGTGTCAAATATGCCCGTAATGGGATTTTTTAGGTCAAAATGAAAAAGGCCGTGTCCCTGTAGGACACGGCCTTCCGCCGATGTTTGTGGCTACGGCATCGAGTTACTGATGCTCTCAAAAATGCTCTTGACCTTAGGGCCAAGTAGCTTCGAGATGATCAATATCACGATGGCGACCAGGAAAAATATGGTGGCGTACTCCACCATTCCCTGGCCTTTTTCAGAGGGAGCGAATAACATTGGTTATTTACTCCTTTCCTTATTAGTCTGCTCGATTTGAAGGAGGATCCAGTACCTAAGCGGTACTGAATAAACCGGATATTCTCGGCTATCAGCTAATTATATTGATAACTAGGTGAAAGCCGAGAAACTGGTTCAGATTGGCCACAATAATTTAAGGTGCGCTGACCAAGCTTGAATGGAGACCAAAGGCTTAATCTGCCGCGAGTTAAATCCTCGACTGTCTTTTAAAAAGACGGTTTATTTTAGCAAAAAAGAGCCACTTTTGCAAGTTATAGGCCTAAATATAACCTTTAGCCAGGTGATCATTGGTATCCAAATTTGATTAAAATGCAAAAAAGCCTCATCTTTCGACGAGGCTTTTTTTATCGCCTGGCTACGGAAGCCAGCAGCCTAATAACTCTTTAGGCTGCTGTTTAAATTTGAGAAAACTCTCCCGATGACTGGGCCAAGAATCATCAAGGCCGCAATCACCACAAGAGCTACTAAAACCAGGATCAGCGCATATTCAACGAGACCCTGGCCTTTTTCTTTGGGTGAAAATAACATGAGTATCCTCCTTTCTCTCAGTTGCGCCACTCCTGCGAGCGGCGGCTTTGACAGAAGGTATAAAAACTCCGCTCCCCTTGAGAGGGAAGCGGTCCACATGACGGTTTTCCGTAGCCATCAATCAATTGACATTTAAATATCAACTCATTGATGGCTAAGATGCCGATTTTTCACTTAAGTTCAATAATTATTCCGATGCCAGTTTATCAAAGAGCGTTGAAGCGGCAGACATCAGCAATTGATGGTGATACTTCAAGTTTCGCTATTGAAAGCGATCCTTTCAAACAGAATTTGAAAGTCCTATATTTTACCACGTACACATTAAATATGTAAATAATTTGAAATAGTTCTAATTTTTGGGCTGGTTATCGATTGGCTGGGGAGTGGCTGAATGACCAGTGCTCTGGAGTTATTATTAACTAAATTTGCGCTGCAGCTCATTCAGGCTGTTGGCAAGAGTATCATATAAAGAGATGTCTTCTAGAGCATCGGGGTTTTTAGTTGTTGATTCAGCCAAAGAAAGCGAAACTTCGGCTGATTTACTCATTGCCCAGACTTTCATTGATTTTGTAGCCCAAAAAAGGTCATCGTGGCATTGATTTTTGCTGAGTTGATTTAGAGTATCCAAAATTTTTTTTTCAAATTCAATAACTTTGTTGAAGTATTCAGCTCTATTTGACTTGTCAACTCTTTTGAATTCCCTCAGACTCATTAGGTCCTGAATTAAATCCTGTCCGATACCTTCAATTTCGTTTCTAAACTCTGCGTCATATCTTTTAGGATTAATTACGTTAATTTTTGGTTGATTGTCTTTATATCCGCCAAGACACTCCAGCAGCTCAGGCACTGAATTAGCAGTCGCCTTTATAAGACTAGGCCTGCCGTCTGCCTGAATCCTAAATATGAATATTATCTCCTGACTGTTTAAACTGGGATCTATTCTGGGTAAGATGAGTGCATCGCCATCTTCTAATTTCCAGGGTTTTGAAAGCTCTTTTAATTTTTTAGGATCATTAATATCTGTAGCAACACTGCGGCAACAAAAAACTTTCCCAGGACTTTTATTGATGGCCTCCCAACCCCCTTCCGAATTTAGTTGGAGTGAAAAGTGAACGTCTGAAACACTCGTCCCACCAAAAATTAATTCCAGGTTGTCATAAAATTCTAAGTCAATTTTAAAATCACACTGTTGTGGATCCTTGCCAAAATTCAGACAGAAACCCGGGGGAGCAGTTTCTGGTAAAACTAACTTTTGACCAGAACCGAAAAGTTTTCCATTATTTTTCTGGTTCATTGAGTCCCAGAATTTAATTTGTTTTTCTGACAGGAACGGCTCCGCTCTGTCTCCATTTGGCTGATAACATTCTGCTAAATAGCTAGATATGATAATTTCCGGCCGATCCGGATATTGCCTTGTAGTTTCAAACATTGCTCTTAATCATATCTTTTTTTAGCTAATTTTGCTGGTTTGGTTAGGGAATAATTTACTTAGCAAACTCCATGACGTTGGCATCAGCCTCGTTGTCTCTCCCCGCTTGCTTATCGTCATAGCGCATTTCGGCCATCCATTGATTGACTGAGTCTGCCCAGCTACCGTTGCTGCTAGGAGTGTATTTGCGCATAATTTGCTCTGGAGTGGTTAAGCCAATATTGATGTAATTAGCCTTGAGTTCCTTGCCGGCTCTTTCGAAATTTGCTTCGTAACTCGGGAATGCCAAAGTGCCGCGTTTATGAATTCCAAAACCAAGGCAATTAAACGTACCTGCCGGGGCAGTTTTGCACAAATTACTTTCCTGCATCGCAATGGCCGGCAGTAATCTAAAGTCAAAACTGTACCTGTCAGAAATATCGACAAAAACTTGGCCAAAATGAGCATAAGGCTTGAGGGGTGAATTATATCTTTCTAAAAAATTGGCGATGATTTCGGCCCGGCCATCATTTAGTTCTGCCGTCGCGCTGAGGACATTATCGGGCTTTGCTAATTTAGTTGTAGCTAAGAGTTGGGGTTTGGGAGTGATTAGCCAATTAGGGAGATAAATTAGGCTGAAAAAACTGCCAATTATCAAACCAGTGCTCACTAGCAGCCAGCCAAAACTACCAGTTAAAAGTGGCAGGATTGGGGTCTTTTTTGACATATTTAAATTATACTCTATATCTGGTAATTTAGGCTAAATAATGCTAAGATATCCTACTTCAAATGTTAAGAAATCTTTTCAGATATTTAGTCAGTTTAGAGCTAGTTTTAAGCTTGGGTTTTTTTGCTTTTGCTGCTAGTCCAGCTCAGGCATTAACAGCTGCTATTTTGGGAGTTCATGTCTTAAACCCAACAGATTTGGATGACGCCAAAGCCATGATCGACATAAATCCAGCTGCTCAGGAGTGGCATTATGTCACAATTCCCTTAACTCAAGGCGACCTAAAAAAACCAGAAGAGTGGCAAAAGTTTTTTGATTTAGCTAAAACTCAGCGAGTTATTCCAATTATTAGATTAGCCACCAGATATGACAGTGCCAGTGATAGCTGGCAAATTCCCAGTCGCAGAGACGTGATCGAGATGACTCGGTTTTTATCTAGTCTGTCTTGGCCAACTGATCAAAAAAATGTCATCGTTTTTAACGAAGTTAATCATGCTAAAGAATGGGGTAACAATCTGGATCCAGCAGGCTATACTCAGATTTTAAGGTTTACAGCTGATTGGTTACATAGTGAAGAAAAAAACTATGTGGTTTTGCCGGCAGCAATGGACTTAGCAGCCCCTAATAGCGCTGTCACTAAAGATGCCTTTAGCTATTTAGAGGCCATGCTAGCCGAAGATAGTACAATTTTTGACCATATTGACGTTTGGAACTCGCACTCCTATCCTAATCCAGGCTTCAGCTCTTCCCCTACTAGGGTGGCAGTTAATTCTCTGAGAGGTTTTTGGTTTGAACTTGAGTTTATTAAAAATCGAACCGGCAAAGATTTCAAAGTTTTTATTACCGAGACTGGCTGGGCTGACTCTGTCACCACCAGAAGATGGTTAACTGACTACTACACTTATGCCTTGCAACATGTTTGGTCAGACCCCAGAGTTGTCGCTGTTACGCCTTTTGTTTTGAAGGGTGACCCAGGACCGTTCGCAGATTTTGGATTTTTGGATAGAAATAATCAACCTACTCGGCAATATAAGGCACTGCAGAAAGCATTAACTATTTCAGCTGGGACTTAAAATTTATTCAATTAAAACTATGACTTCGACTTCTAAATCTACTCTACCAATTTTGGCATTAATCATGATGATCAATGCCTTAAGTTACGGCGTGATTATTCCACTGATTTATCCATTAGCTGAGAGGTTTGGCCTCGGAGCTACTGGCTTGAGTTGGCTAATAGCCAGTTTTTCCTTAGCGCAGTTTATTGCCACCCCGATTATTGGCAGACTTTCAGACAGATATGGCAGGAAGCCATTACTACTAATCAGTGTTTTTGGTTCAGCTGCCTCGATGGTATTAATGGCGCTGGCAAACTCAGGATTTAGTTTGTTTTTCGCTAGAATAGTGGATGGCGTAACTGGTGGGAATAACTCCGTCGCTCAAGCAGCAATTGCTGATTCCACATCTGGCGCAGACAGAGCTAAGGCATTTGGTCTGTTGGGCGCGGCTTTTGGGTTTGGATTTTTATTTGGACCGGCTTTGGGTGGCTTATTGGGTAATTTTAATTTAATGGCGCCATTTTGGTTTGCTAGTGGTCTGGCGGTTTTAGCAGTCGTCTTGGGTGGCCTATTTTTAACTGAAACTTTGCCAGTTGAGAATCGCAAAGCGGTTAAAATGGAGCATTTGTTTCATGGCAAACAGTTATTTACTGCCCTGTTGACGCCAATGGTCGGAATTTTGTTTGTTTTGACGCTGCTACTATCAATGGCCCAGAGCAGTTTTATCATTGGAATTCAAACGATTAGCTTTGATGTTTTAAAGTTATCCACCAAAACATTCGGGTTAATTTTGGGCTCTGTCGGCTTGGTGAGCGTGATTATGCAAGCAGGAGTAATTAGGCTGGCAATTAAGGTGTTTAAAAAAGAATGGTTGCTGGTTTTTTCACTTCTTGGCTCAACTTTAACTTTGGCTGCCTTTTATTTTTTTCAAGAGCTCAACTGGTTTGTGGGTTTGAATGTGCTTTATACCGTCTTTATTAGCTTAGGTGCGCCAGTAGTTTCAGGACTGATTTCTGAGAGAACTAAGGCTGAGGATCAAGGCTACGTTCTAGGATTGAACCAAGCATATATGGCTTTAGGCATGATTATTGGGCCTTTATTAGCCGGGTTAGTAGCCCTGACTGGACTGTCTCATATTTTCATTTTAGCTGCTGGAGTTTTGGTGGTTGGTTTGCTGGCGACTAAATGGTTGTTTGTCTCTGGTAAAAAAATTGATTTGTAAAAATTAGTCTCAAAAAGTTCGCCTTGGCAGAGGTCGAAGTTGTTGTACAATATTTTTACTTGCGGGTATGGTGTAGTGGTAGCACAACTGCTTTCCAAGCAGTTTGCAGGGGTTCGAACCCCCTTACCCGCTCATAAATAAAACTGAGTTGAACTCAGTTTTGTTTATGACTGGTGGGATGGGGTTGACCCTGATCCCCACGTTTAAGATCAAAGGTTCCACCGGAGAGGACGAAGTCCCCTCCTAGTATCCTTTAGGATTGAACCCCCTTACCCGCTCAAAATATGATTTTTCTTGGTGGAGACAAACATGGCCTTAAGACCATTGATTTTGTCATCAATTATCTAGAGGCTAAAAAAATTAACTTCCAAAACTTAGGGTTAACTCAGCAAAATCCAACAACAAGTTTGGAGATTTTTTTGCCAGAAGTTGCCAGTCAGGTATTAAAATCTGTTGAAAATATGGGGATTGTTTCTTGTGGCACGGGGATTGGGGTCGAGGTGGGTATAAATAAATTTTCTGGGATTAGAGCTTGTTTAGTTGTTGAACCTAAATTTGCCAATTGGGCCAGAGTTTATGACAAGTGTAATGTGCTTTGTTTGCCAGGTTGGGAAATTTCACAAACTCAAATTAATTCAATTTTAGATGCCTGGTTTTCAGGCGAATATGATGGGAGTCAATCGAGACTAAAAATGTTCGAAACTTTTGATAGTTGGAAATAATTCCTAAGTCAGCTTATTTTTCCTGGCTTGACTCGAACATCAAGTTGATCCACTCAACCTGATCCTCAGCGTAAGTTTTATGAGCTGATCTGGACGGGTGACCTTCTGTTTTAGAAACAGAGATAGACGAGTCATCGACCGCATCATGTAAGTGAACTGAATTGCCATAAAGCTTTATTAAAGCTGCATACTCAGTAATTAATAGACCATCAGGATACTTATTAGCCCAGGTGCAATTAAAATCAGTGGAACCATTTAAAAAACCAAAAAACATTACCTTTGGATCATTACTCAGATATTTGGAAATTTGTTCTAGGTAGCATCTATTGCGCCACTCAGGTTTAAAACTTTCGATTTCAGACGCTAGGTACTGCGCGTCTGTAGTTGTAAAAGTATTGGGATTTACGAACAAAGGTTGAAGGCAGTGGCTGTCCAGATTTTTAATGAGTTGAGCAGTCCCAGGATATCTAGGGGCATTAAAAAGTAAATCATTAGTCACCATTTCGAAAATAATTAAGTCTGGTTGGAGTTGGTTCTTGGCTAATAAATAGAGGGAAAAATTGTCGATTATTGAGTTACCAGGTTCAGAAAAATTGTAAACTTTTGTTTTAGTTCCTTGTTTATTTAAAATTAAGCTGATCTGATGGGAAAATCTTTCATGAGGCAAAACTCCTACGCCATAAGTGTAGGAATCGCCAATTACCACAATGGTTTTTAAGTTTGAATTTAAGTCGGGTTTAAGTTGACCTTTGAGGAGTAGCTGCAAGTCTCTTTCTCTGAGTAAAATTAGTTGTTTATCCAGCCAATTTGTAGGGGGAGTTTCTAGCTGATATCGATTGTAGTAACCGTGTAAGAGTGATTTTTTATAAAATAATTTATCAAAGAAAAATCTTTCCCCCAAATAAAAACTTGCCCATAAAAAGACCAACATAACTCCTAGTGACAAACTGCCAAGGAAAAGTTTCTGCCAAATTTTGGAGGGCTGTGGGGATGATTGGGTGAGTTGCATCAGCAGTTCGAGTCATTTATTATAAGGCATGTTGAAACCCAAATTTATCTACTTTGATGTTGGTGGCGTTCTCCTCCACTTTATTCAGATTCAGCAAATGCTGGCTGACGCTTGGGGTGTTAGTTTGGCTAGTTATTTAACGGTTCGCCAACCTTTCGAAGTAGCGTTAGCTGAAGGCACCGTTGATGAATTTTTTGTGGAATCAGAGATAAAGCGCCAATTAAAACTGGATTTACCTCGAGGGTTTTGGGCAGATTTTAAATGGGTGGAAGACTTCAAGCCAATTCCAGAGATGCATCAATTGGTGGCGGATTTAGTGCCTCACTATCGACTCGGATTGCTGACAAATGTGGCCAAGGGGGTTTTCGCCAAAGGCATGTCAATTCCGGGGATGTATCCAGATGTTCCCTGGGAAATTTCAGTTAGATCTTTCGAAGTTGGTTTGGCTAAGCCCAAGCCGGAGATTTATGAACTGGCCATTGAGAAAACCGGTCTGCAACCAGAAGAGATTTTATTTGTAGATGATA
>Ga0265292_1000997_pt1 | contig 28606 bp, 20 predicted proteins | sample Munlanlewell296A_FD_189080 | JGI IMG/M metagenome (GOLD analysis project Ga0265292, IMG submission 189080) | Leachate microbial communities from a municipal landfill in Southern Ontario, Canada - Leachate well 296A | ecosystem: Engineered > Solid waste > Landfill > Unclassified | place: Canada... | reverse complement strand
ACTGAGCGGAAACATGGAGGCTATGGCATGAATCGCATGACCCCGCGGCTTAAATTAGTCAGCGCAATGTTTAATTCACTTTACATAATCCCCCGAGAAAAGGTAACCTTAACCCTGCAATCGTACATCCCTAGACAATTATCAAGAAAATCAGTAAACCGATCAGACCGACCGATGGGGCGATCAGATGATGATGTGTATTAGGCTAGGTATTTTTTTATTATTTCTTTATAATTCCGACAAAAATCAGCGATGAAAGGTTGGTCTGGAAAAAAATTTTTCAAATCATGAGACAGCTTGGCAGCGTCGACTTCTTTTTCAATTTTTTTCCAAAGAGCTTGTTTCAATTTTTTATCGGTTCTGATAGAAAATTTTTTTGCCAAAAAATTAAAATCCGGCTTGACGCCCTTATTTAAATACCAATATAAATCATAATAATCTCGTCCTTTGATATTTACTTCATTATTTTTTCCCTTAAACCATGCCCTTTCCAATATGGCCGCGATTTTACCGGTCAGCAGAAATTTCAAATTATAATTGTTAACTAAAAAATTAAAGCCATAAGAAGATACTGGCGTAAATTCAGTTTCGAATTTTTTGAACTGGCTGGCGGCCGGCTCTATTTTAACGAACAGATAATCGCTATTCTCTCCATACGATAACCCCAAATCTTTTAAAATCGGAAATTTCAAATATAAACGCGTTGAACCTTGGACACGGTAAGATAAATCCAAAAGAAAATCGTTTTTGAAATAAGCGGCAAGCTCTTCGCCCATTTTTTTTAAATCTAATTTTTTCATTTCTTTGGGCGGTAAATCAAAATCCAAATCTTCCGATAAGCGCGGCAAGCCATAGCAAAGCCGCAGACAAGAGCCACCGGTGAAAATAAAATTTTTATATTTCGAATTATTGTAAATAAAATTCAAAACCGGAAATTGGATCACTTCTTTAAGAAAATTAACAGTTACAAAATCAGGCAAGCCGATTCGTTTTTTTTCCGCTGTTATATTTTTTAAAATTTCTTTAAGCATAATATTTTTCTTTGATCAACCGAAATAAATCAAGCAAACGCCGGCTATTGGTAAATTTTAGATATTTTTCCGCTTGCTTAAAATCAGTGGCGCTGATATTTTCCCAGTTAAAACGCAAAGCTTCAAGCGCCTTGGCATTAATCGGCTGCCGGCGCAAAAAGCGCAAATATAAAAAATCAAAAAGAGCCTTGGGCTTTTCGGCTTCATAAACGGGAGCGCCTTGATAATATTTAATTTTATAACCGCTAAATAACCGCGGGCTTAATGAATAATAACGAAAACTGCCCAGATCGTTAATCTTGCCGCGGCTGGTTTTTGTTGTCACCGAGGTTAAAGCATTGACCGGTTCGCTTAAAATTTGAGATTTAGCCAAGACGTATTCAACTGATAAATAAGAAGGCGCGACCAGTTGATTGGCTATATATTCAAGATAAATGTCTTTGTTTCCCGCCCGGTAATATCGATCCGCCAAAACATAAAAGCCATTTTTTAGGCCAATAATTTTTTTTTGTTTTAGCCAATATTTTATGTTTGAATTTAAAACATCAGGCCTTTTTTCTAAAGTCTTGAGGATATTTTTATTAAAAACCAAAAATTTTTGGCTTAATGTAGCTAATCTATTAAAATTCATATTTATAATCGTTTAAGATATAGTATAATTATTATACTATATCATAAATGGTTGTCAAGAGTCAAAAAACAAAAAACATACAGTTTTCTCCAGTAAGCGGATCGCGAATGTGAATTTTCTATATAACTATCAAAAAGGCCAGCAAGCCGATCAGGCCGACGGTTGAGGCGATGAGGTGGTGATGCTGTTTTTTGATTTCTATGAAGATATTGAGCAGTAAGGCGAGCGAGGCGATGACTAAGAGTATTTTATAGTAATTTGAGGAAAAATCAAACAGCGCCTTGATGTAGCCGGACTGATGGTCTTTGATGAACTGATACTGGCCGATAGCGGTCAACGGCCGAGGTTTTATGTTAGTTGAATTTACATCGTTTGTTGTCTGATTGCCGGCCTGATCAACCGCGGTAATGCTTGGCAGGACAGCCGGCACGGAAGAGGCGCCGGCATAAACTACGGCCTGGCCGGTCCATTGATTTGCTTCTATATTATCCGGCGCGAGCGGGATGCGAAAGCCGTCAACCGTCGCCTTGGCCTCCGCGGTGTCGGGACTCAAGTTAGTGGTTACCCGCACGACTGTCGCCAGCTGACCCGCCGGCTGGCTGACTATTACGCTCGTTTTATTCTGGTCAATCTTCGGCGGCGTGGTGTCCACCTGCGCGGCCGGATTCGGTTGAAGGCGGCTAAGCGTTGAGGCGGCTTTGGCTACCCGCGGCGCGCCGAACATTTGGGCGACAAAAGATGTTTCAATGTTTTGATATTGTCCGGCCGTAACGGCCACGCCGATTTCGCGAAAATCCGAATCAACCAGATTTGCCAAATGGGTCGGGCTTTTTTGCCAGGCAGAGAGCGTTTCGTCCGCGTCGCTGAAGCCCATGGCCAGATTCTCGCCGGCAACCGTGTAATCATATTTACTTTGCTTCAGCCAGTAGCTTAAATTTTTGCTGCCGTTGACGTGCGCGAAATACTGGTCCAAGAGCATATCCTCCGCTTTTGCCAAGGCCGCCTGATTCAAACGCTGGCTTTCGGCCAGCAGATTCAATTGAGCGCGCGCGCGCAGATCATTGGTCAGGCTGATGATTTTTCTTGATTGCTCCAGAATTATTTCCGGCGCGAGCCAGGCCTGAACCGGCATAATCGCCAAAAAACCGATCAAAACCAGTTTGACCGCGACCGCCGAGGCGGCATGAAAAGCCAGGCGCTTGGGGCGCAGGGCGTGCGGTTGGAAGTTGTTGCCCTCGTGCGGAATGAAGAGGTCTTTGAGTATGCTTCCCTGTCCAACCGGATTGCGTCCGCGTTTGATTTCCTCGGCGTCATTCATGCCGTCGCCGTCGGTATCAGCGTTATATGGATCAGTACCCCAATCAAGCTCCTCCAGGTTGGTGAGCCCGTCCTGGTCGGCGTCTTCTTTGCCGATGATATTTTTGATTAATAGGTAGTCGGAAAATTTCACAAAAATAAATCCCGCACCTTTTGGCGGGGCGTTATTATCCTTCGATTTAATCTTTTTATATCCATTCATCCCCGAAACAGAGTTGCGGGGCGTTCTGGAAAAGCGCGGGATAAATAACTTGCGTTTCATGTGTGTAATTATAGTATAATTAGGCAACTTTGTAAAGGTTTGTGCTAAAAAATTTTCCCTTTCTCATTCCCGCCCGCTTCGCCGGAGCGATAGCGAGGCGAGCGCAGGCGGGAATCTTAGTCTAAACATATTAAGATCCCCTTCCCTCGCTAACGCTCGCCGGGGATGACAGGGGGGGGGCGCTCGCGGCAGGTTTTATTTTTGTATAAAAAATCCGCCCATTTTTTTTGTGCGGATTTTTTATACATAGATGGACTTAGTTGGTTCTTCAAAATATTTTATAGTTGATTTCTCCCTCTCCTTGCCAGGAGAGGGGCGGGGTGAGGTTGATGGCGCGAAGGATTAAAAGGATTAATATGAGTTATGTATAAATGTTCCAGATCTCTTTGCCATAGTTTTTCTACCTCATCCTGTCCTTCTCCTGTCCAGCCCGCCTGCCGGCGAGGCAGGGAGAAGGGACTATGCGCCGAATATTTGGACTAATTAAAATTAACTATCCACAGAATTTTTCGAATAATTACTCAGTTTAATACAAACCGCTGAACTGCTTTCTAACCGCTTCCTTGGTGGCGTCTTCCGGCAAAATTTCCAACAAGCGTTTGACCGCGGCGCGAGCATTATCAGTCTCGCCGATCTTTTGGTAAAGCAGAGCCAAACTGTAAAGCGAGTTGGCGTGATTGCCGTTAAACGAGAGAATATTCAGGAAGATCTGCTCGGCATTGGTCAAATCGTCATTGCGCGCCACATTACCGCCCGAGCCTTGAGGCGAGACAGACAAACCCTGTTCATTTTCGCCGGTGGTAATATCGGTGGTCGCGTTCTGGTTGATATTCGGCTTGACAATGCCGCGGTTGAACATCATGCGCCCAAGTTCAAAGCGGTAATCCAGACTATTGCCATCAAGCACCGCGGCTTTTTTCAATTGCTCAATGCCCTCGCTGACTTTGTTCATTTTTTCATAAGCGATTGCCTGGCCATAGTAAGCGGCGGCCAGATCGGATTTCAGATTGATCGCTTCCTGATATTTTTTGATCGCCTCGTTCAGGTAAGTTTCTTTTTCCTTGGCGTCCTCGGTCAGATTGGCGCGCGCGACGTTGATCAGCGCCATGCGGATGATCGGCGTCGGATTCTGCGGATCAAGCTCGGCGTCTGTTTTATATAAGTTCTCCGCCCACTCCAGCGCGCCGCGGACATAGAACGAGGCATTTTCGTAGACGAGCGCCAAACTTTCATTGTTAGCCGCGGAATTGGGCGACAGCTCAACCGCTTTTTTCCCGCTGTCAATCGCCTGCGAAAGATAATTCCCGATTACCGCCTGATCGCCTTTGCCGGCCGCTTCCTGATTGGCGAGACCGAGATAGGTGTTGGCCAATTCCAAATAGTATTTATCCTGATATGGCGCTAAGGTAATAGATTTGGTCAGCGTCTCAACTTTTTTCAGCTGATCGGTTTGCGCCAGGGCGTTTTGCGCGTAAATATCGGCCAGATAAAGTTTAAAGCCCAGCGTGAACAGCACCACCACGCCCGCGGATACTGTCAGGAAAATCGCGGACAGCGCCAGCGCGTATTTGGCCGAGGCGCGGAAAGAAAGATTAATAACTTTGAATTTTTCCGGATAAATTTCCACCGTGACGGCGACCGCCAGCGCGGAAAGCAGAACGGAGATGATAATGAGGGAACCGTTAAGCGGCAGGAGCAAGCCGGTGAGGACGATAACTACAAAGCTGGCAAATAGCCCCAGCAGCTGCAGCTGGGCGACTTTTTTTGTTGCTTTAATCAGCGCGATAAAGCTGATGGAAAGCGCGATTAAGACAATGACCACCAGCGCTACGGCGCCGAGCGCGCCGACCGTGGCCAGATATTCAAACAAAGTGCCGCTGGCGCTGTCAAAGCGGGCATTCCAGAGAATAGTTTGATTAAATTGCGGGTTCTTGAATTTACTGAATGAGTAATAAAAAGTTGATGGACCGGAGCCGAATAACGGATCTTTCATTATGCTATTTTTGGCGATCTGCCACGAGGCGACGCGAGAAAGGCTGACCTCGGTCGGCAGATTCAGTTTGACGAAGTTGAAACTGCCAAGCACCAATTGGACGATTAAGAGGAGAAAAACCGCCACCGGGATGATCATATCATTAGACTCGGTCTTGATAATTTTTGCCAGCAAAAACATCAGAATTATTACCGCGCCGACCAGCGCCGCCGGCCAAAAAGTGAAGCCTGAAAGCAAGGTCAAAAGCGCCATGTCCAATAGAATTATCAGCCCTAAAATAATTTTAATCAGGAGATTGCCGATCTTGCCTTTGCTCTCTCTAAGCTCTTGGATCTGCGAGGCCGCGATGACCAGTAGCGGCAAACTGATGACAATGAAGGCAGTGAGCGATGACAGCGAGCCAAGCGGGTTGAAGCTCGCGGCCTTGGTAACGGCCAGAGGCAGAACGAACCAGCCGACAATTTGCAGCATGGAAAAGATGGAAACCAGCCCGGAGGAAATCACAAAACCCCAGAAAAACAATTTTATTCTTCCGGCGTTGATGTTGTTGACCAGCAGATAGTAAAACACTACAAAAGCGATCAGGCCGGCAAGCCCTTTGGCCGAATTGCCGTAGGCGCCGATCAGGCTGTCTTTTTGGCTGACCGACAAAATCGTGGAAATAATGAAGACCAGAATCAAACCGACAATCGGCCAATCAAGCGGGGTGCGCTTGAATTCCAGATCACCGAGAATCACTCCCTTGGAAACCCAGGAGACCAGGCCGACCAAAACCAGGAAATAAAACAGGGTCATCTTTTCAAAGGCGATACCCTGCGAGGCCAGGCCGGTAAAAAACAGCGGCACCAGAAAGAAAATCAAAAAGAGCGCTCCGGTTACCACATAATCAAAACTTTTCGCGGCTCCCTGTTCACGACCCTTGATTTTTGGCTTCTCAATTGGTTTTTCCATCGTTTCCATAATGTTTAAGTTATAAAATTATAAATTATTCACAGGCTAATTTGCTTATATTCCAGTATACCATAGTGGAAAATGCAAAACAACTATCTTTCTGTCATTCCCGCGCAGGCGGGAATCTTATCGTAATTAAAGCATATCTTCGAATAAATCTCGCCAAGGTAGATTGTCTTGTTCTATCAATTTAATTTTCCATTCACGATTCCATTTTTTAAGTTGTTTTTCACGAATTAAGGCATCTTTGATATATTTATAACGTTCATAATAGACAAGCTTGCGCACAAAATATTTTGAAGTAAAACCACAGGAAGAACGATCTTTGTGCTGAAATGTACGTCTTAGTAACGAATTTGTAACTCCGATATACAATACACCGTCTTTTTTGCTCGCTAGAATATATACATAGTAGTTATGCTCTTTCATAGAATGTAAGATTCCCGCCTCCCGCCCGCAACGCCTGAGCGTAGCAATGGCGGGCAGGGCGCGGGAATGACAGGTTTTTCTTGTTGTCATTCCCGTGAAAACGGGAATCTTTATGTTATAGAAGTTGAAAGATTCCCGCCTGCGCGGGAATGACAGGTTTTTCTTGTTGTCATTCCCGTGAAAACGGGAATCTTTATGTTATAGAAGTTGAAAGATTCCCGCCTGCGCGGGAATGACAAAAGGGCGCGGGAATGACAAAAGAGAAAAACAGGAATGACAGAGGGGGTATATTATAATTTTCCTTGAGCAATCGCCCGACGAATCGTTGCCATCAAATCCAGATAGAATTCCAGGTTATTTAAAGTAGCCAGCCTGGCTCCCAGCGGTTCCTTTATTTTGAACAGATAATTAAGATAGGCACGGGAATAATTCTTTAGTTCGGGCAACTTGGAATCGGCGTTGATTGGGGTTTTGTCTGATGAATAGCGAGAGTTGGTGATGTTAATGGCGCGGTAAAAATCTCCCGACATTTGACTTTTGACTTTTGACTTTTGACTTGAATTTTTATGCCACATAAAAATTCTGCCGTGCCTTCCCTCTCTTGTCGGGATGACGCAGTCAAACATATCCACGCCGCGCCTGACCGCCTCCACAAGCTGTTCCGGATAACCGACGCCCATCAGATAGCGGGGACGATTTTCCGGCATCGCCGGCACCAGATAATCAAGAACGCTGTACATTTCTTTGGGCGTTTCGCCGACAGACAGGCCGCCGATGTTATAGCCGTCAAAGCCGATTTTAACCAGGCCCGCCAGGCTTTTCAACCGCAATTCTTTATCCAGCCCCCCTTGGATGACTGCAAAAAGCAATGGTTTTTTTCCTTTTAATTTTTGGTGATAGTTTTTTGAACGGCGCGCCCAGGCCTCGGTCAGGTTCACTGACTCGGCCAGATATTTGCGTTCGGCCGGCAAGGCGACGCACTCGTCCAAACAAACCGCGATGTCCACGCCGAGGTCGGTTTGTATTTTTACCGCGGTCTCCGGCGTCAGCTTAAAATTTGCGCCATCAATATATGATTTAAAACTCACGCCCTTCTCGGTTAATTTTACTAGATTGTCGCCTGGTCGTTTTTTTGACCCAGACAGGCTGAAAACCTGAAAACCGCCGGAGTCGGTGAGAATTAACTTCGGCCAATTAATAAATTTGTGCAGACCGCCGAGTTTTTTCACCTGCTTTTCACCCGGCCGGAGCATCAGATGGTAAGTATTTGATAGAATGATTTGAGCGCCAAGTTTGACTAGTTCATCGCTCGTCAGATGTTTTACCGCGCCCTGCGTCGCGACCGGCATAAAAAAAGGCGTGGCCGCCTGTCCGTGACCACCCTTTAATATCCCAAGCCGCGCCCTGGATTTATTTGATTGTTTAAGCAACTTGAACATATTGAGAATATTTGATGCTCCTTCGCCCCTCCCTTTTTGTCATTCCCGTGAAAACGGGAATCTTTATTCTTGATTAACAACCAAGATTCCCGCCTGCGCGGGAATGACAAAAAAAATACGGGGATGACAGGAGAGAGACGGGGATGACAAGGGAATTACGGCACCACCCGGCCGTCGTCCGTGATGGCAGGATCATCATCCAGCTTGGTGGTTTTGGGCGTTGTTTTTTTGCTGATCGGCGAATTGGTGACGCTGTCGCTGGCGGTGATTTCGGTGCCGGCCAACAGGACTAAAATTTTATTGACATCAGCCGCGGTTGGCGTGATGCTCAAATTAAACTCCGCCTCGGATTTATAAACCGTGATGGGCAGCCGCCCCAGATTCCAGACAATTTTGTTAGCCGTCTGATCATAAGTCAAAGTGCCTAAAGTGGCGCGGCTTTTTTGGTCAAAACTCACGCCGGCCGGGAGAGTGGTGGTGAGTACCACATCATACAGTTCATTCAAATTGTTAGTCAGCACCCAGTATATTTTGTAGCTCGTAGTTTGCCCGACCTTGGGCGGGACCGGTCCGTAACCAACCGCCATATTGTCATCATTAAAATATCTGACCTGTTCCGAAAGAGTCAGATCGCTGTTGAATTTGCTGATGATTACATTGCTTTGCCCGTCCTGCTTAGCCGCCGGTACGGTGGAAGAGGCGGTTTCGCCCGTAGGTAAAATGCCCAGGCTGAATTGCGCGAAGCTCTTGACCTGATAATTCTTGCTTGGATCAATTTCACCTACCGGCTGAAGCTTGATAGAAAAATCAATCGTGCCTTCATTGCCCGGCGCGAGCTCGGCGAACGCCGGCAGTTCGCTCTTGCTCCAGCTAATGGTTCTGCCGCTCACTTTGCCTTTATTTTTGTCTTGTAGGCTCGACCAATCAAGAAAATCACTATCCAGCACCGCCATAATCACCACGTCCTTCATTACTGTTTTGCCTTTATTGTTATAAACGATGGAATAGTTCATAGTCTGCCCGAAATTGACGCCTTGGTCCGTCCGCGCGCCATTGATGATCAGAGTCAGGTTCAAATCCCGCTTCTGCACGTCATAAGTCAGCTTTTTGGTCAGGAAGGTATAATATTTCTGACCGTCTTCGGAAAAATCCAGTTTTAAATTCAGGTCCTGGCTGTCCGTCAGCTTGTCTTTAAACTTGAATTTAATCTTCAATTCTTTTTCCTCCTTGCTCGTATCGTTTATCTGCCAGCTGCCCGGGATGGTGCCGCTCGCCGTTGATTTATCAAACACCAGGTTTTCCGCCTGATCAACCGTCAGGCGAAAGCTGGTCAGATAATTTTCCGTTTCCGCGCGATATTTGAAAATAATTTCAGTGGTTTCTCCGACCAAGGCGCTGGAGGCGCTGTCAATGCTCACCGCCAGGCCGAGCCCGGTGATCGTGCTTTGAAAACTGGCTTCTTTCTTGAACTCGGAGGAAAAGTTGGCCGGCTGATAAGTCAGACTGCCGAGGATAATCGCCTGGCTGCCGGCCTCGCCGATCAGCCTGCCCTTGATTTTGATTTCGCCGCTTCGCCGCGTCGGCAAAGTTGCAAATTTCCAGCTGTTCTGGTCTTTGGCCGGCTTAGGTTCGGCGTCCAGAAAAATAAAATTATCCGGATAGGTAAGGTTGACAGTCAGATTCTTGATATCCACCCGATCCAGATTTTTATAAGTAACGGTGTAGAAAAATTCCTCGCCCGCGAGCGCTTCTTTATCCGCGGCGATGGCAATGGTGACGGCCGCCAGGTCGCCCGAGGTTTTGAAGTAGAAAAAATAGTAGCCGAGCCAGACGAGCGCGATCAGCCCCGAGAGCCCGACCAGAAAAGAAAATGTTTTGTAGATCAGGCCGCGCCGCTTGATTTTTTCAAACTTGCCGACGGAGATTTCGCCTTTTTTTTCGTCGTCATAGATTTCTGACAAACCGGTTTCTATTTCCTGCTCGCGCACCTCCTCCTTCACGTATGCTTCAAATTTTTTTTCTTCATCATCGGACGGCATCGCGCGCTCCACGAAATCAGCCAGCGCGGATTTGGCCGGCTTGGGCCTCAAGGCTGCCTCCGGTGGTTTCTTAACATTTTTTTCCGGCGGCGTTGCGGAAACGCCGAGCGATTCGTTTGGTTTTGGCATAAATTAAACATTTAACAATTAACATTTGACAATTGACCAATGGGGACAATTGACAGGAGGACATTTGACATTTGACCGAAATTCAAAAGTCAATTGTCAAAGGTCAATTGTTTTTTTGTTCCAGAATCACAGCTATAAATTTATCAACATCAAGGGTGCTATTGAGGTGCCACAATTCTCCGTTCGTCCCAGTTGTTCCGGCCGGATAGCGCCAGGCGGGTTGATTTGAAAAAAAAGATTGCGGATCAAGCGTGAGCGTGCTGTTGATTACGGTATTTTCAGCGCCCGGCTGTTTTTGCGCGAGCAACGAATAGGTGGCGTAGCTTTTTTCCGGCGCCACCATAAGCTCAAGAATTTTATCCAGATAGCCGGTGTTATTTAGAGTAGCCAGCTTGAATGGCAGGCGGTATTTCAGAGTGATAATCGCGGTTTGGCCCGGATCAATCATTGACCAATTGGCAAAGACGGTTTTACCGGCTTCAGTGTAAATTTTGGCGCCGCTGGCGGGATCAATTTGCGCCTGATTTTCGGCTGTTAAATCAGGATCGCTGGACCAGCCGGCCTCCGGTTCAGTAAAATAGCCGGCGTCCGGCGGCACAAAACCGGAGGCGGATAATAGCTCGCTGCCGGCCGGCACATAGACCCTCAACCAATTGACATTGCGCACGCCGCTGAACTTTTCGCTTTTTTCGCCGGTGTGTTCGCGCTTGATCGTCACGGTGTCTATCACTTCCCCGCTCGCGCCGATTTCAGCCCGGTGGGTTATGGTCTGGCGAATGCTTTTGTCACTCTTTCCACCGCCGATGTTGGAATTAACCACCAGCAGATAATCTCGATTTGTCTCTTTGACCCGGCCATCCCAGCCGTAACGGTTAATGGTGGCGGCCGTATCAGCGTCGCGCAAATAAATCAGAATCTGTTTTTGATTAAGGCTCTCCTCTACTGATTTTATCAGCGCCAAAAGGGCTTCTTGGTTCACCCCGTTGAATACCGCTCCGCCGCCTTCAACCGGGGCGGCAGATTCCACGGGGTAAAATTTCGCCGGTAGATCAGCGGTAATTTTTTCCAACAGCGCGCCGATGATTTTTTTCGGCTTGACGGTAACCTCGGGTTTTTGTTCCGCGAATTCCTGGATTATCGGCAAAAAATTTTCGGCGGTGATGGTGACTCCGTAATCCGTTGTCAGGTCAATCGGTCCGGTAATAATTAAAAGTTTTTCCAGTACTTGCGGCGTCAGGCTGATTACCCCATCAACTGTCGGACCGTCGGATTTTTCAAAAAACCAAGCGATTTTGCGCGCCGAGGTCGGCCAATCCGGCCACCAGTTAGCGTCCCAAAGATGCCACAAAGGATTTAAGAGCCAGAGCGGCTGGGGCGCGATGACGCGCTCGCGCAAACCGGCCTCGGTGTCATAGGTGCCGCCGCCGGGCGTTTCCAAATTGATCAGTTTGCCGTCCTTAAAATCAATCAGCGCGTAGCTGCCTAAAAAGCCGCCGGTCGCCCGCGCCTCGGTATTGTTTTGAAAAACCACCAAATAGCGTTTTAACCCCTCACTGCCTAAAACCAAACTGATTTTTTTTGTCAGTTCAATAAATTCCGCCAACGTGCCTTCCAATAAGACCGCCTGCTCTTTCATCATTAAGAAACGATTCCGAAATTCAAGCGGGATAATGTCCGGGTTGACTTTTTCAATTGAGCGGTTCAGGTCGCCGGCGGAGTTGACCGCCTCGGTGCCATAGCGAGCGAATTCCGCCAGAGCCAACGGCAAAGCTGTTTTTGACAGCTCCGTCAGCCGCGCTACCGCCTGGCTTAAATTTTTGCCCATCTGCGCGCCAGCCTCGCCGGCCGCCAGAATATCCGGTCCGGCAGCCGCCAGTTGAGCCTCGCCGAGCGGCACGAGCGAGCCGAGCGACAACAGCAGTTCATTAATGTTCTTCAGTTCCGTTTGCGCTTGCGCAAAACTTTCGTCGGCGCTTTGGAAATCGCCCACTGCCCGATTAAAATCCAGGCCGGCCGCCGCGGCGCCGGCGTTCACCAACTGTTCAAGCGCTGATTGCGAAGCGTCGGTAACTCGGGCGCGGACTTCGTCCAGCGAGCGGTAGTAGGTGTAAGCCTTGAAGGGCAAAATTAAGATTAAAAGTGTCAGCGGAAAAATCAAATAAGAAAAAAAACCTCGCCGACTTTCGGTTTGGTAGTCCGGCTCCGCGATGCTGTTTTCAACTCGGACCGGCATCATCTCACCGGATTCAAACGACCGTTCTGATTTACTGAACAAATTCTTTAATGATTGCAGAGGTGATACGGCAAGCCAGCCTAAACCGCCGATCAGGCGGTAAAGTATTTTTGCCGGCAGGATAATTGCGGCGATAAATTGAAGTCTAAGCTTTTGCCAATCGCGCGGTGTTTTTTTTGTCTCTGCGGTCCGGTTAAAATAATCAAACAAATAATCCTTAACTTTTTCTTTGACCGGCGGATTTTTGTTCGGGCGGGCCGCCGCCGCTGTCAGATCAACAACAAAACGGGATGTCCGAAAATCATCCTGTTGGTAGAGGTTATATGGGCTTAGTCGGTTAGGTTGCATGCCGGGTAGTAGAAATTCGACTAAAAAGTTCTTAATTAATCTAACTAATTAAAATAATCTTTAAAATTTCCTCATCTAAATTAAATAATAAAATCTAGTTATCACTCGAAAACTGTCGAATTTTCACTACCCGGCATGGGGATTAATCACATAACACGTAACACACCCGCCCGCCAAGCAAGCCAGCTTGCTTGCTGGCGTTGCGGGCAGGTAACACGTAACAGAGCAACGGATAAAATACGTGTTAATTACCATCTTATTATAACAAATATATGGATATTATGGCAAACTATTGACAATACTCTTAAAATATGCTATTATAATATGTATATTATTGCCCTTTTAAGCGTTTGACAGGTCTGCTTAGTCAGACCTGATTATATGAAGGGAGGTCCAATAAATGGACCCCAAGAGTGTGTATGAGTTCGTACGACAGGAGTCGAGCGTCAGGGTGAAGGTGCCCAAGCCCGGGGAGTACATGAATTTGGATGAGAAGAATCAGTGTTGGCGCTACGGCGAGGTGGTCGGTAGCGACGATCGTGGCCGGCTGATTCTCTTCAACCGAATTTACTTCGGGTTCACTGAAGCCGACTTAGGCAGGGAGAAGTGCGCGGACATCCGGATCGAAATCAAGATCATGCCGGACGGCCGCAAGTACACCCTGGTCGCCATCACCAAGGCGACCGACCCTCCCATCTGGGAGCTCGTCCGAGTGAACGGGTCGCAGGACGGGGCTATTATGCTCCTCCAGGCTCCGAAGGTGGGACTCTCGTTCCGCCGCCTCGTGCCCCGCGTCCGGAAAGAGACGCAAGCGGCCGAGTAATCGGCAACGCACAACAGAACAACAACGGCTCTCTCGACTTGAGGGAGCCGCTTTTTTAATTTATTTTTTTATTGCCGGCTTCAGGCTTGAGGAGGTGGTGGCCAGCGCCGACGTGGAGGTGGCAAAAAGTTTATAGAGAGTGAATTGCGTGGTTATCGGGGCAACCTCCCTGATACCGATACCTGATTTAATCAGTTTGGCGCGGTTGAGATATTCCAGGTCAGCCGGTTTATAACTGAAGTTATAATAATATACCGGCGTCAGCTTAACTAGCTTGCCATATTCTGCATTCATCCGGTCGTCGTCAAACAGGCCGACGATTACGCGACGTTCGGGAAATAATACTTTATCGTGATAGCGGGTGATGATGACCGACTCCGGCTCGGTCAGCGCGATGATTTTATCCGCCTGCGCTTTATTTTCCCGCATAACATAATACGTCGGCACCAAACCCTCATTAGAACCGAACAAAATAAATAAGCCGGAAAAAATTGCGATTACACCGACCAGATAGACGCGCGTGATGCCGACAGCAAAACGGAATCTGGCCAGGCGGGTGAGTTTCACAATTAACAGGGCGGCAAAAGGGATCGCGCCGAGATAGATCGGCAGCCAGTAGCGCGTGTAGGAATTGCCGATGGTGAATTGGCGCGGATCCGGATTGTCGTGAAATTGCCAGCTGCCGTAATAAAAAAGCAAAATAACGCTCGCCAACGCCCAGCAAAAAATAAAAATTACCTGGCGCGAGCGGATCCGCTTCATCTCAATAAAAAAAACAACCAGACCGAGACCGGCCCCGTAAAACAGCCAGGGAAACATCCGGTAAAAATAGTTATAAAAATTACGCAGACTTAAATTACGGTCAAAGCCAAAAAAGAAAATAGTACTTTTAAAAAAACTCCACAATTGCCGCTGTTTATATAAATCCGCGTCAATCACGCTTTTGACCAAACCCTGGCTGGTGGTGACCAGATTGACCAGCGAATTATTCATTTGCGGATAGCCGGACTGCAGGGGTCCGCCGTAAAGTTGTTTGTTCCAATAAAGCACCGGGGTGGCCGCGAGAGTAAGAAAAGTCAGGAAAACGACCAGCCTGATCAGACCGATTCGTTTTAAATTGCATAGCCAGGCGAAAAATAAAACGGGCGCCAGCCACAATAATTCCGAGGCGCGGGTCATGATGGCCGCACCGATAAACAAACCGGCAAGCGCCGGATAAAATAATCGCGGCACCATATTTTTTAATCTGGCGATGCGCGCTTTTTTTAAAAGCTCGCGGTCATCATCATCATAAACGGCAATAATCCGGTCTCGCTTGGACATAATCGTCGCGAAATAAAAACCGCTGACCAATAAGACGATAAACAAAACATTATGAAACATACTGCGGCTGGCATAGTAAAAATAGGGCGGAAAAAACGCGAGCAGGGCCGCGGAAACCAGGCCGGTGGAGGGGCCGAAGAGTTCTTTCACTAAAAAATAAAAAAAGATCAGGCCGAGCGCGGCAAAAGCCGGCGTAAAATATGGCAGAAGTTTGATAGAGCTGAAGCTCGCCAGCTTGCCATAAATCAAAGTCATACCGAGAAAGCTGACCGGCTTTAAATAGCCCGCAACAGATTGGATACTGCGCGGCGCAATGATATTGCTGACCGATTGATTATATTTTTCAAAACTGCTCAAGTTGTTAGTTTCGGCGTACAGTTTGGCAAAGTAATAATTCGCGGTTTCGTCCGGTGAATTCCACTTGATGAAGCCGCCGGCCTGTCCGTAATAATTAAACAAAGACGCCGTCACAAAAAAACCGCAGGAAAGAATCAAGAGGATAATCAGGCGAATAATTTTTTGGCTGCGGTAACTGCCGTTTTCTTGTTCCATTTTATTTGATAAGATGAAGGGACTGATGGACAAAAAGATTATGATTACTAATCTAAGTTTAAAAGGCTTGAGCTTGATTGCTCTGGCCGCTTTTTGGGGCGGACTGGTTTATCGCGTGTTCGGGCTCGGTCTTTTTGGCTTGATTTTGAGCGTAATTTTAATAACCCTGTCTTTTATTATTTTACTAAAAATAGAGAGAAAATACAATCAAAAAACTGCTGAAGAATCAAGCCGGCAAAGCACAAAGGATCGTGAAAAATATAAAATAAGCAGGCCACTGCTTACGATAACATATTCAGTATTTTACTTTATTTGTTTTTATTTTTTATTTACCGGTGCAACGGTTAAATCAATTGTCTCGCCTTGGCAGGTGGTGCCAATAAATTTTTTTGCGGTATATTTTTTAGCATCGCTGGTTTTGTTTTTACTGCTGACGCGTCGCCGGAAGATTAATCTTTTTTTGGTCAGCCTGCATTTTTTTCTTACTTACGCTGTAATTTTGTTCGTCTATCGTCTTGGCTTCGGCTATGATTATTTTATCCATCAGGCCACCCTGGAATTGATTGATAAGCAGGGGCTGGTTTTGCCCCAGCCGTTATATTATCTGGGGCACTATGGTTTGTTGACCTTAATTCATAAAATAAGCGGTCTGCCGCTTGTTTGGCTGCACCGGTTGCTGGTTCCGGCGCTGGCGGCGATTTTTTTGCCGGCTTTGCTTTACCGCGCTTGCAACGCAATATTAAAAAATAATTTTCGGCCTTGGTATTTATTGTTATTTTTGCTGATTCCCCTGCCCTTCCTGACTTTTACCACGCCGCAAAATTTTGCCTTATTGTTGCTGTTGTTTGTTATTTTACTCTCCGTCAGTTATAAAAATTTTTTTGAATTTATGGTGATGGCAATTTTAGCGCTGGCGGCGCTAGTTACTCAGCCGATCGCCGGCATACCGGCGATTTTATTGGTGTTGGCCCTGATTGTGCGGGATTCTCAAGTGTCGGCCTGGATCAAATGTTTTGGTTTTAGCGCGATATTTATCCTGTCCGCCGTTCTTTTGCCCTTGGCTTTTTATTTATTTGAAAAACCGCAATTTAGCGCGGACGGTTGGTCGCTTAGTAGCTTGCTGCCCTCACTCACGCTTGCGTCTGCCGGCTCCGACAATATAATATTAAATTTTATTTATTTTTACGCTTATAATTTCTGGGTGGCGCCGGTTATTTTATCTATCGCCGGCTTATGGCTCGCTCGAAAATACGGTCAGTTAACGCGCCTCGCGCCAAATCTTCTTCTGGCAGGCGGTTTGTTCGTCGCCTATTTTTTAACTAAAATACTGCCGTTTAATTTTTTGATCGGCTACGAACAAGATGATTACCCAAAAAGAATTCTCTTGGTTGCCTGCTTGTTTTTAGCGCCCTTTATAATCTTATCAATCGGCAAGCTGGTTGAATTAATCCGCCGGCAAAATTTATTATTTAAAACCAGCTGGCTGGTTTTCGCGCTTTTGCTGCTTTGCGCCTCGCTCTATCTGACCTATCCTCGCTTTGACCGTTATTTCAATTCGCGCGGCTATTCGGTCGGGGAGTCGGATTTTGCGGCGGTTGATTGGATTGAACAAGCTGCCGGCGGCGATTACATCGTGCTTGCCAACCAGCAAGTCAGCGTGGCCGCCTTAAGCCGCTTCGGCTTTAAGAAATATTATCCGGGAGATATTTTTTATTATCCGATTCCCACCGGCGGTCCGCTCTATAATTATTATCTGGAGATGGTTTATCAAAAACCGACGCGCGAAACGATGGCCAAGGCGACGGCCTTGGCCGGCGTGAATAAAGGCTATTTTGTACTGAATAAGTATTGGACCGATTTTGCTAAAATACTGGCTGAGGCAAAGCTGGCAGCTGACAGTTGGCAGTCAATAGATGAAGGTCAGGTATATATTTTTAAATTCGATCTGCAATAAAGCCGGAAATTATTCGCTTAAACCAATTTTAGTCGTTCTACTGCTTGCGAAGCTGAAACCAGCTTCGTTTTATTTTTTTCGACGGTAGTATGCAGTTGATCTGATTGATTGATTGCCCAAACCAGCTTGCTATAAAGTTCATCTCGGCCGCCCGGTTTGAATAAAAAATTTTCATCAGCGATTGATTCACTAATACCGCCGATAGCGGAGGCAATCACCGGCAAGCCGCAGGCGAAGGCTTCAAATATTACGCTTGGCGCGTTTTCATAACAAAGCGAGGGAACGACCAGGCAGTCAGCCAGTGACATCTGCTTTAAAACTTCTTCCCTGCTAATGCGCCCCAACAGTTTGATATTAACGCTGGCGTTAATGATTTTTTTTATGCGGTCAGATTGGGATCCGCCGCCGATGATCAGTAATTCCGCCAAGTCGGGATTCAGTTTGGCGAAAATTTCGACCAAAAAAAACACGCCTTTATGGTCCTCAATCTGGCCGACATAAAGAAATTGAAATCTATGCCCGCCCGCCTCGCTAAAGCTCTCGCGGAGCGGGCCGACGAGGCGGGCCTGTCCGCCGATGAGGCGGGCTGAATTTTTCGCGACGCCTTTTAAATCAAGTTGAGGATTCGGCAAAATTAATTTTTCTGACACTTTAAAATATCCGCGGTCAAGGTGTTCACGCAAGAGCCAGGCAGAGGGCGAAATAATTTTTTCCGGTGAACTAAATTGCCTGCGGGTGATTGCCTGATAAATTTTTGACGGTAAGTAATTGACAATACTCTCCGCGCCGTAAATTATCAGTCCGGAAGGATGCAACAGCTGGACATCGTGTAAAAAATGAAAATGCCGGATTTTGAGCTGTTTGATCGCGAGCGGAGTCAAAAAACCCATTCCCATCAGATTATGGGTCATGACCAAGTCCGGCTTTTCTCTTGCCAGTATTTTTTTAATTTGGAAATAGCTCGCGAAATTGAACAAGTTTCCAAGCTGCCAAATAAAACGTAAAAAAATCGGTAAACTGGCGAGATGATAATAGCTTGATGCTAAGCCGCCGAGGTAATAAATTTTATCATTCGAGGGTGGCGCTGACTCACCCCGGGGCAAGGTGGTAATAATAAAAATTTTGTGGCCGGCCGCTTCAAGAGTTTTGGCAGACGCACTGACCGCCGCCTCGGCGCCGCCGCGGGCGAATGGCGCGTATAAATTGTTAATCAGGCAGATTCTCATTCTTTGGGCGTAAAATTAGCGCGATAATAAAAGCGCACCAGATCCCGGCCGATTTTTTGCCAGTCATATTTTTCTATCGCCCGCTTCAGCGCCGCTTCACCCATTTTTTTTCTCAATGGCTCGTCCGTTAAAAGCTGCCAAATTCTTTTTGCCAGATCTTTTTCGTCGCTCGGCCTGACCGCGAAACCTTCAACCGTATTATGGAAAACGCTGCGCACCCCGGGCAGATTGCTCGCAATCACCGGCGTACCGCAGGCCATCGCTTCAAGCAGGACTAACCCGAACGCTTCTCCCTGGTTGATAGACGGCAAGATAAATATTTTCGCCCGATTATACATTTTGACCAATTCAGCCGCCGGCAGACCGCCGATAAAATTGACATAGTCGGCGAGCCCTAAATTCCGCGCCAGTTCGCGGTAATAATTTTTCAGGCCGCCGCCGCCGACGACCATCAATTTAAGCTTGATTCCGGTTTCAGCAAGATGTTTTTCTTCTATGATTAATTTTAATGACAATAAAAGGACCTCTAAACCTTTAAAATAATGCGCCTTATCCAAAGTTGCGACGAATAAAATTATGTTTTCCGAATCGTTTTTTTCCGCCGGCAGCGGTTTAAAAGTATTCAGATCAACACCGAATGGCAGAGTAATGAATTTTGTCCGGTATTTTTCATAGAGACCGGTCAGAGCGGAGTTTTTTACATAATCCAAGGAGGCGCAGCTGATAAAATCCGCTTTTTTAATCAGCAATGGCAGGATCAACAACCGGTTTAATTTAAAAATCAGGCCTTTGAGGCCAGTGCCGATTGAGTCCATGTGATAATGGAGCAACAGCTTCATCTTACGATTAAAAAAAAGTTTGGCTAACAGCACCTGCAGCATGGCGCCGTAAAAAGGATAGTGCAGATGGATCAAATCGTAATTTTTCAGCCGCCAAGCAAGCTGGGGCAAGAAAGCCGCGTTGCCGAATTGAAATAGCGGCCTAAGCCGTTTTACTTCGCAGTTAACAACCTCGTCCGAATCTCGGCGTTTATCGTCCGGCTTTCTCCGGTAAGCCGGCGTGAAAACCGTCACCGCGTGGCCGGCGGCAGCAGTTTCTTTGGCGAAATAATACGCGCTATTTCCCATCCCCCCGCGATATGGCGGAAAAGTGCAGACGATTTGGGCGATTTTCATCTTATGAGTTTAGGATCTTGCTTTTTTAAACAAATAACGGTGCCAAAAGTAGAGCGAAACAAAAGTAAGGGCGGCGATCAAAATATCGGCAATTTCCACGGCTCCGGTAATGATCTGTTTAAGTAAAATCATCAGCATGGGAATGCCGAAAGTAATCAGGTCGGCTTTCACTTTGTCAAAGTAGTCAAGAAACAGCACCAAATCGGTTGAGCCCTCTTCTTTTTTGTTTTCCAACTCCACCCGGATGAATTTAAGTTTGATCAGAAAAATAATGCCAAAAACCGCCAACGGCACCAGGGCGCCCATAAATTCAGTAAATTCGTGAAAACGCTCGGGATCAATAAAATAAAAAAAGGATAGAACCAGCAGAAGGGTGATAAAAAGGTAGTTGATAAAATCAAGCAATAAATTTTTTGCGGACATATGATTATTTATTATGAGTGGTTTGATTCGGCGTCTGCTCTGTTTCAGTTGAGGACGGCTTGTCAGCGGGCTCGGCCAGCGCGATGCTTCTGACAATTTTAGTCAGATCTTGCTCCAGTTTGGCCAGCCGCAAGCGCTGTCTAAAAATCAAATAAAATAAAACCGCGATCGCCACATAAAGCAGGATCTGGATACCGGAGCCGGAAAACCCCAATCGCGCTACCAGACGATCGATGGACTTCAAGAAAACGACCGCCAGGCCCGCGCCTAGCCAAAAAATGAACCAAAAAACCAGTTCGCCGGCGGCAAGCTGTTGTTTTTGCTTTTGCCAAAACAAACGAGCCAAAAAGAAGGCGATCACGATTAAGGCGAGAAGTTGCTGTAGCATTTAAAACGATTTAATTTGAGAGCGTTGAATAATCTTGTCCTCAACTTTGATTGGGGAGATGAAACGCTCTCAATTTATTAGTCTGGCTATCAACAGATCTTTAACGATGCGAAAACCGCCCGAGAGTCTTTGGCCAAAATGGCGATAGATTACGGTAATCGGCACTTCCCTGATTTTAAGCCGCGCCTTGGCGGCGGCAAAAAGAATTTCTGAACAGTGCGCCATGCCATCCTGGCGCCAATCAATAATCTCGGCGGCGTGCCGCGACAGGGCTCGAAGGCCGCTCTGCGGATCAGTCAATTTCACCTTAAGGAAAATCCGATTAAACAGACGGGCCAGCGGCATTATCAGATATTTCTTCTGCGCCGGCATATTTAATGACGAGCTGTCAGGGTTTAGAAAACGCGAGCCGAAAACAACTTCCGCTTCTCCATTAATAATCGGAGCGGCTAGGGTCATAATCTGTGAAGCTAAAAATTGGCCATCGGCGTCAAAATGAACAATAATATCGGCGCCGGCCGTCAGCGCGAACTGGGTACCGGTTTTCAAGGCCGCGCCCTGCCCGCGATTGATAAGATGAGTCAAAACCGTGACGCGGGCTCCAAGGGCGACCTCCAAGGTATGATCAGTTGAACCATCGTTGACAACTACTGTTTGGCTGACTATCGGTTTCACCGCCTCTAATACGGCTGCCAAATTTTTCTCTTCGTTAAAAGCGGGAATAACGCAAAATATTTTTACCCCGCCAGCTCTTTGATTTAAATTTACATTATTATACATCTATAACGTAATAATTATTATAATCACAATAATTTAAAATTTGCGGGGTTCACAAATTTGCTTTAAAATCCACTATGCCTTTGTTTGCCCGCAGGTCATAAATGGTTTTTTCCAGGCCCTTTTCCAGGGTCATTATCGGCATCCAGCCAAGCTCGTTGCGCGCTAAATCAATATTCGGCAATGAAAGTTCAGTAAAAAATAAATGCTTCTCTTGATATGTTATTTTCGATCTGGAATTCGTTATTTTTATGATTTTATTCGCCAGATCAGTTAAATTTATATCCTGGTCCGAGCCGATGTTAAGCGGTCCGGCATGGTCGTGCTCCATAATTTTTAGGCTCGCGTCAATTACATCGCTGACATAACAAAGAGAGGAAGAAAAAGCATGGTCGCCCTGGATTAAGAGATCGCGATTGTCCAGCGCGGCGGCGATGAAATCAGGAATCATTTGTCCGTCATTTAATTTCATGCGCGGACCGTAAATCCTGAATAAGCGGATGATTTTTGCGTCTACTTTCAAGACCTCGCGATAATTGGTAACGATGGTTTCGGCAAATCGCTTGCCCTCATCATAGGAACTGCGGGGCGACAGCAGATCCACCTGTCCCAGATCGCTTTCTTTGATTTTGGGATTGCCTTCGCGCCGAGGACCGTAGATTACCGAAGAGGAAAAATGTAAAAATTTCGCGCCGTATTTCACCGCCAGATCCAGGCCATTTTTTACGCCATAGGAATTTGCAAGCAGAGTCGCAATTTTATTCTGATCAAAATATTTGGGCGAGGTCGGGCAGGCGCAGTTATAAATTTCCCGGATACCCTGGAATTCAATTTTAAATGGAGCAAGTTCGGGATATTGACGCAGGTCAATCGGCTCGGTGATGTCATGACGGATAAATTTGAAATTCTCATCCGCCAGCAGATGATCAATATTTTTTTCATCGCCTGAAGAAAAATTATCCAAACAGACCACTTTGCAGTTTTTAATCAATTCATCGCAAAGATGCGAGCCGATAAAACCGGCGCCGCCGATCACTAAAACATTTTTTTTGTCGTAAGACTTCGTTTTTTCCACCCCGTTAGAGATCATATTTTAAAATTATTTAATTATTTTCCCCTGTTAAAAGATTATTTATGATAATCTCTAACCGGGTTCATATTAGTCATTAGACCTGTTGCTTAATAAGCTCCTACTGCAATTTCCAGATTCCTGCCCGCAAGGCTTCGCTTGCGATAGCAGGCGGGTCGGTAAATTTTTCCCCAAATTTTTTCGCTAATATATCCATATTCCCTCTCCCGCCTTCCTAATAAAATAATAGTGGCGGGATGAAAAAATTTCCTCAAAATCTGAAAATTTCGTTACGAAGCTTATTAAGCAACAGGTCTATTATCTATTATTATACTATAAAAATGAGTTAATTTTCAATGATTGAGACATTTACGCCGCCGCGAAACGTTTCTGGCAGGCCATAAAATGAATCAAGCAAGTTGCCGGCAGTATCAAAGGTTCGCAGGTGCGGTCCGCCGCCGGGGCCGGCGGCGGCGACAATTTCAATCGCGCCATCCCGGTTTACGTCAGCTGCCGCCACCGATAAGCCGCCCCTGAATTTTTTATCAAAAACAAAAAATTGCAGTTTAACTTCGCCGCGAGCGTTAAAAACTCTGACATGGGGCCCCCCGCCCGGGCCCGGCCCGGTGATGATTTCCGCCTGCCGATTGGCGATTTTTCCGTCGATGTCGGCGGCGGCAACACGCACGCCCCCGCGAAAATTTTTATCGTAAGCGAAAAATTGCAGTTTAACTTCTCCGCGAACATTAAAAACTCTGACATGGGGCCCCCCGCCCGGGCCCGGCCCGGTGATGATTTCCGCCCGGCCGTCGCCGTTCACATCGCCGGCGGCCAGATTGACTCCGCCGCGGAACGATTTGACATAAGCAAAAAATTGATATAAGAGGATACCGTCTTGATTAAAAACCTTGACTTGGGGCCCCCCGCCGGCGCCCGGCCCGGTGATGATTTCCGCCCGGCCGTCGCCGTTCACATCGCCGGCGGCCAGATTGACTCCGCCGCGGAAATTTTCACTATAAGCATAGAACTGTTTTTGCAGCGTACCTTCGCGATCAAGAATTTTTACTATTGGCGCGCTGCCGGGACCGGGCGCGGTTATTATTTCAGCCAAACCGTCGCCGTTCACATCGCCGGCAGCCACCTGCGCGCCATTTTGTTTTTTGTCAGCGATTGGTATTTTTACTTCGTTTTTGCCATCGGGATCCGCTATTCTTATGGCTTCCCCGCGGCCCGCGGCCGGCGCGAATAAAAGTTCAGCGGTATGGTTTTTAAAATCAGCCGACACAAGATTCAGTGAAGACTCCACATTCAGGCGTCCGTGTCCCAGCTGTCCCAAATAATCAGGATTCAGCCGGCTGATATTATCCGCGCCATTCAGCAGATGGTTTATCACCGCTTTTCGGTTTGAAAGCGGATTAGCCGCTTCCAGCAAGGCCAGCGCGCCCGTAACTTGCGGCGCCGCAACCGATGTCCCTGACCAGAAACCGTCATAATAAACATCTAAATTTTTATTGTTAATCTGCTTATCGGGCGCGTAGACGCTGGCGCTATAAATACTGACGCCGGGCGCGGCCAAATCTACGCAATTGAAGCCGTAACTGGAAAAAGCGGTTTTTTGGTCCAATACATCAGTCGCCGCTACGCCAATCACCCAATTTTCATTTCGCGGTCCATCCAAGCAAACCGGATACATCGGCTCTGCAGAAAGATCATAGCCCTTGCCGGAAGAAAGTTCATTGCCGGCCGCCGCCACTACGATGATACCGGCATCATACGCGCGCTTGATTGCTTCATTCATTCCCTGGCTATAATCAAAACCGTTAAAACTCAAGTTGATAAGATCGGCGCCGTTGGTTACCGCGTAATCTATCGCCTTGATCACATCGTTAGCTCTGCCTTGTCCGCGCCCATCCAGCACCCGCAAAGGCATCAGTTGGGCGCGCCAGGTTACGCCGGTTACACCGGCCGCGTTGTTGCCCGAGGCGGCGATGATGCCGGCCACCACCGTGCCATGCATAATGCCGTCCAAATTCCAATCTTTATCAAATTTTGGTTTTGGATCGGCCGTTTTGGCCACAAAGTCCCAACCGTTGGTATCGTCAATAAACCCATTCCCATCATCGTCCAGGCCGTTGTTTGGTTTTTCATTTTTATTCAGCCAAAGATTATTGATGAGATCCGGGTGGCTCGTGTCCACGCCCGAATCAATCACCGCGATTACGATTTGCGGACTTTCATTCTTACTGTCCCAGGCGGCTGGCGCTTTGATTTTTTTCAGATACCACTGATTATTGAAATAAGTATCTGATGGAATGATCGAGGCTTGGTAACGGTAATTTGCTTCGGCGAATTCAACTTGCTTATTTTGCTCTAAAGATGAAAGTATCTCGCCAAAATCATTTTCAGCCGTAATTTTTATCAGACGTGGTTCTTTTTCGGCTTTCATTTTATAAATAATTTCATCGGTCGGGCGAGGATTTGCAAATCGGTTGCTTAGCGCCGGTGTCAGCTTAGCAGGAATTGCAGCAATAGCAAACGCAATAATCAGCGTCCCGAAGACCGCTATAATTTTAGCTTTAAAGATGTAAATATGTTTATTGATTATATTGATAAAAAAATAAAAGACGCTTATGCAGTTTGCGTCTATATTATAACATTATTACCGATTTAATTTCAACTTAGGCGTTAGTCCCTCATAGCTGATTGATTAACTCTAAAGTACGGCGCGCTGATATGTCCCAGCCGAAATTTTCCACCCGTTTCGCGCCTTTTTCAATCAAGCGTTTTCTTAAATCCGCATCGGTGCAGATTAACTCCAGTGTGCGGGAAATGGAATTGACGTCTGTCGGGTCAAAATAGATTGCCGCGTCGCCGGCCACCTCGGGAATAGAAGCGGCATTGGAGGCGGCGATCGGTATGCCGCAAGCCATCGCCTGGAGCAACGGAATGCCAAAGCCTTCATAAAGCGACGGAAAAACGAAAGCGTCGGCCGAATTGTAAATGAAAGGCAGGTCCGCTTCATCAACATAGCCGGTTTTTCTCACACGGTCATCTAAATTATATTGATTGACCATATATTTTATTTCGTCATAACCGAAACTGGCATCGCCGGCCAACACTAATTTATGCGGAATATTTTTATTTCGCTCGATCATCAGCGCGAAAGCCTCCAGTAGTCCGGTAATATTTTTCTTGCGCTCCAATCGGCCGACATAAAAAATATAAGGAGTTTCTATGCCATATTTATATAGCAGCCGGCGTTTTTTTTCCGCGTCAGAAATAAATAGGCAGAATTTTTTGTCGTAACCGTTATGGACTACCGCGACTTTATTCTCCAATTTTCCCCGCAAGCCCCGCTCCGAACCAAAAACCTCGATAATTTCTTTTTTAGAAAAATTAGAAACGGTAATAATTTTTTTCGCGCCCTTGAGGCCGAAAATGGTTGACCAGATACTATAATCCTCGGAGTTGGCGCCGAACCGGCCGTGGGTGAACAAACGCACCAGAAAATCTAAAAGCGTACGCTGCTTCCAGTCGGTCGGGCCCATTATTGATTTTTCATACAGCCGCTGTTCGCGCCCAAAACCGACATCATGGATGGTGACAATGGATTTACGCGGATGAATGAAAGGCAAGGTATGAGAAGGCACAAACAGCACGTCGGGCCGCGAAAAAATCATTTCAATTGAAAGCCGGCCCTGCGTCCATAAATATTTAAAAGGCCAATGAAGCACCTTGGCGCGAAAATTGTTATGAGGGCTTTTAATTTTTTGAAAGTTGCCTTGATCCGGTTCAATCGCGTTATCAGGGACGGAATCTTTATGATTGGAATCAGTCAAATCAACCAGATCTTTACGGAGCGGTTCGTCGGTATATAAAATATACCGGTTCGTCTTGTCCAGTTTAGCAAGTTCTTTGATTAAATAATATGAATACCACTCGGTGCCGCTTTTATGGGTACGATTAGCACGAGAGGCGTCAATGCCGATGAGCATAACAATTGACATTAGGACATTTGACCGGAGGACATTTGACATTTGACTTAAGCATCCTGGTCAATTGTCAATTGTTTTGTTTGGTCAAATGTTTTAATTATTACTTTGTAGCCAAGATAGACCTCTTATAAGAATCCAAGTTCTCTAATGCGATGCCGGTGCCTTTGGCGACACAAAGCAGAGGATCGGTGGCTACGTAGGCCGGCACGCCGGTGGTGCGGGTTAATAGCTGGTCAATATTACGCAAGAGCGAAGAGCCGCCTGACAGCACCATGCCCTTATCCATAATGTCGGCGGAGAGTTCCGGCGGGGTTTCGTATAAAACTTTTTTAGCCGCGTTGATTATGGATTCCAGCTCGTTTTGAATCGCCTCGGTCACATCATTGGAGGTGACAGTAATGCACCGCGGCAGGCCGGTTATAATGTCGCGTCCGCGGATCTCCATCGTTAGCTTGTTTTCAAGGTATAAGGCCGAGCCGATATTGATTTTTATTTCTTCCGCGGTGCGCTCGCCAATGGAGAGCGAATACTTGCGGCGGATGAAATCTATCACCGCTGAATCAAATTTATTTCCGCCCACGCGAACCGAGGAGGAGGCCACAATACCGCCCAAAGAAATAACGGCCATTTCCGAGGTGCCGCCGCCGATGTCAATAATCATATGACCGGACGCCGAACCGATCGGAATGTCCGCGCCGATTGCGGCCGCTACCGGTTCTTTAATAATGTAGGCGGCCTTAGCGCCGGCGGCAATGGTGGCGTCTATCACCGCGCGGCGCTCAGTCGAGGAAATGCCGGCCGGAACCGCCACCATCACCTCGGGCCGAAGCAGACGATATCCGCCAATCGCTTTGTTGATGAAATATCTGAGCATTGCCTCGGTAGCGCGATAGTCCGCGATCACCCCGTCTTTTAGCGGTTTTAAAGCAATAATTGAATCCGGGGTTCGTCCAAGCATGTCCTTGGCTTCATTGCCGACCGCCAGAATTTTTCTATCGGCAGCCGAAATAGCCACCACGCTCGGCTCATTAATGATGATGCCGCGTTTTGGCAGGTGGACTAAGGTATAGGTTGTACCCAGATCAATGCCGATCCGTTTGATGAACATTTGTTAGATATTGCTAAATTGTTAGATTGCTAAATTGCTTTAAATTTCCATCAATTAAACCATTTATCAACTTAACAATTAGTATGTGATAAATTTTAAAGTAATAAATAATCAATTTAGCGATTTAATCTAGCCTCAAACGTCTTATCATTGTTCAAATCAGTTTGCCAATTGATTTGCCTGCTATTAAGTAAGCTGGCGGAAAAACCGACGGGATTATAGGATTTTATACCATTCAGGAGCTTCAAGTCAACCCGCAGCTCTTCAATTTTTGTGCCGGGCTGGCGTTGGACATCTAACTTGTAGCCGTCAGCCGCAACCGAAGATTTTAGCCGATCAGGCAATTTATATTCCAAATACAGCCGTCCGATTTCTTCCGGCGCGATATTCAGGAGAGCGCCAAAATATGTTTTGCCTGACTCAACGCCTGCGAGTATTTCGGTGCGTAAATTCCCCTCGGCTTTTATCAGTTTTGCTCCGAAGGGAACATAAACCCGGGTGTAGGTTTTATAGGCGGAAGTTTTCCAGTCAGGCTGGCCGCGGTGCGCGTAGCTTATGGTCAATTTCGCGTAAAGACCCTGGAGACGTTCTTCCACTTCGTAGCGGATACTGCGCGATATTACCGCGTCGGTTTTCAGGCTGGCGAGGTTGGCGTCAACTACCATAAAATAATCCCCTGATGTTTCTTTCAGTTCCCCGCCCCAGCCCTGCTCCTTGATCAGGCTTTCCACCAACGGGTCACGATGCGATAATAAAATATTTTTTTGCAATAAATTGTTATTGATGATGGTGGAGATGAGCGGCCAGTTGGCTGAAGGCAAATCCAGCAAGCGGATTTTTAACTCTTTTAATATCTCACCGATTACTTCTTTGCGCTGCCAGGAAGGAATGCCGAGTTGCGCGTAGCCCTTTTCCACTTTGTATTCCAACAAGTCAACAAAATTTTCAGCGGTGAAAGTCTCCTCGCCCAGGCGGATCGGCCCGGTCACCG
>Ga0265292_1000996_pt1 | contig 28676 bp, 24 predicted proteins | sample Munlanlewell296A_FD_189080 | JGI IMG/M metagenome (GOLD analysis project Ga0265292, IMG submission 189080) | Leachate microbial communities from a municipal landfill in Southern Ontario, Canada - Leachate well 296A | ecosystem: Engineered > Solid waste > Landfill > Unclassified | place: Canada... | reverse complement strand
ATCATGGTATCGATGATCATCGGTCTCGTTATGGGCACAACGGTGGTTATCTCGCAATACTTTGGAGCCAAAGACTTTGTAAAAGTTAAACGGGCTATCGATACAATGTACATCTACAGTGCAATTGCCGGTATCATAGCAACTGTAATCGGGTTAATTATCAGCGAACCACTTCTTAGACTCTTAGGTCTTCCGGAGGATATCATGCCGCAGGCGGTTCAATATCTCCGTATCTATCTATCAGGAATAATAATATTTTTTGGTTTTAATGGCACAAGTGCTGTCCTCAGAGGACTGGGCGACTCCAAAACCCCTTTGTACTTTCTGATAGTTGCTACGGTCGCAAATATCATCCTCGTCCTTCTGTTCGTAGCGGTTTTTAAATGGGGAGTTGCCGGAGCCGCCTATGCAACCCTCATTGCAAACGGACTGGCTTTTGGACTCGCAATTTACTGGCTGAACAAGACTCATAAATTAATAAAGATAGCGATAAAAGGACTTCATTTCGACAGGGAGATATTCCGGCAAAGCATAAATATAGGACTGCCAACAGGTATACAGCAGACTCTTGTAGCAATGGGGGCTCTGGCATTAATGGGTATAGTTAACAAATTTGGAACCAATGTGATAGCTGGGTTTTCTGTTGCCAGCCGGCTCGATGCTCTGGCAATGATTCCGGCCATGTCATTTTCTCAAGCTCTCTCAACATTTGTTGGCCAGAATATCGGTGCAAATAAACCTGAAAGGATAAGAGCAGGCCTTATTGCCACGTTGAAGATGTCCGGAATTGTAACAATTGTTACAACTATCTTTGTTGTCTTTGGAGGCCATATCCTGATGAGCCTATTTACTAATGACAGTGAGGTTGTCAGGATTGGGAACCAATACCTTACAATAGTCAGTTCATTCTATATTATGTTCACTCTCATGTTTATCTTTAATGGTGTAACACGTGGTGCCGGAGATACCCTTATACCGATGTTTTTTTCTCTCCTCTCACTCTGGATCATCAGGATCCCAATGGCCTGGTTTTTATCCGGAAAGATAGGTGCTACAGGTATCTGGTGGGCGATTCCCGCAGGATGGCTGGTCGGTCTGGCATTATCTTACTTTTACTATAAATCAGGACGTTGGAAGAAGAAAACAGTTGTTAAATACCAGGAGAATTTGTAACTTACAACCCTATATTAAGTTCACTCTAAACCAAAAAAAAGGGAGATGATAAAATCCATGACAGGCTACGGAAAAGCCATAGCTGAAGCTCCGCAGAAAAAAATAACCATCGAAATAAAATCACTCAATTCCAAACAGCTTGATCTGAATACCAAGCTGCCTTGGCTATATAAGGAAAAGGAGCCTGAAATCAGGAATCTTATAAGTCAGAGACTCGATAGGGGGAAAATTGAATTCACCATCTACTGCGACATGCTTGATGATGAAGTTGTTACGGTCATTAACAAATCAGCAGTAAGAAATTATTACAACCAGTTTAAAGAGATAGCGGCTGAGCTCAAAATAGACCTTGATGATCAGATTTTTACAGCTATAATGAAACTCCCCGACACACTCAAAACCGAAAAACCCGAGATATCGGAAACGGAATGGGAAATGGTTAAAAATCAAATCATTGAGTCGATTACCATGCTTGACCTATACAGGATTGAAGAAGGTAATTCAATTATGGCCGATCTGAAAAAATGTATCGGGAAGATATTGTCGTTACTCGAAACAGTTGAGACGTTTGAGGCAGGAAGAATTACAAAAATCAGGGAAAAACTCAAGGCTCTCCTTGAAGAGAACCTGGGACAGGAAAACCTTGATAAGAACAGATTTGAGCAGGAACTTATCTTCTATCTGGAAAAATATGACATCAATGAAGAAAAAGTAAGATTAAAAACTCATTGTGATTATTTTCTGGAGACAGTCAACACTCCATCGCCAAACGGAAAGATACTAAACTTCATCGCACAGGAGATTGGCCGTGAGATCAATACCATCGGTTCAAAGGCAAACGATGCTTCAATTCAAAAACTGGTGGTGATGATGAAAGATGAACTGGAAAAAATCAAAGAACAGACACTGAATGTATTATAATAATGGAAGGAAAACTGGTAATCATTTCAGCACCTTCGGGTGCCGGGAAAACGACAATCGTTAAGCATCTGCTCGACAGCGGATTAAAGCTTGCTTTTTCAGTATCGGCCACAACCAGGCCGTTAAGAGGCAATGAGACTGATGGAAAAGACTATTTTTTTCTGACAGTCCCCGAATTCAAAAAAAGGATTGAAAACAATGAATTTGTTGAATGGGAAGAGGTTTATAAGGATCTCCTGTACGGGACCCTTAAAAGCGAGTTAGAGAGAATATGGGCAAAAGGAAATTTTGTTTTATTTGATGTCGATGCAAAAGGAGGAATAAACCTGAAGAAGAAATTTGGCACAAATTCGATTGCATTATTCATTATGCCCCCATCAATTGAAGATCTTGAGAACCGGCTGGTTAAGAGAGGGACGGACAGTCCGGAAAAAATCAGAATGAGAGTTGATAAAGCAAGGGACGAACTTAAGCTTGCCAATCAGTTCGACACTGTCATAGTTAACAACCAGTTGGATAAAGCTAAGGAAGAAGCTCAGAAAATAGTTTCATCCTTTCTTGGAAGATAAATCAGTTTATTCCGATGGCTAAAATTGGCTTATATTTCGGATCATTTAACCCGGTTCATATCGGCCATATCGCTATTGCCGGATACATGACTGAATTTGCCGGTCTCGATCAGGTTTGGTTTGTGGTCAGCCCTCAAAATCCGTTAAAAAAGAAGGTGACTCTGCTGGCTGATCATCAGCGACTTTACATGGCACAGCTTGCTATTGGCGATAATATCAGATTGAAAGCTACAGACATAGAATTCAAACTGCCTGTTCCCTCTTACACTATTGATACCCTGACATATTTAAAAGAGAAATACCCGAAAAATGAATTTTGTCTTGTAATGGGAGAAGACAATCTTTATACCCTTCATAAATGGAAAAATGCAGATGAGCTGATAAGGAAATACCCGATTTATATTTATCCGCGACCTGATTCAGGAAAACCATCTTCTCCCCTGCTCGATCAGATCCTTTCAACAGCAGACATACATTCTGTAGAAGCCCCGCTTATGGATATCTCCGGCACCTTTATCCGGGACGGAATTAAAAACGGAAAGGATATGTCGTATTTCCTTCCGCCGGCAGTCTGGAAGTATATAACAGAAATGCATTTTTATGAAAAATAAGGCGACATGTTGTTCTTAAAAATCTTTTGTCAAGGGAATGCAAGGGGGTGATTATCAGACTTTTTGAATAATCTCAATACCCCGCTTTAGAGCTTTCTCGTTCATAGGAATCAGATTATGATACCGTTCTGGCAGTGACTTCTTGAGACCTTTTATAACATTCTCAAGTTTTATTAAAGGCTTAACCTTAAGAAAGCCACCAAGAACAATCATATTGAAAGTTTTTGAACTGTTCATTCTTGCAGCCTCTTCAGTTGCATCAACACGATAGACTGCAATGTCTTTTCTTTCCGGATGCCTGGTAATACCGTTGCTGTCGTAAATAAGAACTCCTCCGGGTTTAATCGAGCTCTCAAATTTATCTAGCGATTGCTGGTTAAGAATAATAGCAGTATCGAAATGTCTGACAATCGGAGAACTGATTCTTTCACTGCTTATTATCACGGTAACGTTTGCAGTACCTCCACGCATTTCCGGTCCGTATGATGGCATCCAGCTTACTTCCATATCCTGCATAACCCCCGAATAGGCCATTATTTTACCCATCGACAGAACACCCTGTCCTCCAAATCCGGTTATAATAATTTCTTCAGTCATTTTCTTACGAATTTCATAATTAATATGCATAGACTATTCTTCCGGAGTCTTCAGATCTCCGAGGGGGTAATACGGGAACATGGTTTCCTCCATCCACTTATTTGACTGGACAGGAGTCATCTTCCAACCAGAAGGACAATTTGAGACTATTTCAATAAAGCAGGTACCCTTATCAAGCTTCTGATATTGAACAGCTTTTCTGATAGCTTTCTTTGTCTTTCGAACGTTGGCCGGAGTATGAACGCTCTGCCGCGTAACGTAGTATGTGCCGGGAAGTGTTGCAACAATATCGGTCATCTTAAGTGGATTACCCATTGTTTTGACATCTCTGCCGTATGGTGATGTTGATGATTTCATTCCGGGAAGTGTGGTTGGTGCCATCTGTCCTCCGGTCATTCCGTAAATCCCGTTATTTATAAAAATGATCAGGATATTTTCGCCTCTGTTACAGGCGTGGATAGTCTCAGCGGTACCGATAGCTGCAAGGTCCCCATCACCCTGGTATGTAAAAACAAACTTATCGGGCAAGAGACGCTTGATTGCTGTGGCAACAGCGGGAGCACGTCCGTGTGCGGCCTGCTGAATATCAACATCAAGATAATTATACAGCAAAACAGAACACCCAACAGGTGATACGCCTATTGTCTGGGACTGGAGACCCTCTTCATCAATAACTTCTGCAAGGATCCGATGGGCAGTTCCATGTCCGCAACCCGGGCAGTACGACAAAGTATTGTCTGTCATTATCTTTGTTTTCTTATAAACCAGATTCTCTGGTTTTATGATTTCTTTAATTCCGGTAGCTTCAACCATATCCTAACCTCCTATAATTTTTGATTTCAGATTTTCGACCACCTCTTCAGGTGTTGTAACAATACCTCCCATCCTTCCAAAGTGCTTTACAGGTACTTTCCCGTTGACTGCCAGAAGCACGTCTTCCACCATCTGTCCGGCGCTCATCTCCACCGAAAGGATCCCTTTTACCTGTCCGGCGAGTTCATTAATGCGCTTTGTTGGAAATGGGAATAGTGTTATTGGCCTTAATAAGCCGACTTTGATGCCTTGTTCCCGTAGAAGCTGTACTGCTTTCTGACTAACCCTTGCGCTTGTGCCGTAAGCCACTAAAAGATATTCAGCATCCTCAGTCTGGAATTCCTCATAACGTACCTCTTTTTCCCTTATTTCATTATACTTTGCCTGGAGTTTATGGTTATGCATCTCCATTCCGTTAGGATCAAGATCAAGTGAGGTAATAATATTTCTCTCCCTTGTTGCCGGCTTTCCGGTTGTAGCCCAGTCGGGAAAAACCGTTGATCTCTCTTTCTGCGGACTCAGATAAACCTTTTCCATCATCTGTCCTATTGCACCGTCAGAGAGCATCAGAACAGGATTGCGGTATTTAAAAGCCAGCTCAAAACCCAGATCGACAAAGTCAGCCATCTCCTGAACTGATGCCGGCGCCAGTACAATCAGGTGATAATCGCCGTGTCCTCCCCCTTTAACCGACTGAAAATAATCTGACTGTGCAGGCTGGATGGTACCAAGACCAGGGCCTCCCCTGACAACATTGACTATCAGGCATGGAAGTTCCGCTCCGGCGATATAGGAGATGCCCTCCTGTTTAAGGCTGATGCCCGGTGACGAGGATGATGTCATTACTTTTTTCCCGCAGGCTGCTCCCCCGTATACCATATTAATAGCAGCAACTTCACTCTCCGCCTGTAGAACTACCATACCAGTGGTTTTAGCCGGGTTGGCTTCCATCAGGTACTCCAATATCTCGCTCTGCGGTGTAATAGGATACCCGAAATAACCATCAGCACCGGCACGTATTGCAGCTTCTGCAACCGCCTCATTGCCCTTCATTAATCTTAATTCCTTTTTCATCACCTGCCTATATTTTTGTTTTATAAACTGTTATTACACCGTCAGGACAAACCATAGCGCAATTGGCACAGCCAATGCAAAGCTCAGGATTTGCAGGATAGGCATAATTATAACCCTTTCCATTAACCTCCTTTGCCATAGCGATGGTGCCTGTAGGACACGAAACCATACATACTTCGCACCCTTTACATTTCTCTATATTTACTACAATGCTGCCCCTTATCTTTGCCATTTTCTGTTTTATTAATTCTTACTTATAGGATGATCTTCATTAAATCTTTTCAGTCGTATCTCCACATCACCGAACTGTTCGCGAGGAACCTGTGAAACACATACTCTCAAACCCTGGTGCCTGTCGCTTCCTGTAATATCAAGCGAAATAGTGCTGATTCCGTAATAAAGAAGCTCTTCAAGCAGTTCCTTACCGCTCATACCGGGATAGGAAATGGTGAAATAGAAACCATCTGCAAGTGGCTCATCAAGGTCAATATCGTAAGGAATTTTAAATCCGTTAGCAACAAACAGCGCTTTCATCACTCTGGCTTTTTCACCGTATTCCTTAACTATACTGATAAACCTGTAATTTCCATCATTTACTGCTTTCAGTAAAGCGGCAAGGCCGTACTGAACTGAATGTGCAACCCCGGCTGATAAAGCATAAATAGCACCAAAGATAGCGGAATGACCAAATTTATCACTCGAATAATACCTTAAAAGATCGGGATATTGTCTTTCAAAAAGATGATCGGATATTGCCATCATGCCAATTCTTTGACCAGCATAACTAAATATTTTAGAACTTGAGATAAGAATTATATAGTCATCAGTATACCTTCCGATAGTAGGTTGAAATGGAGGTAGCCCTGGTTTTGAATAGTCTTTTCTGAAATCCATGCCGAAATAAGCAAGATCTTCAATAACAATAACATCATATTTCCTGGAAAGTTCTCCAATTATGGCAAGTTCCTCTTCATTTAAGCACATCCATGTAGGATTATTAGGATTTGAATAAAGAATTGAAGATATCTTACCTGATTTCAGATATGATTCCAGTTTACTTTTCAGCTTTGAACCTCTGTGCTCAAAAATATCAAAAGAATGGTAATCATGACCGAGTAGCTTCACCTGTGTTTTCTGTACCGGGAAACCCGGATCAAGGAAAAGGGTACCTTCTTTGGTTTTGTCATTCCTGTTTGCCACAAGGAAACTGATCATTGATCCCATCATTGAACCTACAGTGGGGATGCATCCCTGAGGATTAATATCAATATCAAGGAAAAGTTTTATGAATCTGGATGTTTCCTCCTTTAAAGGGTTGACCCCTTCAATATTCGGATAAACGGAGGCGACTCCTCTCTTCAGGGAATCAATTTCAGCATTAACTCCGATTTGAGACATAGGCAGACCGGGGGCACCCATCTCCATCCTGATAAATTTCATTCCGGTTGCCATTTCAATCTGATTGACAAGCTTTACGATCTCCCTGATACTGGCAGTTCCAAGATTAGTCAATTCGCTTGCCTCAATCATGGTTTTCACTGTATTAAAATCAACCGGTGTGTTTCTCATCTTGCTATTCAAAGTGACTTTAATGTTTGTAAAAAAACTTATAAAAATAATAAATTAAATACCTAATCAATATATGCTATTTATCAGTCATCTCAATCCTGATCCTGGCATCAACTGTCACCACAGAATCCTCTGTTCCCATCAGCGGGTTCAGATCCATTTCAGATATCTCGGGAGCAACTTCCGCAAGCGCTGATAACCTGCATATTATCTCAAGAAGAGAAGATTCCTTAATTCCCCTCTGACCTCTCATACCTTTAAAAATAGTGTATCCCTTGAGAGAATGAACCATATGTTTCGCTTCACTGTATGATACAGGAACCAAAGACGCTGATACATCTTTCAGTGCTTCAATGAAGATCCCGCCAAGGCCTGCCAGCAACAGGTGACCAAAAGCGCCTTCAGCTTTTATCCCGGCAAAAAGTTCTGTACCGGAAACCATTTTCTGGACAAGAACTGCCTTTGATCCGGGTATCTTCATCATCCGTATAAATTCCCTGGAAACTGATTTACTATCCTTCAGATTAAGAACAACTCCCCCGACATCAGATTTATGAACAGGTCCGACAACTTTCATAGCTACAGGGAAACCAATTTCTGAAGCCCTTCTGACGGCCTCAGCGGAATCGGTAACTACAACCTCTTCTGCTAAAGGAATTCCTGCCGCCTTGAGTAACCTGCTTACATCTTCAGGACTCAGGTAACCGTTTTCCGAACTATCGATTATGGTGCGTATAGTGGTTTTATCTATAGTATACTGCTCATATTCAGCAACTTCGCGATACTGAGTATCAGATACTTTACATAGAGCATTTGCAAATGGCACCTCATCGGGGAAATTGATATTTCCCTTTGAAAGAAATTCCTTTATCTCTTGACTTACGTTTATTATGGAAGGTAAAACCGGGAAAATGGGTTTACTGCAAGTTCTCATTTTTTTATCGAGCAGATCGTAGACATCATAAACAGGGAAGAGTCCCGGACTGCCAAAGATGACCGCCATTGCATCGATATTGTCAAAATCATTTTCACAGGCATCAATAATATAACCAAGCTGTTCCGCATTACCTGTTGCCAGAAAATCAATCGGATTGGCTACAGATGACCCGGGGAACAATTTTTCGCGCAAGGCATCGGCTTTTTTTCCGGTTATCTGAGGCACTTCCATTCCACCTTTCGAAAGAGCATCGGTAAGCATTACAGCCGGTCCCCCGGCATGAGTTATGATTGCGATCCTCTTACCTTTTAATGCGGGACGGGTAAAAACAGAAGCAACTGCTATCAGTTCCGACCGGCTGTTGCACCTGACGATGCCTGCTTTCCGGAACAGCGCTTCAACAGCTGTGTCGGGACTTGCCATGGCTCCTGTGTGCGATGATGCAGCCCTGCTGCCGGCTTCGGAAGTCCCTGATTTAATGGCTGCTATTCTGCACCCTTTTCTTATAAGGGAAGAAGCATGTTTAAGAAGCTTTCCCGGATTTCCAATAGTCTCAATATAAAGCAGTTTTATCCTTGAAGAGGTTTTCGGATCAAAAGAGAGATCAAGATATTCAAGTACATCTTCCACGCCAATCTGGGCACTGTTTCCAACGGAATAGAGACTTGAAAAAGTTAAACCATTTGGAATAGCCGCTTCCATTATAAATACAGCCGTTGCTCCTGAACCGGAGATAAAATCAATTCCTTTCGGATCGAGTTTCGGTAGAGGTGTAGTAAAGACACCGTTATAGTTAATATTCAGGAAACCGATACAATTTGGTCCGATAAGACAACCATTATACTTATTAATGACATCAACGATCTGTTGCTCCAGTACCCTGCCTTCGTGGTTTTCTTCACTGAAACCGGCTGATAAAATGATAAATGCAAGCGTTTTTTTGTCCCGGCATAATGTCTCAACAGCAGACAGGCACATCTTTGCAGGAATTGCAAGGATAGCCAGATCTGTATCGGGTATCAGGGAAATATCTTTGTACGACTTCAATCCCTGGACAACATCCTGCTTAGGATTAACAACATAAAGGTTCCGTGGGAATTTTCCGTCGAGAATATTTTTCAGGACTTTTCCTCCCGGTTTTAAAATATCGTCTGAGCCTCCGATAACAACAATGCTGCCCGGATTAATAAGTTTTTCATTTATCATAATGTAAAGTAATGGTTTTGGAGTGAATTATGAAATTCAATAATTCGGCCGGACAGAAAACTACAACCCGGCAAACCTCTTGAGGAAACCGACATTATGAGCTACAACAAATAAATACTTTTCTGATATATAATGACTTACAACCACTGTCTGATCTTATAATATGGAAGCAAGATAATAAAAATAAATAGTACAAAACATAACAATTGTCATGAGATATTGGAATTAAAGAGGGGGTTTGAGGATGAGTTCATGTATCTGCCTTTTATTATCTTTGCAAACCGATTTTAAGCAAGATGGACACTACAATAAAAGAGATACTGACACAGGAAGAATTTTCGAAAAAAAATATTATCAGACTCCTTAAATCTGAAGGAGAAGACAGAACTCTTCTCTTTAAAAAATCCGCGGATGTAAAAGAAAAATTTATCGGCAATAAGGTATGGTTCAGGGGACTGATTGAGTTTTCAAATGTCTGCGGGAAGGATTGTCTCTATTGCGGAATCAGAAAAGGCAATAAAAATCTGGAACGTTATAGTTTATCTGATGATGAGATACTTGCTGCTGCCAGGTTTGCTTATGACAACCGTTACGGGTCGATAGCACTTCAATCGGGAGAACTTGAGAGCCAGTTTGTTACAAACAGGATTGAAAGCCTTCTGCATAAGATAAAGGAATTGTCAAAAGGTGAATTAGGAGTTACTTTGTCGGTAGGGGAGCAGGAACCTGAAGTGTATAAAAAATGGTATGAAGCAGGTGCCCACCGCTATCTTCTGCGTGTTGAATCAACCAACCAGGAACTTTACAACAAAATCCACCCAAATGATTCAAAACATAATTTCAACCGTAGACTGGAATGCCTTAAAAGCCTGCAGGATATTGGTTACCAGACAGGTACAGGCGTAATGATTGGTTTACCCTTTCAGACTATGGATGATCTTGCAGGAGACCTGCTCTTTATGAAAGAGTTTAATATTGACATGTGTGGCATGGGTCCCTATATTGAACATGCCGATACACCTCTGATTGAACATGCGGAAAACCTATTGCCACTGAAAGAGAGATTTGATCTGACACTTAAAATGATTGCTATCATCAGGATTATGATGAGGGATATTAATATTGTTGCAGCAACCGCTCTTCAGACAATAGATCCAATCGGAAGGGAGAAAGCTGTTAAGATCGGCGCAAATATCCTTATGCCAAATATCACCCCGGGAAAATATCGCGACAGTTATAAACTATATGATAATAAACCTTGTATAGATGACTCAGCAGAAGATTGCCAGAGTTGTCTTGAAGCACGTGTCAGCCTTGCTGATGCGGAGGTTATTTATGGCGAATGGGGAGATTCGAAGCATTATGACAAAAGAAGAAGGCTGAAGAAATAGCGGCGTCAGGCTACAGGTCATTAGTAATGAGCAACGAACTACAAACTACGAGCTATGAGCCCTGTGCCTTAAAAATACATATCCCTCTCCCCTTTCTTAATCTTCTCAATTTTTTCCCTGGTACTGCCGGAAATTGCAGGTTCCAGTTTTTCGAGGTTTTTTTCAATTACCTTCCACCCTTTTTCCACAGTTTCTCCTTTTGCATAGTCGCAGATATATTCTGAAAGAGTAAGTATAGCGTTGGGGGTGCAGAACCTCTTTATGAAACCAGGAACTGAAAAATCCATGAAATGTTCGCCGGTGCGTCCCATTCTATAGCACGATGTACAGAATGAAGGCAGGTAATCGTTTGCAAGCAGTTCGTCGATAACCTCAGCCAGAGATCGTGGGTCACTTATCTTAAATTGTTCACGATTCAGATTCTGTCCCTCGTTTTTTGAATCTGAATATGAACCAAGTTCGAGTTTCGTTCCTCCATCTATCTGGGAAACACCATATTGCATGACTTCCCTGCGTACGTCCGGAGCTTCGCGGGCAGTAAGGATCAATCCTGTGTATGGAACAGCAAGCCTGAGGATTGCAACCAATTTTTTAAAATCATTATTGCTTGTCTCGTATTTTTTATCAAGGTTCAGACTCACAGAATCTTTTATCCGCGGAAACGAGATTGTATGCGGCCCGACATTATAACATGCTTCAAGATGATTAGTATGACGGACAAGTCCCAGAACCTCAAACCTCCAGTCATACAGTCCGAACAGGGCTCCTATTCCGACATCATCAATGCCAGCTTCCTGTGCCCTGTCGAGCGCTGTCAGACGCCATTCATAATCTTTCTTTTTACCGCCCAGGTGGTACCATTTATATGCCTCAGGGTGGTATGTTTCCTGAAAAACCTGGTAGGTGCCGATTCCTGATTCTCCAACTATTCTAAATCCTTCAATATCAAGCGGAGCTGCATTAATATTCACTCTTCTTATTTCGCCATGGCCCTTCCTTACCCCGTACACTAATTTAACTGTATGAGCTATATATTCAGGTGAGTAATCGGGATGTTCGCCATAAACAAGAATTAACCTCTTTTGTCCGTTATCCTCAAGGGCCTCCACCTCCTGAATGATCTCATTATCGCTCAATGTTTTCCGAACAGCATCTGCATTGGAAGCCCTGAAACCGCAATATTTACAGTTATTAATGCACCTGTTACCAACATATAGCGGGGCAAAAAGCACTATCCTGTTTCCATAAACTCTCTGTTTCAGTTCGCGTGCCCCCTGTTTAATTTCATCGGACAGGTCTGTACCGACAGCATTTATGAGAACTGCAGTCTCTACCAGAGTAAGCCTTTGCTTATCGAGCGACTTAGCAATAACATCCCTCACCCTCTGCCTTTCAGGCTTTGTATTGTTTATCAGATTCCATATCTCTTCAGTATCAATGAATGGCTTCATCCGTTGATCGGGGATGCTCAGTTTTTCAGGAGAAAACCTCATGAATTAATAATTTAAATTTTATTCTCTTTCACAAAATATGCTACCTTCTCTATAGAGGTTATCATATCATATTCTTCGAGGTAGACTCCTGAAGGAACATTTAAAGGTATAGTTGTAAAATTGAGAATACCTTTTATTCCGAAACGGACTGCTTCTTCTGTTATCTCCCTGGCGAAATCGGGTGGAACAGTAAGAATGGCTATCCTGATATCCAGTTCTTTTATCATCCTTTCGATATCAGTGTAAGGATAACATTTCACACCCGAGATAACCCTATTAACCTTCTGTGGATCATTGTCGAATGAGGCAACAAGATTAAGTTTTGATCGTTTCCCCTTAAAATAACCTGCGACGGCTCTTCCAAGGTTCCCGATTCCGATTACTGCAACATTCATGCTTTCTTCAGAATCGATGATTTTTCCAATCGTATCAATGAGCTCTCTCACATCGTATCCTTTTCTGAGAACACTCGAATAACCAATCAGCATCAGGTCGCGCCTGACCTGTACGGCTGTAATATGAAGACGGGCAGCCAGATCGTGAGAAAAGATGAAGTTTCTTTTTTCGCTAAGGCATTCCAGAAGTGTCCTTCTGTACTCGCTGAGCCTTTCAACAGTTTTTCCTGGTAGTTTCATCATGATTTTCAGGTAATAGTTATTGTTTTTTTTGGTAATCTGATTGTAAATACTGTCTGAAAAAGATAATCCGGCATCATCATCTGCAACCAGTATCGTAAAATCAAAATATTCAACTTCCTGCAAAGTTCTAAAAATTCTTTAAATCAAAGAGTTAATATGATAAATATGATTATTGTTAAATTATTAACATTGGTTTGGGGTTCGGAAACTTTCTTGAAGAAATTGAGTTTTGGTTACACTAGCTTCTCTTTTCCATCTTCATATATTCAATTGTTCTGTTAAAAAGATGAGGCTGGATATAAGGATGAGTCAGGTTTTCAGGAATATGATCCAGTAAAATAACTTCGGCTATTTCGGAAATATCAGGAATTGAACCAAGTTCAAAAACTTCTGCAAGATAAAGTCTTCCATATCCGGTTTCTCCCTCCTTCTTTACCGAATAGGTCGCCACACAATTGAGGTTAAACCTTAATGCGCCTGTCTCCTCCATTAATTCCCTGTGGGCTGCTTCAAGAGAGGTCTCACCCTTTTCAATATGCCCGCCGGCAATTTCAAAAGTGGTACGATTATGATGGCGGACGAATATCCATCTGTTCTCGAATTTTGCCGATATGACAGAATAGGTAAGTTTTGTATCAGGCTCAAATAAAGGGTCATAAAACTTAACTTCAGTCATTTTGAAAATATTAATAAACAGTTGCGAATGTAACAATAATCATGATAATTAATAATTAAGTACTTTTACACGCTAAATTATTTTCAATGGGATTCCTGATAATTCTTATCATAACTGAGGTTCTGACACCGGCGGTTTTGCGACAGCATTTTTACAGCATATCAAAGGCAAAATATTTCATTTCAATCATTATTCATGTTATCCTTAGTATCTGGCTCTGGGTCCTGTTTTTTGAAATAAATTCTTATAAAAGTTTTTTCGACACTCCCCGTCATATATGGCTGTTGATGAATATGACAGGAATGATGTGTGCGGTTGTAGTTCCCAGAGCTATATTAAATATATTCCATTTCACCGGCAGATTAGCAAGAATTAAAACCGGTGGCCATTTAAGATGGTTAACCAATACAGGGCTGACCATAATGATCCTGATTTTATCGATAATCGCTGTTGGTACACTATATGGAAGATTCAATTTCAAAACAGAAGCTGTTACGATCAAAATCAAAGGTTTAAATAAAGATCTTGACGGACTTAAGATTGTCCAGTTGTCGGATATGCATCTCTCAGGTTTCTATAATCAGGGGAAGTTACTGCAAAAGATTATGGATGAGGTTAACACCTATAAACCTGACCTGGTTCTTAATACCGGCGACTTCGTCAGTTATGGATGGAGAGAATTTGCCAGAAATGACACAATCCTTTCCAAAGTTAAAAGCAGGTATGGCAATTTTGCCGTAATGGGCAACCACGATTTCGGAACATACCATCCTTTTTTCACTGAGGCAGACAAAGACAATAATGTATTGATAATGAATCAACTGATAAGGTCTTCTGGATACAAAGTTCTTAATGATGAATTTACTATAGTCAATGTTGGAGATGCAAAGATCGGCCTGATAGGGATATTCACAAAGGGACGGCATCCTGATATGGTACATGGAGATCTTGGTAAGGCAATCTCCGGGCTTGACAGTGTTGACCTGAAAATACTCCTCAGCCACGATCCTAATCAATGGGAGGAGGAAGTGACCAGAAAAACTGACATAGATATTACTCTATCGGGGCATACCCATGGCATGCAGATGGGTATACTTACAAAAAAGTTCAAATGGAGTCCTTCAAAATATTTCTATCCTCATTGGAGTGGGCTTTACTCAGAAGGAAATCAATTTCAGTACGTTAACCGTGGACTTGGAGTTCTTGTGATTCCCTTCAGGATATGGATGCCACCCGAAATAACAATAATTACGATTAAACCGGAATGAGGCCAAAGAGCCAAATCCTGCCAATGCTCATCTGATTGATAATTGCATTTTACAAGAAAATTATACGTAAATTAACCGATTAAATTCAGAATTGTAATTAAATGTCAAACCAGAATCCTGAGCAAATAGCACGTGATAATATTGACAGACAATTAATTGCTTGCGGCTGGATTATTCAAAGTATTAAGCAAGTAAATCTTAATGCAGGAATTGGTGTTGCAGTAAAGGAATATTTTACTGATGTCGGCCCTGCTGATTATGTTTTGTTTGTTGAGGGTAAACCTTGCAGTGTAGTTGAAGCAAAACGTAAAGAAGAAGGACATAGATTAGATACTCATGAAGACCAGACCGAGGGTTATGCTGCTGCAAAACTCAAACATCTGAAAAATGAGCCACTACCTTTTGTTTACCTCAGTACCGGAGAAATAACAAGGTTTACAGACTTCACCGACCCTAAACCAAGAGCAAGGGAAGTATTCAGCTTTCACCGGCCTGAAACTTTGAGAGATTGGCTGAGGAAATGTAAGGAAGGGTCGCGATCCTTCCCTTCTTTACGTGGTAGATTACACGATTTACCGGCCCTGCAAACCCAGGGTTTAAGAGAATGCCAGATAATTGCAATCAATAATCTGGAAACTTCTTTTAAAGAAAACCGGCCAAGAGCCTTGATTCAAATGGCTACCGGTTCAGGAAAAACGTTTGCTGCCATAACTTTTATTTATCGGTTGCTGAAATTCGCAAAAGCAAAACGTATTTTGTTCCTGGTTGATACAAGAAACCTTGGTGAACAGGCCGAGCAAGAGTTTATGTCGTATGTACCAAATGACGATAACCGCAAATTTACAGAACTATACAGTGTACAACGACTCAAATCAAGTTACATACCTACTGACAGCCAGGTTTGTATAAGCACTATCCAGCGTCTATATTCCATTCTGAAAGGGACTGAACTCGAAGAAGCAGCCGAAGAGGAGAACCCAAACGAACGGAGATATCAACCCAAAGAAATTCCTCCGGTTGAATACGACCCTAAAATGCCGATCGAGTTTTTCGATTTTATTGTTATCGATGAGTGCCACAGGAGCATTTACAATTTATGGAAACAGGTATTGGAATATTATGACGCCTTTGAGATAGGATTAACAGCTACACCCGATAAGCGGACAATTGGTTATTTCGACCAGAATCTTGTGAGCGAATATTCCCACGAAATGGCCGTTGCCGATGGTGTGAATGTAGGTTACGAAGTTTTTATAATTGACACAAGGGTAACAATACAGGGCGGTACTCTCTGGAAGGGAGAATATATTGAACACAGGGAACGGTTGAGCCGGAAAAAAAGGATGGAATTGCAGGATGAAGATGAAGATTATTCATCAAAGCAATTGGATAACGATGTGGTTAATCCAAATCAAATAAGAACCATCATCAGAACATTCAAAGAACATCTGCCTGAAATTTTTCCGGATCGATTTATTGATGTAGGGACAGGTCGTGACCTGTCCTCATACAATTTCGAGGTACCAAAGACATTAATCTTTGCTAAAACCGACAGCCACGCCAACGATATTATTGATATTGTAAGAGAAGAATTTGCTGAGGAAAATAAATTCTGCAAAAAAATAACTTACACCAGCGAAGATCCCAAGAGCATACTGGCACAGTTTCGCAACGACTATTACCCTCGCATTGCAGTTACTGTTGATATGATTGCTACAGGGACCGATGTAAAACCTCTGGAGTGCCTGCTTTTTATGCGGGATGTGAAAAGTAAAAATTATTTTGAGCAGATGAAAGGCAGAGGTACCCGAACCATTTTGGTAGATGATCTGAGGAAAGTTACACCTACTGCCAAATACACCAAAGACCATTTTGTAATTGTAGATGCCATCGGTGTTACCAGAAGTTTGAAGACAGACAGCCGTCCATTAGAGAAAAAGCCCGGCGTACCTTTGAAAGAGTTGTTACAAGCTGTTGCCGTTGGAGCAAGAGACGAGGAATTGTTCACTTCATTAGCCAACCGGTTAACGCGCTTAGACAAACAAATTACCGAAAAAGAGAAGAAGAAGTTTATTGAAAAGACAAATGGTAAAACAGTGTCTCAGGTAGTTAAAGATTTGTTGAACGCTTTTAATCCTGATGTGCTGGAGGAGATTGAAACCAAAGTAAGGATTGAAAAGGAAGGATCTGCACCTGTGGACATAGAAGCAGCCATTAGAACTGAAACTGAAAAACTTCAGAATAATGCTGCGAGAGTATTTACCGGTGATCTTAACGATTATATTGAAAATGTTCGCAAGGCACATGAACAACGCATTGATTTAACTAATCCCGATGAAGTGTTGAAAGCAGGTTGGGATAAAGACAACAAAGAAAAGGCAAATGAACTGGTAAAAGATTTTACAGATTGGATGCAGCAACACAAAGATGAATTGACGGCTTTGCAGATTTTTTACAACCAGCCTTTCCGTAGGCGTGAGCTCACCTACATCATGATAAAAGAGGTGTTGGAAAAACTGCAAAGCGATAAACCTATACTTGCACCTTTGACTGTTTGGCGGGCTTACGAAGCATTGGAGCAATGCAACGGTTCACCACGTAATGAACTCACGGCCATAGTTTCGCTGATTCGTAAAGTAAGCGGATTGGACACCACTCTTACGGCTTATGACAAAACGGTAGACAAAAATTTTCAGGAATGGGTGTTTAAAAAGCAAGCCGGTGCAACCAAGTTTAACGAAGAACAAATGCAATGGCTACGAATGATAAAGGATTATGTGATAAGCAGTTTCCATATCGAGAAAGAAGATTTTGATCTTAACCCGTTTAATGCACATGGTGGACTGGGTAAAATGTGGCAATTGTTTGGTGAGAAAACAGAGGAAATAATTAATGAATTAAATGAAGTATTAGCGGCATAGAAATGGGCACTTCGGCTTCGCTCAGTGTCCGAAGTGCAGAAGCCACCGAATGATATAAAGTAGAATGAAAGGCTATATGTACATATTACTCTGTTCCAATGGTCAATATTATACAGGTAGTACAAATGATCTGGAAAAAAGATTGGCACAACATAAAAACTGTGAAGGAGCAAATTTCACTAAAAAGCATTTGCCGGTGGAGCTAGTATATTACGAGGAATTTCAAAGAGTTGATGAAGCATTCTATAGAGAGAAACAAGTACAAGGATGGAGTAGAAAGAAAAAGGAAGCATTGATAAATGGTGAATATGAAAAATTACCTGATTTAGCAAGAAATTATACACAGTATGGCACTTCGACAAGCTCAGTGCCCGGTGATGCGGTGGTTGAGAAAGGGGAAGTAAGTGCCCTTCGACAGGCTCAGGGCACGGAGAAAGCAGAAAAGAGCTTTGATGAATCGGTGGTTGAGCCTGTCGAAACCACCGATAAGAATAATTTTTAATGAAAGAGACTTATATTTGAGTTTTAACTATGGCAAGCACAAAAATAGAATGGACTGAAAGCACCTGGAATCCAATTACTGGTTGCACTAAGATTTCAACAGGTTGTAAGTTTTGCTATGCCGAATTAATGGCTCGTCGGCTGAAAGCCATGGGACAGGAAAAATATAAAAATGGTTTTGAACTCACATTGCACCCCGACACTTTACAGGAACCTTACACATGGAAAAAGGGGAAAATGATTTTTGTGAATTCCATGAGCGACCTGTTTCACAAAGATGTTCCGATTGAATTCATTCAACAAATTTTTAGAGTAATTAAAGAAAACCCGCAACATGTATTTCAGGCATTAACAAAGCGATCTGATGTATTGAGATACTACGATAGTGAAGGTTGGCTGGAATGGCCACACAATCTATGGGTGGGAGTTACCGTAGAGAACAATGATGTAACTCATCGTATTGAAGATTTAAGAAAAACAGGTGCAAGGGTTAAATTTTTATCCTGCGAACCCCTATTAAGTTCTTTGCCCGATATTAATTTACAAAGCATTGATTGGGTAATTGTTGGAGGCGAAAGCGGCAGGTCACCACGGCCCATTAAAGAAGAATGGGTAATTGATATTAAGGAACAATGCCAAAATGCAAATGTTGCCTTTTATTTTAAGCAATGGGGCGGAACCAATAAAAAGAAAAATGGCAGATTGTTGGAGGGTAAGAGATATGATAAAATGCCCAGATTATTAGCGAATTAAGCGAAGTATTGGCGGAATAAGATGATAGATAAAAAAAAATTACCTAAGTATTGGGAAACAAAGAACTTGTCTGATCTGATAGGTGAGAACGGAGTGTTTTGCGATGGAGATTGGATAGAAAGTAAAGACCAAGATAAAAATGGAGAAGTCAGGTTAATTCAACTTGCAGACATTCGTGATGGGTATTTTAGGGATAAATCTGATAGACACTTAACACGGAAAAGAGCTAATGAATTAAACTGCACATTTTTAAACCAAAGTGATATTTTAGTTGCACGGATGCCTGACCCACTAGGGCGGTGTTGTTTATTTCCTTTGAAGGGGGAAAATAAGTATGTTACTGTTGTTGATGTAGCGATAATTAGAACAGATGAAAATATCTGCGATAAGAAATTTTTAGGTTATATTATAAACTCTCCACAAATAAGAAATGCAATAGACCATTTAGAGAGTGGAACAACAAGAAAAAGAATTTCGAGAAAGAATTTAAACACAATTGAATTCCCAATTCCACCTCTCACTGAGCAACAAGCCATCGTATCCAAAATAGAAGAACTACTAAGCGATTTAGAAAATGGGAAACAACAACTGCAAACCGCACAACAGCAATTAAAAACATATCGCCAAAGTTTGTTGAAATGGGCTTTTGAAGGGCGTTTCGGCTACGCTCAACGTCCCTCAAACTGTTTAAAAGATGGTGAATTACCAAAGGGGTGGAAGTGGGTGAAAATTATTGACATCGTAGAGAACAATAAAAACTCTTTAAAAGCAGGTCCTTTCGGTTCTTCATTAAAAAAAGAATTTTATGTACAAAAAGGGTATAAAATTTACGGACAAGAACAAGTAATAAGTGACGATGCTTTCCTAGGAGATTATTTCATCAATGAAGAAAAATACCAAGAATTAAAATCGTGTAAAATTAAGCCGTTAGATATTCTTATTAGCTTGGTTGGAACAGTAGGTAAAGTTTTAATTCTACCTGAGAATTGTAAAGAAGGGATTATCAATCCTCGTCTTATAAAAATTTCACTAAACAAGGGAATATATTTACCTAAATTTTTTAAGCATTACTTTGAAAGTTCGTCTGTAAAAAACTTCTACGGTTCAAAAGCACAAGGAACTACAATGGATGTTTTGAATTTGGGAATAATAAAAACAATTCCGTTTCCACTGCCCTCTCTTTCAGAACAACAACATATTGTTGATGAATTAGAAAGCAAACTCACCGTTTGCGATAAAATAGAAGAAGCCATCAGCCAAAGTTTGCAACAAGCAGAAACTTTAAGGCAAAGTATTTTGAAAAAGGCGTTTGAAGGGAAATTATAATTGTAGGGACGGGTCGCGACCTGTCCCTACAAAACGGCGACCTGTCCGAATGATTAAACCATACGCAATAATAATTTGGAAACGAGAGATGGAAAATTGGTGAGATTATGAAAGAACGCAAATCAAGCAGATTGCAGGGATATGATTATTCGTCGGATAATATATATTTTGTTACATCCTGCGTTCAAAACAGGGTTTGTTGTTTCGGTGAAATCGTAGGGACGGGTCGCGACCTGTCCCTACAAAACATGGACCTGTCCCTACAATCGTCCACACAAAATGGTGAACAATTTGTTACATCGTTTATTCCACAAATGATATTAAACGAATACGGTACAATTGCCGAAAAGCAATGGCATTGGTTGTCCGAACAATATCGATATATTGTTTTGCATGCTTTTGTGGTAATGCCTAATCATATTCATGGAATAATTGAAATAAATCGTTCGCGGATTATATCATCCGATCCAATCAAAATCAAACCATTATCCGAATTGATAGGTGCATATAAAACAACTGTATCCAAACAAATTCATTTAATGGGGTTTATGGAATTTCAATGGCAACGGTCGTTTTACGAACACATCATTCGTGATGAAAAAACATTCGAAACAATTTCTGATTATATTATTAACAACCCTGTAAATTGGGAACAAGATAAATTATACAATTAATGAGCAACAATACCTCTTCAATAGTAAGCAAAGTATGGTCATTCTGCAATCCCCTGCGTGACGTAGGTGTAGGTTACGGTGATTATTTAGAGCAACTCACTTATTTGCTTTTTTTAAAGATGGCAGATGAATACAGTAAGCCGCCTTATAATCGCACACTTGGTATTCCAAAGGCATACAACTGGGAGAGCTTAACATCAAAGAAAGGCGCAGAGCTTGAATTACATTATGTTACTCTGCTTCGCGAGCTTAGCACCCAAAAAGGAATTCTGGGGCAGATATTTACCAAGAGTCAGAACAAGATACAAGATCCAGCCATGCTGGCCAAGGTAATTGATATGATCGGCAGCGAAAACTGGCTTGTTATGGGCGCCGATGTAAAAGGCGATATTTATGAAGGGTTGTTGGAAAAAAATGCTGAAGACGTAAAAAGCGGTGCTGGCCAATACTTCACCCCTCGTGCATTGATCAGAGCAATGGTAGAATGTGTTCAACCCCAACCGATGAAGACCATTGCTGATCCTGCCTGTGGCACAGGAGGTTTCTTTCTGGCTGCATATGACTATTTGGTTACCAACAACAAATTAGATAAAGAGCAAAACAAGTTTATAAAACTCCAGACTTTTTTCGGAAACGAAATTGTGGCCGGAACAAGGCGGTTGGCTTTAATGAATTTGTTTTTACATAACATCGGCGATATTGACAGCGCTAACTTTATTTCCCCTGCCGATGCTTTGATTGCAGCTTCACCAATAACTTACGATTATGTCTTAGCCAATCCACCATTCGGAAAAAAGAGCAGTCAGACATTTACAAACGATGAAGGTGAACAGGAGAAAGATGATCTGACATACAACCGTCAGGACTTCTGGGCAACCACAAGCAACAAGCAATTAAATTTTGTTCAGCATATCCGCACAATGCTAAAAACAACAGGATTAGCAGCTGTAGTTGTTCCCGATAATGTTTTGTTTGAAGGCGGAGCAGGTGAAACCGTTCGTAAAAAATTATTGGAAACAACCGACCTACATACCATACTTCGTTTACCAACCGGTATATTCTATGCTCAGGGAGTTAAGGCAAATGTAATTTTCTTCGATAACAAACCGGCCAGCAAAAACCCATGGACAAAAGAAACCTGGGTGTACGATTACCGAACTAATATCCATCACACCTTAAAGAAAAATCCGTTAAAATTAGACGACCTAAAAGATTTTATTGCTTGCTACAATCCATCAAACCGTCACAAACGCAAAGAAACCTACAACTCTGAAACAAATCCCGAAGGTCGATGGAGAAAGTTCACTTATGAAGAAATCATAAACCGTGACAAAACCAGTTTAGACATCACTTGGCTAAAAGACAAATCATTGGCCGACCTAGACAACCTGCCAGACCCTGATGTTTTGGCAGCAGACATTATTGAAAATCTTGAAGCAGGCCTTGAAAGTTTTAGAGCAATAATGATAACATTAAATTCAAAAGATTAAGCCAACGCTGAAACCAAAGTTTTGTCGAAGAACTTGCAAAGCCGACCCGGAAAAAAATTTAAAACACGTCAACACACATGCGACATAGACAGAAAAGAAAATGAAACAGAAATGATAAGTTTAATATGACCATAAAAATTGACAGATTGATAGACAAAGACAAGAACCTCCGGTGCATATTATTAGTTATCATTACTTTAATCTTCACAACATCATGCAGTAGCGAAAGAAATGCATGGATCAGGATTAACCAGCTTGGTTACCGGAACAATGATATTAAAGTTGCAGTTTTTCTAAGCAAAAAAGCCTTAAACCTTCAATCATTTAAAATAATTGAAGTAAGTTCAGGGGAAGTGGCAATGACTTTTAAGAATGTCACAAAATCAGAACCGCTGGTACCTTTTATCAGTTGTTACCGACTTCCATTCACAGAGCTTAAAAAGAGCGGTATTTACAGAATTGTTGCAGGAAATGCAATCTCCCCGGATTTCCGGATTGCTGATGATGTTTATGATGGGACAGCTGATTTTCTGCTTAATTATATGAGGCAGCAAAGATGTGGATATAATCCCTGGGTAAAAGACTCCTGCCATACAAATGATGGGTATGAGATTTATGGGAAATCTGGCGACTCAGCTCATATTGATGTTAAAGGGGGATGGCACGATGCCGCTGATTATCTGCAATATGTGGCTACCTCAGCTAATGCAACTTACCAGATGCTCTTAGCTTATTCTGAGAATCCAGCTTCATTCGGCGATAAATATCTTTCCAATGGACTACCAGGAGCGGATGGTATGCCTGATGTTCTTAATGAGAGCAAATGGGGTCTCGATTGGCTCATTAAAATGAATCCTGAACCGGGAGTAATGTACAACCAGATTGCTGACGACCGCGATCATATCGGATTCAGATTTCCTAATAACGATACTGCAAAATATGGTAAAGGTCGTGAAAGACCTGTTTACTATTGCACCGGGAAACCACAGGGTCTTTTTAAATATAAGAACAGAACAACAGGTATTGCTTCAACAGCAGGTAAGTTCGCATCAGCCTTTGCAAAAGGTGCGGAAGTTTATAAGAGTGTAGATACTGAGTTCTCTAAGCTCCTTATGACCAAAGCCATAGCTGCATTCAACTATGGACTTAAAAACCCTGGGGTATGTCAGACAGCACCCGGAACAGCTCCTTACTTTTATGAAGAAGATAACTGGGTAGACGACATGGAACTTGCAGCAATCGAATTGTACAACCTTACAAAAGAATCCAGATATCTCGATTTTGCCATTGAATTCGGCCGAAAAGAGTTGGTCACACCATGGATAGGCAGTGATACCGCGCGTCATTACCAGTGGTATCCATTTGTAAATATGGGGCATCCGGCTATTGCAAGAGAGCAGAAAACCCAAAATGAAATTGAGTTTGCCGGTTACATGAAAAAAGGTCTTGATCTTACAGAACTGAAAGCAAAGAATAATCCTTTCCATATTGGAATTCCTTTCATCTGGTGCTCTAATAACCTCATTGCCGCAATAACAACACAGGCACATCTTTATTCTGAGATAACAGGCGACAATTCATTCGCTGAGCTGGAAGCAGCCCACAGGGACTGGCTCTTCGGTTGCAATCCATGGGGAACCAGTATGATTGTCGGACTTCCTGAAAATGGAGATTACCCGATTAATTCACATTCCGCATATGTGCTTAAAGGTGGCCAGGTTTACGGGGGACTTGTTGATGGACCAGTCTATCCCACAATCTTCAATTCCCTGAAATATATTTATCTCTCAAAAAAAGATGAATATGCTGATTTCCAGACAAAACTTGCGGTCTATCATGATGACTTTGCCGATTATTCTACCAACGAGTGTACAATGGATGGTACCGCCAGCCTGGTATATTATCTCTCTGCATTAAAATCTCAATCTGATAATCTTCATAATAATTCTGAAGTACAGTAACTCCGAATGACCGCAAATCATAGCCAAAGTTTAATGTCAAAAGACCAAAGAACTCACAATATAGAGGGTATTGAATTCAAAGTGATATATTCAAGAAGAAAGACTCTGGGAATCAGTATTCTTCCAGATTCATCGGTAATAGTCAGGGTACCATATCTGACATCTTTTAAGACCATCAGCAAAGTCATTCAGCAAAAAGCCGGATGGATAATAAAACACAAAGACAGTTACAAGGAAAAAGAGAAGAGTAAACTCAACAAAATGTATTTTAGCGGAGAGACCCATCTTTTCCGTGGAAACGAATCTATTTTAAAGATTGAAAAATCCGGTAAACCTTATATCCGGTTTTATGATAATACAATTGAACTTGGAGTAGATAGAACTGATGATGCCAGGGTATTAAAGTGGTTAATGTATCAGGGATATAAGAATGAAGCTTTGATTGTTTTTCCTGATATCATTAATAAGGTTCTTAAAAAATTTGAAGATCAGATGTTTAAGCCGACGGGACTAATTATCCGTACAATGAAAAGACGATGGGGAAGCTGTTCAAATAAAGGAATAATAACATTGAGCACAGAACTAATCAAACTGCCAGATCTGTTTATTGAATATGTTATTATTCATGAGTTATGCCACCTAAAACATCACAATCATGGTGCCGCTTATTATAAACTTTTATCAGAACTTTTTCCGGAATGGAAGTCAATAAGAAAAGAATTGAGAAGGTATATTCAATAGAAACAGCAGATAATAATCAAAAAATATGCTTCGTCATTCCGCTTCTCGCAATGAAATTACATCTAAGAGTACAATTCGTATTCGTAATTCGTAATTCGTAATTCCAGATTTAAACCTATACTTCGTACTCCTGCCCTTTAGCAGGTATCTCAATATTTTTATAACCCTCGTTCAGGAGTGTAGAAACATATTTTTTCTGTGTTTCATACTCACCATGAACAATAAAGATCTTAGTTAAAGCACTCTTATCCTGACAACTTAAGAAGTCAATCATCTCCTTATAATCGCCATGACCGCTGAATGATTCGATTTTTTTCACCTCCGCTCTTACTTCATGAACAGTTCCATGGATGGAGACCTCTTTATCACCTCTGCCTATCCTTGCTCCAAGGGTTGTTGGTGCACAATATCCCACAATAAGAATCGTGTTCTTCGGGTCAGAAATATTATTTGCCAGATGATGTTTTACTCGTCCGGCTTCCATCATACCTGAAGCTGAAATAATTACACAAGGCTTCTTATGATCATTAAGTTTTTTTGAATCTTCAACCCGTGTGATATAAAACAAGCTATTAAAACCAAACGGATCATTGTCTGTCTCCATCACCTGAAGAAAATTCTTATTAAAACATTCAGGATGCATCCTGAAAACAGTTGTTGCGTTTACTGCAAGGGGGCTATCGACAAAAATATCAACTTTAGGCAACCTGCCCTGGTTAAAGAAGTTATTAAGGGTATAAACAACCTCCTGTGTGCGCCCAACGCTGAAAGCAGGTATGATAAGCTTGCCACCTTTATTTAAACACGTGTCGACAACTACATTTAATAGTTCTTCTTCCGCCACTAGCGTTTCGTGATGCAATCTGTCGCCATAAGTTGATTCAGTAATAAGGATATCGGCCTGTGGAAAAGGCTGAGGAGTGGCGAGTATCCGGTCGAACGGTCTGCCGATATCTCCTGTATAAGCTATCCTCTTAATTTGCCCGTTTTCGATAATCTGAAAATTAGCCACCCCGCTGCCAAGCATATGGCCGGTATTAGTGAACTTAACCGTTATGTTTTCGTCAATCCTGAATTTCATCTCATTTGGTACTCCGATAAAGTGAGTCATGCAGGCTGTTGCATCAGCCTGGGTATAAATCGGGGTCACCAGTGGTAGTCCCTTTTTAGCTCTTCTCTTATTGAATGTAAATGTATCATGCTCCTGTATAAAAGCTGAATCGGCAAGCATTATGGCACAAAGATCACGTGTTGCATTTGAACAGACCACTGATCCCCTGAAACCCAGCTTATACATATAAGGTATCAGTCCGGCATGGTCAATATGTGCATGTGTAAGAATTAAATGATCTATCACGGAGGGGTCAAACATAAGGTCCCTGTTCATGCTGTCGGTTTCGAGTCCTTTACCCTGAAACATACCGCAATCGAGAAGTATCTTTTTTCCTGAATCTGTTGTAATGAGATGTTTGCTTCCGGTAACCTCCCTTGCAGCACCTATAAATTTTATTTTCATTTTCGTAACATATTAATGTTTTAAAGATAGTGAATTATTAGTTTAAGGCGACAGGCGACAGGCGACAGGCAACAGGTAACAGCCAATTTTTTCAACTAACATTATTTTACAAAAAGACTAAGAATCATTACACCTGTTAACCCGGTGATACCAATTGATGTTTCCATTACAGTCCATGTTTTCAATGTATCTTTAATGCTCAGATTGAAGTATTCTTTAAAGAGCCAGAATCCACCATCATTCACATGTCCAACCATCAGACTTCCGGAACCAATTGCCAGAACCATCAACTCAGGGCTTACTCCTGTACCTGAGACCAATGGCAGAACTATTCCGGCCGTTGTTATACCTGCAACGGTTGCAGAACCTACACAAAAGCGCAAAATTGTCGCGATAAGCCATCCCAGAAACAAAGGTGAAAGCGTGGATTGACTTAGCAATTCACCAATATATTTACTAACCCCGCTATCGACCAGAACTTGTTTCAATGCTCCTGCCCCGGCAATCAGGAGCATTATCATTGTGATACTTGTAACTGAATGAGCAAGGGAATCCATAATGTCAGTTATTTTTCTTCCTCTTGCCAGTCCTAGTGTATAAATAGCAAATAAAACAGATAGCAACATTGCAATAACCGGATTCCCGATATATCCCAGCACTTTTCTGACCATATTATCCTCCGGCAACAGAAATCCGGCAACAGTTGAAATACTTATCACGATAACTGGTAACAGGGAAGAAAAAAAACTAACCCAGAAGCCTGGCATTTCTTCGTCGGTTAAAGCTTTCTGGTTTACAAATTCCTGCAACGGTTTAGCCTCAATTTTACTAAGAACTTTTGACAGAATAGGTCCGGAAATCACTATTGCAGGTATTGCAACAATTATTCCGTAAACCATTGTTTTCCCAAGATCTGCATGGAACATTCCTACAATAGCCGTAGGTGCCGGATGAGGTGGCAGATAGCCATGAGTGACAGAAAGAGCGGCCAGCATTGGTAAGCCGACATACAGTAATGGAAGGCCGGTTGAAGCTGCAACTGTAAAGACAAGTGGGATCATGATGAAAAAGCCAACATCATAGAACAAGGATACACCCACAATAAAACCTGTCAGCATTAAAGCCAATTGTATATGTTTTATGCCGAAAGCTTTTACCAGTTTTGTTGTTATTCTCTGAGCTGCCCCGCTTTCTGATACCAGTTTACCAAGCATGGAGCCCAAACCAAGTATCAGGACAAGAAAGCCCATTGTATTCCCAATTCCGTTTTCTATTGATATCACCGCCTTGTCGATGGTCATTCCTTCAGCCAGGGCAACTGCCAGAGAGACGATGACAAATGACAAAAATGAATTGAATTTTACTACGAGGATCAGGAAAAGAAGAAGGCAAATTCCCAGGATAACAATGATTACAGGCATAATTTGGAATATATTAAGTTACTGGCTACAGGCTACAGGCTATAGGCTACAGGCTACAGGTTTTTACTTTTGTCTTTTGTCTTTTGTCTTTTGTCTTGCCTAATGTCTATTCCGGTTTCAGCGGAAATTTAACTACTGCATTATCGCGGGAGGAGCGGTAGATTGCAGTGAAAAGTTCCACAGTTCTGCGCCCGGCTTCACCGGTGACAGATGGTTCTGTGTTGTTACTAATTGCAGCAATAAAATCTTCAATCTGGTATTGAAAATACCGGACAGTAGGATCGCAGTTGTTAAAAGTTTCTGTATCCTGCCTTATCCATTCTTTGAGCAAATTCTCTTCGCCCGGTATGGTCCACAGATCATTTACAGGAGGTTCGGCAACACCTGTTCTGCCAGCGATGAACATTGCCCCTCCATCTGTCTGGACACCCGCAGA
>Ga0265292_1000995_pt1 | contig 28687 bp, 40 predicted proteins | sample Munlanlewell296A_FD_189080 | JGI IMG/M metagenome (GOLD analysis project Ga0265292, IMG submission 189080) | Leachate microbial communities from a municipal landfill in Southern Ontario, Canada - Leachate well 296A | ecosystem: Engineered > Solid waste > Landfill > Unclassified | place: Canada... | reverse complement strand
GACCCGCCGCTCACCCTGCAGCTCAAACTCGGGGAAGGAATCAGCCTGCTACGCGACATCGGCGTCCCGGCTGAGCGTGTCATACTCGTATTCAACAAGGTTGACAAGGCATCCGCAGACACGGTGAAAAACATCGAGGGAGAGCTAAGCCTCGACCACTATGACCTACCATGGACCACAGTATCCGCGGACAAGAGAACAAACCTCAACGGGCTACTGGACCTCATCGCATGGAAGATCAAGGAGCTGAAGAACAAGCCTCCCGCACCTGAGCCCATCATCCTGATCCAAGAGCCCCCCGTGGAAGACCCCGAGGAGGTAGTGGGCGACCCTGACGCCGAAGACGAAGAAGAAGACGAGAGCTGAAGAAGCAATAGCTCGGGCCCTATCCTCCTCCCCACGCAGGTGGACGCCGAGACAAGAAGACCCCTTCAAGACCCTTATCAGAACCATCCTCAGCCAGAACACAAATTGGAAAAACGAGGACACCGCATACCGGCGCCTCGAAGAAATGGTCGGGGTAACACCCCTGGATATCTCAACCGCCGATGTCGCTAAGATAGCCGAGGCGATCAAACCCGCCGGCATGTACAACATACGAAGCAAAACACTCAAACAGGTAGCAACCCGAGTCCTAGAACAATATAATGGCGACCTGACCACAATCGTCTCCAAGCCCTACCCCGAAGCACGCAAAGCCCTCATGTCACTCCCAGGAGTAGGCGAGAAGACTGCAGATGTCGTACTCCTGTTCAACGCCGGAAAAACAGTCATCCCAATCGACAGACACATCGCCCGCATCGCTAAGAGGCTTGAACTGGTACCCAAGAACGCGCCATACGACGCGATACGGCTCGCCCTCGAAGAAGTCACCCCACCCCAAAACTACCTAGACGCCCACATCAAACTCATCCAATTCGGCAGAGACACGTGTAGAGCACAAAACCCCAAATGCATTCAATGCATCCTAAACGATATCTGCCCATATCACCCGCAATAGGGCAGAGAACAAGCCCCCAACAACAAACAACCCCAAACCAAACCAGAAAAACAAAAATAAACCAAATAAACGATTATCCGTCAATATGCGAATCGTTTAAATGTAGGACTCGCTGATTCACTACAGCTAGTAAAATAAGGAGAGGCTACGATGCCTAGGCCACGTTCACCTAGAAAAGGATCAAAGTCATTCTATCCTAGACGCAGGGCAAGCCACTTTAATGGACGCATCCAGCATTGGCCGGAGGTCACAGAAGGTCCCCAGCTCCTAGGCTTCGCAGGTTACAAGGCGGGGATGACCCACCTCTATCAGATAGAGGACAGGGCAAAGGTCCCCGAGTTTGGACAAGAAGTAAAGGTCGCGGCAACCGTCATAGAGGCCCCGCCGATGCTTGTATGCGCCATCCGCTCCTACAGGGAGACATACGACGGATACAAGGTCATCACTGAGGCCTGGATGACCGATCCCACGAAGGATGTCATCAAGGCGACGAAGGTCAAGAAGACCGCTGATACCGCTAAGGAGCTTGAGAAACTCGCCTCGTCCAAGGACAAGGCGAAGGAGATCAGGATCCTAGCCGCCACGCAGCCAAAGCTTGCCTCCATGGGGAAGAACACCCCCGACCTCATCGAGATCAAGGTCGGCGGCGGAAGCATCGACCAGCAACTTGAGTTCGCCAAGGGGCTGCTCGGCAAAACCGTTACAGCGTCACAGGTCTTCAAACCTGGCGAATCCATCGACCTCTCCGGAGTCACGAAGGGCAAAGGATTCCAGGGCCCCGTCAAGAGGTTCGGAGTCCGCATCCAGCAGAACAAGTCCCGCAAATCCATCAGAAGCGTAGCCTCAATCGCGCCCGTATCCCCAAGGACAATTCACCCTCACGTAGCACGCGCAGGCCAGATGGGAAGCCACCAACGCGTCGACTTTAACAAACGCATACTACTACTCGGCAGCGACGGCAACAAGGTATCCCCCGCAGGCGGGTTCAACAGATACGGACCAATAAAGAGCGACTACGTCGTCATCAAGGGAAGCGTCCAGGGAACCCCCAAGAGGCTCATCCGCATGAGGAAAGCCGTCAGGGAAACGATCTACCCTGAGACCGCTCCACAGGTAACATACGTCGGCACAGAATGGGGTAAGGAGAAGACCGCGCAATGAAGGTTCCAGTCCTAAGTCTCACAAACGAAAAGATCGACGAGATCGATCTCCCGAAGATCTTCGAGACCCCAATAAAGCCCGAGGTCATAAGGAGAGCAGTCATAGCACAGCAGAGCCACGACTTCCAACCTCAGGGTAGAGACCCTCTAGCAGGCAAGAGGAACACCGCGCTTAGCAGGGGAACCGGCCACGGTCAAGCGAGACTACCCCGCCTCAAGCAGAGTGGCAAGGCAGACTTCGCAGTCCAAGCCGTCGGCGGTCACCTCTCAACCCCACCGAAGTCGGAGAAAGTCCTAATCAAGAGGATCAACAAAAAAGAACGCCGCCTCGCCATCAGGTCCGGCATCGCCGCGACAGCCAGCAAGGAGATCGTCGCAGCACGCGGACACAACATCGAAGGCGTAACACAGCTCCCCCTCGTCCTCGATGACGCCATCGAAGGCGTCCAGAAGACAAAGGAGGTACAAGACCTCTTCACAAAGATCGGAATCTGGGCCGACGTCGAACGCGCAGACCGTAAGGGTGTCCGCGCAGGCAGAGGCAACATGAGGGGAAGAGGCAAAAAGATCGGTAAGGGCCCACTCATCGTCATCTCCGAGGACAAGGGCGTCAGCAGAGCCGCCCGCAACCTGCCGGGCGTCGACGTCACCGTTCTCAGGAACCTAAACGCGGAGCTACTGGCACCGGGTGCGAACCCTGGAAGACTCGTCGTATGGGCAAAGTCAGCGTTCACAGCCATCGACGAGACATGGGAGGACTAAAAATGAAGCCACACGACGTCATCATGTACCCGACGATGACTGAGCGCAGCGTCTACATGATCGAGAACGAAAACAAGCTAATTTTCATCGTCCACCGCGAGGCGACTAAGCAGGACATCTCGAAGGCAATAAAGGAACTCTACGAGGTTGAGGCAAAGGAGATAAACACGCTCATCGACAGGCAAGGCAAGAAGAAGGCCTTCGTCAAGCTCAAGGAGGGCTTCAGCGCCTCAGAGGTCGCCATAAAGCTAGGCATACTGTAGGTGTGAGGAATGGGTAAGAGAATCAAGGTTCAACGACGCGGACGCGGGACGCCGGTCTTCCAGGCCGCGCACTCCGGTAAGATCAGTCAGGTAAGGTACCCAAAGACATCAAGCGGGTCCCTCCACGGAGTGGTCAAGGACATAGTCCACGAGGCCGGAAGGGGCGCACCCCTCGCCCTCATCGAGCTCAGCAACGGCGAGTCATTCTACTCGGCGGCACCCGAGGGGACACACGTCGACCAGGAAATCTTCCTCGGCCCAGATGCCCCCCTCAAGGTCGGGAACATAATCCCTCTCAGCAGGGTCCCCGAGGGCACACTCGTGAACAACATCGAGCTGAAGCCCGGGGACGGCGGCAAGATCGCGAGGGCATCCGGCGGATTCGCAACGGTAATCGCCCACAACCTCGGCAAGACAGTATTAAAACTCCCATCCAAGAGAAGCATCCAGGTATCCGACGACTCGCTGGCAACCATCGGCGTAATCTCCGGCGGAGGCCGACTCGAGAAACCTCGCCTCAAGGCGGGCGAGGGCTTCCACGCGGCAATGGCCAACAACAAGGTCTACCCAATTGCACACGGCGTGAAGATGACGGCCGCCAGCCACCCGCACGGCGGAGGTCGCCACAGGAGACCCGGAAAGTCCACCACCGTGAGCAGGAATTCCCCCCCAGGCGCGAAGGTCGGTCTAATCGCCGCCAGGGTATCGGGCAGGGGCGGATCGAAGCGCCTCCGGGAGTAACCAACACGATTAAATAAAGGATACTATGGAGTGAAGACGAATGCCAAAGAACTTCCAGTACCGGGGACGAAGCGTCGACGACCTCAAAGCCATGTCAATGGACGAGTTCATCAACCTCCTGCCCAGCCGCATGAGGAGAAGCCTACGAAGAGGACTCAGCAACGAGCAGAGGATCGTCCTCGAGCACCTCAGACAGGAGGACGGGAAACCCATCAAGACACACGCCCGAGACATGGTGGTCCTCCCCGAGATGATCGGCAAGACCATACAGGTCCACAGCGGCCAGGAGTTCGTTGAGGTAAGGATCAACGAGAAGATGCTGGGCCACTACCTCGGCGAGTTCGTCATTACGAACAAGTTCGTCCGACACGGCAAGCCAGGCATCGGAGCATCCAGAAGCTCGATGTACATCCCGCTGAAGTAAATACACTTCAGCTTATTTTCTACAAATAAAACTTTCAAAATAAACTGCACTATCTATGCTCATAGACATCCTCACGATAAAACCTGCCGCAAAACATTCAATATTAATCTCACAACGCTCCTCTAAAAACAACCCCTAATAATCGTCTATAGATTCACATCACCCACGAATTTAGATAACGTTTTTATATAAAGTCCCGATTTCAAGTAAGGCGAATGGTGCGTATATGCCATCCTGGAGATACTCGGTCACAGGTCTAGATCCGGACAAGACAGCGATAGCCAGCGGCAGGGATCTCAGAATAAAGCCAAAGGCTGCCAGAGAGATCTGCAACTACATAAAGGGCATGAAGCTAGCTAAGGCGAAGGAGACGTTACAGGACGTCGTCGAGCTGAAGAAGCCTGTCCCCTATTACAGGTATAGGCTCAAGGTGCCGCACAGGGCTGAAGCCCAGGGCTTCGATGCAGGCAGGTACCCGCAGAAAGCCGCGGGAGAGATCCTTCGAGTTCTAGACGCCGTTGAGGCGAACGCCGAGTTCAAGGGGCTGGACACCGAGAATTTAAAGATCACTCACATCGCGGCGCACAGGGGCCGCAGGATAAGGAAATTCATCCCGAGGGCCTTTGGTAGGGCCTCTCCGTATTTCAGGCACCTCACACACGTCGAGGTCGCCGTCGAGGAAGTGTAATTTTGTCTGTAGTCAAGCGCATTATCCGGGACAGTAAGGAGCGTATGGCCGTCGACGAACTTCTCTCTAAGGAGTTCGAGGAAGCCGGTTATGGGGGCATCACACTCACAAAGACGCCGCTTGGGGCGCAGATCAACCTCTACACCATGAGACCCGGAAGGGTCATCGGAAAGAGGGGACGCGCCATCAAGGACGCATCTGACAAGCTTGAGCACAAGCTCGGACTCGTAAACCCCCAGATAACCGTTGTCGAGATCGAGGTCCCGGAGCTCAACCCACATATAATGGCTGCTAGGGTAGCCAACGCGCTCGAGCGAGGCGTCCACTTCCGCAGGAGCATATTCTGGAGCCTCCGAAGGATAATGGACAGCGGCGCACTAGGCTGCGAAATCATACTCAAGGGACCCATAAGGAGCGCGAGGGCGAGGTTCGAGAAGGTCAGCGAGGGCTACATCCCCAAGTCCGGTGAACCATCCAAGAGGTGGCTACGCCACGCGACGATCCACGTCAAACAGAAGAGAGGCATCCTCGGCGTCACAGTGAACATCATCCCACCCGACGCGAAGTTCCCCGACAAGATCAGCCTCAAGGGGCTGCCCGAGATCGAGTACCCCGAGGAGGAGGTCTACATGCCCGAGGGCGTAGAGCCCGAACCTGAGCAAACAGTGACCACGGAGCAAGTCGCTCCAGCAACGGAACAGCCCGAAGCCACCGCCGAGGCTCCAGTAGATGAAAAGCCCGAAGAAGCTACCACCGAGATGTCAGTGGAAGTAAAATCCGACGAAGCTGTAGTTGAGCCTACACCAGTTGAGGCAGAGCCAGAGCCCCAGCCCGTAGAGGAAAAACTGGGTGAAGAAAAGCCAGCTGATGAGGAAAAACCAGCCGAAGCGGAAGAACCCAAGGAAGATAAGGAGGAAGCTTAGTTGCCCATTGTTCGACTCGAAGACATAAGGGAAATGAACCCCGAGCAGAGGCAACAGAAGCTAGAGGAGCTTAAGACAGAGCTCTCAAAGATCAAGACCCTCATCAACGCAGGCGGCTCCGTGGAGAACCCCGGCAGAGCCAAGGCGCTGAGGAAAACGATAGCGAGGATCGAGACTGTAACCAACGAGGAGGCGTCCAAGCAGTGACGCCGATCACCGCTGACAACCTAACCCGCCACGAGCTCATCGGGCTCGAGGCGAGGATCAGCGGTGTCAGCAATAGTTGTCAAAGAAACATTAAGGGAACAGTAGTTGACGAGACGCGTAACACCCTGACGATCAGCCGCAAGGGCGTCGACAAAAAGGTCGCGAAGGGTGAGGCGTCGTTCATTTTCAACCTGGACGGAACCTTGGTTGAGGTAGAGGGGAAGACCCTCATCGGTCGACCAGAAGACCGCGTAAAGAAGAAGCCTAAACGAGATTGGTAGGGCGAGAACGTTTTGATGAGCCTTAAAAGACCCGAGAACGAGTGTAGTGACCCAGACTGCCCATTCCACGGCTCCCTAGCGGTGAGGGGGCGGGTGTTGGACGGTGTGGTGGTTAGCGACAGGATGGCGAAATCCGTCGTTATCCGCATCGACTACACCAGATTCAACAGGAAATACGAGCGCTACGCGCGAGCGAGCAGCCGCATCACCGCACACAACCCCCCATGCATAGACGCGAAGAGGGGCGAGAGGGTCAGAGTAGCTGAGTGCAGGCCACTCAGCAAGACCAAGTCCTTCTGCGTCGTGGAAAAGCTAGCCGAGGAGGCGTGAATGAATGAGTAAGAGAACAGGGAAGAGAAAGCTTACACCACGGCGTAAGATAAGCGGCGGCCTAACGTCTGGCTCCGTCTTCATCTGTGCCGACAACAGTGGTGCACGTGTGCTCCGACTCATCCAGGTCCTCGGCTACAAGGGACGCCGCCGCAGGCTGCCGATAGCCAGCGTGGGCGATCTCTGTATAGTTAGCTGTCGAGAGGGTACGCCCGAGATGAGGAGGCAGATGTTCAGCGCGGTCATCATCCGCCAGAGGAAGCCGTACCTGAGGAAGGATGGCACCTGGATCCAGTTCGAGGACAATGCCGCCGTCATACTCACACCCGAGGGCACGCTAAGGGGTTCAGACGTTAAGGGGCCGGTGGCCAAAGAGGCGGTGGAGCGCTTCGCTCGCCTCGGAACAACCGCGAGGATGGTCGTTTAATTGAATAAAGTAGGAAACACCAAACCCTCCACGGTGAGAAAGCAGCAGAAGAACGCTCCCATACACATTAGGAGAAGGTACATCTCAGCACCCCTATCACCGAACCTTAAGACCCAATACGGTGCCCGGACCATGCCGATAATCGAAGAGGACACGGTGACCATAACGAAGGGCGACAGAAAGCTCACAGAGGGTAAGGTTCTGCGCGTCAACACGAAGAACTCGAAGGTCTACATAGAGGGCGTCACCAGGACCCGCCTCGACGGCTCAACCGTCCAACTCCCGGTGAGGGCCGAGAACGTCATGATAACGAAGCTCAAGCTCGACGACGACTGGCGGAAGAAGATACTCGAGCGCAAGGGCTTCAAGCCTAAGGAGGAGTAGAGATGGGAAGAAAAGGACCAACTAGACACATGAAGAGACAGCAGGCGCCGACGTTCTGGACCATCCACCGCAAGGAGAAGGTGTGGTCCATAAACACGAGCCCTGGCCCACACAACTTCGGGACATCCATCCCCATCACCATCATACTACGCGACATGCTAAGCACAGCCTCCACTAGGCGTGAGGCCACTCAGATCGCGAAGCAGGGCAAGATCAAGATAGACGGTAAACCCCGTCTGGATGACAAGTTCCCTGTCGGCCTAATGGACGTGATATCGATACCCGATGCTGGGGAGAATTATCGTATCCTGCCCGCAAAGGGAGGCAGACTCACCCTCCACCCGATAAAGGGAGATGAGATCGGCTTCAAGCTCTGCAGGATCGTAGGGAAGTCTACCCTGACGGTCGATACTATTCAGCTTCGACTCCACGACGGGAGGGCGCTGAACGTCCCAGCAGGGACCCCCTACAAGGTAAACGACGTTTTAAAGATAAAGATCCCATCCCAAGAGATCGTCGAACACATCGTCTTCAAGGACCAGCTGCCCATCGTCATCACGGGCGGCAGGTCCCAGGGCGAGACCGGCATCATAATCGGATTCGGCGACGAGCCTGGGTGGAAGAAGACGGCGACCGTGAGGACGCCAAAGGGAGAGGACATACGCACACTAACGAAGTATGTCTTCCCCGTGGGGACCTCCCAGCCGCTGATATCGCTACCGGAGAGTCAATGATATGTCAACCGAAATCGTAGAGACCAACCCGATGAGGGCTCTAAGGATCGGTAAGGTCGTGGTCAACATGGGCGTGGGCGCCTCGGGCGACCCGCTCGATCACGCACAAACCATCATGGAGCAGCTTACAGGGCAGAAGCCCTGCCAACGTCTCGCGAAGCAGACCATCAGGGGCTTCAACATAAGGAAGAGGGAGCCCATCGCCTGCATGGTCACGCTACGCGGAGAGAAGGCGGAGACATTCCTGAACAAGGCCTTCCAGGCCATCGGTAAGAAGATCAACTCACGCAGCTTCGACAAGTGGGGGAACTTCGCCTTCGGCATCAAGGAGCACATCGACATCCCGGGCACGAGGTACGACCCGAACCTGGGCATCACCGGCATGGACGTAATAGTGACCGTCGAGCGCCCGGGTTACCACATCGACGAGAAGAAGCACGCAAGAGGAAAGATCGGGAGAAACCAGAAGGTGACCCCCGACGAGTCACGGGAGTACATCGCGAAGAAGTTCGGCATCGAGGTGGGAGTAGCCAATGAGTGAGCAGAAGAAGCGCACAACGGGACCAGGCAGCAGGGCGTGCATCAGGTGCGGCACACACAACGGCCTCATCAGGCGCTACGGCCTCAACATCTGCAGGAAGTGCTTCCGAGAGGTGGCCCCCTCGATGGGCTTCAAGAAGTACAGGTGATATGAATGGACCCACTAGTCAACGCGCTTAACACGATAATGAACCACGAGGGAAGACGGAAGAACGAGTGCATAATCACCCCCGCCTCAGGCCTCGTCGGCAGGGTCCTACGCCTCATACAGCAGAAGGGCTACGTCGGCGAGATCGAGTTCATCGACGACGGCAGGCAGGGCAAGTTCCGCGTCCAGCTCTTCGGCCGCATAAACGAGTGCAAGGCCATCCAGCCACGCTACTCCACGAAGGTCAAGGAGATGGAGAAGTGGGAGAAACGCTTCCTACCCAGCCGAGACCTCGGAGCCGTCATACTCTCGACGCCCAAGGGCGTAATCGACCACAAACAGGCCAAGGAACTCAACGTCGGCGGCGTCGTCATCGCCTACGTCTACTAAGGTGAGCAGGTGTGACAGTACAGATAGTTGAAAACACCGTCGAGATACCCGAGAACGTCCAGCTCACCGTAGAGGGGCGGAAGGTCACCGCCCAGGGACCTAAGGGCAAGGTGACGAAGGACTTCGGCCACACGAAGCTCGCCATAGTCAAGGAGGGCAACGCCCTCAGGCTGAGCATCGAGAACCCACGCAGGACCGAGGCCGCACTCATCGGCACGATCAGCGCGCACGTAAAGAACATGATCAAGGGCGTATCCCAAGGCTTCGTCTACAAGATGAAGATTGTCTTCGTCCACTTCCCCACGGGCGTAAAGGTGGTGGGAAAGGAGGTTCACATCGAGAACTTCGTGGGCGAGAGGAAGGCCAGAGTAGCCAAGATACTCGGGGACACGAAGGTGACCATCAAGCAGGACGATGTCGTCCTCGAGGGGATCGACATCGATGACGTCAGTCAGACCGCCGCCAACATACAGACTAGGGCGAAGATACGAAACAAGGACCTGAGAAAGTTCCTGGACGGTATCTACGTCTATAGCAAGGAGTGAATGAGCGATGAGTGACACCGAAAAGAGAAGACTCCTCAAGGTCAGGAAGAAGCTCAACCAGAGCCGACCCAAGTTCAACGCCTTCGAGTCCTGGCGCTTCGTAAAGATCAAGCCCAGGTGGAGGAAGCCCCGCGGCATCGACAACAAGATGCGCACCAACGAGAAGGGCTGGCCGAGGGTCGCCAACATCGGATGGGGAGGCCCAGCAGCCGTACGCGGCCTGCACCCCACTGGCAAGGAAGAAGTACTGATCAGCAACGTAAACGAACTCAAATCCGTCGACAAGGAGACCCAGGTCGCTCGCGTGAGCCGCACCGTAGGGGGAAAGAAGAGGGCCCAGATACTTGAGGCGGCCGAGAAGCTCGGCGTGAAGATACTCAATACGCGGGCCAAGCCCAAGCCCTCGGACTTCGAAAAGCTTGAGGAGGAAGAGAAATGAACCTCACCAACCAGAGAAGGCTAGCAGCTTCACTCCTCGAGGTCGGGGTCAACAGGGTCTGGATCAACCCCGAGAAGATCGAGGACGTAGAGGGCGCAATCACGAGAGGCGAGATAAGGAAGCTGATCCGGGAGGGCACGATAAAGGCGCTCCCTGAGAACGGCACGAGCCGCGGACGCGCGAGGATCCTCGCCCAGAAGAAGCGCACAGGCCGAAGGATCGGCATGGGCACCAAGAAGGGTAAGAAGCACTCCGAGGTCTCCGGGAAGACCGTCTGGATGAACCGGATAAGGGCCCTGAGGAGGAAGCTCACCGAGCTCCGCGACCAGCGCGTCATAACCGTCGGCACCTACCGAAACCTATACATGAAGGCGAAGGGTGGGGAGTTCCGCAGCCTAGCAGAGCTGGATAGACACATCAACGAGCAGAAACTGAGGAGGCGTACATTTGGCTAAGAACGCGCGATACAGAGTCCCCTACAGAAGGAGACGCGAGCAGAAGACCGACTACCAGGCAAGGAGAATACTCGCCACCTCAGACAACCCCCGATTCGTCGTCAGGGCCTCCAACAAGGGCATCATCGCCCAGATAGTGAAGGCCGAGCTCGACGGCGACAAGGTGCTGACTCAGGGAAGCTCGAACGAGCTCATCGCCAAGTACGGCTGGCAAGCCAGTGGAAAGAGCATCCCCGCGGGGTATCTCCTAGGCTTGGTTACAGGATACAAAGCCGTGAAGGAGGGCATAGAGACCGCGTACCTCGACCTAGGCCTGAAGAGGCCGACGAAGGGGTCGAAGATATTCGCGGTCGTCAAGGGAGCCATCGACGCCGGGCTCAACATCCCCTGCGACAGCGACGTCATACCCCCCCCGGAGAGGATCAACGGGGGAGACATCGCGAAGTACGCGCAGGTCATAGACCCGGAGGGCTACGAGAGGTTCTTCTCCATCTACCTGAAGAAGGGCCTGAGACCGGAATCACTCCCCGAACACTTCGAGGAGACTAAGAAGAAGATCCAGGAGAACTGGGCACAATGAGCAGGGAATACAACAGGGAAGGCCCGTCTCTAGAGGACTGGGTCCCCCGCACGCAGCTGGGGAAGATGGTCAAGGAAGGCCAGATCACCTCCATCATGGACATATTCAGGGAAGGATACAAGGTGAGGGAGGTCGAGGTCATCGACTTCCTAGTACAGGACCTCAAGGACGAGGTCATCGACATCGCCATGGTCCAGAAGCAGACGGACGCGGGCGAGAACTCCAGGTTCCGCGCCGTCGTCGCAGTCGGCAACGGAAACGGCCTCATCGGCCTAGGCACCGGCAAGGCAAAGAGGGTGCGCAACGCGATCGAAAAGGGCATCAGGATGGCGAAGCTCAACCTCTACCCCATAAAGAGGGGATGCGGAAGCTGGGAGTGCGGATGCGGCGAAAACCACTCACTCCCCTTCAGCGTCGAGGGGAAGGCGGGAAGCGTCGTACTGCACCTCCTCCCCGGTCCACAGGGCCTAGGCTTGGTCGTCGGCGACACCGGAAAGGTAGTCCTCCAACTCGCAGGCATCAAAGACTGCTGGTCGAAGGCGACCGGCACCACAACTACAACCACGTCATTCGCGTTCGCCGCCTTCGAGGCTCTTAAGCAGACCACGAAGATCATGACACCCCAGGAGTGGGCCATGTAAAATGGCTGACAAGACATTCTTCGTCGTCCGTATACGCGGCGGCGTCGACGCCCAAAAGACGGTTAAGGCAACCCTCACTATGCTGAGGATGGAGAAGAATAACTACGCCACCATAATCAAGGACAGCCTCTCCTACAGCGGGATGCTGAAGAAGGCGAAGGACTACATCACATGGGGCGAACCGACAGCCGAAGTCGTCAAGACGCTCCTCGAGAAGAGGGGTAAGCTAACCGGAGACGTAAAGATCACAGACGAAGCCCTGAAGGGGCTGGGCCACGATAGCCTCGATGCGCTCGCAAACGCGATCGCGACGGGTGAGGTCGAGTTCAGCCAGCTCAACGGAATAAAACCATTCTTCAGGATGCACCCACCGAAGAAGGGGTTCAAGAGGACCGTGAAGCGCCCCTACAACGACCACGGCGAACTCGGCTACAGGGGAGAAACGATAAACGAGCTCATCAAGAGGATGTGCTAAGGAGAATAGGTGAATAACATGCCTCACGATCTGAGAAGAACACGCAAGTACCGCGGATCGAGATACTGCGGCTGGGGCCAGGTAGGCCAGCACCGCAAGTCCGGCAGCCGAGGAGGAAAGGGCTACGCCGGAGGCCACAAGCACTTCTGGATCCAGACCGTAAAGTACAACCCCAACAGATACAGGCGCATCGGCTTCGTGCCGCCCTCGTCACTGAGGTCTCTGCCCGCGACGATAAACGTCGGCGAGCTGGAGGACCTGGCTGTGAAGCTAATGGGCGCAGAGGCGGTGAAGAGTGGAGCCGAGTTTGACCTCACTGAGATCGGCGTCGGGAAGCTTCTCGGAAGGGGAAGCATCTCCACCGCCCTGAAGGTCCGGGTCGATTCAGCGTCCGCGAGTGCCAAAAGTAAATTAGAGGAAGCCGGCGGCTCTATAGTAGAGTGATAGCCTTGCGCTTCCTTGAGCTCTTCAAGCCCATTTCCCGGGTCATACCGGAGGTCAAGCCACCGGAGAGAAAGGTGAGTTTCCAGAACAGGCTCATCTGGACACTCCTCGCACTCCTCATCTACTTCATCATGTCCGAAATACCGCTCTACGGCGTAGCGGCACAAAGCGGAGAGACGTTCACCGCATACAGGGTGATATTCGCCTCGACACAGGGAACCCTGATGGAGCTGGGGATCGGCCCCATAGTCACAGCGGGTCTTATCATCCAGCTACTTGCAGGTTCAGATATAATCTCTTTCGACAGGTCAAACGCCGAGGACCGCGGGCTATTCACCACCGCTAGCAAGTTCTTCTCCATAGTGATGATCATCGTACAAGCCTCCCTCTACATCATAAGCGGTCAATACGGCGAGGTAACCCTCGTAAAGGCCCTGCTGATCTTCAGTCAGCTTCTAGTCGCGGGGCTGATAATCATGCTCCTGGACGAGCTTGTTCAGAAGGGCTGGGGGATAGGCAGTGGGATCAGCCTGTTCATCGTCGGCGGGATCACCGCCAACATCTGGTGGATGAGCTTTAGCTTCCTGACCTTTAACGATGGGCGGGCATACGGCGCGATCATTGCCTTCTTCCAGGGCATCTGGATGAGGGAGCCCGTCTGGAACTGGTTCTTCCGCCCCAGCGGCGCGCCGGACATGATCGGTTTCTTCATGACGATCGCGGTGTTCCTATTCGTCATCTACGTCGAGGGGATGCGCGTCGAGCTCCCAATCAGCCACAGCATGTACAGGGGATACAGGGGGAGGATGCCCATCAAGCTGCTCTACGTCTCCAACATCCCGGTGATACTCGCCTACGCCCTGTTCGCGAACTTCCAAATGATAGGGCAGTTCGTCTGGAGCAAATGGAATCCAACAAACGATAACAACTGGATAAACTGGCTCGGGACATTCCAATACGCGCAGAGTGGTCAACCAGTCGCAACCGGAGGCCTCGTCTACTACCTAACCCAACCGGGGTCACTACAAGGTGTGGTGGATGCGCCGGTCAGGGCACTTGTATACGCGTTGATCGTCATAGTATTCTGCATCGTCTTCAGCATGACTTGGCTAGAGATAGGCGGCCTCGGGGCCGAGGACATGGCCGACCAACTCCTCGCATCGGGGATGCAGATCCCCGGATTCCGGAGGAACAAGCAACCCATAGTCACGCTGCTCAACCGCTACATCCCGACGATAACCGTGATCGGCGGCGCGATAGTCGGAGCCTTGGCCGCCATCTCGGACTTCTTCGGCGTCTTCGGCAGCGGGATGGGCGCACTGCTCGCGGTGAGCATACTCTATCAATACTACCAGACGATGGTACAGGAACAAGTAGCTGACCTCTATCCATTCCTCCGGGGCGCAATCGAGTAGGAATCGGATCCATTCTTTAGGATCCCCCAATTTTTCCCAACATAACCATTAATATCCGAACCAGTAATTAGTCTTTGAAAGCCATGGAAAAGATCACGAAGGCTCTCCCCCAGAGGCCCGAGGAGAGCGAGCAGTACTGGAAACGGATCGACGACCTATTCTTCAGGACGCATGAGCACGCCGAGCGGGCTTTCAGGGTAAATTTCTACATCAATCTAATCGTAGTCGCCATAGGGTCCCTGATGTTTCTTTACTCCGTCTTCTACAGTTGGTCGCGGAGCCTCGACATATACTCCGTCGCGTTTGGAGGCATCGGCGTCGCCAGCTTCATCGGCTTGTTTTATTTCAAGCCGCAGTTGATAATTCAGCAGACAGTGGGTGACCTGACGCAGATACAGGTAGTCTACAGGACCTACTGCGCCCAGTGGGAGAACATCACCGACTGGGCGAGGAGTAACCAGCAGCATATGACCCTCCAGGAGCTCGACGCCCTGAACAAGCAGCTCGAGGATCGCACGATCGTCGCCGTCGAGAAGATCGAGAAGTTCATAGGCGGAAACAAGTAGCCGCGGAACCTTTTTCAAGCCACCACCTCGATATAGGCTCGGTCGAAATGTACCAGCCACCACGAGGGACCAGAGACTTCCTCCCGGAGGAGATGTACAAACGGAACTGGGTCATCGAGAGGATACGCGAGGTTTACGAGACCTACGGATTCGAGCCCCTCGGCACCCCTGCCTTCGAGAGCTGGGAGTTGCTGAAGGTGAAGAGTGGGGCGGATGTAATCAACCAGATCTACTACTTCAAGGACAAGTCTGACAGGGAACTCGGGCTCAGGTTCGAGTGGACAGCGAGCCTAGCGCGCGTGGTGGCCTCGCACCGGGAACTTCAGATGCCCTTCAAGCGATACGCGATCGGCCCCGTATGGCGATATGAGAATCCGAGCGAGAAGAGGTACCGGGAGTTCTGGCAGGCGGACGCCGACGTCGTGGGTGTAAGCGACCCTATTGCCGATGCTGAGGTGCTAGCCACCGCGGTCAGCTGCCTGGAGAAGCTGGGCTTCAGTGGATTCATTATAAAACTCAACGACAGGCGAATCCTGGAGGCTTTCATAAAAAAGGCCGGAGCTCCGAACGAGTACATACTGGATGCGATACGCGCCGTCGATAAACTCACCAAGATTAGTAAGGACGACGTAGTAGCTGAGCTTTCGAAACTTGGGATCAAAGAACACGCTGCTAAAAAATTACTTGACGATCTTTCTCTTACTGGTACACCAAAAGACGTGTTATTAAAGGCTCGAGAGGGGTTGAAGGATTCCCCAAAGGGGTTAGAAGGCTGCCTCGCCCTAGAGAAGATGGCGACATATGCTGAGCCCTTCGGATACTCCGAATACCTAGTGGTCGAGTTGAACCTAGCACGGGGCCTCGACTACTACACCGGACCCGTCTTTGAGGTGTCCGCCAAGGATTATGAGGACTACGGGAGCATAGCGGGGGGAGGGAGGTACGACGAGATTATAGGGCTCTTCGGCGGTGCCCCCGCCCCAGCCACCGGCATCTCTTTCGGGATAGATAGGCTCGTCCCGCTGTTGGAGATGAAGAACGGGTTCAGGGATGTCAAGCTAGGAGTCGATGTCTTAGTTGCTCCCACCTCCGAAAAGGTGCAGGGGGTAGCCATCGAGATCGCCCAGGAGCTTAGGGAAGCCGGGGAGGCGACGCTGCTCGATCTCCTGGGCCGACGCCTCTCAAAACAGTTAGACTATGCCAACAAGAAGCAGGTGAGCAAGGTTATCATAGTTGGCGAAAGAGAACTCGCGGAGGGCTGTGTAACCGTCAGGGACATGAAGACCGGCAACCAGGTCAATGTGGAGCGCAAGAACTTACTCTGTTACATCCGGTCCTAGCTCTTCGAAGTGTAGTCTATCTAGGCCGTAGTATATTATCTCCCCACGCCTATCGACGACGGCGAGCTTAAGGGATCTTTCGGACTCGCCCACCTTTCTCAGGAGATCCTCGAGGTGCCCAATCGTCTCTGGCATCCCCTCGTAGACGGTGTAGACCTCGTAGCTGGGTTGCTTCCTCAGGTAGCTCCCGCGATCATAAACCACGAAGCTGACGCTCGTGTCCTTCGAGGACTTCGTGACGAAGCCCCTACCGCGAATGTCCCTGTACACGATGTACCTTATCCATAGTGTGACATCTCTCTCGAGCTCGTTATCGAGGAGCTGCTGGAAAGAGGTAGGCCGTCGATCCTTTTCTGTAATGACCGTGAGCCTATCCTTCTCAACGAGGTATAGCGCCTCGCATGGCTCGAGGGTGAGAGTTCTTGGTGCCGTCCGTGTGCCGTAACCGTCTTGATAGAGGCTGTCGGCCTCATTTTGTGCGGGTACAACTATTCGTCCCTCGCTATAGACGGCGCTTAAGGTCTGCACGACTAATATGTCGCTACGTGGTTTGATAAAGGCTTGTCAGCGTTTTTTCGCCATGTTTTAAACGGTGTTTACCCTACCTATTCTCGTTGAAAATAGTTCGAAAAAAGCGTCTTTTATTGTGATTATGACTGTGGAGGCGTTTTACGGATTTCCCAGCGGCTCTCTCTTCCCTCTCTGATCCATGTGCCGCCTAGGGAGCGCATGGCTTCGTTTATAGGTGCCCAGAGGTCGCCTAAGAACTTCTTCGGGCTCACTAGGACGGCCTCCTCCCCCTCCTCTACGTTTAACAAGCTCGTGTCGATACCCGCTGCCTTGAGCTTCTCTTCAAAGCTCGACGGTGGCCAGGCTTCCGACTCCTCCTCCTGCTGTTCAGCTCGATGAGTGATTGCCGTCGCCTTCCCGACTGAGAGTATTATCCCAATCTTGGAACCGCAGTCGGGGCAGGTGAGCCAGATTACCTTTGACTCGTCTTTGCTCAATGTGGCCACTGACTTGGTCTAGATTCTTGTGCACTTTTAAATCCTACCATGATGAGGATCGGAATAGATTTTCGAGAAAATTATTATAACCACCTACGTAGTTCTTCAATCGGAGAGAGCACGCCATGAGCACCCAAGCACAAGAGTACAGCTGCCCCTACTGTCCTAGGAAGTCGGCGAGCCCGGGGGGCGTGAGGTTCCACGTCAAGCTAACCCACCCGGACAAGTTGGAAGAGTTCAACATCAAACACCTCCCTAAGCTAGCCGCCCAGTTCAAGGAGCTTAACCCCGAGACCTGATGGCAACCGTGGGGCTATGCCACTCCCCTTTTTCACACCCTTCTTGGACATAGAGTGTGGCCTTAATCTTGAAGGTATACATTTTATAAGGCCTTACCATGAGCGACCGATCTAACACCGATCCTATGCGAGTGTTTCAGTCGGTGTGCAAATCGGCCGCAAAATGAACGTGGCTTCTCTTGGCGGATCGGGTGATCGAACACGGGTCATGGGCAGTAGTCGTGTCCATGCCTTTTTCCCCTAGGTATCCGACCAATTTATAATCTAACACTCGGAAAATGATCTGGTTTCCCATGAAGCTTACAGACTCGGCCTTCTTGGTTGGGGGCTCGGCCTATGGAATATCCGCTGCCGGCGACTGCAACACATACTTGATCGATTGCGGTGGCGACCTCGCCTTGGTGGACACTGGTGGTGGCTCCGGCGTCAAGACGATCCTTGAGAATATCAGGCTCGACGGATTCGACACGAAGAGGTTGAAGGTCGCCTTCCTGACACACTGCCACTTCGACCACATTGGCGGTGCCCACGAGCTGAAACAGTTGACGCGGTGTAAACTCCTCGCGCATGAAGACGAGGCGGGCGCCATCGTGAACCTCGACGAAAACGTGCTCATGGACATGGCCAGGGACAGGGGGCTCAACTTCAAGGCCCCCAAGTTGGACGAGACCGTGCGAGACGGCGACTGTATCACCGTCGGTGAGGTCGGCATTAACGTGCTTCACACCCCTGGACACACGCCCGGCTGCATGTCGCTGAGCATCACCGAGAGGGATGGGAAGAAGGGCATATTCACCGGAGACATCGCCTCAACGACCGGCAGACTGGGATTCATAAACGGCCCCGGCTTCGACCTCCCCAAGTGGAAGTCAAGCATAAAGCGCCTCATCTCGGAGAAGCCCGACCGGATCTACCCCGGCCACAACACCTTCATGCTGAGGGGCGCCACCAACGACCTGATGCTTACTGATCAGAAGATGAACGCCCCCTGGACAACGATAGTCACGAGCGTAGGTTAATCCCTTGGAGAAACAGCCGAGACAGATCGTATTCGAGAACCCGTCCCTAGACGAGGCCCTGAGCGTGGTTAAATCGGGGATATCCCACAAGAAAATGGTGATAGCCGCTGGACTATGCACGGTGGAATATGCCGGGAGGGCCAGCTCGAGCCTGGGCGCCGGAGAGCGCTTGGTGATCCTGAAGCCCGACGGCTCGGCGCTCGTCCATCGACCGAAGGATTACTCGCCGGTGAACTGGCAGCCCCCGGGGAGCCTCTACCAGACTCGATTGGGGGCAGATGGTCTACTGGTCAGGATCTATCGGAGGAAGGACCACGAAGTCATGGAGATCACATTCTCAAGCCTCAGGATGGTCTCCATCCTAGACCTAAAGGATGCCGGGGAGTTCAACCTCTACGCCTCGGAGAGCGACATGCAGCAAGCCATATTGTTCCAGCCATCCCTACTCGAGGAAGGGTTCAGGCCGATAACGAGCGAGAGGCCCGTGGACCCGGGCTTCATCGACATCCTCGGCGTCGACAAGAACAACGTCCTGACCGTCGTGGAGATTAAAAGGGTGAAGGCCACGAAGAAGGCCGTCCTCCAGCTGAAGAAGTACATGGACGTTATCCAGCACGACAAGGGCAGGAAGGTCAGGGCTATTCTCGTCGCACCCTCTTTAGCCGGTGGGGCGCTGGAGGTACTTGCCACCCTGGGATACGAGTTCAAGGCTCTATCCCCTCAGGTATGCGCGGATGCCCTGAAGAAGAGGGGCGGAAAACCAATAACCGATTTTTTCAAATAAATTACAATATTTGCAATATAATAAAGAGACGAAAATATGAATTTATAGAAAAAATGGGAAGATATTTCACCGAATTATCTTTAACTCTTTCCCTATATCACTGAGCTTCGAAAGGACATCGTCGAGCTGCTCCCTTGTGAGCTTGGCGCTCATCTGAACCCTGATTCTCGACTTGTCACGCGCAACCATTGGGAAAACTATCGGGACGACGAAGACGCCCCTCTCATACAACTTGTCGGCCAGTGCCTTCGCCGTCTGGCTTTCGCCGACTATGATGGGGATGATGGGGGTCTGTGAGAGGCCGGTGTTGAATCCGAGGTCCTGTACCGCCTTCTTGAAGTAGTTCGTGTTCTTCCATAGGGATCGTACGTGTTGGGGCTCCTTCTGGAGGACGTCGATGGCGGCTATCGTCGCTGCGACGACGGGGGGTGGGTTTGAGGAGCTCAGTAGCCACGTCCGGCTCTTGTTCCAGGCGAACTTGACCAGGTCTTCAGAGCCCGATATGTGGCCACCAACTGTCCCGTAGGCCTTGCTGAAGGTTCCCATCTCCACGTGTACGCTCCGGTGGCTCAGGTGGAAGTGGTTAACTATCCCCCTGCCTCCCTCGCCTAGTACGCCTTCGCCGTGGGCGTCGTCGACGTAGACCATGGCGCCGTGCTCTGCTCCCAGCTTGGCGACCTCGTCTAGCGGCGCCATGTCGCCGTCCATGCTGAAGACGCCGTCCGTGATGACGAGTATCCTCCTGAACGGTGGCGCGTGTCTCTCGGCCTCGTCCAGGATCCTTGCGAGGTCCTGCATGTTGTTGTGCTTGTAGACCGCCTTCTCCCCCTTCGCGAGGCGTACGCCATCGATTATGCTCCCGTGGTTGAGTTCGTCGCTTACAATAAGGTCCCCGTCGCCGACGAGTTGAGGTATAAGCCCAGAGTTGGCCTGGAACCCGGTCGGGTAGGTCAGGGAGGCCTCGGCGTTCTTGAACTCTGCGAGCCTCTTTTCGAGCTCCATGTGCAGGTCCATGTTCCCCGAGATGGCTCTCACGGCCCCGGACCCTACGCCGTACTTCTCGGTGGCGGCTATCGCAGCCTCCTTCAACTTGGGGTGGGTCGTGAGCCCCAGGTAGTTGTTGCTGCAGAGTATGAGCACATCTCTCCCATCCACCTTCGCGACGGGTTCGCTGGGGCCCTGTATGGTCTTGAGCCTCCAGTCAAGTGCCTTGTCTACAAGCTCCTTATACTCGCTCGCTAGGAAGGCTGTTGGGTCCCTCATGAGTATCAGGGTTGAGTCGATTTGAGGACCTTTAACACTTTCCGGGTTCGATAGAAGGTGTTATCTAGATTAAATTGAAAGAAATATCCCTGTGGGGTTTCTTTGGGCGGCGGCATAGGGAAGATACTCGTTACGGGCGCGTCTGGGCAGATCGGCTCGGAGCTCACTCCCCGGCTACGGGAAGTGTATGGTAAGGACGCGGTCGTTGCATCGGATCTAAGGAGTCCCTCGTTCGACGATGGACCGTTCGAGCTTCTCGACGTTACGGATGCCAAGAAGCTTGAAGCCATAGTCGTTGAATATGGCGTCGACACGATAGTCCACCTCGCCGCCCTCCTATCCGCCTCGGGGGAGCAGAGACCGAACGTGGCCTGGAACGTGAACGTCAACGGCCTATACAACGTCCTAGAGGTCGCCAGAACTCGTAAGTTAAAACGCGTTTTTAACCCGAGCTCGATCGCGGTTTTCGGGCCGGAGACTCCCCGCGACAAGACCCCTCAGGAGACGGTGATGAGGCCGAAGACCATGTACGGCATCACAAAGGTGACCGGCGAACTCCTCGGCAACTATTATCATCATAAGTACGGTGTCGACGTGCGTGGGGCCAGGTTTCCGGGCATAATTAGCAACGTCGCTCCACCCGGTGGAGGTACGACGGACTATGCGGTTGAGATATTCTACGAGGCGATAAAGAGCGGTAGATACACCTGCTTCCTTCGACCGGATTCCACGCTGCCTATGATGTACATGCCCGATTGCCTAAAGGGGGTAATTCAGATACTCGAAGCGGACCTCTCGACTCTGAGGCATCACGCCGACTTCAACATGGGGGCACTTAGTTTTTCTCCAAAGGAGCTTGTGGCTGAGATACGAAAGCACCTGCCCAAGTTCGAGGTGGAATATAGGCCTGATTATCGTCAGGCGATTGCCGATTCGTGGCCGAAGAGCATAGACGATTCAGCTGCGAGGGAGGAATGGGGCTGGAATCCTGAATACGATCTTGCGGCTATGGTCGATGATATGCTGAAAGCTCTAGGCGAACGACATCGTCGTGGAAAACTGTAATGTATTTGAAAATTATTTAAAAAATGTCTAACATATACGAGACATAAGTAGAAGGTTTTTGGGAAAACATCATTTTTTCCTTACAGCCTTCACTTCCGGGTTCACGGTATTTGGAGGCTCTTTTCCGAGTAATACTGACACTAGGTTCGTGGCGGCCATCACCGCCATGGCTGTGCGGGTCTCTATGCTGGCGCTCGCTATGTGGGGCGTCATGACTATGTTATCAAGTTCAATCAATGGGCTGTTGCGATCGAGTGGCTCATTCTCGAAGACGTCGATCCCTGCACCCGCTATGGTTCTGTTCTTCAGGGCCTCGTACAGTGCCTTTTCGTCGATCACGGGGCCGCGTGATGTGTTGATCAAGTATGCTGTCCTCTTCATCTTGGAGAACTGTTCCTTGCCGATGAGGTGATGGGTCTCCTCCGTCAAAGGGACGTGGACCGATACGAAGTCTGATGCGGCTAGAAGCTCGTCGAGGGGCGTGTATCCAATTCCCAACTCCTTCTCGAGGTCCTCCCTACGGTATGGGTCGTAGTAGATGGCCTTCATGTTGAACCCCTTTGCCCTCTGTGTCATCGCGGTGCCGATGCGGCCTAGCCCAATTATTCCGAGGGTCTTCCCGTGGACGTCGGCGCCGATGAACATCTTTGGGCCCCATGCGTGAATCCACTCCCTTGCTCTTATGTTCTTATCGGCCTCGACTATCCTTCTAGCGGAGGCCATCAATAGGGCGAAGGCGCAATCGGCGGTGGTCTCCGTCAAGATCCCTGGCGTGTTGGTGACATAGATGCCTCGCTTAGTCGCCTCGTTCACGTCGATGTTATTGAACCCGACTGCGTAATTGCTCACGACTCTGAGCTTCTCGGCTTCGTCGAATACTTCTTTGTCGATCTTCTCGGTTAGGAGGCTCAGAAGGCCATCAACGTCCTTAACCTTTTTTAGTAAAAGCTCTCTTGGAATGGGATTGTCGTCGCCTTCGAAAACTTCGACATCTGCATGCTTCTCGAGTAGGTCTATGGCTTCTTTGAAGAGTTGTCTAGTCACGTATACCTTGGGTCTGGCCAATTTAGTTCACCCGTTAATAGTTTAAATTGGATTATTATCGTTATCCTCTTCCATTGGAATGGTTTTAATATTCAGAAAATTTCTGAATATACATCTTGGGGCCTCTATGTTGAGCACACATGACGTATCAAGTAGAAACGACCTGGACGCTTTATTCGACAAAACACTCAAATCGTTACACAGTAAGAACGCTCGCAAGATCTACGAAATTTTCTACGCTAACCGAGCCTTTGATCATATTACCACCCATGATATTGAGACGCAGCTAGCCAAGGAAGGATTGGTATTTAACAAAAAAGAAATAAACGGATGGCTCGTTTCTCTTCAAGGCTCGGGTCTTATATTAAAACTCGAAGAGCGTGGGAGACCAGTCGCATCCGAGTATCAAGACAAGTACACCTTCGACCTCTGGAAGTTATCTGAGATAGGATTAAGAATCGGACAAAGGCTCCCTACCTTAATGGATATGAAGAGGGAAACTGCGATTCCTAAGCTGGATGAGCTGACTCCGTCGCTTATCGATGACCTTGAGGATTTATACCTGACTTCTAAAATTCTCGTGACTCTTAATGCGTACGGCGGGTCGATGAGCTATCTCGACCTGAGAAAGAAGCTCTACGTTGACAGCGAAAGGCTCGCGGTATACACATGGCCAGACTCTGCTCACTCCGAGAAACCGCTCTTCGAGGTAAAGGTGAAGCCCCCAACGTTCAAGGGTAAGGTGTACAAGCTCTTCGGTTGGCTAAAGGAGCAGGACCTCATATTCACTTTAACCGAGGAGGGGAAGAGGCTGGCCGCCGAGATAGCAACCCGGGAAACAACCTCCTGAGACAATGATAACGTCCCAAATCTTGAAGGTACACTATTCATAAGGCCTACCCGAGTCAGGCGGTTTCTTTAAGTAAATTTGTTAAAAGCGAGTCTCGCGCTGACAAGTTTTTATAGCTTTTCAAAATTGGCCTAGACCACATATAAATGACCTCGGAAGACCCGGCTAATTTTGCGTCCATAAACAATACCATGCCGTTTGAGTCAAAGATATTAGGCTTGTCACATCAATGCTTGTCCGTGAGCGTCTTCAGGGAGGTCATGGAGGGCAAGCTATCCAACGGGATCAAGGTGTACACCGAGGAGATGGAGGGTTTGAGTTCCGCCTCCATCGGCATCTGGATCGATGTCGGCTCGAGGGACGAGCCCACGGAGTATCGAGGATGCTCCCACTTTCTAGAGCACCTGCTCTTCAAGGGAACCGAGAAACGCTCGGCTGCGGAGATATCGACAATAATAGAGGCCAAGGGAGGCTACCTGAACGCCTTCACGGACCGCGACATGACCTGCTTCCACTCCAAGGTGCTTAAGCAGGACATAGAGCTCGCAGTCGACGTCCTCACCGACATCGTGCAGGGCCCCCTGCTGAAGGAGGAGGACGTAGACAAGGAACTCCAGGTGATCTTGTCCGAGATCGACAACAGGGATGATGACCCGGGTGACCTAATCCATGACCTCTACTTCGAGACCGCCTGGGACCGCAACAGAACTGCCCACCCCATACTGGGGGAGAAAAACGCCTTATGCTCGTTGAAAAAACAGGCAATAAAAGACTACTACACAGCCAACTACATACCGAGTCGGATGATCGTTACGGCTGCGGGGTCGATCAAACACGAGGAGCTAATGGTTACACTGGAGAAGTATCTTCACGTCGATCGCCCCCGCGTGAAGTCAACGCGTAGTAAACCCAGTTATTCGGCACGACGGAGACATGTCCCAAGGGCTTCGAGCCAAGTCCAAGTGGCTCTCACAGCAGAAGGGTTACCCTACAGAGATCGAAGCAGAGACGCGCTCGGGATAATAAACTCGTACCTAGGCGTCGGGGCGAGCTCGAAGCTCTTCCAGGAGGTTAGGGAGAAGCAGGGGCTCGTCTACTCCATCTTCACCTCAAACTACTCGCTAAGGGACTCGGGGTTATTCGCCGTCCTAGCGGGTACGCAGGATAAATACGTGGAGAAACTACTGAGGACGGTTCAGAAGGAACTTTTCGATCTACAAGCTGGCCTGCCTGAGAAGACGCTTAAAGAGATCAAGCATAAGACGACTGGGCTCTTCGTTTTGCGGTCAGAGAGTTCCGAGAGCAGGATGACGCAGCTAGGAGTATCGGCGCTACGACAGGGTCGTCCGAAGACCATGAAGGATGTTATAGATGGGATAAACTCAGTAGGCGGGGATACGGTTAGAGAGCTGGCGCTCAGAATCTTCCAGAAGGAACGATTAGGTTTGACCACCCTGGGGCTATCAAAGGAGACGGAGAGGAAGGTAGCGGCCCTTTTTTAGCCCCGGAGCCCCGGGCTCGCGGTGTCCCATAGGTGCTGGAAATATCCCCTCGAGATCATGTTTAGGCCTACGTGGTCGGACCACACGGCGAGGTTCTCCTCCCTTGCAACTCCTTGGCTTAGGAAGAGCAGTGTCTCCTGACCATCGGCGACGAGCCCTCCGCCGAACATGTCGTCGCGTATCCTCACCTCGGCCAGGTTGAGTAGAATATCTGGTAAATCGCGGATCGTCTCCCTGGTGGTCAGCAGCTGGATCTTTATCTTGTGGTCGATCTGGGTCTCGAAAGTTGGTAGAAGCTGCCTTATCAGGTGAGGGGGCACGAGCGGCAGTGCGACCATCAACTCCTTCTTCGCCCCGACTATGGTCTCCCTTATCTTCGATGTGATGTTCTCGTCGCCCCTGATGATCCAGATCTCGGGCTTTTCCTTTATCTCCCTATGCTCGTACAGGGCCTGGAGCTCGGAGACGACCATCTCCCGGTTCTTCTCGAACTTGTCTTCGAGACGGATCTTCTCGGCCCTGAGGGCCTCCACGGGCGATCTCGGGTAGTAGAGCCTCGGTCGCCCACCCTTTACCTCGACGTACCCCTTCTTCTCCAGTGTGTCAAGGACCGTGTAGACCTTTGAGTAGGGTATGGTCGTCGAGGTGCTGACATTGTTCGCGGTGAGTTCACCCGCCCTCACGAGCGATAGGTAGGCCATGGTCTCGTATTCCGTGAGGCCTATCCCTCTTAGTGCCTTCTCCGCCCTCGCGCTTACCGACGTCCGAGACAACCTGATCGAGACCTGAAAATATCTTGTGCTTTATTTACCTCTATCGGTGGGGATAACCACTTTTTAGAAGGTGAATAATACGGGAACCTTCTTAAAGAAAGCCTCATTTTTGAGTCAATAGAAGCGGCTGGGCATAAAAAATGAATAAAATTAGGGATACCGAGAGTCTCTGCCCTGAATGCATGAAGGTTCTACCCGCGGAGATATTCGAGGACAACGCTAAGGTTTACATAAGGAAGACTTGTCCCGAGCACGGCGAGTGGACCGACCTCTACTGGGGAGACTACAACCAATACCTACGGGCGGAGAGCTTCGCGGCAGATGGGAAGAGGCTAGAAAACCCCAGGACACAGACAGTGAAAGGCTGCCCGAACGACTGTGGTATATGCCCAGAGCACAAGTCCCCCACAGTCCTCGCGATAATCGACGTCACGAACAGATGCAACCTGCGCTGCCCGATCTGCTTCGCCCACGCGGGCGCCGCGGGGTATCTCTACGAGCCCACGAAGGACGAGATCAAGGGCATCCTGGAGAATCTCAGAGCGAATAAGCCAGTCCCGCCGCCGGGTCTTCAGTTCAGCGGTGGCGAACCCACGGTCCGGGAGGACCTTCCTGAGCTCGTGAAAATGGCGAAGGACCTAGGTTTCCGGCATGTCGAGGTCAACTCCAACGGCATAAGGATGGCCGAGAGCGTCGAGTACTGTAAGACCCTAAAGCAAGCCGGCGTCAGCACGGTCTACCTTCAATTCGACGGGGTTACGCCGGAGCCCTACAAGGTCGCGAGGGGATTCGATCTCCTCCCGATCAAGAAGCGTGCCCTGGAAAACCTGAGGAAGGCCGGCTTCCACAGCGTCGTTCTCGTCCCCGTGTTGGTCGGCGGTGTGAACGAGGATCAGGTGGGGGACATAATCAGGTTCGCCATCGAAAACCGGGACGTTGTCCGCTGCGTCAACTTCCAGCCCGTGGCGATAACCGGGCGCATAAACACGAAGGAGAGGGAGAAGATGCGGATAACCATACCTGACCTGATGCGCCTCGTTGAGGAGCAGACGGACGGGCTCGTGAAGCAGGGCGACTGGTTCCCGACGCCGACCCCTGTTCCACTTACGAGGTTCATCGGCCACATAAAGGATAGGGAATACATAGACTTCAGCACCCACCCCCACTGCGGCATGGCCACCTACCTCATCGCGGAGGGGGATAAGATGGAGCCGATAACAAAGTACCTCAACGTCGAGGGACTAATAGACTCAGCCAAGGCGGCCAACAGCAAATTCGAGTCGGGGAAGAAGACAAGCGCTAAGGCCTCCGCCGTCGCCGGCGCCATGAAGAACGTGAAGCTAGGAACCTTCCGGAAGTACCTGCTCCCTGTCCTCACGAACGGGAACTACGAGAGCCTGAGCAAGTTCCACCACAACACGTTGATGCTGGGCTCGATGCACTTCATGGACCCCTACAACTTTGATGTCCAGAGGGTGCAGAGGTGCGTCGTTCACTACGCTACTCCGGATGGGAAAATTGTCCCATTCTGTACGATGAACGCGCTTCACAGGGCGGCGACGGAGAAGAAGTTTGCACGCCCGCTCGACTCGAGGTTCAACACGCCGTTATACGACGTGGAAGCGTTAACGAAGAAGATAGAGAGCGAAAGCGTTTGATCTTCTAGACCTTTAGTACAGCTCCATTATCGGCGGATGTGACGAGTGAGGCGTACCTCACCAGGTAGCCTTTCTTCACCTTTGGTTCGGGTGGGGTCCACTTTGCCTTCCGCCTTGCCAGCTCTTTTTCGGAGACGCCTAGCTCAAGTCTCCTGTTGGGGATGTCGATGGTTATATTGTCCCCGTCCTCGATTAGCGCGATGGGACCGCCTGCGGCTGCCTCCGGTGAGACGTGTCCTATGCAGGGTCCGCGTGAAGCGCCGGAAAACCTTCCGTCGGTGATGAGTGCAACTTCTTCACCTAGACCCATGCCAACGATGGCGCTTGTGCCGACGAGCATCTCCCTCATGCCTGGACCGCCCTTCGGGCCCTCGTAGCGGATGATGAGTACGTCGCCGGGTTTGATCTCGCCGCCGTAGATCGCCTTGACGGCTGGTTCCTCCTGCTCGAAGACCTTAGCTGTGCCTTTGAATGTCCACATCTTTGGGCTGATGGCCGCCATTTTGGCGACCGCTCCGTTTGGGGCTAGGTTGCCGCTGAGGATGGCTATTCCCCCCTCTTTGTGCACCGGGTTCTCTATAGGGCGTATTATCTCGTCGTCGAAGACCTTGACGTCCTTGAGGTTCTCCTTGAGTCGCTTACCGGTGGCGGTCATTACGTTGAGGTCGAGGTTTTTCTTTACCCGGGTCATGACGGCGGGTATGCCGCCTGCCCTGTGGAGGTCCTTGATCTTGTATGGTCCAGCGGGGGACATGTTGCAGAGGTGTGGTGTCTTCTTGCTTATCTCGTCGAAGAGGGTGAGGGGGAGGTCGTAGCCGAGCTCGTTGGCGATGGCCTTGAGGTGGAGTACGGTGTTCGTTGATCCGCCGAGGGCCATGTCGACGGTGATGGCGTTCCTCAGTGCGGCCTCGGTCATGATCTTGCTCGGGGTTATCCCCTTCTCTAGTAGGGTCATGACTCGGCTGCCGGCCTCGGCTGCTAGCCTGGTGCGTTCCATTCCGGTGCTCTCGGTGGTTGCCATGTGGGGGAGTGTCATGCCGATGGCCTCGGTGAGGCACTGCATTGTCATGGCGGTGAACATGCCTCCGCATGCGCCTGGGCTCTGGCAGCAGGTGTTCTCG
>Ga0265292_1000994_pt1 | contig 28707 bp, 26 predicted proteins | sample Munlanlewell296A_FD_189080 | JGI IMG/M metagenome (GOLD analysis project Ga0265292, IMG submission 189080) | Leachate microbial communities from a municipal landfill in Southern Ontario, Canada - Leachate well 296A | ecosystem: Engineered > Solid waste > Landfill > Unclassified | place: Canada... | reverse complement strand
TAGGGCCAAAGGTTTCAACACACCTAAGTCTCTTTTTGCTTGGATCGAAGGGTTTTGTAAGTACAAAAAATCCATCACTTGCAATCCAAAAAATCAACCAAATTAATTTAACTATCCCGCCCGGGCAGAGTTTTTACTTCGATTTCTGGCTTAAATAAGCCATTTTGATTTTTAAGCTCACTCCGCTATCGCTTCGTGCGTGGCTCCGTACATTATAGAAAAAAGTGGTGGAATTCTCTCTTAAGAAAATTCCCCGCTCTCTCTATTAAATGGAATAGCTGTTTAGCAACCGCAGCCTCCACCACATTTGCCTCCACCCATAAATAAAAATTTTAAATAATAAATAATGTGAATCTTTATAATAATTATTTTTTACAAAAAAACAACCCCCAAATTCCCCTCTTAACATCCGGTATTATCGTTTAAAACAAGCGAAGAAAAGCATGTTGCCAATTCGTCAAAAATGCGCTTCAATATAAATCCGCCATTCTTAATCCAACCCTATGGCACGAAGCGCCGCCAACCCCGAAATGCAAGACATTTCCTCTTTGGAAGGTCGAAATGTGTCCGATCTCCGCACCGGGAAAGAAATGGGAGAAGAATACCAAGGGAAAGTGCTGAATTTTGAAGCCGGAAAAATACGAACCAACTTACTGGAACGGCTCCAAAAAGACACGGAAGGAACTTTTTCCGAACGAGAAAAACAAGTCTGGCAAGGAAAACTGGATAACGCATACCAAGACGTCAGCAAACTGCACGGATTGAAAGAAGAATTTGAGACCCATTTGCAAAAAGTCGGAAAATTACGCCAACGTTTCCAAGGAGCAATCAGTCTGGCGGAAGCGGAAAAACTCTTGCGCCGCGCCACCCCGGAAAAGCTCGAAGCAAAATTCTCGGCTCAAGACCTCTCAGACAAGGAAAAAATGGTGGAACAAATCGAAAAAGACATTGAAGCTCGACGCAACAAACTTAAAGAATTTTATAAAGTCGAAAAAAACGTCCAAGACAAACGCCGCGGATCGTTTGAAGGCGCGGAAAATTACACCAAAAAACTTGAAATCCTCGAAGCCGCCAAAGAAGAAAGCAAAGCCTACCAATCGTACCGAAAATTGTTCCAACAAAATCGCGACTGTATCGGCGCCAAAACCATGACCGAATATTTCGAATGGTTCCTCACGCTTTCCGACGAAGAACAACGCCACGCTTTGGCCAAAGCGGAAAAAGAAGACATCGCGCCACGAAAAGAAGCCATGGAAATCCACAAAGCGCTCCCGAGAGAACATCAACGCCCCGGATTCAAAGAATTGGGCCTTTCCGAACGCCACAATGTCTTATCGGAAATCGAAACTTCCATTGAAGGCAAATACCGAGACACCATGCGCGAAAAAGGAAAAAGCGTCTTTGCCGAAAAAACAATTTTATTCTGCGAAAAAGCATTTATGGCTCCGGAACAAGACACCAAAAAACGCATGCTTCGCAAAGCCGAATTCCTCAAAGCCCTTCCCGGCCACATTAAACTCGAAGAAAAACTCAGGGAAACATTCAAAGAATTCCCACCCAAAATCGTCAACCTTTTAGATAAAGAATTCTCTCAATCCGACTTCGATGAAAAACAAAAAATCATCAAAGAAAAAGCACCCAAAATGGCCGAACGTATGAACAAAGCCATGAATCAAATGAACAATAAAATCGATCCGCACATTCAAAGCCGCTATTTAAAAGAATTCAATACCGCGAAAACCATCGAAGAAATGGAAGCCGTAGTCCAGGAAGCCGAACTCGCACAAGCCTCCAAAAAACGTTATTTCGAAAAATGGGGCACAGCCAAAGCCAAAGGTTTTTTCCGCTCTGAAAAAAGTGTGTACGAACGCTGGTATGCGGAAAGCGTGAACTCGCGTGAAAAAGCGGAAAAAGCCGAACAAGACCTAGATGCCATGATTAAAGTCCGACAAACAATTCACGAATCCACGCAAAAACTTCCCCCGCACATTCGCGCCCGCGCCAATGAAGACGCGCCTCTGGCCAATCGCGAAAAACAACTTCACAAACTCCAAGACATTGCAAAAGCCTATCAAAGCACCATCCCCTTCCTCCTCACCAACGCAAAAGGAATGGAAGATAAAAAAGATTGGAATGGCGCGCTTAAGTTTTACATGGAAGCATTGAAATTGGACCCGGATAGCCCGGAACTCAAAGTCCTTGCCGCAGCGTTACGTCAAAAAGGAGGAAAAATCGAAGATAAACCCTCGGGCCCGGAAGACAAAAACAAAACGGAAAATATTTTACAAGAATTGGATTCTGCTCCAAAGATGACGCAACAAATGGAAGAACTCGCTCGTAAACAAATTCTCCTCGACCTAGCACAACAACATAAAGATCATGTTCAGGCCGGAGCCGGGACCACGGATTCTCGCAGCCGCGCCTCGATCAAAAATCTCGATGAAGAAGATCAAGGGTTGGCCGAGAGCATTTTAGATGAATTCGGAGACACCCATGTGGTGGATGAAAGAGGGTTTGTTCGACAAAAAGTGGAAATCAAAACCGAAGAAGCCCAACAGTTGGAAAAAACGGATCTTAAACTCAAAGACATGATGAAAACCAAACGCCTGCACAAACAAGCGGACGTGGTTCAAAGCGGACTCGCGGAAATCTCATTTGTGGATAAATCTGGGCAAGAACAAGAACTCACCACTGCGCGCGACGTCCTCAAAGCACAACGCAATAAAATGCTGAATGATTATAAAACACAAGTTTTCTCCCGACTTCAAACCGGCAAAACCAAATTCACGCCCGAACAAATGAAAGCCTTGGAAGAATCCATGAATCTCAAAGGTCATCTTGAAGAGGAGGAAGAAGAATACAGAGAAAAGGCATAAAATTTAAAATTTCCTCATGCTCCTCTGCTACACCGGCAATGGGAAAGGAAAAACCACGGCCGCCTTGGGCGCCGCACTTCGTGCACACGGACAAGGACTCCTTGTATGCGTGATCCAATTCATGAAAAACGCGGACACGGGCGAACTCCATGCCTTGCACCAATTCCCCGGAATTGAAATTTTTCAAAGTGGAAAAGGGTTTTATAAAATCCCAAACGATCATGCCACGGAGACAGCTCATAAAACCGCCGCGACCCACGCCCTTGCCTTAGCCGACGAAAAAATTACAACCCACACATGCGATCTCCTTATTTTGGATGAAATCAATATTGCCACGCATTTAAAACTTCTCGACCCAAAAACCGTAATAAGCGTGCTCAAAAAAGCGCCCCCAACCCTTCACGTCATCCTCACCGGCCGCAACGCGCCCCAAGCTTTTCTCGACCGCGCCGACCTCGTCACTGAGATGAAAGAGCTCAAACATCCGTTCCAAAAAGGAATCCAAGCAGTGAAAGGCCTCGATTTTTAATGATACGCGCCCAAAAAGATTTCCAACGCCTTCACTAAATCCGATTCTTTAATAATGGTTTTCTTTGGAGAAAAACGAGGAATCAATTCAATCGATTTTTTCGTACAAGCCACATGCGTAAATAAATAAGGAATATTAAGTTCATGTTTTTTCAACGCGCACACGATGCGATAAAGCCATGCATTGCACGAATAATTACAGGCATTATCGGAAATTCGAGATTCGCAAGGAATTTTATTTTTCTTAAGCTCTTGTTTGATTTTTAAAAAATCCCACCGGTTCAAATCGATTTGAACTTTTTCATGCGCAGGACGAGAAGGGTCAATCAATCGCTTGTGTTCATGGGGAGCACAATACGCTTTATTTTCAATCCAATTCGTCCCCGTACGTTCAATGCAAAACCCCTTCACTCCGGACGCCAGCCCAAACGAAAGAATAACATCCGCCTTAATTTCAATCGCCTTTTTCACAAGCATTTCACCCGGCGTTTCCGCGTCTTCGGGATAACGAACAATGGAAGGAAAAACAACACTGTGAATTTTATGACCGCAAACCACTTTGCCTCGCATTTTCAAAGCCAACCATTTGGTGGGGTTCACAATATAATCCCCAAACGTTTCCGAACCGGTGATTAAGGCGACTTTCATAAATAGACAAATTAAAAACGAATGGCTAATGTGATTTTGTCACAAAAATCCCTAATTTAAAATTCATAATTTAAAAATTTCCCATGCTCGACCTTCTCATCATTGGCAGCGGCGTTTCCGGAATGGCGGCCGCGGTTTATGCCGGACGTTTTGAACTCAAAACTCTCATCGTGGGAGAAATCCCCGGAGGCACGATCACGAAAACTCATCTGGTCGAAAACTACCCGGGCTTTAAAAGCCTGAGCGGATTCGAACTCGCAATGAATCTCCAAGCACACGTGGAAAACATTGGCGTGCCCATTGAACAAGACACGATAGCCCAACTCACCCGAGACAACGCAGGAATTTTTCACGCAATCACCGCAAATGGAAAAACTTACGATGCCAAAGCCGTCCTCTTGGCCACCGGCACCCACCACCGCACACTCGATATCCCGGGAGAAAAACGCCTCAAAAATAAAGGGGTTTCGTACTGTGCCACTTGCGACGGCCCGCTCTATCGAAATAAAATCATGGTCTGCGTCGGAGGCAGTGATTCCGCGATCAAAGAATCTTTGCTCCTCTCCAAATTCGGCACCAAAGTCTACATCGTGTACCGCGGCGAAAAAGTGCGCGCCGAACCCATCAACCAAAAACGCCTGAGCGAAGCGACCAATATTGAAATCATCACTAAAGCCAATCTCACGGAAATCATGGGCGGCGACCGCGTTGAAAAAATCAAACTCGATACCGGGGCTGAAATCATTTGCGACGCGGTGTTCATTGAAATCGGAAGACTCCCCCTCACCGACTTGGCCAAATCGCTCAATGTCTCGCTCAACGAAAAAAACGAAGTGGTCATCAACAAAGCGTCTGAAACCAATATCCCGGGATTTTTCTCTGCCGGCGATTGCACCAACACAGAATGGAAACAAGCCATTGTTGGCGTGAGCGAGGGTTGTATGGCCGCCTACTCCGCGTACCAATATTGTTCAAAGAAAGTATAGAAGAAAACAGTACAGAGGCGAAGACAACTCAATTTAAAAAAGCCATAAAACCCTAACTTTACAGGTTATTCTTAGAGTTAAATTGTGTCAAAAAATAAAAACAGGCCTCAGAACACAATGACCATCCCCTCTCGTCAACCACAAGTATTGGGAATCTTTCCATAAACAGCGCTACGATGATCGACCTTAATCAAACAGGATGAATAACGACTCCACTCAATTCCCATTTTCCCCCGAGCAATTACAGGAAGTCAAAAACCTGTTGCAATCCGCCCAACGCATCGTGATCATTTCACACCGCGGTCCGGACGGCGACACGCTCGGCGCCAACCTCGCGCTCAAACACGCGCTCAAACAATGGGGAAAAGAGGCGATCTCCGCGTGCGTGGACGCCCCCCCCGAATATTCCTTCATGCTGGATGGCATTTTTGAATTTGTGAATGATTTTGATCTCACTCAAACGGACCTTGTGATTGCGGTGGATTGCGGTGCGCATTATTTAATGAAATTTCACGAAACCAAACCCGGATTATTAGGAGGAAAAATTCCCCTAATCAACATCGACCACCACCCTTCGAACGATCGTTTCGGAACGCACAATTTAGTGGATGCGGACGCCGCAGCCTGTTCGTTGATTTTATACGATTTACTCCTCGAATGGGGCTTCACCATCACCCGCGACATGGCCACCGCGCTCCTCATGGGATTGTATTACGACACCGGCAGTTTCATGCACTCCAACACCACGCCAAAAATCATGGAAACCGCAGCCCAATTACTAAACCGCGGAGCCGACATGAAGCGCATCGTAAAAGCTTTATTCCACACCAACCCAATCCCCCAATTGCATTTGTGGGGACGCGTCTTGAGCCGCACCCGCATCAGTGAAAAACGCGCCGTGGTCTCGGCCGCAACCAAAAAAGATTACACCGAATGCCAAGCCGATCCCGATCATCTTTCCGGCGTGATCGATTACTTAAATTCCGTTCCGGAAAGCCGTTTTTCCGTGCTGTTGAGTGAAGACCAAAAAGGCAATGTCAAAGGCTCCTTCCGCACCCAATCCGACGACGTAGACGTGAGTGAACTCGCCGCCCTATTCGGCGGAGGCGGTCACAAAAAAGCCGCGGGGTTCACCATCAAAGGACACCTCCAGCCCGAAACCGTGTGGAAAATTGTGGAATAAATTCTGTACTGGGACAAAAAACAAATATAAGATGGAGAGGCCTAACGCCAAACCACCATGCTCACAAAATGGAAACGCAAACTGGGATACCTAAAAAGAGGACTTCTTGGATTTTTCCAAAATAATTTTATTAAAACGCCTTCAATTCCAAAAGAAATAAAATCTTTCACGATCGGAAACTCCGTTCAAGGCCAGCCCATCCTTTGTTTTCAAATTGGAAACGGGCCTCGCAAATTTTTGTACACCGCAGGAATTCACGGAAACGAAATCGGAACGGTAAAACTCATGCATCATTTTATAAATTGGGCCCATAAAAATCATGCGCTTTTAAGCAATTTTACTCTTTTTATCATCCCCTGCATAAACCCGGACGGTTATAATCTGGCCCGCCGTCATCCGGACTATTTTAAAGGAGGGCTCATCGGGAGATTCAATGCCAACCAAGTGGATCTCAATCGCAATTTTGACACTCCCGATTTCAAACAAAAATCCGAGTGGTCCTTTGGAAAAGATTATGCTGAAAAAGCAGACGTCTATTGTGGCGAATACGGAGGCTCCGAACCCGAGGTAAAAATGCTAACCGAATTTATAAAAAATGAGAAAATCCAAACATTATTCATATTTCACAATGCGGGCAAAGATGTGATGGGAAACTCCCTCCCCCAAGCGCAAAAACTGGCAAAACAATACGCTGAAAAAACAGGCTTTCAATTCATAAAAAAAGGTCATTGGAAAAAGTTACAACAAACCGGCACTGCCGTAGAATGGTGCGACCTCAATCATGTCGCCTACGTTGAAATTGAAGGTTCTTCAAGATGGGGCTCTGACTGGAAAAAACAAAAAAAAGCTATTCAAGCGACCCTATTTACAAAAAACTTATAACACCAATCCATGAAATTCCTCACCCGCACCATTTGGATCCTATCACTGGTCAGTCTGTTCACGGACACGGCCAGTGAAATGCTATACCCCATCATGCCGATTTATTTGAAAAGCATAGGCTTTTCAATTGTACTCATCGGGATTTTGGAAGGCGTGGCCGAAGCCACCGCAGGACTGAGCAAAGGCTATTTTGGAAAACTCTCGGATTCTTCCGGAAAACGGGCCCCCTTTGTGCAAATCGGATACGCACTCAGCGCCCTGTCAAAACCCATCATGGCTTTTTTTACATACCCACTGTGGATCTTTTTCGCACGAACCACGGACCGCTTGGGAAAAGGAATTCGCACCGGAGCGCGCGACGCCATTCTTTCGGACGAAGCCACGCCACAAACCAAAGGAAAAATATTCGGCTTTCATCGCGCCATGGACACGTTCGGCGCAGCCTTAGGCCCCTCGTTGGCCTTGCTCTACCTCTACTTTTTCCCAGGACACTATATCGCCTTATTTTACATCGCCTTCATCCCGGGGGTACTGGCCGTTTTAACTTCCTTTCTACTCAAAGACAAAAAACGCCTCAACTCCACGTCCGTCGAAAAAAAACACGTCTCTCTTCTTTCCTTTTTAAACTATTGGAAAACCAGCCCGCAACTTTATCGTAAAGTGGTGCTCGGACTTTTGGTCTTCACCCTTTTCAACAGCTCGGACGTTTTCTTATTATTGAAAGCAAAAGAAGCCGGACTGGATGACACGGCAATCATTGGAATCTATATTTTCTATAATCTTGTTTACGCATTGGCCTCCTTCCCCATCGGGGTTATCGCCGACAAAATCGGCCTGAAAAAAACACTCATTTTCGGACTCTCCATGTTCGCCATTGTTTATTTTGGCATGAGCATGAATCTCACGGTTTACACTTTACTGGGCCTCTTTTTCCTCTACGGAATTTACGCCGCAGCCACGGAAGGTATTTCAAAAGCATGGATCAGTAACATCACGAATAAATCCGACACCGCAACCGCCATCGGCACCTACACCGGATTCCAAAGCATTTGCACCATGCTCGCGAGCTCTTTGGCCGGATTGATTTGGTATCAATTCAGTCCCGGCGCAACATTTCTCGTCACCGGAACCGCAACGGTTTTCGTGATTTTATATTTCCTATTTTTCGTTAAAATAAAAAAAACACAGCTTAAAAAATAATTAGCCATTCCTCTTTTTTTCGCCTATTCTAATATTATGAAAATCGAAATCGCCTCCCGCATCACAAAAACCGACTTACTCGTCTTGCCTTTTTTTGCAGGAGAAAAGCCATCAACAGCCCAAAAAAGCGAACTGGAATCCTATGCGTATCCGGATTTTGAAGCCAAGCCCAACGAAGCCCTTCTTCTCTATCAAAAAAATAAACTCGCCCCTCGTGTTTTGCTCATCGGCTTGGGAGAACCCGAAAAAGCACTTCAAGACACGTGGCGTCAAGCCGGAGGAACCGCAACCAAATCCATCAAAAAAAACATCCATTCCATCACCCTACTCCCGCCCAAAGAAGATCTGTATCGACTCTCGGCTTTCATCGAAGGATTTTTACTCGGCCATTATCGCTATGAAGATTTTTTACGCGATGAAAAACGCCGCCTTCCGGTCATCGAAACTCTCACGATCATTATTGAAGACAAAAAAATCACACAATTGCTCCAAGAAAAAATTCGCGAAATTCAAGTTGTCATTGATGCGGTGAAAAGTGTCCGAGACATGGTGAACAGCCCCAGCAATGTTATGAACCCCGGCATTTTCGAGCATCTGGGAAAACTCACGGCCAAAAATGGATTCAAAATCGGATGTAAAATTTTAGATGAAAAAAAACTCAAAAAACTCGGCATGTGGTGCTTATACGGTGTGGGACAAGGCGCCAAAGAACGACCGCGCATGATCGTCCTTGAATACAAATACAAGCCAAAAAATAAACGCCCCATCGTATTGGTGGGCAAGGGCATTTGTTTTGATTCCGGAGGCATCAATTTAAAAACGCAAATGCTCGAAGACATGAAACTCGACATGGCCGGCGCCGCCACAGTGCTTGGAATTTTTAAAATCCTGGGAGCACTCCGTCCCGAATTGCACGTGATCGGCCTCATGCCACTGGCGGAAAATATGCCGAGCGGAGAAGCCATCAAATCCGGCGATATTTTGACAGCCTTCAACGGCATCACGATTGAAGTCGTAAACACGGATGCCGAGGGCCGACTCATTCTCGCCGACGCCTTAAGCTACGGAATAAAAACCTACGATCCCGAAACCATCATCGATATCGCGACCCTCACCGGAGCCGCCATCACGGCCTTTGGCTATGGAATCACACCCTTTCTCACCAACTCCCCTGCTTTAAAAGAAAAAATCGAAACCGCGGCCCAAACCACGGATGAAAAAATGTGGGAATTACCCCTTGAAAAAACCTATCGAAAAAATCTCGAATCTCCAATTGCCGATCTTCTCAACAGTAATCCGAAAGCCGGAGCTTCCACCATTCAAGGCGGACTATTCCTTGAAAATTTCGTCGGAGAAAAACCATGGGCCCATTTCGACATCGCAGCCACGGCCTACATCCCCGAAGCTAAACCCTATATCCCAAAAGGCGCCACCGGAAAACACGTACGAACCTTATGGGAACTCTTGAAACATTACGGAGATTAGAAATTATTCCAATGGGAGTTCACGAGCGGTAAAAACACCTTTCACCCAATCCCAATCAAATTCGTAAACAGGATGAGGTTCTCGGTCATGGAAAGAATCATATTGGTTGACCATTTGAATCGTTGTCCCTTTTTGAGGCAAATCGTAAAGAAAATTCACGTCAGAATCCTCTTCTGCGGCTTCAAGATAAACCTGCAATTCTTGAGTTTTCGCTTTTTCCATCGCATCAGATAAAAAAGGAAAAATCTCGGAAACATCGGTCCAAACTCCATCTTCATACGTCGAAAATGTGAAAGTCTGATGACACACAGGCCCACACACTCGATCATCCATGACAATAATCGGGATGTTTTTTTCTCTTAAAAAAAACGCAAAAACAATATCATTTTCCGCATACAAAAAGCCCAATCTTCCATAATAATTTTCCGGATCCCATTCCAGAGAAATTTTTGTTAAAAATTCTTCTTTGGAAATAAAATCATTCCAATCCTTGGTCAAATAATTTTGATATTCTTTTTCCACTAAAGCATCCACATAATAATCAAAATCAATTTGAGGGATTTCTTGTTTCTCTACATTACAACCCCACAAAAAAAACAAACAAAAAACAACAAAAATCAATATTTTTTTCATAAAATAAAAAGGGATAAGAAAATATTTATAAATTGATCATTGATTGTGTTTCTTTCCTCCTTCTTCTTCCTCACCAAACTCCCTCGTCCGCGCCTGATCCAATAATTCATGAATTTTTTCCAGTTCGTCTTCACTAAATGATTTCTGGGCTTTTTCTTGTTTAAAACGACGTTCTTTTCCCTCTTTTTCCAACGATTCCACCGGATTCATCCCCTCCGGAAACGGATTGTTTTGACCTGCGCGATCCATAATGGACTGCGACACATAAATCGGCGCTCCCATCAAAAGCGCAAGCGCAATCGCATCACTCGGTCTCGAATCCATAACCAACATATTCTTTTTCCCACGCACTTTAATTTCAATTTCCGCAAAATAAGTCCCCGCTTCCAACCCGGTGATATACACGGTCCACACCTTGCCCCCCAACGCGGAAAGCGTGTGCGCCAACAAATCATGTGTGAGCGGTCGCGACAATTCCACCCCTTGATACGCCATGGCGATGGCCCTGGACTCCGGCTCCCCCACCCAAATCGGCAATACTTTATTCTGAATCGGGTCGTGCAACACCACCACCGGACTCTTCATGAATGGCTCTTCCAACAACGCCAACAATCGTACCAAATTAAATTCCTCCTGTCCGAAAATTTCATTTTTCACCTTAGGTTGTTTTTTCATCTTTTGAACCTTAATTTTATTTTCAATCTTCTGAGTTTTTTTAATTTTTTTAGGCATAAAATAAATAGATATAATTTCATAAAAAATCAATCCGGCCTTTACCATATCAAAACCCTGTCTTTTCGCCAACATTTTCGGTAAAATACGCCCGATAAACTCACCTATGATTGATACTCTTTTCCAATACTTCAAAGACCAACCCGCACTCCTGATTTACATCGGAGCGATTCTCGGAGGAGAAGAAATTATTCTCACGTTCGCGTTTTTAGCCGCTCAAGGGTTATGGAGCGTGGAAACCGCTTTTATCTACTGTTATTTGGGCACCATGACCTCAGACATCGGTTGGTTTCTTTTAGGGCGCCACACCCTTGGTCGCATGAATTTTTTCCAACGTTTTTTAAGCCACTACGAACGCATCAAACATTTTCTTAAAAAAATCTCCAACCGCCCTTTTATTCTACTTTTCATCACCAAATTCATTTACGGCACGCGCATTTTCACCATCATGTATGTGGGCATGGAAGGCCTTTCTCTCCTTAAATTCATCGGATACAACATTTTCGTGGTGGGCGCATGGCTCCCGATCGTGATCGGAATCGGATGGCTCACCGGCAAAGGCGTTTCTCAAGTCGCCAACGTCTACGAGAATACAGGGCTTGCAATTGGAGCTATTTTATTGTTTATTATAGGTACAATTTGGGCCAGAAAAATCTTTAGTAAAAGAGTTCTTCACCAGTTATGAAGCGAAGCGAAATAACTTTTCTCCTCTTTTCCCCCGCATTATCAATTTAAAATTTATGAAAACGATCAATCATCATCCCCGCATCGCCGCCATCATTCCGGTCTACAACGAAGCCAAACGCATTGGACGCGTGCTTGAAATTCTCACCCGCATCCCGCTTTTGAATGAAATCATTGTGGTGGACGACGGATCTACGGACAACACCGAGGAAGTGATCAAATCTTTCAACGTCAAATATCTCAAAAATCCGACCAACCAAGGGAAGGGCATTGCCATGCAAAATGGCGTAAACGCCACCAAAGCCGACATTCTCTTCTTTTGCGACGGAGACCTCGATGGATTGAATGAAAAAATCGTGGAAGAAATCTTAAATCCGGTGATCGAAGGCAATGTGGATATGTTCATCGGCGTGCGATCCAATGTGCGAGAACGCTACTTTAAATTCGTGGGATTGTTGTCTGGAGAACGTGCGGTGCGCCGCAACATTTGGGACAATCTCCCCTGCTGTTACAAACACCATTATCGCATTGAAATCAGTCTCAACAATTACTCCAAATATTATGGAAAAGGATTCGGATTCAAAACCTTTTCCAATTATTTTCAACCGATAAAAGAATTCAAATACGGCTTTTTTAAAGGCCTCGGCAAACGCTTGGGCATGTACTACGACATTTTTTGGGCGCAATCCCGATTCCAACTTGTAGACTTACCCAAACCCCTCAAACAATTGCGCGGCTACGCGATCAAAGCCTTTTTATGCCTGGGTCCGGTGGGCAGCGGCCTGGCTCTCATTCTCACCTCATCTCTCATCTACAGCGCCCTGCTCCGCTTCATCCAAAAAGCCATTTTTGAAAATCCGGGAACTTCATTCACCTTATTTTTGCTCAACATCATCAAATACGTCACGGTTCACACCATCATTTTGACGGGAAGCATTATTCTTGGCATCGGGCTTTTGCTTTTGCTCATCAACGTCATCCGTTTCGTACGCGCTTTCTTCAAACGACAAAAAGTGTGGAGTTGTTAAAACAGTCGAGCGCTCTCCAATAAATCCACCGTGCACTCCACGCTGCTTTCATATTCCACCGTGCCATCCGAATATCCTCCGGAATATTCACAATCCTGAATGGTTTTTGTTTCACCCTCGGGCATCAAAAGAAATTCTTTTTTAAATGAAAACGGCCCATCCCCTCCGGCACACTCGTAAATCACGCCATCCAAATAACCCACCATCGTACACGCCCCGATATCACCCGAATTTTTAATGAATTGATAACTCGTCACAAACCCCTCGCGAGTATTTAATCCCACCACGTTATTAAATTCTCCATAATCCCCATAAAACGCAAACGCCGCGGCATTGTACCAAAGACACAAAGAAGAATATTCACTTTTGGCTTTTAATGCTTGAAATTCCGTATTTTGGAATAAAGCGGAAATCTCTTTTAAGGAATATTCATGAAAAGAATCCAACGCAACACGCACATTCTCTTCCGTAAAAAAATCTTGATTTGAAATCCTCACACAAGCCGGAGCCGTAAGACTAACTTCCCCTTTCAACGATTCTTTTATCAAAGGCTCAAACGTTAAACTTTCCAACACGGAAATCACGCGCGAATCCTCTTCCCAAGAAATCGTATTAAAACTCAAAAAATCCGCATCTCGTTCAAAATAATAAGTCCGATTCGGAAGCATCGAAGGCTCAAACAATTCCAAAAAATGATTTCCTCCAATATCACGATACTCATAAGTGGATTCGGATGTCTCTTCTTGAAAAAAGGGAACCTCATCCAAGGTGGAATACCCTCCCCATTGATTTTCTTGAATCAATGATTTTTCAAACGTTTGGTTATTTAAAGGATGAGAAGCGATCGTAATCAAAGGCAACACTTCATAATTCCCCTGATTTTTTACCGCATCATAATCTAAAGGAAGCCACAAAGCATCCGTTTCCTCGGTCCAATCTTTTTCCAAAATCCAATCCGAAGGGTACTCCAATGTCACCCCCAGCGTTTCATTTTCATAAAAAGATAATTCTTCCGAAATCTCCGCACAGCCCGCGATCGTAAAAAAACAAAAAACAAAGATTAAAAACTTTTTCATAAAAATTTATTAAGAAAAAAACCTACTGCTGTAAGTATAAACAATCTATAAAAGTCAGGCAATCAAACAAAAAAACTTTTTCCTACCACGTCACCTCCAGCGTCCCCTTCATCTTATCCGTGATCGAAAAATCAAAATTAAGCATTCGACCCACTCGACTCATGGTTAAATCATTGCCTCCAATGGCCTCTATTTTTTCATAACCCAAACCCTCATAATAGTCCTGAACCGCAGCCACATCCTCTTCCGTGGTCAACCGACTGAACGCAAAATCCAACATCATTCCATAAAAATTATCCCACAGCTTCACCTCATTGTTATAAAGCTCATTTAAAATCGGCATCATTTCATTGTAAATTTCCAAACTGGTGTCATTGGTGGTTTCCACATTTTCCACGCCTTCATAATAAATTTGGGCCCATGTTTTGGTCTCAACATCCCCCGCGGACTCGGAATAATCGATCGTACAAAGCGGAGCAGACGTCTCTGCAACAGGGTCAATTGTCGTAACCGTGTTCGAATAGGATGGTGTAAAAGGAGACTGATCCCTCGCTTCCAAATCATAATCCAACGACGTGGCTTCCAAATCATTCATCAACACATACGCGGTTACATCCTCGGAAGAAAAACCCCCTTCGTAATCAAAAACAAAATCCGAAGATGCCCCAACGTTGCCGTTCGCATCCAATTTAACAACATACATATATTCTCCGTTATCATTCACGAAATCTCCAACAGAGCCAATGATCGCCACGCCTTGATCCACAGTCATCACGGTGTCGGTGGCGGAAATCGCAGTTTCTCCGCCCACTTGTTTCACCCATTGGCCGTTGAAATTTTCATCCGTTTTGATGACTAAAAAATTATAACGGCTCGTGTTGTACAAATCTTTCGGAATTTCCCCATAAGCCGCCGTGGCCTCGTCCAACGTCATCTCGCCATTCTCAAAAGCCGTATTGATCTCATTGATCATGGCCGTATATTGCGCGGTTTTTTCATCGGAATCCGCATCCACCGTCGAAAAATTCCACACCAAAATAAATCCGTTATCCGCTGTTTTTTCAACAAACAAATCGTTTTTATACGTTTCCGTTTTCACGGTAATGATTTTCGCCCACTCATAATTGCCATCGCCATCCATTTTCACCGCAAGAAGCGGCGCGGCCAACGTTGCTTCCATATCAATGGGCAGATCCAACCCACTCATGGCAATCATTGAAAAAGGCCCAATCGCCATAAACCCTCCATCCGGGGTTTCTTTAACATAATCCATCCAACCCGCAGGCATCCGCCATTCCAAATAATCCAAAGTATAACCGATCCCGTCTTCATTCATGATCGCGGTTGGAATTTCAGCCGGAAGGGTTTCCACGGTTTTCGCCCATTCCAAATCGCCATTACGATCGAGCTTCATGATGCCCTCCAATGAATCATAAGCTTCCAACGAACTCTCATCTCCCGAACCGTCCTCTTTTAGATAATGAAAATTCCCGGTAAAAATAAATCCACCATCGCTTGTGAGCGCAAACGAAGAATTGTCATCATCGTCCGCACTGATTCGTTTGATCCATTCCACACTCCCCTCCCCTGAAAATTTAATCAATTTGAGCGAAGAAAAAGGATATTCATGATAAATATCACCCCCGGCATCCTGCGTTTCCCATTCCGACAAATTATCCAAATAAAAAAATCCACCATCCTGCGCCGGATAGATCGAATCCGTCAAATCATCGGATCCAAAAGGAAAATTCCGACTCCATTGATGATTACCTTGCGCATCGAATTTTGAGAAAAAAGTTTTAATTCGAGTATAGCAAGTACCGGCGATTTCCTCATCGGTTTCGAATCCCGGAGTTTCTCCGGCCATCAAATAACTACCATCCGACAACTGAATCGCCGCATGCCCTTCATCTCCTCCGCTCCCTCCGGCAACGGTTTGTACCAGCCGGGTCCATTCCGCCGCCCCCGTACTCGTCAATTTTGAAATATACGCATCGGTGTCGCACATTTCGCACTTGGGAATCGTGGTTCCGGTCACAATATATCCGCCATCGCTCGTAGTTGAGATCCCATTTCCCCAAGTCCGAGCTTTCACCGAATATTGTTTTGAAAACGTCGTGCCATCGATCAAGTTCGCATCTTCCGAAAAAAACGCCATCGAAGTCTTGTCGCTGATATTTTCTTTAAGCCGATAAATCATTTCTGCCATGTCCCCGCGCGAAACCGATTGATCGAACGAACAAAGGCTGGTCGGAATAGCGCCTCGATTTTCAAGGGCTTGCACAAACGGTTTATACCAAATCGCATCCGTGCCAACCTCATAATCAAAAGCGCCCACCAAAATTTTTGCCGCCTCTGCAAAATTAACATTATCACTCGGTCGAAACGTCCCGTCCGAATACCCGCTGATGATCCCCTCATTCCCGGCCACACACACGTACGGCGCAAACCATTCGTCCCCAAAAACATCCGAAAAACTCAATTTCGGCACACACGTTTCAATCTGTTGAGCGGTGAATTGTGCGCCAATGAGAATTTTCGTAAATTCCGCACGATTGATTTTCTTGGAAGGCCCAAAAGTCCCATCTTCATACCCGCTCACAATGCCTTGGGTTTGCACATAAACGATAGCATCGTAATTTGGATTCACGAATTCAACATCCAAAAAAGACGTTTGCATCGACGCCGAACACGACGCCAAAAATAAAATCAAAAGAAAAGGCAAAACAACAAAAAAACGAGAAGGGCTTTTAATCATTTTTCTAAAAAATTATTGGGGATATCCCGAATAATAAACATCGATTTCAACAAGTTTGGAATAAGAATCGGCATAAATACTGACATCTATTTCCATCCCGGTTTCGGAATGGGTGGCATAATAATAAGTATTGCTCCCATCCGAAGATTGCGATGTAATTTCCCAAGGAGCAACCAAAATATTTTTATAAAATGCCTTCACGGTTTTGGAATCATCTGTTGTTTTGATGGTCACACTTTTATTGATGTAATACTCATCCCCGTCATTCGACATCCCCACCACTTTCCCGTTCGCATAGAGAAACCCCAACGGAAATCCTGCCGGAGGATCAATCGCATCGGTTTGCTCGAATTCATCCAATTCATATTGCATCTCGGCATCAATCATTTCCTGCGGAAAACCATAAGGATTCGTGAGATAATCCGCGGGATTGTCGCTGGGCGGTGGTATATCGTCATCCGAGGTCGTCGTGGTGGTCGTGGTTGTTGGAGTTGTTGTTGTGTTTGTGGTGGGAGTGGGCGTGGATGGAGTGGTCACAACCGAAGATCCGCAACCCGCAAACGTCAATAAAGCGATGGATAAAATCGCTCCGAAAACGATAAATTTTTTCATGGGAGGAATTAAAAAAATAAAATCGAACATTTAAAAATATACGCTTATTAAAAAAAGGAAACAATTTTTTTCAAGAAATGACAAGGTGATACGCAAAGATTCCCGCAAATCCTAGTAGCAGCATCCCGGAAAATAACGAAATTCCGCGCATCACTTTTTCACTCGCCCAACGCTTAAAAAAATGAGCAACAAAAGAAATTGTTGCCCCTAATAAAATCGCACCACTCACCACGGAAACAAACAAAACCAAAAGATTTTTTTTATACTCCTCGGGCACCACGCCATAAAACGCAATCCAACTCGCAATGGCCATGGGGTTCGCCAAGTTAACCAAGATGCCGGAAAGGAAAGGATTCAGGGTTTTCTTTTTTGCAAATTTTTCGCTGTCGTGGTGAGCCTGTCGAACCATACAGCGCTCGTCAGCCTTTGAAACCGAAATAAAAATCCCCGACTTAAAAGCATCTCTAATATTGTTAACCCCAAGATACAAAAGATAAGCCACACCAAAAACACCCAAAATAATTTTCAAAAACGAATTCTCCACTACCAACGAAAATCCCAACAAAACAGCCAAAATACACAACGCATCAATCACCACATTTCCTAAATAAAAAACCAACGCAGAGCCAAAACTCTCGGTCAACCCGCGCTTGGCGGTTTCAATATTGGTCGGCCCAATGCCTGCAGAAAAAAGAAACCCAAGAAGAAGAGAATGAAAAATCATGCCAAAATTATACCTCATCCATTCCTATTTTTAAAAAATTGATTCTTAGAATTTGACAAAAAAGAGTTCAAATGTATAATTCCCCCCTTTGTGCCGCCTCTTAATCTTTACGTATGTCACTAGAAGCACCAACAACACCAACCGATACCCCGGAACAAGTCCCCCAATATTACCTTGTGACCGGTGCCACGAGCGGGATTGGCTTTGAAACGTCGAAAAAACTCTTAGCAGAAGGAAAACATGTGATCGGCATGGGAAACCGTGAGGAAAAAACTGTCCCAGCTGAACTAAAAAACGATGTTAAGTTCCATTATGTACGAACCGACCTCCGAGACCCGGAACAAATTGAGGCTTCACGAGAAAAAATTGAAGCAGCCATGAAAGTTGAAGGAATCAGAGATACGACTCGCGCAAGAATCAACGGCATCCTCCTCTGCGCCGGAGGCTTAACCAGCGACAGCAAAATCACGGGGAAATTGGAAGAAACCGACATGTATAAAGTCAATGCCGAGTCCCCTGCTTTTCTCATGACTACCTTGGCGAAAAACCCAAATCTCTTGGCTGAAAATGCGCCCATTATTTACGTCCACACCTTGTCTGCAGGACCGGTGGATATGGTGAAAGTACTGGAAGATCGACCAACCACTGAGACATCAACGGCTCTAGCCAAACCCTCTCACCCCTTAATTGAACTTCTTGAAAAATTCCTTAAATCACCTTTAAGAACAACTCTTTATGGAACAACCAATCCGCTGGATGCCGACACTCCTCCTCGCACCACCGCAGGTAGTGGTTTAAAAAAATACGTCAAAACCAAAGTCATCGGATTGCTAAAATTGGTGGAAGCCTTAAGTGCCACAGGACTCCTCAACAGGCTGAGGGTGTTTTCGCCCGGAGCCTGTAAAACCCCCATGACAAACGCTGTAGTAAACGAAGGAACAGACGTGCCCGCAGAATGGACTGCGGTTGAAGCCATTGACCCGGCAATTGTCGGAACACAACTCGCAACATGGCTTCAAAAACCATGGACAGAAGATGAAAAACCCAAAGACAAATATCGAAGCGCCCCCGGGATAGCAAAATGGTTTGTTGAACTACTGCCAAAACCCATACAAGACCTTTTCTTGCCCGGCTTTGTCTGGGCAAACGGAAAAAATAGTCTCGCAAACATGGGAATGAACGAAGCAGCCTGGAATAAAAATTTGGAAAAGCATCGAGAAACTCAAGGCTATGGCAACGTCCCTTACAGCCCGCTCAAATACAAATGGCTGGCGCCACAAAAACTAGGCCAAGGAGTAAAAGAATTATTAACATTCCTCGGACTCTACGAATAAGCCCAACTTAGCTCTCCAATTCATAAATCTCATAGCTCGTAATAACGAACCAGCCGGGGCCAGCATCCTTTTTATTGATCCTTACGATTATTTTTAAATTGCCTTGTCCCTAGAAATTGTAATCATAGTCAACAATTCCTCCCTCAGGACTACGGAGATAAACAGTCTCTTCGGGGAAATAGTATTCGACCTCAACACTTTCCCAAGAACCCAGTTCGTAAGAGCCAAATTCGTAAAAAGTCGCATCGGTTTCCAAGCTATACCCTTCTAAATTGACCGTATAATCTCCCTGATTAGTGATGATGAGAACTTGATCGACAGAAGAAGAAGTTAAATCAAGATAAACCTCTTCGTCAACAACGGGATCCGCAACCGGATCAACAACCGGATCAACGACCGGATCTGCAACCGGATCCGCGACAGAATCCTCCAATAAATAATCCAATCCATGGGCAGTAAAGAAAGCTAAGCCATCTCCTTCCCCATACGCCGCTTCTCCAAAATCTTCCATTACAATAATACGAAACATATATTCCGCCGCACGTCCGCGCTCCATTCCATCGGCGGGATTAAAATTGCCGGCAGACCCGTCTATATGCCACTCCCCCTCTAAATTCCACGATTTAATTAAATAAACATAAGGGGCATACCAAACAGAAGGGTAAGTATCATCAAATAAATCCGATTTGGAAATACTCAAACTATCGGGAAGCATATCGCTGTATCCCCAAGCATTAATAACCATCTTGGCGGCCTCAACTTTATTCACCGTATTAGCGGGAAGGAAAGTATTGTCCGGATAACCATCAACCCACCCTTGCTCGTGTGCATAACAAACATACGGAGCGAACCACTCGGTCGTCACATCCGGGAAACAATTTTTATAAACAGTCGCATCCGGCTCAATCCCTTGAGAAAGAACCAAAACCTTCATGAGTTCGGCACGATTGATCGTATTGGAAGGACGAAAAGTCGAATCATCGTAACCCTTTAAAGTCCCGTTATAAACAAGATATTCGATCGCCTCACGATTTTCGTTTGTAGAAGAAACATCACTAAAAGTCCCGGCAAGGGCGGTGAGCGGAAAGCTCACAACAATAACCATTGCCAAAAAAGAACGGAGAAATCTCATGACAAATTGGATTAAAAAATACGATATTGCAATAATAATCGAAGGATCCCCTTTAAGCAAAAAAATAGAATGGCTGGGGAAGAGGGATTCGAACCCCCGAATGTCGCCTCCAGAGGGCGATGCCTTACCGCTTGGCGATTCCCCAGTATTTTATGGAGAAAGCTTAACGAAAAACATGCCAACTTTCAATCTGAAAATTCCGCCCCGAGGCGCCGCACAAACCTAAAAATTCATTTTAAGCTGCCTGTCTTTCAGGCAACGTCACTCGAGTGATCAATCCTTTATATTCAGGTTCATCATCCGCTTCTCCTCGTTTCACGCGTTCCATTTCCGCAACGATAAGCTTAAGAGGTTCAGGGAACAACTCGCCGGCGTCTTTGTTTGGCTCGCGACCCAAAAGATGAACCAATTCTCCCACTTTTTTACCCACACGTTTTTCTCGATAAGATCTTTTCTCGTCGTCGGTTGCTAATTGAGCCAACGCAGCTTCATCCACCAATTCAAGACCTTCCCTCGAGCCAATTTCAACCCTTTGGAAAGCATGGATCGGCGTCAAATAAGCCGCAGTCCCGGACCCGGCCATAAATTCATATTTTGTAGATTGAATATCCGCCCAAGTAACCGGTTCTTCCGCGAATTCCCATCCAAATTTTTCAACAATTCTCTTTAACAAAGCGCGAGTTCGACCAGATAAAATATCTCCATCATTCAACGGCGGTGTCACCACTCTCCAGCGATCACCTTCTAAACGTCGGAACGCAACCAAATTCGATGCACTGGTTTCCTTGAATTCAGCATTACTGAGATCATCCTCTTCTTCCGTAGACCGATCCAAATACGCCACACCGCCTTTCAATCCCAATTCTTCCATAACATGAATCGTTCGAATGGTGCCTGCATAATTCCCAGCGACTTTATCTTTCCCTACTTCTATTAGTCTTGTAGAACGGATTTGATTCGTCGGAACACCAAATACCATTTCTTCTTCCACCGAACCAAAATAAGCACTGGCATTCCCAATTGGCGTTGCGGTAAAAACCAAGGCCGTAACATTAGAATTCCCCACTTTCATCCAAGGCCCGATAGAAAACAAATTCGGCCTCAAATAAAGTCTCCCTTTCCCTGCGGGCGGGACAAAACGCGCATTCGCCTGAACCATTTTAATCGCCATTTCTTTAAAAACTTCAAAAGTGGGACACGGCAATTCAAGATCATTCGCTCCGTTTCTCATACGATTGTAATGCCCTTCCAAATCAAAAATACAAACCTCTCCGGTGTTCGGATCACGTTCACATCCCATGCCTTCAAACAAAGCAGATCCATAATGAAGAGCCTGCATATTGGGATGAACCGCCAATTTCATCAAAGGCAAAAGCTCAGCGTGTTCCATCCACCCTTGGCCCTGAACATGAAGCGCAACCGCCATAGCATCAGCATTCAAAATTCCTTCTTTTTTATCTCCAAAACCAAGAGATTTTCCATCCACCCCGTTAACTCGATCTTCATAATCGCTATAATCATGAGATGGGAGTGCTTGGGCCATAGTTATATCTCCGGGCAAATGAACGATTCGCGCATGATCCACAGAGCCTTGCATATTAGCACGCACCGCTTTTGCAGGGGATTCCGTTGTCCGACCAAAAATTTTAGGTTGAAGTTCCTCAGGATCCTCATAAAAAACAACCAAAGCTCCTTGAGATCGAGCCACTTCCCATTGCCCGCGCATAAGCAACCGCGCCATAGGGCCGGTAATAATTCCTTTATCATCCGCAGCAGGAAGTTCAACCCCGGGGGTCCCCTCTGCATACATAAAAAGAACCAATCGTTGTGTATCAAATCCCTCCGCAATCGAATATACCAGATTAGGCAATAGTGGATTGGAATCGCCATCCAAAAACGATTCAATGGAAAATTCACGATTGTCTCCCCATTGTCGCCTATCCTTCCCTTTATAAGTGGGGGTAGAAATCCCATCAGGAGATTCTGGTGTAGCCATATTTAAGGTTGATTAAATAACAGGGCCTAATCGTATCCCCATCCCCGCAAAATCGTCAACCCGAAAAACATTAAAAATGGCTTGGGGATGAGATAAAGCCATACACCATAAAGTCCCCCTTCGAGAGCCTCAGGGTGACACGGCCTCTCTAATCACGCCCCATTACAACCCCAACAAAACCGCCGCCATCCACGGGAACACCACTGTGGCATCGCTTTGAATGATTTGGTAATAACTTTGGGTCGAGAGTTTGTCCCACGTGATTTTTTCTTTGCCACCGGCTCCGGAATAAGACCCAAAAGACATGGGCGAAGAACCGATCTCAATGAATCCGGCCCAATCGCGCACCTTGGGATACTGCAAATCGTGTTTCAATGAAGGCACAATGCAAATCGGAAAATCCGCGGCAATCCCGCCTCCCAATTGCAAAAACGCCACCGGATGATCTTCCGACGTTTCCTGATACCAATCGTAAAGAGACGTAAAATACTCAAGCCCGGTTTTCATCACATTTTGATCCAAAATCGTAGTCTTGTCCGTGCGATATTTTCCCGAATACGTATAACTCGCAAAAATATTTCCCATAGTGGAATCTTCAAACCCCGGAATCACAATCGGAATGTTTTTTTGATACGCGGCATACGCCCAACAATCCTCGGGATTGGCTTTGGGATCCGGCTGAATTAAATTTTCCGAAAACAATCGACGAAAATATTCATACGGAAAATAACGTTCGCCTTTGGCTTGCGCGTCCTTCCACATTTTAAGCAAATGCGGTTCCATGATGCGAACACTTTCATCTTCGGGCAAAAACGTGTCGGTGATGCGTCTCAACCCTGCATCACGAAGCTCGGCCTCCTGCTCGGGCGTGAGCTCGGTGTAGCGCGGAATGTACGCATAATGCGAATGCGCCACATAACGATAATACGATTCTTCGTGGTTGGCTCCGGTCGCGGAAATCAAATGCACTTTGTCTTGGCGAATCAATTCCGCGAGCATGACTCCCACTTGAAAAGAACTCAAGGCTCCGGAAAGCGTGATCACCAACTTTCCGCCTTGGTCCAAATGATTTTTCAACCACAACGCGGCTTGATACGTGGCTCCGCCATTGCAATGGTTCAAAGTTCGTTCCGCAAACGAAGACACCGGCGTTTTGCTCGCCTTCACCGAATCGCTCAACGTGCCTTTGCCCGCTTTCCCGGCTCCGGCCCCTTCATTAAAATCAATGAGTTTTTTAATCGCCGGCGACAATCCGTCGAATTTACTGTTTTGCATAATAAAAATTATAAAAGATTAAAAATAACGATAAGCTAGCATCTTATAAATCAATTTGGCGGCCAAAAAATCCGACGCCTTTTCTTTGGGATTCGGCGCCAACTCCACCACATCAAAAGCCACCATCTTTTTTTGACGAATCACTTCACGCAATAAATCCAAAACTTCATACCACCCCAATCCTCCGGGTTCCGGCGTTCCTGTGGACGGCAAAACCGAAGGGTCAAAAACATCCAAATCAATCGTGATATAAACCTCGTCGGTCAATTTCGCCACCACCTCACGGATCCAATTTTTTCGAGTGCGAATATTCTCGGCAAAAAAAACACGATCTTTTTTAATGTTCGGCTTTTCACAAGAGTCCATACTGCGAATCCCCACTTGCACCACCGGGCACAAATCCTTGGCCCGTGCCATCACACACGCGTGATTGTAACGAGAGCCGTTGTATTCCTCTCTCATGTCCGAATGCGCGTCCAGCTGAAGCACAGACATTTTTTTAAATCGTTTCGCCGCCGCGGCAATCGCTCCCGCGCTCACAGAATGTTCCCCTCCCAACAAACACACCAATTTTCCTTGATCCAAAAAAGCACCGACTTTTTCTTCCGTTACTTTCGCGCCTTTTTCCGGCGTCTTATAAAGCAACGGCTTATCCGTATGAATTCCTATTGTATAAGGTTCGGAATCGGTCTCGATGTCATACAATTCCATATTCGCGGACGCGTCCAAAAGAGCGGCCGGCCCTTTGTCCGCGCCTTTTCCCCAAGTACTGGTTCCATCATAAGGAACCGGCACGATCACGACCTTCGAGCTTTTGAGCCCGGAGTAGCGCGCCGGGAGATTGCCGTAATTCATCGTTTCAAGCCTTAATAAATGGGGACAACGTAATTGACCCAGCAAAGCGACACCAACACCGTGCCATAATTTTTCTTCACCAGCATACTTTCAGAATTCAATGTAATATCTTTCATTTCAAATTTTCCATCATATCCATTCGTATAAAGTTCATTCAAACTGGCACGCAATTGTTTCACCGCTTCTTTTTCAGGCAAACATCCGTTGTATTCACACACCAATCCGCCATGTTTTTCCCCTGTTTTCCGATCATACAACCACCCAAAAACAATAGCGGCCGTGGCTCGATTGCCTTTTTCCGCGGTTGAAACCGCCATAATGGTTTCCATCACCGATCCGTGAACCAATGTTTTCGGTTTTTTAATTTCATTGGCGATTCCGGAAAGGATGGAAGAATACGTGATGATATTGCACATTTCGATTCCCGCATCGCGGAGCGCCAAATGATACGATCCGGCATGGATGGTGATTTCACTCTCTCCTTTTCCTTTGGAAATAAAGAAATCCTTAGGAATTCGATTCCCGATTAAACGGCCTCCTTCGGTAACCACACTACGGGGGGGCGGCTTATCGGCATTTAATGTTTTTTTGGAAGATTTTGAAGTTGAAGTTAAACGAGCATTTTTTTCCATTTTTCTTGAGAAAAAAAGATTAACGCACACAATGTAGGAAATATCTTTTTTTATGTAAAGAGAATTTTTAAAAAAAGGGGTTATAAAATTCAAAAAAAAGTTGAGCCACTCCTGTTAGCTCAAAAAAGTTTTTTTTAGATTTTTTAAAAAAGTCATTCAAACCGTTGCGATCATGCATTTTTTTCAATAATTTCTTTCACATCCGCAATCAATTTTTCAATGTGTCCTTCCACGCTTTCCACCACAAAATCGCACTCTTTCGCCCACGACATTTCGATTAAATAACTTTCATACCGATGCGAGATTTCCTCCACGGACATGGGACTGCGTTTCAAAATACGTTGTCGTAAAATTTCCCAATCCGAAACCGTCAAGAAAACAGACACCAAATGCTCCTTGGAAATCAAGTTACGAATCGAACGAAGGCCTTGCACATCCACTTCACGCACCACGGTTTTGCCATCCTCGAGTGCGCGCAAGATCGGCGCTTTGAGCGTGCCGTAATAATTATCCTGATGCACGGTCGCGTATTCCAAAAACTCTCCCTTCTCAATTCGCCCCTCAAAATCCGCCTTGGTCACAAAATGATAAATATCGCCGTCGCGCTCCCCGGGTCGACGCGGTCGAGTCGTGCAGGACAACGGGAACACATATTGTTTGCAATCTTTGTGCAACGCCTCAAGCACCGTCCCCTTTCCGGACCCCGATGAACCAAGAATGAGGAATAATTTTCCAGGCATACTATTGACTTATTTTTAAAAAAGTATTACTATATAGAGATTTCAAAACGTTTAACCGCGCACGAAATCTTTCACCTCAGAGTCTAACAAATATTTCCGGGGATTGAAATTCCGATTTAAAACTGCTATACTATAAAGATTTGCGTTCCTTAAAAAATCGCGCAGTCACCTCCTCCTTCCAGTAATTGGAAAGTAGTGAGAAAGGAGGGCCTCACGAGCATTACTCTTTAAAAGTCCCTACTCGTGCCTCCCTTCCTCCCTACTTTTCGATTCAGGTTGCGACTCCAACCTCCCTTTCTGTTTCACTTCCCTTCCTTGTGAAATAGATTCCTCTTCAAACAAAAACAAACTGTATTCTCATACATACTCTGTAAGAGATGCAAAAAACAAAAACAAAACCGGCTGGTACTCCGGATAATAAAGGGACCGTAGGATGGTAGGGGGTAGCCCGTGAGCTGAATGAGTCGGCTCTCATGGAAAAAATTTTTGCAATCCATCATTCCTGATTTATATATTTTTATTCAAATCAGATGCAATAATGGGTCTGCACAAGTTTTACAAAGAACCTCGCTATTAACTTGCGGGGTTTTTTGTAATGCGCTCCATTTTTCTCGTCTCACCTTGTTTTGATAGTTTTTTAAAACGGCAAATCCGAAATCGGAATCTCGCCATTTCCGGAAGTCACGGGCAAATCATCGGCCGGAGCCGCGTCCATGGGCACGGATTTTGAAGCAGAACTCGCACCCGCTCCAAAAGAGCGTTGTTCAAATCCGGATCCGCCTTCACTGCTCGCGCCTTTTCGGTCAAGCATGATGACATTTTCCGCCACAATCTCGGTACGGAAGCGTTTGACACCATCTTCTCCCTGCCATTCGCGAGATTGAATGCGTCCTTCAACGTACACTTTACTCCCCTTTCGAATGTATTGAGCACAAATGTCCGCGAGTTTCCCCCACACCACGATATTATGAAACTCGGTTTTTTCCTGAACTTGGCCGCTGGCATCGGTCCAGCGAGAATTCGTGGCAATTCCAAAATTCACCACCGACTTTCCGGAGGACGTTTGGCGCGCTTCGGGATCTCGGGTTAAATTTCCAATGAGCTGAGCTCGATTCAAAGACATGGACATAAAAATTTCATTAAAAGATAAGGCCCTCTTAGGCGTGGCCATGCTACTAAAAAAACCATGGATTGCCTAGGGGAAATCCGCTATCTTAAAGCCACAAAGGGCTTGTAACGAAATCCCCTGATCAGTGATGGGCGTAGCCGACGGCATCTCGCGGCTTACGTCCTCGCGCCTATCCTCGACGTAGCTCGCTACGTCTTCGTCAGTCGCTCCGGGCGCGCACGCGATCCGCTCATCGTCTACAACCCATCCTTTGATTAGTTTATTTCGTTATAAACCCTATGCAAACCACTTATTGCTTTCATTTGGGCCGAGAACAGGATTTATCCGAGCTCGAAATTCGCGCCGTATTTGGCCCGGACATCCAACGCCACGGGGACATGGCCCTCGTGGACCACGAATCGTTTGCCAACCCAAAAGCCGTTTTGGACGGCCTGGGCGGTTGCATCAAATTAAGTGAAGTCTGGGCTGAAAGCGAAACTCAAGAAGCCATGGTTCAAGGCATGGCTGAACGACTCATCGAATTACTTCCCGAAGGAAAAATGATTTTTGGACTCAGCGTCTTCCCACAAGATGACCGATTTCTTAAAAATATATTAAAAAAAATTAAACTCGAACTTCGCGAACATGGCCGAAACGGACGATTTCTCAATCAAATGGGCAATCTCACCAGTGTCGTGATTGAAAAAGGCGGATTACTCCGAACCATGACGGATTTCAATATTTTAAAAGTGGAAGGAAAAATCCTGATTTCGCAAACCTTGGCAGTGCAGGATTTTGCCGGGTACAGCTTGCGCGACTACGAAAAACCCGTGCGTTTGGCCAAACAAGGCATGTTGCCCCCCAAACTGGCGCAAATGATGATCAACCTCGCGGGATTGGCCACAAAGGAAATAACATTTGAAGGAAAAACTCTCTTCGATCCCTTTTGTGGAAGTGGCACAATTCTTGGCGAAGCGATCCTCAAAGGCATGAACGTGATCGGTTCCGACCGCGATCCCATTGCCATGGATGCGGCTCAAAAAAACCTCGACTGGTTCAAACAAACTCCGTTTTTCGCTGAAAAAGGCGCCGCGGATCGTAGCGTCGACCTCTTTACTGCAGATGCGACCGAGCTGACGAAAAAAGACCTCCCCACTCCCCCGGACTTGGTGGTGAGCGAAACGTACCTCGGCCCGCCCATGCACATGTCTGCGCCTGAGGCCAATATTTTCAAAACCCATTCCAGACTCCTCGGCTTGTACGAAAACATGTTGCGAACCCTTCATCCCCTACTCAAACCCGGCACGCCGCTGGTGTTCGCTTTTCCGATTCACTACACCTACAAAAACACGTTCCCCATCAACGGCCTCAAAGCCATGATCGGAACCTGCGGTTACACGGTCCATCACGCGGTCCGTTACCATCGCCAAGACCAGGCCGTGGGACGGGAGATCTTTGTGGTGGAGCGTAAATAAAACTCTGCCCTGGCGGGATAGTTAAATTAATTTGGTTGATTTTTTGGATTGCAAGTGATGGATTTTTTGTACTTACAAAACCCTTCGATCCAAGCAAAAAGAGACTTAGGTGTATTAAAACCTTT
>Ga0265292_1000993_pt1 | contig 28712 bp, 25 predicted proteins | sample Munlanlewell296A_FD_189080 | JGI IMG/M metagenome (GOLD analysis project Ga0265292, IMG submission 189080) | Leachate microbial communities from a municipal landfill in Southern Ontario, Canada - Leachate well 296A | ecosystem: Engineered > Solid waste > Landfill > Unclassified | place: Canada... | reverse complement strand
AAGAACCATCGAATCCCAGGCGAAGTCCTTTTTCAGCAGTTCCGGTTCTCCTTGCTGCTTTCCCCCGGTGATGTGGACGGTCCAGATGTCCCACGTCCCCGAGCGGTCGCTGAGGAAGACAAGGCTTCTCCCGTCCGGTGTCCATCGAAGCAGTTTATCCTCCGCGGGATGCCCGGCAACAATGACCTCATTCCGGCCATCGGCGGTCATCAGGTGGACGTCGCCATGTGGTGGGCTGCCCTCACCCACGAAACTGAACGCGACAAATCGCCCATCGGGCGAGAAACTGGCCCTTTGAAGCCAGAACAAGGGCGAAGTAATACTCCTCAGGACGCGCACCGAGCCGTCCGCTGTCGAGATCAGCGTTAGTTCACTCGCGCGGACCGCGGCAGTCTTGTCACGACTGCAAAGTGCGAGGATGGACCCTGCGTCAGGCGACCAGTCCACTGGTATAGCGATAGCCACGCCTTTCTCACTGTAAAGTGTGCGAAGGCCCGAACCATCCAGGTTTCTAATCCGCAGTTGAGGGACCCGGTCCTTCGTATTCGGGTCGGAACTTTCGACACTGTATACGATTTGTTTTCCATCGCGTGAGAACACCTGGTACTCGTAGGGCGCCTCTTTCGCTGCGGCCCCCCCCTTATTTGTGATTCGGCTCGTCTGCCCGCTGGCAACTTCGAACTGGACCATGTCTCCCGTACCCCGATCTATATGGCTTATGTACTTGCCATCCGCGGTCAGGACCCCATCGACGCCGGAGGCGTCTGATAGAACCCGGCGTGTAACGAGTCCCCCGGCGCTAACGGGACCGCCAAGTGCCGCTAACCTCACCCGCGCTTGCGCAGTGGCTTCACCCTGATCGGCGTAGTCGCGCACCACACGCTCGTAGGCCTTGCGAGCCTCTGTATTGCCCATCTTTTCGTAGCACATCCCGATATGTAGCAGTGCCTTTGATGAGATTGGCCTGTTAGCCGAAAACTGAGTGACGATTGTTTGATATACCTCAATCGCCTTTTCCAGTTCACCCTTTACCTCTTCGAGTTGAATAGCTTTTGGAAAGAGTTCCTCAGCTGTTTGGGCGAAAGACTGGTAGCTTCCCAATATCATGCTAAGTGCCATGATTATTGTGAGTGTTTTTCTGCTGTTCATGATATCCTCCTTTTTTTGGTGTTAAAATTTAATTCACCTGAAAGGTACAGCCTGAGATGTGAATAGTTATTAAAAGAATGTAAAAGCGTGTAAAATCTTCTAACTGTACTTGTTAGAGGAATTTGTATCCTATACCGTGAATCGTAACAATGATCTTTGGTTCTTCCAGCTTATCCTCGATCTTACTCCGCAATTTTGCAATATGGGCATCAATTGTACGGGTATCCGGAATTGAATCGTAGCCCCAGACCTGATTGAGGAGATCTTTGCGTGAGACGATTTCTCCCTGCTTTGTGATAAACCATTTGAGTATCTCATACTCCCTCGGCGTGAGTTTGAGTGATCTGCCTTTTTTCCGGGCATGATATTTATTAAAGTTAATTTCGAGATTACCAAACCGGTATATTTCGGGTATTCCGGAGCCGGAATTTGTACGCCGTAATACTGCCTTGATACGCGCGAGAAGTTCAAGGACACTGAAAGGTTTTGTGATGTAATCATCCGCCCCGAGCTCCAGACCCGTAACAATCTCAGCTTCCTGACTTTTGGCTGTGAGCATAATAATTGGAAGGTCAGGAATTTCTTTTTTCAGGCTCTTGCACACCTCGTAGCCGTTAAGCTTTGGCAACATGATGTCCAAAATCACAAGGTCAGGTTTTTCCCTGAGTGCCTTCTGATAACCTGACTCACCATCATAAGCAACAATAACAGTGTAGTCTCGTGCTTCAAGGTTGAATTTTAAACCCGTAACCATGTCTTTTTCATCTTCAACGATAAGGATTTTTTTCATTCTTGTTCAATCAAATTAATTTAAAACCATACACCATAACTCCGTGATTTATTGCAATGGAATTCTGATCGTAAATTTGCTGCCCTGACCAATTACGCTTTCGACCTCTATTGACCCACCGTGTGCCTCAATAACATGCTTTGCAAGTGTTAATCCTAATCCGCTGCCTCGCGTTTCCTTTGCCTTAGTAGTTGTTACCCGATAAAATTTGTCAAAAATTTTATTCAACTCCTCTTTCGGTATCCCCATTCCGTGATCTGTAACCGAAATCAAAGCTGAAGTTGAATTCTTGTGAATCCCGACCAGAATATATTTTCTTTCTTCCGAATACTTCACAGCATTACTGAGCAAATTCAGAAGTGCCTGCGAGATTGCATCCTTGTCAATCTTAAACATCATTAAATCAGTCGGCATTTCACTTTCAATTTCGAATTCGAACCCGAGATCACGAATATGGAATTTATATGCCTCCAGAGTGCTTCGAACAACCTCAACAAGATCGGCTTTTTCGAAGTTGTATTCTTTGACCCCTGTATCCATCCTGGAAAAATCAAGCACATTGTCGATGAGGTGTGTGAGGCGTTCACTTTCTTTCCTGATGATGCTGTAAAATTCCCGTCGCTTTTTCTCATCGGTAACAATTCCCGAATCAAGTGTTTCGCCAAAAAGCCGGATGAGTGCAAGCGGTGTTTTGAGCTCGTGTGAGACATTCGAGACAAATTCTGATTTCAAGCGTGAGATATCTAACTCGTGGATTACTGCACGTATCGTAACAAAAACTCCAATGAACATAATGGCTATGATTCCCACCAAAAGTGTCAAGTAGAGTAGTCTCTCTCTTCCGACAAGTTGCTCAATCGTTCTTCCATCCCGGTCAAACAATGCAACCTTCCAGGTAACAAAGAGTTGAGAGAAGTTTTCAGCCACAAGGTAATTCGATATTTTACGGTCATCCCGGAAATATAACAAGTTATCTTTTTCGTCGAGAATGCCCACGAACACATCGTTGCCGAGCTCCACGGAAGTCAACACTTCCGGAAACAAATTTGAAAGGATGTAGTCCTTTTCAATTTGATAACCCAATGCTATTAGTTGAGATTGCTGAAGTGCTGAAGGAAGCTTAAAGTAACCGAGTTGAAGTGTCGAATTATTTTCTATCCGGGAAATGTGTCGCGGTTGTAATTCGTAAGATGTTCCGAGCCTGAGATCAGACTCTATTTCAGGTAAAACATTTTGATAAACGAGCTCAATAAACCGAATTTGCTCAAGGAGCCTGTTTTCCTGGTTTATCAATTCCCCGATCTTCTTTTCAGTAGAATTAATATTGAGTCCTGAGGTTTCAAAACTTCGGATTTTCTCACCGGCAGACTTCAGATAATAGAGGTATTCACCTCCGGCCAGGTCCCAGGGATCATTAATTAATCGTTGATAAAGTTCTAATATGATATTATATTGTTCTTCCTCTGCTTTTAAGACCTCATAGCCATCGGCAATCTGAGAGAGAGCAGTTATCGAAGCGGGAGTCGCTCCTATAGTTATTTCATCGTTCCCCAATTCCAGGATCTTCCGGTATTCGAGAATTCCTTCTTCATATTTCCCTATTTTAAAATAGCAGCGCCCAATCCGCGACAGAAGCAGAGCACGCTCCTGAGGAGTTGTTGCATAGACCAGCGCCCTTTGATAAAGCCCGATTGCATCAACACAATCTTTCCTGATAAATTCGGTTTTTTCCGCTAAATTAAAATTAGAAGCCGCTTGAGAATTTAGTATCGGTTGAGATCTTTGAATATTATTACATCCAAGTGAAACTGATGTGGAGAATAAACCTCCACCGGCATTAATGAGGAAAAGATGTTTGAAGGCGGGATTATCTGATTCTATGTTACGAATCCATTCTTTCAGTTCAGCATCACTGTCAAATTTGTGGAATGATTCAATGATATTTTTTCGGAGATTCTCTTCAAGTTGGATAATTTTGTTCTCCAGCTTGTCACGCACCAAATTGATAGTACCACTATATTTTATCCTGAGGTTTTTTGTATTTTGATCGATTGACTGTAAACCCAGATAGCTAAGGACAGCACATGGTACCATAATTAAAATAAAAACAAAAAAGAGAATCTTGGTCTTAGGGTTGATATGTTTAAGATACTCGATCATATTATAATATTACAACAATATTACAACCCGGAGAGTAAAAAACAATAAAGTAATTGTAAAACTATGTAAAATTATACTGTGTTTTGCCGGGATTTTAAAAAAGGGCATAACGACTAAACATTGTGCCCCTGAGAATGCTGATAGTTTCATTTGATCTTTGCAGGAGAAGTTTGTCATAGATTGTTTTCATTTTTTATTTCTCCGAATTTTAAGTTAATAATCATTTATTTGTATGCCGCTTCGCTACTTTTATGTTCATTTCTTTTGCACGTCCAAAAGAAATGAACCAAAGAAAAAGACGCCGGAAATGACAAATTCACCCCAGCCGGGCGCCTGCTACACGAGCCTTATTGGCTCTACCGGCCGGTGTGAATTTCGCGCCATTTCCGGTATCCCCTCGCACTGTCATCTATGAATTTCAGTAACATCATGAAAACTTTTTGGATTTCAAACGGCCTCAGAGAATTTTGGGGCTAGCAAAAAATGAACAAAGGTATTGCGCGAACTCATCTCGGGAGCAGAATAACCGCTATTCATTATAAAAAAAGGGCACAACGACCAAACATTGTGCCCCTGAGAATGCTCTTATTGTTAGTCTTTTCCTGGTTTCGTCGTTGCAACACCCGATTAATAGTCCTAAATTAATGTTGTATTGTAAAACCTTAAATATCTGCTTTTGTAAATAGATTGAAATCCAATTATTAAATATAAATATTACGGTGCTCTGCACCTTTTGGTCTCCACCTCAATCATTTACCTTTAAATAGTTTGGGTGCGCTGAACTTTATGGATCTAATGGAAAGCAGCAGAGCTGCAAAATATTTGTAGAAATGTATTTGAAAAACAAGTCGGGATTTAATAAAGGGGCACAACGACCAAACGTTGTGCCCCCTGAGAATGCTCTTATTGTGAGCCTTCTATTTCGGCAGGAAATTTTCAATAAGCCAGTATTCAACTTTGCTCTTCCTCTTATCATCTTTCACATATGCTATCTTTTTGCCGTCAGGAGAAAAATCGGGGGCATTTCCTTCAATGTTCATTTTTTTCACTTCCCCACCTTCAGATGGAACTGAATAGATATGCGACCTGTTCTTCTCAAACATTGAGAAAATGATAGTCTTTTTGTCGGGAGACCAACTCAAATAAGTGAGATTCCCTGTCATCTTCTTCGTAATTGGCTTAGGTTCACCATCGGGAAATCCACATACCCAAATCTCAGATGATTCTTTTCCTTCATTGAAGTCAAACCTATTTGCAGAACGGAAGGCAATCCTATTTCCATCGGGGGACCAGCGGGGAAATGAAAAGTTCAGACCACTTTTCTCGGTCTTTGTCATTCTTTTCGGCTCCCCGCCTCTAAACGGTATCACATAAATGCCTTTTTCGAATGTTCTTGAGCCTTTTATGGAATCCCCTTCTTCTAACCCAATGCAATCAAATGCGATGTATAAGCCATCAGGTGATACATCGCAACTGGTGATCCCCACTTCGAAGTCAAATTTCTTTAATTGGGGAACTCCTCCCCCCGAAGAAACTATCCAGATTCCGTGGTCTTTTCCGAAGAAGCCTCCAAAAGCAAGACTTTTCCCGTCAGGCAACCAGGATGGTCTGGTCAAATAGCAGCTCCCGTCCGGATTGGGTACATTTAGAGTGACTTTCTTTGCCACTCCCCCTCCCGAAGGAATCACCCACAGATTGGGTTTATTATCCCGATAGGATACGAACGCGATCTGTCGGCCATCAGGCGACCAGCGAGGACTTCTTTCATCTGCCAGAATATTCGTTAACTGAGTTTCTTTTCCAGTTTCCAAATCAGTTATGAAAACATTGGATATGATCGGGTTCATGGAAATGCCGATTTTCCCATCATTTATCCAGTTGAAAAAACAGTTAAACCTAGGTAGCCCCCGGAAAACCTGAAAGGGTTCGCCCTGGGGATAGCCGTCCGGAGAAATCCCAATAACCCAAATTTCACGATCACCACTTCTCGCTGAAAGAAAAGAAATCCATTTGCCGTCAAAAGACCAACTTGGCCCTCCGTCTGAGGCAGGATGATTTGTGATCTGTATAGATTGGCCTCCATTCGTCGGCATAACATAGATATCCGAATTCCCAGATTTTTTAGATCCGTAAGCGATAAACTTGCCGTTTGGGGATAAGGTCATCTCCTGAAACTCCTCTTCCTGCTTTTGATCCGTAAACTTGAATAAGTCTTTCCATTCTCCTCCAGAAATTGGAATCGCACAAAGCCCTCTCTTGGAAACCTGACATATAATCATTTGTCCATCCATTGTCCATCCTGTTGGCTGAGCATAATTGCCTTTTTTGATGAAATCGGATTCTGGCGCTATGAGAGGCTTTGGCTCACCTCCCTTTGATGGAACGACATAGAGTCCGCTTAAAACATCCAGATAGGCAATTGTTTCACCGTCAGGCGACCAGAAGCACCAATATTTAAAATTAGGGGTATGGGTAAGACGCACCTCTTTACTATTGTCAACTTGCCTTACCCATATATTTCCCTCGGCGTCAATTAAGGCCAATTTTTTTCCATCCGGAGACAGGAAACCGAAGATTTTTTCGGTGCTTTCGTATATTTTCGATATCTTAAGGACACCATCATCTTTGTTGACAACGGCTCCAAGTGCCGCCAGCCTTGCTTTTGCCAGGGCTACCAGCTCGGTTTGATCGGGATAGGTGTTGACCAGGCGCGTGAAATACTCATTGGCTTTTTGTTTACCCATTTTTTCATTGACTAATCCCAAATGATACAGGGTTTTAGCTGCCACCTGGCGGTCATCCGGATATTTTTTCAGAATATTCAGATAGAGTTCAACAGCCTTATCGAGGTTGCCTGTTACTTCTTCCTCATAAATAGCTGCAGTAAGCGATACCGATGCCTTGTTGTCCTGGGCTGAAATGGAACCTGTCAGGAGCACGAAAGCAATAATCAGAAATAAAATTTGTGTTTTCATGGTGTGAATTATTTTTTTGATAAAGGTACCATGTGCTTGTGTTAACCCTTTGAAGATCATGTTAAGTTTGGTCAAGATCGGGTGAAGATTCATCGGGATTGAATTTATATCCCGCACCACGGATACCGGTAATCCAGTGCGATTGCTCCGGATCATCCTCAATTTTCTTCCGCAGATTGGCAATATGAGTATCAACGGTTCTGGGTGTGACATAAACCTCCTCACCCCAGACGCTGCGAAGAATGTCATCTCGTTTGAGTACATGTCCTGCATGCTGTATCAGTAGCTTCATCAGCGCAAATTCAATAGTGGTGAGCTGAACCGGTTTGTTGTTTTTTGTAAACAGGTATTTTGAAGGATCCAGCTCAAACGGTCCAATCTGTATTGTTGCTGCGGCAGTTTGATGGTTCCTGATCTCCGACCGGCGCAGCAGTGCTTTGACACGAGCATGAAGCTCGAACGGGCTGAAAGGCTTGGTCACATAATCGTCTGCTCCGAGCTCAAGCCCTAACACCTTGTCGAATTGCTGGCTCCTGGCTGTCAGCATGATGATCGGGGTTCCGATATCGCGCCGCCGCAATTCCTTGCAGATATCCAGCCCGTTCAACCCCGGCAGCATCAGGTCGAGAATGATAATGTCGAGGTCCAGATCCATCGCCTTTTCGAGCCCTTCCGGACCTGTGGCAGCAGAGTCAACCTGATAGCCCTCAAATTTAAAATCATCCTCCAGTGCCATCCGGATGGACGCAGCATCTTCAATAATCAAAATCCTTTTCATGTTTCTTTATTTTTATAGATGGGCAGATGTACACAGAAGGTGCTTCCTTCCCCGGGCATGCTTTCAAGGGTCAGGCGCCCTTTATGGGCCTCCATAATTTTTTTAACGATAGTCAAACCGATCCCGCTTCCCTTGATTCCCAACCGCTGCGGTTCGTCGCAACGATAGAACCGGTCGAATATTTTTTCCTGATCTTTACTGGAAATGCCAATTCCGTAATCCTTCACGCAAAGCAGCAATTCATCATCTTTCGAAAACAAGTTGATATCAATTTGTCGGGATGTCCCGGAAAATTTTATTGCATTGTCAACCAGATTATAAAAAACCTGGAGAATGGCATTCTTATCGGCCTGGATGACAGGAACCCGATCAGGGCTACTGTATCGGATGTCAAAACCGGGTTCCGGAAGCCTTTCCCGGGTTGATTCGAGAAACTTCAGGAGGAGTTCATCCAGATCCAAATCGATAAAATCGTATTTTTTGCGATCATCGTCCATCCCCGAAAAATCCAGAATATTATCTATCAAATGACTGAGGTGTTCGCTTTCCTCCAGCATAGTTGAGTAATATACCGATTTGCGCTCTTCCGTCCGGACCCGGTTGTGATGCAGCATTTCAGTCATCATGCGGATGGAAGTGAGCGGACTTTTTAATTCATGCGATACATTGGAAATGAATTCTGATTTCAGTTTATTCAGCCTGAGTTCTTCGTTGAGGGTATAGATGGTAAAAACAAAACCAAGTACCATGAGGAGTGCGATCAGAATAAAAATAAAAAGATATATGCCGCTTCCTGCTTTCAATAAGGTTGCTATGAAACCAGGTTTATTTTCACTTAGCAGTAGTTTCAATTTGGGAAGATTTTCGGGAAAAGGGAAAGAAAGATAGCCGGTTTCTTCCTTAATAACCTTAGAAAAAATCAGCCTTCCGTTATTATCTTCAATCTTTACGTTTATCGAAGAATTTGGATCGAGCTTTTGGATCAGTTTTTCTGAAATAGATTTCAGATAAACCGGGAAATCAATCACCATGCCGGTTTGTACGCCATTGTTTTTATCCCATGATAAATACACGGCTACAAGCTCAGTTGAATTAATCGGGATACCGGACATTCCATTTTTGCCGCCTTTAAAATGATTATTGCCGTTGGTTGCGATCATATCCGGCCCACTGAGTATCCGGATCAGGTAATCTGTGCGGGCTCTTTGAGTATCGAGCTCCAGGAAGAGGGAATCAATCACCGGATCTGTTATCGGGATGATCTCTTTGAAAGATTGGTAAAACAGGTCAAACTGATTTTCGTCGTATTCACAGGGAGGGTGAAGTAAAAGCTCCAGATATTGCCGGGAATTGTTCCTTATTTCATCCTTTTCTCCAAGGGCCTGGTTGATCTTCAGAATTTCCAGACCGGCAATCAGTCCGAGCGGTATCTGTCCGTTCAGAAGGCTTCCCGGGTAATCTTTCCGGATCTCATCATACAGAGCTTTAGCCCGGTCAGGCTGGTTCATCTTATTATACAAACGGGCCGAAGCCACCAGTGCCTGGATTTTTTCTGCGGGGTTAGTCGTTTTGAGGGTCTTATCCTGATAAAACCTGAGCGCTTCCGGAAACCTGCGCTCGATAAACTCCAGCCGGAGACCTTCTTTCAGGTTGATTGGCGGGCTTAACTGCTCAGGTTGGATGGTAAGCAGTTCAGCAGGGAGATAAAGCAGTTGATGGGTTATGAGTTTTTTTGAACCGCTGGTGTCTTTGACAAACAATGCAAGCAGTGAAGGATCACCCTGTCCGGAGCTTGAAAGCATTGAGTCAGCGGTCTGTTCATTCATGAACTGTACAAAACTTGAATCAATTGCGGTGAAAAAAGCCTGATTGTCCATTTCAAGCTTCCTCCGGCTCTCCTTCTCGCGCAGAGCCTGGTCGTTACGGATGCCCCGGTAGGCCATATAGCCCAGAAAAATGCCTGGTAGCACTACAGCCAGGGTATAATACAGTATGATCTTTTGTCTGCGTGAACCGGGATTGGTGGGTTTCATGAGTGCTGCCTAGCTAATGATTAGCAAATATGAAAAAAATCAAGCAGTTACATGTTAAGAATTGGAGAAATTATGTTAAGAATTGAATAAGGTTGTTGAAGTGGATAAACATTCGTCTTAACAACCTTGTTCATTTCTTTTGTTCGTCCAAAAGTATTATCCGACTGAGCCGGTAAAAAAGGCATGAAACAATTAAATTTGCAGCTGTTCTTTGCAGTCAAGACCCGCTCGTTTCGTGGTGCTCGTAAGCCCCGTCCAAAAGTCTGGTTTTAGGTTCTGTTGATAAAATAATTGGTGATGTCCTTAGTGTCAATCCCGTTTAAGAGAATAAATTCATAAAAGAACCTAAGCAAAGGATTTAATCTTTAATATCAATGATTATGGGAAAAGCAAAAATTGCAAAAGCTATTATTGATTTGGTTCGCTCTAATGCAGCAGGAATTGATATTGCTAGCGAAGTTCATTATGTTTCGGTCCCGGATGACAGAGATTCTCCAAGTGTCCGCAAATTTGGGAGTTTTACGGAAGATCTCCATAAAATGGCTCAATGGCTTAAGCAATGTAATATTGACACTGTTGCAATGGAATCAACCGGAATCTATTGGGTTCAACCATATTTAATATTAGAAGAGTATGGTTTTGAAGTTTATTTGGTAAACGCCCGTCATATTAAAAATGTAAGTGGTCGTAAATCGGATGTACAGGATTGTCAATGGATTAGACAGTTACACTCATATGGATTACTTAACCGAAGTTTTCAACCCGAAAGCCTTACCAGAGAGCTACGTGCCTATATGCGGCATCGAAAACATCTTGTAGAAAGTACGGCCAACCAGATATTGCATATGCAAAAAGCATTTGAACAGATGAATATTAAGCTACATGATGTGATTTCTGATATTACCGGCCAATCGGGTACGCGTATGATAAAAGCTATCCTGGAAGGGGAACGAGATGCTAATACTTTGGCTCAACTGGCAGATGGTCGAATTAAAGCTACACAAGAACAAATAGTTAAATCTTTAACAGGCGTTTGGCGTGAAGAACATCTTTTTGAGCTAAAACAAGCTTTTGATCTTTATCAATACCTGAATTTAAAAATAATTGAATGCGACGCTCAGGTAACCAATGTTTTGACCCGTTTGATTGGTAATAATAGTTCCAATGAGATTAAAAGACATAAACGCAGTCATAAAAATAGTTTCCACTTCGATGGAACCAAGTATTTAAAGCAAATATTAGGAATAGACGTAACCAGAATTTACGGTATCAGTGAGATTACTGCCACAGAAATAATTTCTGAAGTTGGCACTGATATGTCTAAATGGTCAACAGAAAAACATTTTGTCTCGTGGCTTAACCTAGCTCCTAACAACCGGATCACTGGAGGAAAGATGCTTAAACCTAAAAAGACTAACAAAAGAAATAAAGCTGGGCAGGCTTTTATGATGGCTGCTGCCACATTAAAGAATAGTGATCATTGGTTAGGCGCCTTTTATAGACGTATCAGAGCTAGACGAGGAACAGGAATAGCTATAAAAGCTACTGCTCGAAAAATTTCCTTAATTTTTTATAAGATGCTCAAAGATAAAATTGAGTTTGATCCACTTTCAATAGAAACATATAACCAGTACTTCAAAGAACGTAGAATAAAAAGCATTGAAAAACAGGCGCATTCATTAGGCTTGAAGTTGGTGCCAATATTTGTTTCTTAAGAGAAATGAACCAAAGAAAAGGGCGCCGGAAATGATAACTTCAACCTGGCCGTACGCCTGCTACACGTGCCTTGTTGTCGCTACCGGCTAGGCTGAAGTTCGCGCCATTTCCGGTATCCCCTCGCACTGTCATCTATGAATTTCATTAACATCATGAGAATTTTTTGGATTTCAAACGGCCTCAGAGAATTTTGGGAAATAGCGACTGTTTTGAAGATTGCTGCGAGGGCCTGATGTAAGCAATACTGTCTGAGCGAGTGAAGCGAGCGAGTTGTATTGCGTGGGCAAGCTGAAAAACAGGAGCCCCAAAATTATCTGCAGCCTTGAATTTTCTTTGGTTGCTTTCTTTGTTTCAAGACAAAGAAAGTAATATTGATTTTTGGCGATCAAAAAATGAACAAAGAAGAAACAATAACCCTCCATCTGGGGGGGGGGCAGTTCACTCCATTTTCGGTTTGCCCTCGTTCTTATAAATATTAACTCCTGAATCAATCTGCGGCCGGGAACGATCTCGGGGGTTCCGGGAACGATCTCGGTGATGCCGGGAACGATCTCGGGGGTTCCGGGAACGATCTCGGTGATGCCGGGAACAATCTCGGGGATGCCGGGAACGATCTCGGGGGTTCCGGGAACGATCTCGGGGATGCCGGGAACAATCTCGGGGATGCCGGGAACGATCTTTGGGCTGATCAAAGGAGAAAAATAAGCTTTTTCGATGGAATCATAAAGATACTTGATTTAGGAGCAGTTTTTGAATGGCCCACTCTTAAGCCAGTTGTGATTGCAGGAATTAACCAACTCACGTAATCAGCTTTTCAGGAAAGAACCTGGATAGACTGGGGGTGATTAAAAATAGACCTGCCGAGAGAAAATCCGACAGGTTTTTTTAAAAGATATGTTTTGGTTTAGCATGAGACTGCTACGCTGTTAATTAGTGGCTGGAGATTTTAATTCTCATATATTTTTTTCTCACTCTGACTAAGTCCTTTTCTCTTTTTTTTGGATTTTTTTCATATTCTTGATGCAATCTATCCCTAATATCACGCATCATTTTAACTGAATCGAATTTTTTATCTTTAGTTTTCATTTTCATTTAGTTTTAAGATTTCACGAGGAGTCCTTATCTCAATAGAACTGTATCCAAGCATCAAGTTTACAGCATTATATTTTCTTATCCTGTCGATATTCACAATATGTTTGAAATTCCAACTTGCTAAAATATCAACCTTTCTTATTGTTGCATTAGCAATGTGTAATGCATCTTCATAAAATTTTCGGCTTACTGCTCCTGCTTTAATATAACTTTCAGCAAGTTCTTCCACTTCGGTATCTGTCAGAATATTATCTATCAACTCTGATGGGATTTCAAATAGTTTGTTCTGAACTTTCTCTGGGGCTAATTCCATCTCTCTATAAGTTATATCGGAGATAACAGCTATTTTTTGTCCTGTTTTTATTTCTTCCATTAACATATTTGACCATTCTTCAAACTCTTCATCAAAGCACCCGCCAATTACTGAAGTATCTATATAAACTCTCTGTTTCATTAATTTGTATTTAAAAATCAAAGATACAAATATTCATTATAATAAAAGGAGCACAATGACATAACATTGTGCCCTCTGAGTATGCTCTTATTGCGAGTCTTTTATTTCGGTAGGAAGTTATCCATCACCCTCAACTCTTGCATCGGCTGATCCCACAATGTCAAGGCGAGCTTCGTCCCATCAGGACTCCAAGCGTCCTGACCCATCAAGTCGGTGACAATGTTCAATTTTCCCGTCTTGATCTTTTTCTCCCAGCTTCCGTCGACTGCGATGACTCTCACCTCTTCATTGTTCTGTTTCAATGTTCGATCAAAAAGGTGGTACTCGATCATACGACCATCAGGGGACCAAATTGGATAATGGATCCAGGCTTTTTGTTCGTCCATCGTAACCAGAGCTCTTTTTTCCTGATCTTGGAGATCGTACACCACAAGCCTTATCTCTTTTCTAATGGAATCGAACTGAACATAAGCCATTCGCTTGCAATCGGGCGATAATTGCATCATGTTTCGATCCGACTTGACACTTCTTTCTAGAATCCGCTTCTCTTTCGTATTTACGTCAATCGCAACCAGCTCTTGATCCGCGAACCCCTTCACAAATCGAATGCAGAGGAACTCTTTGCTGCTCAACGACCAACCTAATGGCTTAAGGATGGAAGTGTCAATGCGGAGGGCTTCATTTTTGAAAAGGGTTGACAATTGACCGGTTTCAAATGAATAGAGAAAGCCCCCGGTTTTGCCCTGCAGTCCATATGAGGAAAGTGCGACCGATTTGCCATCCGGAGACCAAGAGATCCAAGAGATCCAATTCATTCCGGTTTCAATACATTCTTCACGACCATCTTCGAGAGTGCGAACGCAGAGAATCCAATTGGGATCCTCATCCCGCACATACGCGATCTTCTTCCCATCGGGCGACCATGCTGGCCTTTTATGCTTTCCGTAGTGTGAGGTAGTGATAAGCTTCGGATCTCCTGTTGATTCTCCGGTCATCGGATTTACATCCAAAGTATAGACATCGTTCATTACAATTGAGACATTATAGACAAGCTTACCTGATCGAGTAATCTTCTTACTTTTGTTCCCGAAGTCCGCCTGCACGAGGAAAGGCTCGCCCGCCGTCTTTGCGTTCTGAATTGGGACAGCCCACAGATCCCAGCTTCCTCGTCTGTTACTACTGAACACGACGTACTTACTGTCGCGGGACCATGCCGCTTTCCCGTCTTCAGCAGGTGAATCTGTCAGGCGAGTTTTCTCACCCGTAGCAATCGAATATACGAACAGATCGCGATTCCCCTTTTCCATAAGATCGTAAACAATGTACTTGCCGTCCGGCGAGAAGCTTGCGGTCCCATCTTCCCCTTCTTCAGCGGACACGAATTGACCAAGCTTGCGAGTATCGATGTCAAACACTCCATAGCCAGCGAAGGTACCATTGCTCTTCCTTATCATACAGACGACACTCTTCCCGTCGGCTGACCAGTCCTGGGCAAAAGGGTATGTCAGTGGGTTCGAGTAGATGACCCGACTTTCGCCACTTTCAATATTTCCGATCCTCAGATCATGCACCAACATCGGTGCGCCATAAGTATAGACGATTTGTTTCCCATCAGGCGACCAGACTAGATTTACGGCGTAATCTCCATCTCTCTCTCCGAATTTCACAACAGTTTTGACTATGCCGGTCTTGAGATCCTTCACTAGCAGGTTGCTCCCCCCCCTATACACAACTTGATTTTCATCGGGTGAAAGCTTCCCTCCAGAGCCAGTTCCTGACAACAGGAGCTTGGTCGACTTCTGGTTGCTTGCCTCGCCGTTTTTTCCGGCAACGGCTTCGGCTCTTATGAGAAGGGAAAGTTTTTCATTAGCCTGTTTAACTGCTTCAATTTGCTCAGGATAATTGTTAATCACTTTCTGATAAGCCCTTTGTGCTTCTTTAACTCCTAATTTTTCATAGCACTGTCCTATGTAAAGTTGAGATTTTGCAGCATATTCTCTTTCCTTAGGATATTTTTTAATAATATTGTTAAAGAGATTAATAGCTCCATTCAGGTCTCCTTTTGTTTCCATGGTAAACTTTGCCTTCTCGAAAAGAATTTTGTACTCAGGCGAAGTCTGAAACCCTGATGCTGTCAATAGGACAGCAATAAAGACCACTAAAATAAAAGTTTTCTTGTGTTTCATGATGCTACCTCCTGTAAGTTAGTGAAGTTTATAATTCACTAACAATGTTTCACTTTTATATTGTCAACGATGTCAGAAAAAAGTAAAAGAATGTAAAAGAATGTCATCATCCGATAAATCTATATCCTCCTCCATAAACTGAAAGGATATATTTGGGATGAGCCGGGTCCTCCTCAATTTTTTTCCTCAATTTAAGAATATGATTATCAATGGTCCGGGTAGTGGGATAACTTTCATATCCCCAGATTTTATCAAGCAAATCATTTCTTGCAACAACTTCCCCGCGATGGGCAATGAAATATTTTAAAACTTCCATTTCAAGAGAAGTGAAGTCCAATTCTTTTCCTTTGCGTCTGACTTTAAATTGAGCAAAATCAATTTCAATATCACCAAAGGAATATACTTTAGGAACTGCTTTTACCTCCTTATCAGTACGCCTTAATTGGATTTTTATCCGGGCTAAAAGTTCCCTGATGCTGAAGGGCTTGGTTATATAATCGTCAGCTCCGATTTCAAGCCCTACCACCTTGTCAATCTCTTCTCCTTTGGCTGTGAGCATGATAATAGGTATGCCTATGTTTTTTTGCCGGAGTTCCCTACAGACCTGGAGGCCATCCATCTCCGGCAGCATAATATCAAGAATTATCAGATCGGGTGTTTCTGCGAGAGCTTTACGAAGACCTTCTGCACCATTAACAGCCCAGTCTACATCAAATCCTTCATCAGACAGGTTGAGTTTTAGTCCTTTAATCAGGTCAATTTCATCTTCTACAATCAGTATCTTTTTCTTCATTTTGTTTTGTCTTTTTAGGTGTCCGTTATAGGTAGTATCACAGAAAAAGTACTGCCTTTTCCTGGTTCACTTTCAACCTGGATCCTGCCGTTATGAGCTTCTGTAATATGTTTAATTAGGGTAAGGCCTAATCCGCTTCCCCTCGTCTCAGAGACAACTTTATTTTCTGACTGATAAAATCTCTGAAAATTTTTTGGGACTTCTTTTGGTAAAATTCCTATGCCTTTATCTGCGACCTGAATGACAGCATTTCCATCATCTCTGAATAATTTCACCGTCACTTCTTTTTCCATTGGCGAAAATTTCATGGCATTGCTTAATAAATTAATTAAAACGCTGGCAATTGCTTCTCCATCAAAATTCATTTCCGGAAGGTCCCGGGCAATATTTTTATGGATAGCAAATCCTTTTTTCTCTAAATGATAGCGATATGATTCCAGAGTATCCTGTATAACAACTGCTAAATTTCCTTTTTTAAAATCAAATTCTTTTCTGCCCGTTTCAATCCTGGAAAAATCAAGAACATTGTTAATCAGATGTGACAGGCGCTCACTTTCCTTGGTGATTATCTCATAGCAGTCTTTCTTCTCTTCGTTTGTGAGATTTTCCTTGCGTTGGAGTGTTTCCCCATAAAGACGAATGAGAGTCAGTGGGGTCTTTAGTTCGTGGGAGATATTATGAACAAATTCTGTCTTTAAGCGTGTGGTTTCAGATTCACGGGAAATATCACGCGCTATCAGAACAGCGCCTAAAAGCATTAAAGCCACTACAACAATTAAAAGAACTCCGTAGAAAAAAATCTCCCGACGTGCTGTCTTCTCAATGGCTTTTATTTCAGGCTGAGAAACAATAAGTTCCCATGGCAGTGGGAATATACGAAAAGTTAAAGACAGAGATTCCTTTGATGCTAATTCTTCTTTTCCTGTTGCGATATTTTGACCTGTTTCATCAACGATTTTAAAATCCAGCCCGGAATCTTTTGTTATATCTTCAAGGATTTTTGGTATTATCTGATTTTTTAAAAGATTGAGGTCCCAACAAAAGCCGCCATAAAAAGTTTGTCCTGACTGAAAATCTGGCAGAATGGCATAAGAAACCAGAAAGAAATCTTTTTCCAGAGTGAAAAGCAATCGTCCGGGCACAACTTCACCTGCCGCCCGGGAGAGGGATAATTTTTCCTTTATTTCCGGAATGGTATTTCTCTCTAAAAAATCTGTAAAAATCAGGGCTTGACTATAAGGAGATTGTTGTTTTTGTATATCTATATAAGATTTTTGAATTTCAAGGAATTTTCCTTCATTAAACTTACTGTTTAGAATTGATTCAATTTCTGCTAAATAAAAATCATAAACAGGAATGTTAATAGGCCAGGTTCCTTCCCGTATTTTTTCGTAAAGGTCGAGTAAAATCCTAAGGCAATTTTCTTCCATCTTTTTTTCCTTAGCGATTTCGTATAATTGAAAGGCAGCAATAATACCATAAGGGTGTCCAGCCTTGTTTTGGAATTGTCCGAAGTTTTCTGAAAGATCATTATATAATTTTTCAGCTTCATCATATTTCTTTGAAGATATAAAGCAGCGTCCCAGGCTTTCTAAAGCAATTGCACTGTACGGCCTTGAAGGAGCGGATAAAGTACACTCCTTATATAATTCAGCAGCTTGTGTGTAATTTTTTTGAGAGAATTCAAAAAACTCAGCTTTTTGTAAAGATTGTGCAAACTGGCTGTTTGGAATTTCTTTTTCCCATTGAATCTCTGAAGCATTTTCGTTTCCTGTTTCAGGAAAAATTATTTTATAATCAGCATCAAGCAAAAAAAGTTGTCCAAAAAAAGTCTGGTCAGCCTTTTTTGACTGGATCAAACGAATAAAATTTTCTGAATTTAAAGCTTTTTTTTCATGTTCAAGAAGCGCTCCTTCAATTGATTTGAGCGCAGCTTCTCCTGAAATCCAAAGGTTTGATTCAAGAAGTTTTTTTACAGCTTCGCGCCTCTTGGAAAAGGTACTTAAGCTTAAATAACCCACAATTAATAAGGGAAGAAAAATTGCAAGAAGGAAAATATAGATAATTTTCCTGTGGGTTAATATTCTATGGGTAAATATTTTCATTCCTGCTTATTAAAATTGCTTAAATTTAAATACTCTCCTTAAAAATATAATATACGAAATTTAACTGTCAAAATGTCAAAACAATGTAAAAAATTGTCAACGAATGTCATGGTATTGTAACAAATCTTATTTATATCTCATTTTTCTGCTGTTAAACTGCACTTGTGCTTAGTGCAATCAGTTTAAATAATTTGAAGATAAGTTTAAAATGGCTTGCTTATGTGAGTATTACAGTAAGTTTACTTTTCGGGTTTCTCAGCCTGTTCCAAATGATGTAAGAGGTACAGTATGACTTTTATCTTTTGTCTTTTGTCTTAATTATCAGCAATATATGACCTAACCCCCAAACATTGGTTAATAAGTAGTAACTTTGCCTTTTTATTTTCGGAATAATCCCCACCATTAACTGGTAGTTTTTATTTCACATTATTTATACTAATATTTTATACATGCATTTTGAATCATTGAACATTATTGAACCTATTCTTAAATCTTTAAAAGAAGAGGGTTACACAATACCAACACCAATCCAGGTACAGGCTATTCCTATTGTCCTCAGGGGAACCGATCTCATAGGCTGTGCACAGACAGGAACAGGAAAAACAGCTGCTTTTGCTGTGCCTATTCTACAGCTTTTAAGTAATAACAAATCATTCGACAGGAAGAGAAAAATAAGGAGTCTTATTGTTACACCTACACGGGAACTGGCAATACAGATCGAGGAGAGTTTTAAAGCATACGGCCGGTACACGGGATTAACCTGTACCGTTGTTTTCGGAGGTGTGAATCAAAATCCCCAGACATCCGCTTTAAGAAATGGTGTGGACATTCTTGTGGCAACACCCGGTAGGTTGCTCGATCTTATGACCCAGGGATTTATCTCATTAAAAAATATTGAAATATTTGTACTCGACGAAGCCGACAGGATGCTTGATATATCTCCGAAACTTATGTCCATCGTATCGGCAGGACAGGCAGGGCAGGGGCAAACGGTACTGCTATTTCATTCTGCGATGCAGAAGAAAAAGTATATCTGAAGGATATTGAAAAACTGATAACTAAAAAGTTACAGGTTGTTGATGATCATCCTTTTCCGTTAATCGACCATAATCCGGTGAAAGCACCTAAACAGCAACGAGGAGATCATAACCGCCCCAGGTCCCATACACCTAAAACCCTTCTTCCTGACAGAAGGAACGTGAGACGATAAAGCTGTAAAGTCCATAAAGTCCATAAAGTCTATAAAGTCTATAAAGTCCATAAAGTCCATAAAGTCCATAAAGTCCATAAAGTCCATAAAGTCCATAAAGTCTATAAAGTCCATAAAGTCCATAAAGTCCTTAAAGTATTATAGTTTTTGATTTTCAACTTTTGACTTTCAACTTTTGACTTTTGACTTTTTTTATTATTTTGCAGGAAATTGAAAAGTAAAATATACCCTAATCAAATCCTGATCATGAAAAAAACAGTTCTATTAGCCTTAATGTCGCTTATCGTTGCCACTGGCTTCTCTCAGAGCGCCAACCTGAAACTATGGTATAACCAGCCTGCCAAAAAAGTCTGGGAGGCAGCTTTGCCAATCGGAAATGGACGTTTGGCCGCCATGATATATGGAAACACAGACAAAGAGATTATACAATTAAATGAATCATCGGTGTGGAGCGGCGGTCCAAATCGTAATGATAATCCCGATGCTCTGTCAGCTTTGCCCGAAATACGCAGACTGATATTTGAAGGAAAAAACATGGATGCAAGCAAACTGGCAATAGAAAAGATTCAGTCAAGAACCAACCATGGTATGAAGTTTCAACCTGTAGGTAATCTGGAGTTAACTTTCCCCGGACACGATTCTGCTAATGTCAGAAATTATTACAGGGAACTGGATATTGAAAAGGCCATTACTCAGACATCCTATAATGTAAATGGTGTCAGGTTTACAAGAACTGTTTTCGCTTCAATTCCCGATCAGGTAATAGTTGTTCGACTTACAGCGGATAAGCCTGGGAGTATTACTTTCACCGCAGGAGCCTCCTGTCCGCATACAATTTCAGGTATCAGTACAAAAGGAAATGATCTGCTTGTTATTTCCGGTACAACAAGTGATCATGAAGGTGTAAAGAGTGTGGTGAATTTTACATCACTTATCAAAACAGCAACTGAAGACGGCACAATATCTTCTGACGGGGAACAGATAAATATAAAGAATGCTGACGCTGTTACTATATATCTCTCTATAGCTACCAATTTTGTCAGTTATAACGATGTCAGCGCCGATGAAACAAAACGTGCAGAAGATTATTTAAACAAGGCAATTAAAGTTCCATATTCTCAGATGCTTAACAAGCATACTGCTGAATACCAGAAGTATTTCAGCCGTGTGAAACTTGATCTGGGTACAACCGATTCTGTTAAGAATCCTACTGATATTCGTCTACGCGATTTTGCCTCAGGCAACGACCCTCAGTTTGTTGTTTTATATTTCCAGTTTAACAGATACCTTCTTATTGCATCGTCGCAACCGGGCGGTCAGCCTGCTAATCTGCAGGGAATATGGAATGCCGGCATGAGTCCAAGTTGGGATAGCAAATACACCATCAACATCAACACTGAGATGAATTACTGGCCCGCTGAAGAGACCAATCTGGCGGAGATGCATGAGCCATTGATACAGATGGTGAAAGAGTTGTCGGTAACCGGCAGGGAAACAGCCCGGGTTATGTACGGTGCCGATGGATGGCTGGCGCATCATAATACTGATCTTTGGAGGATAACAGGTCCTGTTGATGGTATCAATTCAGCAATGTGGCCGATGGGCGGAGCATGGTTAAGTCAGCATGTATGGGAAAAATATTTGTACAACGGAGATAAAGAATACTTAAAATCGGTGTACCCCGCACTGAAAGGAGCAACACAATTTTATTTTGATTTTCTGATTGAAGAACCTGTTCATAAATGGCTGGTGGTTTCGCCATCAATGTCTCCCGAAAATAAACCAAACCTTCCGGACATGAAAAACACTGCATCTATTGCAGCGGGAGTAACAATGGATAACCAGATTCTCTTCGACCTTTTCTCAAATACTATCCGGGCAGCCGAAGCATTAAACCTCGATAAAGACTTTGTTAATAAAATAACAGCAACTCGCAGGCGGTTACCACCTATGCAGATAGGTCAGTACAGCCAGTTACAGGAGTGGATGCAGGATGTCGATAATCCTAAAGATTTACATCGCCATGTCTCTCATCTCTTTGGTTTGTACCCGGGTAAAATGATTTCACCATACAATACACCCGAACTTTTTGATGCAGCCCGTACTTCATTAATATACAGGGGTGATGGCGGAACAGGCTGGAGCATGGCGTGGAAAGTAAATTTCTGGGCCAGGTTTTTAGACGGTAATCATGCCTTTAAAATGATCCGGAACCAGCTTTCTCCTGCCAAGTCAAAAGGTAGCACAATGGGAGGGGGCGGAACCTATCCCAACCTGTTTGATGCTCATCCGCCATTTCAGATCGACGGCAATTTTGGATGTACTGCAGGTATCTCCGAAATGCTGATGCAAAGTCACGATGGTACATTGCACCTGTTACCCGCATTACCTGATGCCTGGAAAACCGGTAGTGTCAGCGGTCTGAGAGCAAGAGGTGGTTTTGAAATTGTGAATCTGGAATGGGGAAACGGTAAAATAACAAAGGCTGTTATTAAATCGACTATCGGAGGCAACTGCCGTCTGCGTGTACCAAATACCCTGATTGCTGATGCAGGTGTAGTTTTAAAACCGGCAAAAGGAATCAATTCAAATCCGTTCTACACGACAGAAGAGGTTACAGCACCGATAATTTCTGAAAAAGCAAAATTGAAAAAACCAAATATTCCCGAAACTGTGGTGTATGATTTTCAGACGAAGGCTGGTAATGTTTTTACGTTAAAAGTTAAAAGTCAAAAGTCAGAAGTAACTCAATCAAAATCCCCTTGTGGCAGCTACATTATTGGGACAAATAAGACGTCTGGAAGTTCAAAGTGCACTTCGTGATGAAAATTCCTTATTCCTCGAAAAATTATTGTCAGGCATTAAAGGAGTTCGTCCGACTAAAAAATATCCGGGCCAAACACGGCGGGCATATTACGAATATCAATTGATTTATGAAAAAGAGTACTTTAATGGTTTGTCTAAAACAAAATTCAAGGAGGCAATGCGCGCTGAAGGAATTGGATTTGGAGATGGAATCGATTCTTCACTTCATCTCAATCCTTTTATAGAAACATATTTTAACTTGCGGGCATTTCAAAAGATATTTTCCAAAGAACGATTAGATAAATACAGAAGGGAAAATCTCTGTCCAGTGAACGAAAAAATCGGTAAAGAAACCGGTTTATCATTGGGACAGAGAGTTTTCCTGGGTACGAAAAAAGATATGGAAGATATAATTGCGGCAATAGTAAAAATACAGAAAAACTCCTCGATATTGCTATAAATCTGATATTTATAGGGACATAGTTTTGAAATCACTTTTTACAGTTTCAGACACTTTTTGGTAGCAATTGAAGAACCTTTGGAACTCTGATTTAATTAATAACTAACACCTTAGCCCCTCATATTTTTCTTTTCTTCAGTTCTGTTAAAGCAATATTTGCTTCTTCAAGTTTATATTCCTGAATTTCAGGTATAATTGGTATTTTAGCCGCTATGTTGAGAAATTCCCTTACATCATTTCGAGTGACATTTGCAACGCTTTTAATTTCTTTTTCCATCCAAAGATGTTCAGAATAGTCAAGGTTTATTACGTAATCCTTATCAATTTCCTCTTTCCGGATGGCATTTATCACAAGCCTGCCTCCCGGTTTAAGATTTCTTAAACCTTCAATAACAGGTTTCCAGACAGGTGTTGTATCAATGATGCAATCAAGGTGTCCGGGAACAGGATCAGTAGTGTCACCCGTCCAGAATGCTCCTAATTCCCTGGCAAAAGCTCTTTCGTTTTCACTCCTGGCAAAAACAAATGTTTTCGTATTCGGATAACTATACTTAACAATTTGAAGGACAATATGAGCTGAAGCTCCAAAACCTGTAAGGCCAATATTCTGACCATCTTTAAGATTGGTAAGCATAACCGATCGATAACCAACAGCCCCTGCACATAACAATGGTGCCGCCTGTGAATCGGTAAAAAGCTGCGGAATAGGATATGCATAAGTTTCTGCAACAGTCATATATTCAGCGTATCCTCCGTGAACGTCCCTTCCAGTTGCCTTAAATTCGGAACATAAATTTTCATATCCTGTAAGGCAATAATCGCATTTTCCACATGAAGAAAAGATCCATGCAACCCCAACTTTCTCACCAGTTTTTAATTTTGTCACATTTTTCCCTGTACCTACAACTCTTCCAACAACCTGGTGGCCCAAAATTATTGGTAATTCAGAAGGAGGAGTTCTGCCTTCAATTTCATCCAGTTCAGTATGGCAAACACCACATGCAAAAACTTTAATCAGTACTTCATGATCTTCCGGCACCGGTTCGGGCATATTTACCATGACAAGAGGCTCACTATTAAGTTCAATGTCAGTTATGGATTTTAAAATCATAGCTTTCATAAAAGAATTGAATTAGAATTTTAAACAAATTTATCATGTTACTTGTCACAAGTTAAGCATATGTTGACGAATAACATATTATAATACCAGGTTTTGTAACTAGTCCCATGATCAATAAAAAAGGGAATAAGTAATTAAGAAATGATGAATAATTGTAAAAGCGAGTAGTCCTGACCATAACTGGTCTGCTTATATTGACCACCCTTGGCCGAAGAATGTGGAGTAAGAATGTAAAAAGAAACCCGCTTTCTTCCCGATATATCGGAATTTTGGCGGGTGAAGGAACGAAGCCCTGCTCCATTCATCCGGGTTGATTCCTGGTGGCACTACAACCTTAAAACGCAGACCCTTGTAGATCAATGAACTACAAAGGTTTTTAAATTTTCTGTTGACGGATTTATTGATGGATTTTATAACATACACATAATCAGATAAATGCACAAGTTGTTATAAATAATTAATCAAACATTTATTTAGAACTTTAACTATCAGATTCTAAATGGGGCCGGAATATTAAAATCACGTTTTGGTCATTTAAACCGGGATTTATTGAAATCAGTTAGCTGCTAAAAACTTCAATTGTAATCCAAATCATGCAGTTGGCATCTTCCCGGCAAATATTCTGAATGTAATTTGATAAACGAATTTTTCCGGTCGTATTGATAGAAAAGATTTGAACCGGCAATGATTTCACATTCTTCTCCGATAGAAGTATTGAGACATTTTCCTTTAAAATCTTTTATATCTTCCCATTAATTGTCCTTCTGCCAATATATGTCCTTCCATTGCTTTCAACAATTCTTTTTTAGTAATGCTAGGTTTAGAATCAAGTTCCTTATCTAATGCATAAATTTTGAAATAATACCTATGGGTTCCACTCGGAGGGCATGGTCCGCCATACCCGATTTTCCCAAAATCATTTTTCCCTTGTCTTGCCCCGTTTTTCAGAACTTCCAGTTTTGGCACATTCTCAGGGAGCTCCAGTATATTTCCGGGAAGATTGAAAAGAACCCAATGTACCCATGTTCCCATAGGTGCATCCGGATCATCACAAATAAGCGCAAATGTCTTTGTGCCGTCAGGAACCTGTGACCATTCCAGTGGTGGTGAAATATCAATATTGTCACAGGTATATTTCCTGGGTATGATCGCACCTTCTTTAAACGCTGAACTTTTAATTTCCATTTTTTTCCCTCCTTTTATTTTACTAGTTTGATTTTTACTTTGACCTGAGCAAACCAAAATGGCCAGGAATAAAGAGCATAAAAATTATAATAACATTTTCAAGCAGCAAAATATTATGAATCTTTAATAAAATATAAATTTATAAAAATATTGCAAATCAATCATATGGAGCATGGACAAAATCTTTAATTAATATTTAATATTTTATTCCTACCTTTAATGGGCAAGCTGTAATAAGACTGTGTATAAAACACTATTAAGTTGGTAGCCATTTTATGAGGAGAAGTGAATACATAGTGACAAGAGAAGGTCAAGCTCATGAGAAATTTAAGAGGTCTCTTGATAAAATTTACTTACAAATCCAACAGGAACCCAAAAGTAAAAATGGAATTTCACTAGATGAAAAGAAAGAATTTAGAGAGCGAGTAAGACAACTCTTAAAAAACAAAAAAGAAGAGCTTTTATGAGTGATATTATCTTGGAAATTGATTTCCAGACTAAACAAGACAATCCACCGGCATTGCATACTCTTACTAAAAATTATCTTGACCTGCTGCATAAACCAATGCCAGATGTAGATTCCAACAAGGAGATTCTCTTTAAGGATGACAGTCAAATTAAAACACTAATAGCAAACTTTCATTTAAACACTTTTGGTAACAAAAAACCCGAAATTAGAATAAGAGCTTATCGTTTTAGCCACTTTATAAAGGATATTGAACTTGCTGATAGGATTAGATATGACAAATTTGAAGATGATTCAGGTTTTAGCTATAGATATAGAAGATATGATGACTTTGAAGAAGAAGAATACATTAGGTTTAACGACGATTATTATGATGACTTACTAGAACTTGAAAAGGACAAGGATTGGTATATAGAAAAATTTGGCGTTTCATTCTACACCCTTCAAAAGCAATACCTTCAAAGACAACGCTCATGGTGCGTAAGCACAGATAAGGATTTTGCAGCAAAAGCTGCAGATATAGTTGGATTATACTTAAATCCACCCCAAAATGCAATAGTTTTATGCGTAGATGAAAAACCGAGCATTCAAGCATTAGAGCGTAGAACCGGATATATCGAAACAAGAAATGGCAAGCATATCAGGGCATATAAAAGCACTTACAAAAGAAACGGAACACTTAATTTGTTTGCGGCATTGCAAGTAGCGTCTGGGTTTATAAAGGGAAAGATTACAAAACACAAAACGAGAGAGGACTTCTTAGAATTTATGGACTCTATTGTCAGTGAATATGGAAAAGAAAAAGAGCTTCATGTTATTATGGATAATTACTGTACACACAAAAGAAACGAAACCTGGCTTGAAAAAAATCCAAACGTGTATTTCCATTATACACCGACATCTGCCAGTTGGCTTAATATGGTTGAAATATGGTTCGGAATATTGTCGATAAAAAGTTTAAAGGGGGCAAGTTTTCACAGCACTGATGCATTGGGTCAACATATCACGTGTTTTCTTGAAAATTACAATAAACATTGTAATCCATTTAAGTGGAGGAAAAGAGAGGTAAATGAAGCTCAAATTAAAAATAATATAGAGAACTTACGCAACTAGACACTAGTTTGGCAAAAGGGTAGGAGGGCATTAATTTTTTGATCTTCTCGTTCAATATAAGACCGTGTCATCACTCCCTCACCCATAAGGTAAGTATAACCAGGTATAAGGTAGCCACAATAAACCTTAAGACTTTCTGGCAACTTTGCACTTGTTATAGCTCGGGGATCAATTTTAACCCCTATATTCGGATAAATTTTGCCGCCGCCTTTCATAATTTTAAGTTTTAGTTTTATAATAAGTTTTCTTTTCAATTCCTTTTCATAAATATTTTTCGAACCTTTTCGGTCTCCTGTGCGATATAATATTCATCTACTTTTGCATATTTTCTCGTCATAAACAGGCTGGTGTGACCAAGCATTTTACTGACAGCCTCCATGCTGACACCATTATGGAGCATGATAGTCGTTGCGAACGTTCTTCTGGCAGTATGGGTAGTCAGGATCTTCTTTATTTCAGTTATATCACCTATCTCTTTAAGATACGCATTCATCTTTTGATTACTGGGAACGGATAAGAGGGTAGTCACATTGGATGACCTGGGGTAATTCTTATATTTTTCAATAATTCTTGCTGGAGTATCGAGCAAAGGAATTTTTGAGACAATATTGGTTTTCTTCCTCTTTTTAATAATCCACATATTTTTGTCTACACCTATCTGAATATTTTCATCGGTCAGCTCTTTTATATCAGAAAATGCTAGTCCGGTGTGGCAACAAAACACAAACAGATCTCTTACAATGTCCAGTCTTTTAATACTTATGTCTTTTTCAATAATGGATGTTAGTTCCTCTTGCGTAAGATATGCTTTGTCAATTTCTTCAAGCCGGTATCCAATTTCTCTGTAGGGAGTCTTCGTTAACCAACCTTGTTCCACTGCAATGCGAACAATTTTGTTAAAATTCCGGATGTATTTAACGGTAGTATTATGCGCACATTTTTTTTCTTTCTTGAGGTAATACTTAAATCTATCATATAACCTTCTGTTTATTTCGGAGACAGGCAGATCTTCAACTTTATACTCTTTTTTCAGGAATTCTTTGACATGTTTGTAGCATGTTTTATACCGTTCATATGTCGAATATGTTACCTGAACTCCAACTTTCATCTCACATTCTTCATTATGTTTTTGAAAAAGTGCAAGAATTGTCCGGTGATTTTTATCCTTGTCAAGAAATTTATTTTTAATTCCTTCAAGAGTTATAGTTTTTCCCTCATCTTCCATGCTGAGTTTTATCTTATGGATTCGAAATTTTATGCTCTCAATTGTATCATTTACCAGGTTCGAAAAGTTATCGTCTCCGGTAGCCTTTTCTTTTATTGGATCCCAATCGTTAGGGTTGATTGCAACCTTAAGAGCTGAATCCCAACGTCTTCCATTGACGGTTAACCTTAAAAGAAGTGGTGCTTTTCCGTCTTTATTCAGTCTGTATTTTCTTATAAACACCCTCGTTGTACACCTGTTTGTTTCCATAATCCAAAGATTTTTACAAAATTAAATTATAAAATTCAATATATTATTACGCAAAATACTGCATAACAATGCATTACATAAAAAGGTGAACATTTTTGCAAAAAAAGCCTGGTACCTCGAATGGTTCACCTGGGAACCGGTTTTTTTTGCTTTTGACTGCGTAGAGGTAAAAATGAAAAACCCTGAAACAGAGGCTATTTCAGGATTTTGCTGTAAATTGCATTTTCATTCAGCGGAGAAAGAGGGATTATTTTAATGATCCCGTTCGGGGGAATCCAGCAGCCCAAATTACTCCCTTATTCGTTTCACTCATAGGGTCTTTCCATTTTCATCTCTTTCTCAAACTTCGTTTGGAAAGTTCTGAAAATGAAAATCCCCCGGCTTTGCCGAGGGAGTAATTTGTTCTGCGGAGAAAGAGGGATTCGAACCCCCGGATCCGTGGTTACAGATCAACGGTTTTCAAGACCGCCGCATTCGACCGCTCTGCCATTTCTCCGCCGCAAAGATAATATTTTTTTATTTTGTAATTATTTAGCTGTATTTATTCGGTAATAAAATTGTGTCCCTCAAAGGTAGTGCATAATTCTGTAAAGACACACCGTTTATTCTTTCTCACTGTTGAAATAAAGCCTTCAATTCTGGCATATA
>Ga0265292_1000992_pt1 | contig 28760 bp, 24 predicted proteins | sample Munlanlewell296A_FD_189080 | JGI IMG/M metagenome (GOLD analysis project Ga0265292, IMG submission 189080) | Leachate microbial communities from a municipal landfill in Southern Ontario, Canada - Leachate well 296A | ecosystem: Engineered > Solid waste > Landfill > Unclassified | place: Canada... | reverse complement strand
GGTCTGCCGTCTGAAGAGCATGTCCGCGAGGGTGTTATTGCCGCGCGCATCGCCGCCCAGGCCGCGGATATCGCCAAGGGTAATAAGATTGCCTGGGAGCAAAACAAGTTGTTTTCAAAACTGCGCCGTAAATGCAAATGGGAGGAACAGATTAGTTTGTCGCTTGACCCGATAAAATCACGCCGGTACCGCAATATGCGAAAAACCAACAAGTCCCGGACAATAGCCGGTTGTACTATGTGCGGTGAATTATGCGTATATACGCTCAATAATAACATCTAAGTTATGAAAAACGGCAGCTACCAGAGGAAGCAATATCTTATCGATAAGCCTTTCCAGTATAAATACATTTCGAGCTGGATAATTTTTGCGATGCTTTTTATGATTTGCACCTCTGGAATCATATTCCTGGGAATACTTGTATTCAAAAAATCCTCTTCTTTCAGTTGGACCGAGATTATTTATATGGCTCATATTGATTTGATTTTTATTGCGCTGGCCATAGTTGCTTTCAGTATATACTTGGTCCGGCTTTCGCATAGAATTTCTGGCGCCGCCTACCGAATCCAGCAAAGCATAAAGAGAATTTCTGATGGTGATTACGATTTCTCAATAGCTTTGAGGGAGAAGGACTATTTGAAACATGTGGCCGCCGATATGAATGACCTTATTGTTAAATTGCGTAAACGTGAGGAAGTAATTAAGAGGCTTTCTTCGGAAGTAAAGTACATGCTTTTTGTATTGTCGGAATATGAAGACATCCCTGATAATTTTAAGGAATTAATGACTAAAACGGATGAGTCTCTGAGGGAGCTATTCTTGGAAAAACCAAATGCGACTGCTGATACTAAAATATGGGCCGATAAAATAGGTGGAAGCGGGAAGGAAACCGTTAATAAACCTGTTCCTGAATAGGCCTTTCGAAAGTTTGTAAGTCTTTATGAGTATTAAATGCGTTGTGGGATTGCAGTGGGGTGATGAAGGTAAGGGGAAAATAGTAGATACACTTTCTAAGCAGGCCGATTTTGTGGTTCGCTTTCAGGGTGGTCATAATGCCGGACACACCGTTGTCATCGGAGAAAATAAGTTTGTTCTACACTTGATACCTTCCGGTATTCTTCACCCTGGTGTGATATGCGTTATTGGCAATGGGGTGGTTATTGATCCCAAACAGTTCCTGGCCGAACTTGAACAGCTCCGCCGCAAGGGCATACGAATAAAGAATAATATTTTTATCAGCGATCGGGCGCACTTGATTCTGCCTTATCATAAAGTGATGGATAATATATCAGAAAATAAGCTGGGGCAGAATAAAATAGGTACCACCGGATTGGGTATAGGTCCTTGCTATACCGATAAATACGCTCGGACTGGGGTCAGAATTATTGATTTGTTTGATCCCGCCTATCTTAAAGAACGTATTAAGGCGAATCTGAGCCATAAGAATGTTATGATTTCATTGGCCGGGCTAAAGCCGTTAGCTTGGCAGGATATCTATAAGGAATATCTTGGTTATGCCCGGAACTTAAAACCTTACGTGGTCGACGCCAGGGTGATGCTTATGGATGCGTTAAGGAAGAATAAACGGATTCTTTTTGAAGGTGCCCAGGGAACGTTGCTGGACGTTGATTTCGGGACTTATCCTTTTGTAACCTCGTCCAATGCTGACATATCCGGGCTTTCGGCCGGCATAGGAATAACCTTGAAGAAGTTTAACAGCATCATCGGCATACTTAAGGCTTATACCACCAGGGTGGGTAGTGGTCCTTTCCCGACCGAATTAAGCGGTTTTGCGGGCGAAGACCTTAGACAAAGAGGCGGAGAATTTGGCGCTACCACGGGTCGGCCCCGCAGATGCGGTTGGCTGGACCTGGTAAGCGCTAGATATGCTACAGAAATAAATTCGGTTGACTCAATCGCCATGACTAAGCTGGATGTCTTGAGTCATCTTAAAACCATAAAAATAGGAATGGCATACAAATATAAGGGCCGGACGATACGCAACTTCCCGTCTGGCGCAAGGGTTTTGGAAGATTGTGGGATAGTTTATAAGGAAATGACGGGTTGGCAGAAGGATATATCTGCCGTGAAGTCATCCCGCGATTTGCCCGCGGCAGCTAAAAGATACTTGGATTTTATAGAGCACTCTCTTGATACACACATTAAGATTGTCTCCGTTGGCCCTGACAGAAAACAAACTCTTTTTAGATGAAAATTCCCGAACATATCGCGATAATAATGGATGGCAACGGACGTTGGGCCGCTGAACGCAAGCTATCCCGGATGAAGGGGCATGAAGCCGGGGCAGACGCAGTACGCAGGATTATCAAAGAAGCTGCCCGTATAGGCGTTAAGGAACTCACCCTTTACGCTTTTTCACGCGAGAACTGGAAACGGCCTAAATACGAAGTTAACTACCTGATGCGCTTACTTTATAATTATCTTAGGCAGGAATATGCTGAGATTATGAAGAATAATCTGCGATTCCGTGCTATCGGCCGGATTGAAGAGCTCCCAGAGAAAGTCCGCAGTGAAATAGGCCGGATAATCAAGGATAGTTCATCAAATACCGGTATGGTATTGAGGCTGGCCCTTAATTACGGTTCCAGGACTGAGATAGCCGATGCGGCAGCCAAGATTTCTTTGGCGGTTAAATCAGGCCAGGTCGATCCGAAGAATATAACGGAGGAGCTATTCAAGGAATTCCTCTATAATCCGGATATGCCCGATCCTGATTTGATAATAAGGACGGCCAGTGAAATGCGTTTAAGTAACTTTTTGCTCTGGCAGGCGTCTTACAGCGAGCTCTGGGTTACTCCGATTTACTGGCCTGATTTTGAAAAGGAACATTTGCTTCAGGCAATAAAGGACTATGGACAACGAGAACGTCGGTTCGGGGGGAGGGGTGGATGCTTAGGAAAAGAATAATACCGGCCAGTTTGATAGTTTTGATCATATCAGGATTGTTCTACTTTGATTATCATTTTCAATCAAAATTAGGTTTTACCCTGCTTCTTGGTTTTGTTGCCGTAGGAAGTCTTTTTGAGTTTTACGGCATGTACGAGAATATTGGGGTAAAAACGCCTAAAATAATTCCATCTGTTGTTATTCTTTGGTGGTTGCTGTTGGCGTTTCTTAATTACCCGCCAAAATTATATGTTTTACAGCTTAATTCTATCATTGTCTTTGTGTTTTTGTTGGTTATGATGATTTATTATCTTTTTAGTATTCGCAGCTATCAAAATATTTTTGTATCTGTTATCGGATTTGTTTATGTCCTTGTTCCTATTGCCGGTAGCCTGATTATCTACAACGCTTGTGGCTTATGGGGGCTTGTTTATGTCATTGCCATAATTAAGATTGGCGACTCGCTGGCCTATTTCGGCGGCACTTGGTTTGGAAAGCATAAATTAGCCCCGACTATCAGTCCCAATAAAACAGTCGAAGGATTTATTATTGGCATACTGGGCGGTGCGCTCAGTGGATTTCTATTGTTATATGTTATGAATGGGGGAGGTTTAGCTCTGTCCTTTAAGCGAATAATACTGGTTTTTACCGCTAATTTTATTATCGTAATGTTCGGGCAGATGGGTGATTTATTAGAATCGATGTTTAAGCGCCATTGCCAGATAAAAGATTCCGGAAAATGGCTGGGCGGCTTGGGCGGCGTGCTGGACACGGTTGACAGCCTATTTCTAGGCATTCCTGTGGCTCTATTTGCTATGACAGAATTATTGAAATGGTGGTGTATAAAATGAAGCTTACACGTAAAATAAGATTGCCTGGTAATAAGGATTTGATAAATATATTCGGCCCGTATGACAGCCATCTTAAGCTTATCCGGGATCAGTTTGGCGTTAGGATAGCCGTAAACGATCGTGATTTAAAGGTTATGGGAACGGAAAGTGACGTGGCGCAGGTTATCAATGTTCTTTACAAAATAATCTCGTCATCCAAACAGGTCAATACCTCGATGGTGGCAGATTTGATAAATAAATCTAAAGGATATTGCGAACCAGAGGAGCAAAAGTCATCTCATTCCTCAGTGGGTACTACTAAGATTGAAATTCAGCCTAAGACCGAAGGACAGGCGCGTTACATTGAGGCCATGCAGAAGCACGAGATCGTTTTTGGTATTGGTCCGGCTGGGACGGGTAAAACATATCTGGCGGTTGCTCAGGCATTGACGGTATTCAAGGGTAATGGTGTGCATAAAATAGTTTTGTGCCGGCCGGCTGTTGAAGCAGGTGAGCGGTTGGGGTTTTTGCCTGGTGATTATCAGGAAAAAGTTAATCCTTACCTAAGACCTCTTTATGATGCTTTGGGCAGTTTTATCGAGTACCAGCAGTTACGCCGGCTTATGGATAACGGAATAATCGAAGTTGTTCCTCTGGCTTATATGCGCGGACGGAGTTTGAATAATGCTTTTATTATTCTTGACGAAGCACAGAATACAACCTCTGATCAGATGAAGATGTTCCTAACACGAATGGGTAACGGTTCTAGAATAGTGATAACCGGCGATATCACGCAAATTGACCTTCCGCCGGGAAAGGTTTCTGGATTGGTTGAGGTTCAGGCTATTCTGGGAAACACTAAAGGCGTGGCATTTTCTTATTTAACCAAGGCTGATATTGTTCGCCACCCGTTGGTTCAGGATATTGTTGACGCTTATGAATCCCGTCGGTCCGCTCATAAAAAGAAATGAAAAAGGGGATATTATATTCAATTCTTATTCTAATAGCCATTGGCGTAGTTGTTTTGATTTTTGCTCTAGTCGGTCTTGAGAAAGTTGCGACAAATCTTAAATTAATCGGTATAGAAGGGTTTTTGGCATACTTTATCGCTGCACTGGCAACTCTTTTTCTGACTGTTTTAGGCTGGAAAATCATTCTACGCTCGCATGGTATTAATGCATCATTGGCGCATACTTCCATTGCGCAGCTTATCGGATACTCCATTAGCGCTGTTACGCCTTCCATGTATGTGGGCGGAGAGCCGCTCAAGGCTATTTATATCGGGCATCTTTACAATACTTCAAAGACCAAAGTATTTGCCACAGCCGTATTTGCCAAGTTCCAGGAGTTGGCCAGCCTGATAGCGCTTATTTATACGGGTACAATTATTATGCTCATTGAAGCTCAGCAGCTTCAATTGCCGCAGGGCATCTGGACGGCTTTACTGGTAGTAGATATAATACTTGGCCTGGTGTTTTTCCTGGCACTTCGAAGTATTATTAAAAACAGTCCGATATTCCCGGATTTAATACGCTGGCTGGGTCGCAAAGGCATATTCAGGCGTAAAATGGAGGATTGGGCTCCAAAAATGGAAAGAATTGAATTACTTGTCCACCAGGCGTTTCGCCATGATTGGAAAGCCGGCACCCGGGCCTTTATCCATAATTTTTTATCCATAGTGGTCGCTTGTTTCAAACCGGTGATATTCTTTTATTTCCTTAAGGGACAAAATGCATTTTCCCTGGGCGAAATTGCTTTGATATTTACGCTAACGCAGATTTCACTGGTTCTGCCGCTAACTCCCGGGGCTCTGGGGATATATGAAGGTGGACAAATAGGCATCTTTTCTTTGGTCGGTATCTTGCCGGGCGATACGGCGACATTCCTGGTAATCGTCAGGTTTACAGATTTATTGGTTGTTGGGGCAGGGTTATATATGGCTGTGCATTTCGGATTAATCAGAATTACTAAAGCAGATGTCGACGCGGTAAAACAGGAAGGATTTTCTGCCGATAAAGAAAGTTCTGCCGGCTAATAAATTCTTACGACTCTTGATTCTGGATAGAAGTATTCCAGAATTTCCCTTGGGCAGTATTCTTGTTTGGACATTTCTCTAGTGCCTTCTTGGCACATGCCCACGGCGTGACCCCATCCTTGGCCGGTGAATTCAAAGTTATCGCCATTATTAGTGACTTTGAACATAGAGCTTCTTAATTTGTTGGGACCCAGCGCAATCCGGAATTTCTGGGCTTCCCATACCATCTCCTGTGATTTACCCCTGATTTTTAAACCCAGTTCCAAAATATGCCCGCCCGGCGCCGTTTTAAGCGGTTTGATTTCTTCGATATAAGCATCTTTGCTGAGTTTTAGTCCTACAACTATTTCCTTGACCGTATAGCGTGCTTGCCAATTTGTGTACTTAGAGTGTCCGCAAAAACCGCACTTTCGTCCGGCCAGTGGCGGCAGGGGAGTCAGCTTGAAAACCAGTTCTCCAGACTCCGTATAACCGCCGCAGGTATCGTGGAATAATGAATTGAATATCTTGCCATTGTAAGCCATGATAATACCTTTTGTATCTTCAATCGCTTTGCGAGTCTTTGGTCCGGTCCGTTCTTCGCCACGATATACTTGCGAAAAAATATCATCTGTCAGATCGTAATCAATTTCAGCCTCTTTTAATTTTGACTGTTTGATGCGGAAAAATGCGAATGTTCGGGCGCTGATGGCTTGGGCGGCAAGCGATTTTTCAGGCCATGACTCATCCATTTCGCTGCTAATAACTCCAGGTAAATAGTTTTCTAAGTCTATTATATTTATAAAGGTAATCTTGGCACCTGTTTTTTTAATTCTCATTCGACCTTTGTAAGGCCGTGATTCTGTTAGGATCAGCCCATCAGTCGGGACCAGTACGATGTCATCGCTGGGAATCCCGGTAAGCCCTAATTGAATTCCATTGGCACTGGTGCTGATTTTGACGCTTTCGCCGCTACTTCTTTTGATCCAGAGTTTAGCCGAAGTGAAAGCCAAACGTCGTTCCGGCGAATAATTGTATACAGAATAAGATTGCTCAATCGTTAATAATGCGTTCGTAACTTCCCGATAATCGGTTAGGATGATTTGAAGGTGGGGTGGTTCTGATATTGATTGGAGAGAAGCCTTATAGTGATAGAAATTATTTAATGATGGGCTGATGCACCCGCTCAGGGTAATTGCCGTTGTGATAATCGTTAACAGGATTCTATTTTTTAGCATAACGTTCATACTCGCTGAAGATGCAACCGCAATATTGCTGTCGGTAAAGATTGTGGTCCTTAGCCAGTTTTTTGCTTTCTTGATAAAGCGAAGTCATAAGTTCGTAATTAAATCCTATCCCAGCAGAGATGGCTTCCTTTTGTCCGATTTCCTTTATCAGCGACTGGTCCTGGAACGGACTGATTGAAAGGGTAGTTGCGAATAACTCGAATCCATTCTGCCGCGCATATTGGGCCGTTCTTTTAAGGCGTAACTCATAACATTGGGCGCATCGCTTTTTGTTATGGGACTGTGCGTGCGGTTCAACGGCTTTAATGAACTCATCCAGACCGTAAGCCCTTTCATAATAAATCGGTAAATTTTCCTGTCGGCTTAAAGATTCTACCGCCTCCAGGCGTTTAAGGAATTCTTGGTGAGGATGAATATTGGGGTTGTAAAAGTAGCCGGTTACTTCGAATCCGGAATCTTTGTATTTCTGGACAATCGGGCCGGCGCATACGCCGCAGCAGATATGGAGCAGCAATTTGCTCATAGCAATTGGTATTTTCTTCTGACCTCGGCCGCTTTACCGCAGCTCATTTTTCCTTCGTGACACTTATCAGCCACGCAGGCCGGTCCGGCCGTTTCAAACACATTCGAAGCGACCGCCTTAGCTTGTTTGAGCATGCCATCAGCCAGTTGATGTATTTCCCAGTGGGCTCGGTTGCAGCAACGCAGTAAACAGAAGTGGAGTAGTTCCCGGGCATTCATAGTGACGATGATTTTGGTCTCTGTGGCGTTAGGTAATACATAGCGGGCATCTTCCGCGGCGATGCCTTTACTGGTAAAAAGGTTGTAGATTTTCTGGATGCCGTTCATTGTCTGGATAAAAACCTTGTTCAACGCCGGATCAGACTTTATTTCCGGCGGAACAATATATTCGAAAGATTCAGCTTTGACATAGCGCTGGCTCTGCTGGCTGTAAGAAGCCAGTCTATGCCTGACTAACTGATGGGTCAGCGAGCGCGAAACGCCTTCAACGCCAAAGGTGAACGAGGCATGTTCCAGTGCCGAATGATGCCCCATTCGGACCAGCATTTGGACCAACTTGCCGGTCTGCGGTGCGGAAATATGGTCTTTTAGTTCTTTAATACCAACATTCGAATAACATAACCGTGCGGCCAGGGCTATAGCACGTTCCGGGTCTTTGGTATGTTGGAGCAGCGTTACGTTCATAGCGGTTACTTATCTGTTATTTCCAATTCGCCTTCATATTTAAGTTCTCCGAATAAATTACTCTTGGTAGTCATGCGGATAATAACCGTACCACGGAAATCGTACATCGGGCATTGGTATTTTTCCCACCAGGGAATGCTTTTTTGGACCAGACCGGACATATCCACCTGTATCCAGGCATCTACTAATGGATAGCCAATTTTGTTTAGTGGTTTAGGCTCCTTCTTTACAGCCTTATCGACTATTTCAATGGTTATTTTATTTATGGTAACATCGGCCATTGTTTCGGTTGGCTGACCATTGTCGTCTTTGACTATTTCATTGGTGACATACTCTTCATCCTTGCATCCTAATATTTTAGGCAGTTTAATCTTAACGAAAGGGCAGTCCAGCGGCTTATCCTCGCGCTTAGGTGCGACGTATGTGGCCGGAGGGATAATATTGACCAGAACGCCGCCTTTTTCACAAATTGGCTCAGGTACGAATTTAAAAGGCGCTCCCCAGACGAACAGCACCGGCTTGTTCTTTTCCTTGTCACTCTTGGGGTCTGATTCTTCCACCTTAACCTTGGAGCCGGAATTACCGATGACCTTGAATTTGCCCTTGCTGATTACCGCCGAATAAAGAGAATACTCGCCGACCGGCAGGACAAAATACTTAGCCTGGAGCGGAATATTAAAATAGACATTATCATCGCCGGCGATGACGGCGTTTTCTATTTTCTGATTGGGGAAATTGAATCCCTTAACCATATCTATCTTGCCTATTTGCCCCTGGTATTCCTTTAGCGACAGTTTGTTGCCGGTATAATGTGTTTTGCACTCATAGAACTTTCCCTTGATACTGATAAGCTTGGAAAGTAGTTCCACCTGTCGGCTGGCGCCAGAACCGATGATGATGGCATCCTCGCCTAAATCATCGTAATAGCCGTTGTTGTTATCATCAATCAGGATGAAATCACCCAGCGGCGTTTTCCCCTGCATAAAGCAGGCCCGCTGGAAAGCCCAGGTAGCTACTTCCTCTTTGACAATGCGCCTGACCGACTTCTGCCAGACCCGGAGCATGTAAGGAACGACCGGGGTGCCGTCGTCATAATCAACTTTGAATTCGACGAAGTTCTCTTTATCCTTAAGCTCCTTTTCCAGCTTGTTGTCTCCGTCCACATCGAGCGTAACTGATTTCGGTCCGGCGCTGCAACGGAACCCCTTTTTATCCTTGGCCTTAAGGTTAGGCAAGGGGATTTTATTATTGGTCATATCCACTAATTGTGGATTAATGGTGGTGATATCCTTTATTACTTTCCAGTCGGCTGAATAAGTCATCGGATACTCGACCCACGGTTTTTCCGGAGGAGCATCTTTAGGCTTGTCTTCCGCGCCGTAGATGAGCATTGCCAGACCGGTGATTATAACCGATGAAATAATTATTTTCTTAAGCATAGGTGACTCCTTATTATGATAGATATCGCTGTTATTATTGCATTTACAACCTCAGTGTCAATAAATATCATTCCGGATGATTCTCAAGATGTTATTGACAAAGATTAATAATCGGTATAATCAAAGTTTATGGTTTTGTCCACTAATCATCACCGCGTGCCATGGGAAGCAAAAGATGTTTTTCCCGAAAAGCCAGTCAATACGGGATACGGCTATATGATTGGTAATAAGACAGTGGCCTGCTCCCGCGAAGAACTTATAAAACACTGCGCTAACCGCGCCTCAGTCTGCCTGGTCTGGACGCCCGAAACCGAGCGATTGGTTCCGCCGGCTGATGTGCCTTTCCTGTTTAAAGCCATTAAGTCCGATATCCGCAAACGCCACTGGTTCATGCTGGTAATGGGCGCTATTTTCACCTTGGCCTGGGCCGTGCCTTACGCCATATTCGGCGATGTTGACCAATCGATGCCGCCGCTTTTCATCCTGTCAATGGTTTTTGTCGGACTGGTCTGGGTGGGGCAAACCGCTGTCAGCCTATACCGGGTCAGAAAGCTCAGTCCGGAAATAATGAATATCCAATCACGGGTATTTAGGTTCAATTCCTGGCTGCAGATACGCCGGGCCACATACACCTGGATAATTATCGGACTGCTCTTCGCGGTATTTGTCGTTCAGAACCTGGCCGGGTTGGACCAGTCGATAATGGACGGCGGTTTGAGAAAAGGCCCTGTTTTCGGAGGGGATTTCTGGCTGATGGCTACCGCGGCAATGCTTCATGCCCATCTGCTGCATTTCATCATGAATATCTCCGCCCTGATGATATTGGGAAAACTGGTGGAGGTGCTCTGCGATTATGCGTACCTGACCATTGTTTTCCTGGCTTCTACTGTTGCCGGGAGTCTTGCCAGCTTGATGACGCTCAATGAGTTCGGCGTCTCCGTCGGGTGTTCCGGCGGACTGATGGGACTCATCGGATTCCTGGCTGTGCTTGGCTTTAAACGCAAGGAAACGCTGCCCAGATTCTTTCTGCGCTCGATGGTGTTTACCATTGCTTTAGTAGCCGTCTATGGTATTATTGGATATCAGGTTATCGATAATGCCGGACATTTCGGAGGCCTCAGCACCGGCGCCATACTCGGCCTAGTTCTTATTAGGCCGGGTAAGACGCTGCCTCTTAAGCCGAATCTGGCTGTTCAGGCTTTGGGGATTATTTCCGCTATTTTAATTCTTGCAATATCCATAAAAACTGTTATGCTCATTTGGTAAGCTAAATTAAACCGGCACTTGCGCCGAGAGGAGATTTATGATTAAAAATATCTTGTTAGCCTTAAGTATTATTGCCAACATTGCGCTGATTATCATGCTGGTGCCGTCGTCTACTGATATTGCCAAGAAGGGTGACGCCAACGCCGAAAGAAATCTGGCCGAGTCAATTGATAGCTACAAGAAAGAGCTGGTCCAGCTCAAACTGGCTAAGGAAGACCTGTCCCGCCAGGTGGCCGTGCTTAAGTCAGAAGTAACCTTAAGAAATTCCAGCCGGGTGTCCGGAACGAGTACTTCAAACATTACGCTTATTTCTGGCCAATTGGTCGAGGGCGGTAGTTCGGCATCATCAGCGCCGGAATCAGTTACTAAGACCGCTGAACGTGCCATCAAGATGCAGGAACTGGGTAGGCTGCTGGCCAGGCTCAACACACTTACGCCTCAGCTCGGACGTGGACGCGGCTCTGACCCGGAACGGATGAAGCTGACCGGCGAGATGATGAAAATAATGGGCGAATTAGAAATAGAGGACTTTAATCGGCTGGTTTTCAGCGGTGATTTAGGCATAATGTCTAACCCGGATAATAGGAAGCTTTTTGTAAATGTAGCCATCGGGCTGTTCGAGCAAATGGGCAAGCCGATGACTCCTGAACAGGTGGCTCGCTACGAATCAACCTTGGACCAACTGGCCGGGTTGGATAAAAGCATTACCAATGACAGCCAGAACGCAACTGAACGAATGATTGCTCGCCTGCAGAATGCTAACGCTATCAACGCCATACTTACCGAGATGACCGGCATATTTACTCCTGACCAGGTGGCCGTGGTCCAGGGCAACAATATGGGCGGCGGCCGTAACGGGCCGGACCGGAGCATTTTCCCGTCCCAGATGGATATGCTAAAGCCCAGCGCCCAGAGTATGACCGTGTCTAACACCAAGGAGCGGACCAGCGCCGCAGACCAGATTACCAACCGTTGGGCTCGGGATGCAGCCAGCCGCGAAGCCATTAAGCCCCTGGCTAACCAGTATATCAGCGACTATGCCTTGCTTAAAAAGAGCCTGGAAAGCAGTTACGGCAAGGAGACCATGGACTATTACTTAGAGCGCAATCGTTCTACCGGCGCCGGCGGCGGCAGAGGTTCCCAGCAAACTTATAACCAGACCAAGGATAGTTATATCCAGTCCAATCCCGGCTACGAAGCGGCTAAAGTAGCCATGGACATCCAGTTCCTCCAACTCCAGAACAAATACCAGAAAGAGGCGGCCAAGGTTACGTCGGCTATAACCACAACTGCTCAACCGAGCGGCAGTGCCGTGCCTGCCAGCGCTCCGGGCGGACCGATGGGCGGACGGGGTGGCGGCCGGGCGGTGGTAATGCATTTCCCTAACCTAGATTAATTCTGTATTCGTTGCTGATGGTTGTACAGGCCGAAGATAGGATTAGTGGGTTGTCATTTTTTGGTAAAACGCCCGGGCAAATTCATAGAGCTCCTGATATTTGTCCGGCTTGATGCCTCCGGTGAAATAAACCGCCAGGAAATTTCCGCCTATTTCTATATGCGGTGGTTTTTGGTAGCTCGTTAGGAATTGCATTATTTCCGAGCTGACAAAAACGCGGGCAAATTCCTCGTCAGCTGATTTTACCCAGAAGCGTTTGCTGAATTCCGGATATTGGTTGAAATCAAGGTCATTAAACCCGACCAAGCTGGCCAGCTTATCAAATAATCCCTCAGACCTGATATGTATGTACTTGAAACTTTGAGGCAGTGTTAGAATGCAGATCGAGAAATGATGCGTTGATTGGTTCTTACCGCTGCCGGTGGTGTACTGGTAATCAAAAAGTTCGGTATAGAGCCCATCCTTTTGCCCGCCGATAATGTTAGCCGCCTTTTGCGAATGGCCTTTCTGGAAGATGCTGATAGGCGCATACTTGAGGTGATGGTCGGCGGACTTCTCGCTCAGGTAAGGCAGGTTCAACTTTAAGGATAATGCAGTCATCTCGTTGCGGCGCTTTAGTCCCAGATAATAACCGTAAAGTATCAGCAGTCCGATTATCCCGACAATTACTCCGATAATAATAAAAGTTTCCATATATGTTATCTCCGTGGCGGCAGTCTATAAAAAGCGAATAATTATATCAAGCAAATAACTAAATCAGGGCTAATCTGCAAAAGATTGACTTGCATCATTTTGATGTTATTCTGATTTACTATGTCAGGCGAAACAGTAAGAATGAGGCAATTTGCCAGCGAGGAAGAATTCCGCGCCTGGTGGGAAAGTCCTGAGATATCACGGGTTCGTAGAGATGACCCCGGTCAGCTTGACTTTCTTAAAACACATCCTTTTGTAAAATCCTGGCTGGATAAGCTGAATAGCCGGGAATTAAAGACCTTTGGCAAATACCAGCTGGAAAAGAAGCTTGGGCAGGGCGGCATGGGCGCGGTTTACCTGGCTTACGACGCCACTCTTAACCGCCGGGTGGCACTTAAGACTCTTATCCTGGATGACCCGGAATCAGTCGAGCGCTTCCTGCGTGAGGCTCGGGCCACGGCCAAGCTCAAGCACCCCAATATTATTAACGTACACGAAGTCGGCACCGAAGGCGGCACCCATTACCTGACTATGGACTATGTCCAGGGCAAGTCAATGGGAGAGTTGATACATGAACGCGAGCCATCCCTGACGCACAAGCGGGTAAGCGAGATAATCCACGACATCGGCCGGGCCCTGGAATACGCCCACGGGCAGGGCATAATCCACCGAGACATCAAACCGTCCAACATACTGATTGACCCTTCGGGTAAGGCATTCCTGACCGACTTTGGGCTGGCCAAGGAGCTGACCGCCACCGAGCGTTCGTTGACCGTGACCGGGACGGTGCTGGGCACGCCCGAGTATATGTCGCCGGAACAGGCCAGCGGCAAGAAAAAGGAAATCGGCACCAATTCCGACATTTTCTCATTGGGCGCGACATTCTACCACGGGCTGACCGGCCAGACGCCGTTTCCGGGCGAGGATGTCTACCAACTTATCAGCGATATAATAAATAAAGACCCGCTTCCGCCCCGAAAGGTAATCGGTAACATCCACAAAGACCTGGAAACCATCTGCATGAAGTGTCTGGAAAAAGAGCCCCAGAGGCGGTATAAAACCGCCGGTGAACTGGCCGATGATATCAAGCGTTATCTGGACGGCGAGGAGATTCTGGCCAAGCCGTCCGGACCGATGAGCCGTGCTTGGAAGCGGGTGCGTAAAAATCGTGTTGCCAGTCTGTCGCTACTGGGAATATTTGCGTTGGGTATAGGTATATCTGTTTGGCAGATAGTCAACCGCTTGGAGCAAGCCAATCTGATTAAGTTCTACCGTCAGGAAGCGCTGGACAGTTTCCAAGGAAACCGCTATGAAGATGCCCTGGCCGCCTGTCAAAGCGTTTTGATGCTTGTTTCGGAAGATGATGAAATAAGCCAGCTCCAGAAAAAGTGTAAAGCCATACTCCAGGAACAGAAACAGCTTACAGCCGAGCAGATAATCCAGGCCCAGCAGGCGGACGAACTCCGGGCCAAGGCTAATGCCGTGCTTGAACGCGAGTCGTTTGTCAAGACGCCCGAAGAAAAAATAGCCATCGCCCAGGACGCCCTGAAAATAGACCCGTTATTCGGTAAGGCCTATCAAGTTATTGGATATGTTTACAAAGGGAAAAAGGATTATGACAGGGCCTACGATTATTTCAGCAAAGCCATTGAAGCCACGCCGAGCCTGGTTTACGCCTACTACGAACGGGGATGGATAACCAATTATATCCGTTCCAAACCGGATGAGTCCATAGCCGATTTTAATAAGGTCTTGGAACTTGACCCCAACAGCTACATCGGATGGCTGGTCAAGGGCAATATCGAAAACAGCAAGAAAAACTACGACCAGGCGCTGGCCAGCTATAGCCGGGCTATCGAGCTTTATCCTCAATGCGACCTGGCTTATTACCAGCGCGGATACATATACCTGCGCCAAGGCGATATGGCACGGATGATTGCCGACCACGACCGGGCATTTCGGCTTAACCCCGAATATCTCAAACTGACCATGACCGATCTGCTGGGCCAAGAGGCAATAGAATATTACGAAGCGCTTATAAAACTGAATCCGAATTTGGGCGGCTTATATAATAATCTCGGCACGCTTTATTTCCTGACCGGTCAGGACATAAAAGCTCTTGATGCCTACGACAGGGCTGTCAAGCTGGGCTATAGCGATTTTAACCTTTTTGCTAATGCCGGACAGATGCATCTCACTCGCGGATTAGAGGCGGCAAATGAAAACGATAAGAAGTTAGCCAAGCGGATGTTTCGTACCTCAGCTGAACTCTATCTCAAATCCATTAGCGTAAATTCCAATAATCGAAAAACCTTTCGTGATTTGGCCAGGACTATTTTTACCTGGGTCAAGGTGTTTGATGATAAAACTGAGATGGCGGATATTTGCCAATTGGCGTTGGACGCCTGCAACCAGGTATTAAAAGGGGGTACTATTGATGCAGAGATATACATCATGCGCGGAAAAATCTGGGGAATACTCAAGAATCATGACCGTGCGATTGAAGACTTCACCAGGGTAATAGATATGAACGATAAGGGCGGTAATGCCGTTATGGCCTACAACGAGCGGGGCATAGCTTACTCCGAGAAAAAAGATTTCACCAAGGCCGTGTTTGATTTCAGCCGCGCTATCACCCTCAGCCCGGATAACCCGGGCGGTTATTTGAACCGAGCCAGTATTTACGAGAAACTTAATCAGATGGACCAGGCTATTGATGACTACACCCAGGTGATTAAACTGGCTCCGGAGACTCATATTTACAACTCCCGCGGCGTCTGCTACGGTAAAAAAAGGATGTATGCCCAGGCAATCGCCGATTTTACCGAGTCTATCCGACTTGACCAAAGTTTTGGTACTTTCATCAACCGGGCTTATGTCTATATCGAAATCAATGATTACGACAAGGCTATCGCCGATTGTAATTATGTACTTGAACAGGATAAGGAAAATATTAGCGGTTATCTGGCCCGTGCCGATGCATACTCCGCTAAGCGCCAATACGACAAGGCCTTGCCGGATGTTGACTGGGTAATAAATAAATTTGGCGGAGAGTGGCGCGGCGCCAATCTCTATAGGTCTCGTGGCACTATCCATTTTGAATTGGGCAATTGGGACAATGCCATTATTGATTTGACCAATGGCATTAAAATGGACTCTAAAGATTCACGGCAGTATTTTATCCGCTCCGCCGCCTATGCCAAAAAGGCCTATGTTGAGAAGGGTGCCGGACGGATAGAGGATTTTCGCAGCCTACTCAAGAACGCTATCTCCGATGTTGAGACAGGCGCCAAGATTGAACCGGACAGTCCTTTCGCGATTTTTCCCAAGTCGAACCTGGAAGGCTGGAAAAAGGCCCTGAGTGAAAGTAAATAACCTATGTTGAATATCTACAACCTGTCTTCGCCGCCGCGCAATGTGCCTTTGTTGGTAAAGTCGAATCTTCTGTTCGGCGGTATGCTTAACCAGCTGGGCTGGTTCTTTTTCGGATTCGGGCTGATATTTGCTTGGGTATTTGCCTTGAATGCCGATGTCCTTTCATGGTATTATTTCTCGTTGAAGACGGAATCAGTCTCGGGCCAGGTTTCCTCCAGCCAGCGCACCAGCTTTTCCGTAGGCGGTGGCAAGCACTCGGACGGCACCCCGGTTTATGCCAATCATTATACCTACCAAACCGATGGCCACGTGACATATAAGGGTATATCTTATGCGACCGGAAAACAACTCCAGGCCGGGACTGATGTTCAGGTGGAATACGTCAAAGCGCATCCCAATATTTCCCGTATTAAAGGCATGAGAATGAGTGCGTTTGGCCCTTGGGTATTATTCGTATTAATATTCCCCGCAATTGGCTTTATTTTCATAGTGATTGGAGTTAAAAGCGGCCTTAAAGCTATACGGCTCCTGAGATACGGCAAGGTCGGCCTGGGCACGCTCAAATCCAAGCTGCCGACCAATACCAGAATTAATAACCAAATAGTTTACAAACTGGCTTTTGAGTTTACGGCCGGAAATGGTTCTAAATATGAGGCCGTGGCCAAGACGCACAAACCCGAAGTTCTTGAAGACAACGCTCAGGAACAATTGCTCTATGAAGAGACTAACCCAGCCTATGCGGTGATGCTGGACAGCTTGCCGGGCGGCCCGCGGATAGATGAACAGGGGCTTATTCAGGTGCGCAGTTACCTGAGCGGGCTGCCGGTGATGATTGTGCCGTTCCTGACCATCGTTGGGCACGGCATTTATCTATTTATAAGGCTTGGTACTCTTTAAAATAAGCCGCGGATTACACGGATTAAACTTTGTGTCTTTGCGGCGAAAGGAATAGTGTTATGGAGCATAGATTTTTTAGAGTAGAGGATTTGAAAGCCCGGCAACTTCTGCCCGGAATCGACCTGCGCGTCGCGGCCGGCGAGCAGACGATGATGACCTTCTTCGACTTTAAGCCAGATGCCGTCATTCCCAACCATAAGCATCCGCACGAGCAGATTACCTATATGCTTCAGGGCGAGATGGAGATGATAGTGGCCGGCCAGACCAAAGTATTGAAAGCCGGCGACGGCGTGGTCATACCCGGCAACATCGAGCACAGCGCCCGGATTACCAAAGGCCCGGCCAAGGCCCTGGACGGCTGGTATCCCAAAAGGGAAGATTACCTGCAGTAATTGCAAGCTACAGAGACAGGAAACAAGGCGCGTGATATTTTATCCGGTAGGGCGGTGGATTCGGATTACGATGGCTTTTCTCCGATATGCTGTTTTATTTCTCTAAGCAGGTTTTCTATGTTGAAAGGTTTCTGGATGAACCCCAGTGCTCCGGCATCTATCATTCCCTGGGCCTGTCCACTAATGCTGTAGCCGGAAGCAATCAGAACCTTAACCGCCGGATTGATCTCCTTTAACTTGGCATAGGTCTCTTTGCCGTCCCAGATGGGCATTATCAGGTCAAGTATGACCAGGTTGATCCGGTCTTTTTCCTTTTGGTAGACAGACACGGCTTCAGGTCCGCTTTTGGCGGTCAATACCTCATAGCCGTGTTTACCAAGGATTAGCCGGGCGATTTCCAGGATGCCGCTTTCGTCATCCACCACAAGGATAACGCCTGACTTGGAAACCGATTCCTGCGGTAAAACTATTTTGTGGCTGCTCGGCTTGGAAGAGGCTTCTTTCCCCGATGCGGGTAGGTATACCTTGAAGCAGGAACCCTTGCCGTATTCGCTGTAAACATTAATAAAGCCGTTATGGTTTTTGACTATGCCGTAAACCATAGCCAAGCCTAACCCGCTGCCCTCGCCGGCCTTTTTGGTCGTAAAGAACGGTTCAAAAATATGCTTGATGGTTTCTTTGTCCATTCCCATACCGGTATCGGAAATAGAGATTACTACAAATTTACCCGGTTTGGCGTCAGTATGGATCCGAACATATTCTTCATCAATGGTTGCATTCAGGGTTTCGATAATAATTTTACCTTTATTAGTAATTGCCTGCGTCGCATTGATGCAAATATTCAGGATTACCTGGTGAATCTGGGATTTGTCGGCTTCCACGCTCTGGAGGTCCGGCGCAAGGTGTTGCTCGATAGTTATTGTCTTTTCTATGGTCTGGGAAAGCATTCCGACTGTTTCTTCGACTATCTGATTGCAGTTAACCGGCACGGGCAGGTATTTCCCGCGCCGGGCGAAACCGAGCAGTTTTTGGCTCAGGTCGGTGCCCCGGTCCACAGCCCGCTTAATGTTATCGAACATTTTGTGGGTTTGTTCGTCGGTCGGGTCGACCTCTGATTTCAACAGGTAGACATTGCCGCTGATGATCATCATGAGGTTATTGAAATCGTGCGCCACGCCGCCGGCTAATTGTCCCATCGTGCTGAGTTTCTCGGATTGCATCAATTGCTCGCGGGTATGGCCTAATTCTTCCTCGCTCTTTATTCTTTCAGTCACATCACGCGCCACATGAATTATCTGGCTAATGCCGCCTTTCGAATCGTGTACCGGAAAAGCCGTGACCTCCGCGTAAAACTTATTGCCTTCTTTATCGTAATGGGTATGGATGGCCTTAACAGGCTTGCCGGTTTTGAACATTTCCGCTATCGGGCAGGTATCATGTGGCGGCTGGCAGGGCTGGTCCAGGTGGTGGGTCACCCGATAGCAGAAGTCACCGATGAGTTCTTCCTCGGAAAGATGCGTTGAATTCCTCAGGGTTTTATTTGTCCAAAGTACCCTCAAGTCCGGGGTAAGGAGCATAATGCTTTCGGAAATACCCTCGTTTACCCGTTCCTGCGTTTCCAGGGTATGCTGGATTTTATCCGTTATTTCCCAGTTAAAGATGGCGAGAATCCGCATCATTGCCCAGGCGATAGCCACAGCGCATCCGGCCCGGAAAACCTGGACTGGGATGCCCGTCAGCAGGATGAACGAATCCGTATTAATCCAATTAGCCGGGAAGAAATCGCCTTTGGGAACAATCAGACCGCCGATAAGCCCGTAAATCAAAAGGGCAGTTCCGGCGACAATAAAATTAGTCCTCATTTTCAGCGAGTTTAAGACGTGATGCTCATGACGATAATATGTCCAGAACCCGATTGCGATAAGAATCCCCGAGGGAAATGCAAGCAGATAGCGTGTCAGTGCGGAGCCCATCTGCCAGAAGTTGGTTACCGTCAAGCCGCCAATCAGGATTGCCATCACCAGGGCGAGCGTCAGCCACCAGCCCAAATAAGATGCAATTCTGGATTGCCAGTTATTCGGGGATTGAGTTGGAATTCTGAAGATGCGGCGGGCAAACTCAAACAGGAAAACATAAGAAATAACCAGGCAGAACCAGCGGATTAAATCGATAGTGCCGTTTTGCCCTTTAATTATGACCCACATATCCAGCCACTCATTGATGCCGTGCATCAGTCCGAATGCGCCGAGCAGCCAGAGAATTGGACCGAGTTTAAAGATGCTTTGTTTGCAGGGCTGGACAAAGATGGCGGTACCCATCACCACAAACGCCAGGCCGTAAATGAAAAACACTATGTCCAGGTTGTTCGAAAGGAACATGAGAATTAATTCCCTGCGGGCTCTATGCTATAATTTTACGATACACTTACTATAAAGAAAACCCTGTTTTAATCAAGAGAAACATACAACTTCCTATCGAAATGATTATCGGCAGGGGAGCGGCCATCGTCATCGCCGCTATTATTAGCCCCATCATAATTATAGACAAATCAAAATATATCCGGCACAATAATATCGCTGGATAGCCCGTTATATAATAGGGAATAATAGGAGGTAACTATGAAATATCTGACAGCAATAAGCGTTTTAGCAGTGCTGGTTATTTTGGCGGCCGGACAAGCTTTTTCAGAGGACGCCTGGCCCCAGCCGGGCAAGCCGCCCATCCAGATAAACCCGCCGCCTCCGCCTCCACTTCCGCCCATTCCGATTACTCCGCCTAAGCCAATACCGCCAGTCCCAAACCCCCAGGAACCGCAACCGGGGACGCCGGCATTGCAACAGGAAAAGCCGCTCACCTGGCAGGCGACCACATTAGTCGGCGCTCTCAGCGCCGCCAAGGCGCAAAAGAAGGTCTCTTATATATACTTCTATTTTAAGGACAAGGAAGACTTTCCTAAAAACTACGACGAAGCCTTGCTGGGTTATTCGGACAAGCGGGCCGTATTTGCCAGGATACTCGTCAAGACCGATAATAAGGGCAAGATTGTGGATGATGACTTGAGTAGTTTCTTTACCAAGCACAAACTGGCTAAAAGCGCCAATGCCGTCCTGCTTGATCAGTACGGAAATCTCTTAAGCACGGTCGCCACAACCGCGCCCAACAAGATAACCGCGGCCATAGACAGCGCCGACAAGAAGGTGGCCGGCATCGGGACCGATTTCAAGCAACGCGATGAAAAGGCCGCCAAACTGGAAAAGGAGTTGGAGAAAGACCGTGTGAAAAAGACGCCCGAATATATTAAAGCTTTGGTTCAGATAGCCGAAGACAAATACCAGGGGTATCCGTCCGTGGAAAAGGCAAAAGGCAAACTCAAAGAGCTGGACCAGTCCGCCCTTAACGAGTACAAGAATATCATCAAGGCGTACAGCGAAACCGCCGAAGACGAGCGCGAACCGGAAAAGGTTACAGGGCAGTTGGACAGCCTGGCAAAGACATACAAAGGCCTGCCAGCCGAAAAGACGGTCCAGGAAGGCATCAAAACAATCAAGAAGGGCGAACTGCCGGCCATAACAGAGGAAAAACCGGTAGAGGAGGCCAAGAAACCAGCGGACGGAGAGAACGCAGCTTCCAGCGCAGAAAAACCGGCTGATAAGTCATTGTCGGACCAGCCGGCCGATAAAAAATAATATCGGCAGAACTTATTCCTTGATAGTAGCGTCAGGTTCCGAAACCACTTCTAGCACTATTCTTGACATTGATTCCATTCCGGCTATAATCAGGCCAACTTATCTCTCCAAAAAGAAAAACTGTCTGAAGTAGTTGTTATATACTTGACACTATGTGTTAAAAATAATAGATTAGTACAATGAGACAATTCATTACGAACAACGTAATCATTTCTTTGTTCGGTTTGCTTGCTGTCGTAACAGTAGCATTACTCCCCTTGTTTTTAGAGGCAGATGAGGATATCGCTAAAACGTTTATTACCAAGGGCGATGACTGCCTGAAAAAAGACGAGATTGGCCGCGCTTTGGAATTCTACCAGAAAGCCCTCAAAGAGAGCCCGGATTTACCGGAAGTTCATTTCAAGCTGGGTGAGGTTTTTCTCAAGCAAAACGAGAAGATTAAAGGCCGTATTTCATTTAAGAAATGCATTACGCTGATTGATAAAATAAGCAAGCCATCTTCAGGGCTGAAAGACTTGAGGAAAAAAGCCGAGGCTAATCTGGGTTCATTGGAGGCTTCACGCCGAGACGGGAAAATAGTGGAGCAGGAATACATCAAGGAATTATTGGTATTTGCCAAGCGCATAAAAGGCAAAGATAATTCCTTCGCCGAGAATGCTGCGGAACGCATATTAGAGCTTGACGCAAATAATGCCGAGGCGAAAAAACTGCTTGACGACATAAAAAAGGCGACATTAGTTCCGCGATGGCGGTCTCTCTTTAACGGGCAAACTATTGATGACTGGGAACCTCAAGATCCATCACTCTGGAAAATAGAAAAAGAAAACGAACTGGTTTGCGATATCAATGCCGGGGTAACGTTAAATATCCGACAGAAAGTTTATCTGGCGGGTAATTTCAGGGTCGCGATGTCATTTAAAATTGAAACCGCATATAACAGCTCCGCGGGCGGGGTTGGTATCGTAATCGGGTACCAAAGATTAAAGGACGAAAAAATAATACACATCGGCAATGATGGTCGCCTGGGCCTGGCGCAAAGTGTTCAGTATGACGCCCGTGAAAAACAAGAAAAAGCTAAAATGCTGCAAACCGAATCGCTGCCTGTCGGCTTCCAGAAAAACGACTGGAATAAACTAGAGCTGGAAGTTACCGATAGCCGGATAAGAATTTATATCAATAATAAACTATCATTGGAATATACGTCGCCGGATAAAGAATATTTTAACGGCGAAATCGGTCTGTGGGTACAGGAAAGTCGAGTCAGCCTGACTGACTTGCAATACCAAAAATGAGAAGATTTTCCGCTAAATGCATAATTATCATCGGCCTATTAGCCGTTGCGGCGATCATCGGGGCTGACGACGAGTCGGCAAAAGTCTACCTGAAAAAGAGCCGGGAGCTGGCGCAGAAAAAGGATTACGCCGGGGCATTAACTAATTTGAGGAAAGCAATAGACGAGTCCACGGAAATGCCCGACGCTTATTTCGAACGGGGCTTATTATTTTATGACGTGAAAGAATTGGGCGAGGCGGCCAAAGATTTCAATAAAGCTGCCGATTTGTTGCGTTCAAAGACGGAACTAACCGCTCCGCAGAAGGAAATGCAGCGAAAAATAAATATTTGCTTGCAGGAATGCAATAAAATAGCCACGGAATTTTCCGACATAAACAAGAAATACATCTCCCGTTTTGTATCCTTGGCAGAAAAATATCAGGATAGCGGCGATGAATACCTTGTTTCAATGCTGACCTGGTTATCAACAAAAGTCCCTGGAGATCGGGAGGTCAAAGATAAACTGGGTAAAATTAAAGATATCATACTTACTCAGACTAAAAGCTGTATGTTGCCTCTTTTCAATGGTTCTGATTTGAACGGATGGGAAATCCCTCCGCCGTACTGGTCGGTAAAAGAAGGCGAAATCGTCGGGGATGTAATGAGAGGCAGTTGTCCGTTCAAATCCGGCGTTATCTTGAGTGATAATTATATGCTTTCAGTAAATTGTTCCATAAAAGAAGCCGAAGCGATGAATGCGGCCGGGCTGGCTATTGCTTCAAGAGAAGACGGACTTTATTTCTTCGGTATCTATGAGAAAAGTATTTACCTGATAAGGTTTAGTGCGATTATGCAAGGCGGACAAAAAAGCATGTCGGGTAAATGCCTGGCAAAGAGGGCTTTGCCGGAGAGTTTAGATTATAATGGATGGGCGGAAATTACAGCTAAAGTGAAGAATAACGAGTTTATAGGTTATTTGAATAATGAGGTGCAATTCAATATTAAAGTACCGGAGGAAAAAGCCGGATTCAAGGGGGCTCCCGGATTGTTCATCCAGAATTGCAAAGCACATTTCAAAGAAGTGTTGCACCTGTCCGAATAGCATCGGGCAGAGGAAATAATTGACATCTTTATCTAATATCATAAAGTAGGGCATTATGGCTGTGCGCAAATGTACATCTTTGGCCAAGATTCTTTTATGCCTATTCTTTGCGGTAGCCATCGTTGCTTTTGCCGACGATGATATTGCCCGGGCATTTTTAGGGAAAGGCGATGAAGCCGCTAAAAAAGGCGATGCCAAAAGGGCTTTGGAATTCTACCAAAAAGCCGTTACCGAATCAGCTAATCTGCCGGACGCGCATTTCAAGATAGGCGAAATATCCGTCAAAACAGGGGAAAGACTTAAGGGGCGTCTGGCTCTCAAAAAGTGCATTGCCTTAATCGACCAGACTGGGCAGTTATCCGCATCCCTGAAGGAAATAAGAAAGAAGGCGGAGGATCTTTTGGCCGGTCTTGAAATATCTCAGAAAGAGGGGAAAATAATCGAGCAAGAATATGTCAAAGAGCTTTTGGCATTCGCGAAAAAAGTAAGGGTCAAGGATAATTTCCTTGCCGAGGAAGCTCTTAAGGCGGTATTGATAATCGATCCTCAGAATACCGAGGCGCTAAAGATTCAGGCGGAAATAAAGGCGAACACTTTCGTGCCGCGCTGGGCTGTCATTTTCAACGGTAAGGATTTAGGCGATTGGAAGCCCCAGAGTCCGGATGACTGGAAGATTGGGGCTGATGGAGAGCTTGCCTGTGATACCAGAACCGCTATCGTAAATACAAGAAATGACGTGTTCCTGGAAAATAACTTTATTGTCTCGGCCGAATTTAAGGTGTCGACAACGCACGATTCCAAGAACGGAATCGGCATCGTCATCGGCCTTCAAAAAGGCGGGTCTGCCGGCGTAAAAGCCGTAAGCATCTTTGACCAGCGCTATATAGGGGTTGTGGATGCCCTTATCACCACGCAGGATCAGGGATTGAAATGGGAAACGCTTCCTGCGGAGACGTACAAGCCAAATGAGTGGAATTTGATGCAGATAGAGGTGTCTGGAGAAACAGTAAAGGTGTTGCTAAACGAGAAACCCGCATTAGAATATAAAGGGCCGGTAAGGAATATGTTTAATGGAGGAGTTGGGTTATGGGTGCAAAAATGCCGCGTGTCATTCAGAAACATCAAGTACCAAAAGTAGCGCGAAAAATCGTAAGCGCCTCTTGTGCAGTATTTATGCTGGTGGTGCTAAGCGCGTTGCTTTGGGGTGATGAGGAATCGGCACGCGTTTATATCAAAAAGGCTAAGGAACAAGTCCAGAAAAAGGCCTATGAAGCGGCGCTGGGCAACCTCCAAAAAGCCATGACGGAAGCTCCCAAGATGCCGGATGTTTATTTCGAACGTGGACTGGTATATCTGGAGGCACGGGAAATGTCTGAGGCTATGAGAGATTTTGATAAGGCTATGTCTCTTTTGAAAGACCGTTCTGAACTTACCGCCAAGGAAAAGGAGTTTCAGCGTAAAATCGGCACGTACCAGGCGGAATACGGCAAGTTTACTGACGAGTTGGCTGGCATCCACCAGAAATATTCCACGAAATTTCTTGAGCTTGCAAAGAAATACCAGGATAACGGCGATGAGTACCTGACAGGGTTGTTTGGGCGGCTGGGAAAGATTTCTCCTGGCAATGATGAGATAAAACAACGGGCGGGCGATCTGAACGATGTGGTTGCCGAACAGAAAAAAACACTGATGACATCCCTTTTTAATGGCGAGAATCTGGATGGATGGTGCACATCTGCCCCCTGTTGGACAGTAGGGGATGGCGCTATTATCGGCGATCTATCAAAAGGGTGCAGTACTCTTAAGCATTCCTGCTCGACACAGGGCAATTACATGCTTTCGGCATCCATAAAAATAGAAGACCCCAAGAAAACCGAGTACATGTCCGGATTGGCAGTGGGGTGTTTGGATAGCACTGAGCGGTTTTTCGGTTTTGGGTTTCTTCAGGATGAACTAGTCTTTTTGAAGTACAATCCACAGACAGTTGATGGTAACGAAGGCTGGAAGGCTGAGATTCTGGAGAAAAAGCCGCCTTTAACGCCGGTAGATACGGCTCAGTGGAATGAAATTTCCATCAAAGTGGATGACGACCGCATTCGATGTTATTTAAATAAGGAATTATGTTTTGATATGAAGATTGACGGGGAAAAAGGACGGAAATTCAAGGGTTCCCCCGGAATCATTATCGATGAAGGGAAAGCTTTCTTTAAAGATATTCTATTCTATGCTGAGTAGAAATACAACTCATTCCCCGGTACTACGAAATACTATTCGATAGGGGCTAAGGTATTCTTGACATCCATTCCATTCCGGCTATAATCAGGTCATTGAAGTTAGCCTAAAAAGGAGGCCTGATTATGCGGCAGTTTAAACTCTATATCATCTCATCCGTTATAATTCTGTTCGCCCTTGTTGGATACGTCCGGGCTGAAGTCACACCGCCCAGGGAAAGCAAAACATCCGCCCTCAATATGGAATTCATTACTAATCTTATGCGTTTCGCCGATCATTGTATCGAAGACGAGGATTACTGGCTGGCCGAGGAGGTTTACTCACTGGTCGTATTGGTTGCCGAAAACAAAGACGAAATCTCCAAAACGGTGGAAAAATTAAGGAGGAATATAGAAGCCGAGGATAAAATCATCGAGGATAATTATCGCCAGGAAAGTCATCAGCAATCCGAAGGTTTTTATAAGTCCGGTTTGGAGCTTGCCAAGGCATCCAAGTATAGCGAAGCCGTAACTGCTTTCGAGCAGGCATTGGCATTCCGCCGGGAATTCCCCGAAGCCGGCTTTAAGCTGGGCGAGTGCTATGAGAAGCTGGAAGAAAATAGGAAGTCTATCGCCTATTACCGTTTGTGTGCCAAGTATCTCCAGCAGCAGTCGCCCCGCTCCAAAGAACAGGACGAATTATTGGTACAGGTTGGTAAATGCCTGAATAGGTTGGATGATAACTGGAAGCTATTTTCCCAAATAAAGAGCGAACACATAAAAAAACTGCTCTCCTCGGCCGATGAATATATGAAAAAGAAATATGAGTCGTCGGTTTCCCAGCTCCTTCAGCGGTCTGTCAAGATTGACCCGGCTAATATAAAAACCAATGAGTTCATACTCCAAATATCAGTTCCGCCCTTGACCAGTACCGAAGCGTCCGGATATTGGTTGAATTTGTTTAACGGCCGGGATTTGACCGGATGGGGGGCGAATGCTTACTGGCGGGTCGAAAAAGGAAGGCTCATAGCCGAACCTCCGGAAAAGAAAACGGCCGATATGTTGTGGCAAGGCAGGGTCCCCCGGAACTTTTCACTTTACATCACCTGTTATATCGAGCCGTCTAAGTATAAAAGAGAACAGTTAATCGGTTTTTATACCGGCGTTTTTAAAGTTGGGAAATTGACTTTTAAGGATATTATTTATCCACCGGCCGGCCGGTTAGTGCCCGGACATAACCACGTGGAGTATATTATGAAAAACGGCACGTCGAAATTCGTGATTAACGGCAAAGTGACCGAAGTAGGTGGAACAACCATCAATGGTTCAACGATGACCGAAACGCTTTTAGGCCTGGGCGTCCAAAGCGGCTGTATCTATTTCGAACGGATTATCCTGGCGGAGTTTGACTGAGCCATTTCCCAGCTAGAAATTCTCCTATAAACTTGACAACCCCGCGGAAATGGTATATTAGAGGTTTATTAATTATTAATTGAAGTTGTGGCATTACTCAGCAAAAACTCCGGCTTGGAAACCGTTTGAATACAGTGAAAGAAAATATGGTGTGTGTCACCAGGCAATAAAGAAAGCGTCCTTAGGGAAAAATCAATCAGCCAATCAGGAGAGTAAATGAGAATTTATGCCACAAGAACAAAAAACACAAAAACTATTTGAAATCCATAAATCAATTTTTGAATCTGCAATTAGGAATTCACCTGGTAGAATTAGAATGCCACTTTTTTCTTTTCAAGCTCCAGGGCACATTGGCGTTGATTATCTTGATGTTCCTAACCTCAACATTGCATCTGAACTGCTTTCAAAGGAAATCAAAGATAAATTGCGAGGAGTATTTTCTTCCGGAAATACGAGTAAAAATTATTCCTTTGAAAGTGAAGGTTTGAAGGCTGGATTACTTGATTGTTTTATAAGTGGATTCAGGCAGAGCTATCTTCTATCGGTTGTGACAAACCCACTAAACCGTTACGCTGCATTTTTAGATTTAGCAGGAAAACATTCAGAGGAAATTAATGAGTGGCTTAATACAGGCACAAAATCAAAATCTATTCAGGTAATTATCCAGCCGAAAATTGAGATGGGCCAGTATGTATCTTTAATGGATTGGAAATATAAGCCAATGAGTTTGCCTGAGTTATGTCTAGAAGCATATCAAGGGTCCCAGTCTGGGCAAGAGGCTGCTGAAAGGGTGTTTAGTAGTAGTTTCTTCAGTCGTGATATGAGCACAATGCCTTCCACGAAAGATGAAATTCTTGCAGAGATTGATATCTTGACTTTGGCGTTATGGCTTTCACTCGGGAATAGCTACAGACCTCAAGATATTCGATTTGAAAGGAATCCCTGGAGATTTTCACCAGATGAGGATTTACTCTTGGGGCCCAAATTCCAACCACTCTGGGATAATTCTAGAGAGAGTTTCTCATTGCAAATGTTTGTGCGATTCAATGATCACAAGTTGAAGGCTTTTGAATCAATAAATGATGTTGCTTATAAAAGAATTACTAACTGGATTTCTATTTTGTCAGATAACCGTAAATCTATTTATAGCTTTAATATGATCAGTGACGGGGTAAGAGATGTTGCTAAAAGTATAATCGAACAGTCCTTTCGTAAAGACAGGATCGCCAGAGATGGGATATTTAAAATGATTTCCGGATTAGAAGGACTAAACTCTGAATGTAAACCGACTGTTCAACGTCAGCGCATTTGAGACAAAGGAATGAAGGGGAATAAGTTGCAGATATCAAGGAGTTTTGGGGGGAGAAAACTCCTTGAAAAATCGACTCGACTCCGATAATATCTTTTACGGAAGG